>ENA-OWOV01000004-OWOV01000004.1-gut-metagenome-genome-assembly--contig:-NODE-4-length-144613-cov-13.413565_pt1 | contig 144613 bp, 140 predicted proteins | sample MGYA00248247_ERZ651799 | MGnify/ENA primary metagenome ERZ651799 (study PRJEB26908, sample SAMEA4031712) | gut metagenome | biome: gut; feature: normal infant; material: stool | place: China | collected...
ATGATGGTTTTCTGCACCGGCTGTAAGCCCTCCTTACCGCCCACGATCAGCTCACACAAGCTGAGGATAAAATCAGATTTGAGGGACAGTAGGTTTTCATCATCCGAGTAGTCCAGGTTCAGGTCCATCGGATTGATGTAGTTGGCAGAGGTAGGCGAGATCTTGATGAGCTGCCCATGCAGACGCTCAACAAGAGGTGCGTACTCCGCTTCCGGGTCACAGATGATAACATCATCACTGGTAAGCAAAAAGCAGTTGGCGATTTCTCGTTTTACGCTGAAGGACTTACCGGAACCCGGCGTACCCAAAATCAAGCCGTTGGGGTTTTTCAGCAGCTTTCGATCCACCATGATGAGGTTGTTGGATAGAGCATAGTCTCACGGCTAATAGCATTTACCAGGGATACTTCCATACCGGATAACTGGATGTCCGCAGGCATCAGGTCAACGCCTTCCGCATGATGTAGAATACCTTCTCCAGGGCGTATAGGCTGATCCATCAGAATTTTGCCCATTGCATCGGACAATGTAAATGGCAACTTGTCCGGTTGCGGATTTCCCAGGCTGATTGTCAGGCTCCCTTGCGGGTCCCCGTCGATCAGCAGGACTTTCTTTCCGGCCTGCGCCAGCCCGATTCCCAAGTTGGCACAGGTCGTTGTCTTGCCAACGCCGCCTTTCTGGTTGGCAATGGCAATGATTTGCGTGTTCATTGACTTCACCTCATTTCTAATTATTGCTGTTGCTTCTGGAAATAGAAAAAGCCGCCACTTCAAATCATAAAGTGACGGCCCTTTCTAATGCCGGAATCTTTTTCCCTGAAATGAAAAAAGCACCCAGTTATTTGTCACTGAGTGCCTGCATTAGAATCGTATTTAATTGTTCGGATTTGGTGAGATTATGCCAAAATCTCCAGCGAAAAAGCTGGTGTCTGAGAGTGCCAAAATCATCCTCAAAAATACCCCCGAAATTGCTCTCCGGTTGTCCTATTTTTTAACCACTAAGGCCGTTTTTTGACCCCTTTTTTGCCGGTTGTCCTATATTTAACCACTAAAAAATGGGTGAAAACGGCTCTCGTTTTGCCAAATTTGGTCAAACTATATCAGCCCATTTAGGTATAAGAAAACCCCGGAAAACCTTGATTTTCCGGGGTTTTTGAACCATTTTGATATAGTCTGAGCAGTCGATCAGCGCTTGCTGAACTGCGGAGCGCGACGGGCTGCTTTGAGACCGTACTGGGCTGAAAAAATCCCGATTCCCCTTGATATTCCAACACTTTTGAGGATGTCGCAACTGGACTTAGCCCGTATATTAACAGAAAACATCGTTAAAAACGGGTATTTTCAAGACATTGCGACAGGCCGTAACGCAGCGTTTACGACAGGGAGAAGTTCTTGGGGCTTATTATACTTGATTTTTGCATAAATGTCCATAGTTGTTTTACTGTTTTTATGCCCGGCGAGATATTGCACGGTCTTGGGGTCTACCCCCATATATAAGAGGTTCGTAATGTATGTGTGGCGAAGCTGGTGCGGGGTCACATGGAAGTCCAGACTATACACATGGTTCGGGGAGCCTTTTCGATGGCTTCCGAGAATGGGGCAGGTCGTATAACGGATGTGTTCCCCATTCACATACTTGTAGTTGATTTTCTCTCCTGCGGTGTGGTTCTTAACATGGTACCAAACTCCCACAAATTCGCCCTCAGAAAGGGGGCCACCCTTACGATTTGAAATCACAAAGGCAGATTTGGAAGATCGTTTTGCCTCTCGCAGGCACTCCACCAAACACTTTGGAATGGGAATATCCCTTCGGGATGCCGGAGTTTTTAATACGGTAGAGATCTCCGGCTCTTTCCGGTGGCTTCCCCGCCATGCACGCCGGACAGAAATATATGGGGTCGGCGTGTCCAGGAACACACAGTCCCATTGCAAAGCAAGACTCTCCTCACGCCGTAGACCTGCGTACAGGCCGAGCATGACAAACACATACGGGGGAAGGCCCTTGACTGCATCTACCAGCTTTTTTACCTGCTCATCCGTCAGTGCGTCCATCGGTTTACCTGGCACACCGCCCTTGGCGCTGATCTTAGCAGCAGGATTGTAGTCGATGACCTCGCTGCGCTCTGCCGAGTAAAAGACGCTTTTAATAAGCATATTGACGGTATCAAAAGTGTGCTTTGCTCTTTTGGACACAGGAACAAGCGCCAGCTTGATGTCGTCGGCCGTCACATCGGAAAGATACAGGTTCCCAAGCGGCTCGACAATATACTTATACATCTCCCTGCGATAATTCCGCAGCGTATCTTGTGTTACCGTGGCTGAACGCATGAGCAGCCATCTTTCACAATAATCTTCTACGGTAGGGTTTTGCTTCCGAAAAAGGATGTCCTGTACCTGCTGCCGTGCGTCCTGTTCCTTTTTGTATAGCTCCTCACAGGTGGAAGCGTAAATGGGAACCCGTTTTCCATCGGCGTCAGTGATCCTGGTACGGAAATAGGTGACACCGTTGATCTCGGCGGTGCCGTATGCCGGTATGTTCTGTTTCTTCTTCGCCATAAGTACCTTCCTTTCTTAGCCTTATGTATTGGCATATCCGTTTTACCAGAAATCAGCGTTGGGCGCAAAGGTGCAAACCGGCATGAAAACAGAGCGAGGAATTTCTTCCCCGCCCTGTGTGCGTACAACTTAATTTATGAAGCGTCCCATTCAGCGAAGGCGCTGGTCATAGCCTTTACCACATCGTCAGGTCGATTGTATTTCACCTTGGCGTAGATGTCCATGGTGATCCTGCTGTTTTCATGACCTGCCAAATACTGTACCGTCTTGGGATCGACGGAGGCATGGATCAGGTTGGTGATATAGGTATGCCGCAGCAAATGCGGCGTCACCTCAAAGTCCAGACTATACACCACATGGCCGTTATTCCGTGCCTTTTCTCCCAGCTCCGGGTAAAGCATATACTTCACATATTTCCCGTCCACTTGCTTGCGGGCGATCCTCGGCTTTGCCGTCCGGGTCACAACATATTGCCAGAGCCGCTTAAACTGCGTGTAGCTGAGTGGATCGCCGTCCCGATTCGCTACAACAAAATCCGAGGTTGATTTTTTCTTGGCTTCTCTCAGACAAGCCGCCAGATGATCCGGCAGCGGAATATTTCTCTCTGCGGCAGCAGTTTTCAGCTCTGTTGATATGACGGGTCGGTTGTGTTCCGTGTGCCATGCTCTGCGCACGGTCAAATACGGTGCCTCGGTGTCCAAGTAAACTGAATCCCATTGCAGACCGAGAATTTCTTCCCGCCGTAAACCGGCGTATAGCCCCAGCATGATAAAAACATAGGGCGGCAATTCACGAACCGCATCCAACAGCCGCTGTACTTGCTCGTCTGTCAAAGGCTGTTTTTCCGCCTGCGGTACGCCGCCTCCCTTTGGGGACAGGTACACCGTGGGATTCTTTTTGATGATCCGGCTTTCCTCTGCTGCCCGGAAAATGCACTTATAGATCACGATGACTGACTTATACACCGAGGCGGATTTTTTGGAGACCGGCACAAGGGCAAGCTGAATATCATCCAAGGTCACATCTGCGATTTTCTTCTCTCCGAGATACGGAATAATGTTCCGGCGCACCTTAGAGGTATAGTCTGTCAGCGTTGTTGTGCGTACATGGGCGGACTGCATCACCAGCCACTTTTCGCAGTAGTCCGCCACTGTAGGCGATTTCCTGCGCTGCCGGTCATCGTCCAACTGTGACAGGGCATCCAGCTCCTTGTCATAAAGCTCCTCGCATGTTTTGGCATAGAGGGTGCGCTGTTTTCCCTCACTATCCGTTATGGTCGTCCGATAGTAGGTGTGTCCTTTGATTTCGACCGTGCCGTACTTCGGGATCCTGCTTCTTTTTCCTGCCATTATCTCACCTCCAAGTATTACGCATTGCTGCGTTGCTTCTGTTTTATCAGATGGGCGGCAATTCTTCAAATGTGCGAATTTTGCTGATGCACATCCTCTCCTAATTTCTCTTAATTTGCCATTTGAGAATGTTGATCGAAAAATAAAAACAGAGCACCTGGGACTTCTCCGGGGTGCTCTGTTTGCCTATAAGCAAATATTTTCTTAATGGCAATTCTATTTCCTGCACATGATGGTTCAACCTTCATCAGAAAGACGCTGGTTAATGTCAGTGATCCATTGAGGGTCTTGAGATTCTAAATACTTGAATAAGGTCAAAAAATTTGTTGATGGAATATCATCCGGGCAAGTGCTCAAGTTTGAAACTCGTGCTTTCATTTCTGCATAAGAACGATAATGTATTTTGCTGCAAATTGCTTCCAACTGATCTTGGTGGGCATCATAATCAGACACATGGGTGAGTCGTTCTACATCGGCTCGTGCGGCTTTTTTGGCTTGTGTTGTCAATTGGACATCACCAAAATGGGACAGGATGACCTGCAAGGTACATGGACTTGTAAATATAACAATTTCTTTAGCTTTACCTGGCCCCAAAATCCCATCCAATTTTGAAATGACGCCTTGATACTGCTCCGGCTTTCTGTCCTTATCACATACAACAAAAATAATTTCATAAAAATTTTTGGCATACGCCGCTTGAAAGATACTTGGTATATTGCTTGCGGCCTTTGCGTTGCGAAGTTCCACATGGTATGTGCCTTTAAAACAGGGGAAATCTAAAATGCGATTGAAATAATAGTATTCTTCATACCCTTCCAGTACGAGACAAATGTTATGCAGCTTGCCATCTTGTAAAAACGGAGGAAGAACTCCCATGCTTAATCCTCCTCACTGACGCTTATTAATGCTTCCACTAAAGAAGGATCGGGTAAAGCCCCAAAGGCACCTTTGCTATATTTATCGATGATGTCACTTTCGGCGCGAATACCTGCTTTTTCAGCGGTAAACAAGGCGAGGGAGTACAAATATGCTTGGTCGGTGTCCTTGTCAGTGAACCATATTTGGTCTTTTCTAAACAGTGTTTTAATATCCAGTAAGCTAACATCGTGGGTCGTACAAATTAATTGAGCAGAGGTATTGATATAATTGTTAAACAACGAAATGATCTCTCTGGAAATCTTAAACTGTAATCCACTGTCCAGCTCGTCAATAATTAGGATTTTCCCTTTTTCAAGAGCTTCAACAATATAGCTTGCCAGCGCCACAATTTTCTTTGTTCCGCTTGAATCAAATTTAATGCTTGGAAGCGGTCTGCCCCGATGAATTGAAATCAGTCGCAGCTGATCCATGAGTCTATCTGCGTTTTTGAGAGCTTTTTCCAGTCGCTCATCTTTATCTTTATCTTCATCGGGCCTAATTTCGATCTCCATAGATTCCGCATACTTGAAATCATCAATATCTAAGTCCGCTGCCCTAATTAAGCTGACAACCTTTTTTGCTTCTTTTGTATTTGGATTTTTCAGAACTTCAATCGTCTTAAACGGACTAATGCGGTTCATACTCAGAAACACTATGCTATCTGCAAATTTTCTAAGGACATATTTTGCCTCCTCAAGCAGAGGAAAGTCGCTTGTGTCAAATGAGTAAATCAAAATACTGTCTTTTGAAGATAGTCCAATAATATCTGCGAGCCTTTCGTCGCTGCTATACGATGTTTTACTCTTTGTGTCACGCTCGAAATATACGATTTCCTTTCTGTTTCCATGTTCGTCTATCTCAATACGGCCAAAATGCTCTTTTTGGTATTCTTCTGCCTCTGTGTCATAAGCAAAGGAATAGGCAAATCTACTTCCGTCAGAGAGAAATTCTGCGCCAAGATTAACAACTGTGGATTCTGAGAATACATTGGCACTATATCGGAACGGGCGATTGAGCAGCACATTACGATAAGCAGAAATTGCTTCTATGGTACAGGTTTTCCCTGTATTATTGGGTCCGTATATTGCTATGGATTTTAGTGCATTTCCTTGGTCGCTCTGTACAACATTTGAAAGAAACTTCCGAGTGTGCAGGTTTGCCTCCATACTCAGTTCAACTGGCTTCTGAAAGACCTCGAAGTTTTCAATTGTGAATTTTAGGAGCATTTTCATCACCTCATCGTAATGATAACACACAAAAATTTTTTATGCAATATATATGCACAAAAAATTAAAATATTCTTATCAACCACACTGCCCATGGAATTGACCCTAAAAAGGGGCATGGTTTCGCACCATTACATGGGGAAAGGGACACTAAATTTCATTATACAAATATTATTCCACCAACCAGTAAAATTACACACTACCAAAACGCTATACTATAAACCTATGTTCAACTATGCGAACTATCCTTCCGCACATTTCGGTAGGCGCTTTTCTTTTCCATGGGCTTTGCCCTGTGTGTACACTTGGCGACATACTCCTGTAAGCCGGCACTGGTAAAGAAAACGCAGCCGTTTGGTACATACTGCACATAGGAGATCAGTCCATTGTTTCTTGCGGCATCCAAGGTCGTAATACTGATGCCTAAAAGCTCTGCTGCTTCCTTCCGGGTAAACAATTTTTCCATTGCGGTTCACATTCCTTTCGCTGTATTCTGGCGGATGGCAAGGCTGACGCACAGCGCTCTGGTCACATCCTGCATTTTTTCTTCGGGAAGTTTGCCGATATAGTAACCGATGCGGCGCTTATCCAGGGTGCGCAGCTGCTCCAGCATGACCACCGAGGGATATTTCATTCTGCCGATCATGCCGATGTTGCTGTGTGTGGGTATCTTTGATTTTGTATGGATGCGGCTGGTGATCGGTGCAACGATGACCGTCCTCGCAAAATGGTTTCCAACATTGTTTTGAAGGATAAGCACGGGACGTGTCCCCATTTGTTCTGATCCGACAACGGGGTCGAGGTCGGCGTAGTAGATCTCGCCCCGTAAATATTTGCGGCTCATGTAAAACCTCCTTCATTGCCGTTTGCTGCGGCTATGTAAAGAGACCGCTTGGCTTTCCCAACCGGTCTTTACTGTTATCGCTCTTTTTGTGCGTTCCGGAACTTCTGTGTCTCCTCTTTGGCTCGGCCTGTGACAGTCTGCCAGATTTCCTCCATATAGCTTGTCTCCCGGTCCTCCCATGCCGCAAACACATCTGCAAGGGGACTGGGGGATTTCAGCAACGCCTGCACCTGTGTGTTCGGCAGGCTGTTGTATTCCAGAGACATCAGAATATCTTCCCGCACGGTATATTCATAGGTGTGATTCAGAATTTCTTCCGGTGGTTGGGCAAGCAGCCACGCCCGGTAAGTCTCCTGTTCGGAAAACATCTTTTCATATAAGGCCGTGTTCAGTTCTTCGTTGGTCAAGCTGGTTCACCTCCGCTTTCACAAATGATGCCGTATTCGCTTCGGCTAAGTAAAGGCTGGGAGAAAGTAGCATTTCTCCCAGCCGGTTATACATCATTGCTGCAGGTCATTTGTCCTCGACGCCCCACCTGCACAGGAAATCATCAAGCGGCCGATGGCTGTCGGCTCCACGGGAATTGCACCCCTCCGAGGATCTCTCCGAGCTGCCCCCACTTGTTACGACGGACTACGGCAGAAACCGCTTCAACGCTCGACTTTATGGCCGGACAGGAGTATCGCCCCCACAGACGGTCATGGCCACACACGGAGCCGCCGTGTGATGATAGCGGCTGTTTCTCGCTCACTGTCGGCAGAAACAAAACGCAGACAGAAAATCAACATTAGGTGCAGTCTGGCTGCTTCATCCGGCAGGTCATGGCGCAGCTGCTAAGGTAGCTTCTGCTCATCGCATCGCCTATGGGAATGTACTTGATGAATGGGTATGGGGTTGTCAAGGTACACTTGACCACTCGCCGCACAAGCAGAGAGAAGGTAGAGAGTTTCTGTCTCTCTACCTTCTTCCTCACTCAAAGCCCATTTTACAAGGCACGATTTGAAAAATTTTTATCTGCCATGCAATACAGGCAGGAATTCTTAGCAAACCACAGCATTAACATTGATTTTATTATTAGAATATGTATAATAGTAGTTGATTATTATACCTAACTGCTGTCCAATCTAAAAAGCGTCTGTGTAGCAGAAAATCTACTTGCAGAAGGGAGTCACAGTATGAGCTTGTTTGAAGAACCGCATCTGGAACCGCAGCCGGAGCCGGAAAAGCCAAAGAAGAAAAAACTGCTGTCCATTGGAATCGGTGCTGCACTGATCGTTGCGGTGCTGGTCACGTCTGTGGTGGCCTTTTCGTTTGGTCAGAGCGGTAAGCCTGCTGATAATGTCCCTGATCCTCCGCAGCGGGAGGAAGTGCAGACACCCTCTGATACGGATACTCCATCAGATGAATCCACGGATACGGAGAAACCGGAGGATACGACGCCGTCTGACAGTGCGCAGGAAACGCCTTCTACAAGCGGTAAACAGGAGATTGACCCCTCAACGGGATAGGATAAATACCAAACCGACCCGGTACCGGATGGAAAGCCCGCACCTGCGGAGCCGGAAGATGCCGAAGTCGATACATCGACGAAATATACCTGCACGATCTCCATTACCTGCAAAACGATCCTTGACAACATGGACAAGGTGAAAGAATCTAAAAAGGGAATCGTTCCTTCCGATGGCATCATTCTTGACACGACCACGGTAACATTCTCCGAGGGCGAAAGCGTCTTCGACGTACTGCAGCGCACCTGCCGGGAGCGGGGCATACACATGGAATCAAGTTGGACGCCGATTTACAACAGTGCCTATGTCGAAGGAATTGCGAATCTGTATGAGTTCGATGTTGGCAGCCAGTCCGGCTGGATGTACAAGGTCAATGGCTGGTTCCCCAACTACGGTTGCTCCCGCTATGCGCTGCAGCAGGGGGATGAGATTTGCTGGATGTATACCTGCGTAGGTTTGGGCGAAGATATTGGCGGCGGTTATGCTGCCGGTGGCTAAATAGCAATCAAATTTAGGTATACGAAAAGGGGCTGTCTCTAAGTGAGATAGCCCCTTCTTGGTTTTCGTTATGCAGGGATGGGGCGGCGGAAGATTTCTGCCGCCCCATAGTTAGGTTACTCACTCATGAAGTTTTTCAATTTCTGGATTGCGGACCGTACCGAATCCCGGACGGCCTGATACCGGCATCCTTCCGCTGCTGCAATCTGCTCATAGGTAAGCCCGTGGAAATAGTAGAGCGCCAATCTCCGCTGCTGCGTTTGTGTCAGCTGTGCAATTCCCTTATGTAATTCCTCGTAGAGGAGCACCCGGCCGATTTCTTCCTCCAGAGATTCCTTCGGGAAGGCTGCCCGATGCTCTATCTCGGCTTCGGTCAGGTCAATGTGCTCATAGTGCCGGTCTACCTCGTTCAGAAAGCGCTTGTCCTCCAGTTCAAATTGGTCAAACAGCTCGTAGAGCGCCTGATCTATTTCAAGCCGCAGCGGCCGCTTCTGGCCGTCCGTAAACTCCAGAATGTACTTCGGATGGTCGTTATCGGAGCCGGTTGTGTAAATCGTGTAGGGGTTGTCTTTCGCTTTTGCACGGCGTGGATGCGTGCCTTTGTTTTTCGGATGGTTTCCATCCATAGTATTTTCCTCCGTTTCAATATGAATTTTGGGTTTCATATTGAGGGAGGAGGGCCACGGCACCTATTGGCCGCACATTTTCTGCTTGCTATGGGACGAAATACCGAAAAATCAGAAGATTTTCTGCCTTTGCTGCAGTCTGCATGGAGCGGCACAGGCGGAAGGATTCTCCTGCGCCGGAAGGTGTGAATGAGCACGCCTTTTCTAAATCGGTTGGGGAACCACCTCAGAGTTTCTTCCGCAAAAGCAAAAACCGGCTCTGCCATGCCAAAGGCATAGCAGAGCCGGTTCAAAGCGTAAGTGCAGAAACCGCACCATTCGGGCAGTTTGCGCTACATTCCAATATGGATTTCTATGATGGGTCTTAGGGATAGTTCACGTTCTTCATTTGTATAGGCATTTCCTAAAATCCAGCACGTTGTTTGAAATTGCGCCGGGACGCATGAGTGCGCCCCGGCGCAAAGGCCCTAAATGGGATTACCGGACTTTCTTTTTCTTCTGAGCCAGCAGAAGGATCGCAGCACCGGAAATCAGCACAGAACCAAACCACAGCATGACCGGCTGATTATCCCCGGTCGCAGGCGTCCCGGGGGTCGTCGGGTCGGTGGGCTGGACAGGCTGGTCGTTTGCCTTGATCGTCACATCGCTCATATCATAGAGTCGGGTCTGACCGTTGATGAAGCGATAGTAGGCAGCCAAAGCGTAGTAGCCCTGCTCGGTGGCCATGCCGTCACGGTCGCCGCTGGCGATGTGGCGGAAGCCGCCGCCGTCCACATAGTAGCTGGCCAGCGCATCCAGAATCGTCAGACCGTTCTTGATGAAGCGGCTGTCCTTGGCCGGGTCGATGCCCAGAGCGGTCAGTGCCACGATGACCTGAGCACAGGATTCGCTGTTCTCGGTGCCCCAGCTGCCGAAGCCACCGGTAGCCAGCTGCAGCTCAGACAGCACATCCAGCGCCTTGTCCACAGCGGCCTTCACAGCCTTGTTCTCCTTGTAGTAGGGAGCCAGAGACTGAATGGCCATTGCGGTCATGTCAGGATCTGCGTCGTTGCCGCTGAGGTTCCAGCCGCCGTTGGAAAGCTGGGCATCCAGGATTACCTGAATCAGCTTCTCGCGGGTCACATCGCCCATAGTGGGATAGTTGTGGCTGTCCAGAGCGATGAGCGCCCAGATGGGGCCGTTGATGCCCTGGGTCTGGATATAGTCCATGTTATCCAGACCCTTCAGCAGGTTATGGCCGCCCACATTGGTGACATCCTTGCCGATAGAGGTCAGGGCCAGGATCACCCGGGCGTTGTCGGTGACTTTGGCCGGGTGCAGACGCTCATTTGCGTCAGCTTTGGCCTTCACATACTCCACCACATTGTCATAGTACCCGGCAGGTACGGGGCGACCGCTGCGGGCCAGGCCGATGACCATCCACTCGCCGCCGATGGAGTTCACCGTGGGGGTGCCCAGGGTACCCATGAAGTCGCCGGTGGTCTTGTAAATTTCATCCAGCTTCTTGCCCATCTCGGCCACCAGCTTGGCGTAGGCAGCCTCGGCTTCCACCAGGACGTTGTAGTTCGTGACCAGAGCCTTTTCGGCGTCGGTCAGCTTGTCATAAGCAGAACGTGCGGCGCTGATGGCACCGGCCTTGCTGAGGTCCACCGTGCCGATGGCGTCGATCATGGCGATGACCTCCTCGGCGGTCTTGGTGCGGTTCTGCTCGGCCTCGTATTCCTTCAGGTAATCATCCGTGTAGTGGAACACGATCACGTCGCCCTCGTTGAGGTACTGCTGTGCAACGCCCAGGTTGGGGTGTACGCCGTTGAGGGTGTACATCCAGCCGGAGAGATTGCCGTTGGTAAACTCAGCCAGTTCCGTGCCGTCCTTGGGGGTGATGGCCTGAATGTAGTTGCCGCTTTCGTTCTTGATGTCGAACTTATCGCCAACGACGGCCAGGATCACATCCAGCACGGTGGCGTTGTTGCTGACCGTGACCTTCGTGGTGTCGATCCAGGTTTCCAGGTTGTTGTCAGCCAGCGTGTGCTTGTCGCCGCTGTCGCCGTGGGCGGAGTCGCCCAGCAGAGCGAAGGACACGGTAATATCCTTGCCCGCAGGCAGCAGCACGGTGACGGTGATGGTCACCTTGGCAGCGCCGTAGGCCAGCGTCACGGTCTGCTCACCACGCTGGTTGGTGTCAAAGCCGGTGATCTCAATATCTTTGGTGTCCACAACCGTATCAGCCTTGTTCATCGTCCAATGCGCTGTGCAGACCATTCCACTGAGGTCAAGGGCTTCTCCAATCGTATACGTTGTCTTGTAATCACCGGAAATGTCCAGCTTATAGCAGATAGGCGTTGTTGCATCTTCAACTTCCATCGTCAAGTTGCTGGCATCTTTGCCCAAAGGATCATCTGTACGATTATGATTCTCTTTCGTCACGCCATAAATATCAGGGAGCGACTTCGATGTATCGAAGTATGTCGCACCGCTCGCTGTTTCGTGCGTTTCACAACTGGTATCTACATAATCAACAGCTCCGATTCCTTGTTCAGCCCCGCAGCCCTTCAGGTAAGCGTTTCCAGCAATGTTGTCAAACTTATTCAGGCTGCGATAGTATCCGATGATGCCGCCCACATTCTTTGCGCCGCTGACCTTGCCGGAAAATGTATTTCCGGTAATAGAGTAGCTATTCCACGCTTGATTGACCTTCATGTCGCCGCCGGTAATTCCGCCGACGTTCTCATTGCCATTGATAGAACCGGAAGCCACGCACGCCTCAATGGTTGTCTTAATGCCGTTCGGTGCTGCTGCACCGGTATACATTGTACCTGCAATACCACCGGCAAATTTGCCGCTGGCGATTACCGTGCCGTCAAAGCTGCATTTGCTGACTGTGCACTGTCCCATAGCATTGTCACGGGAACCAATGATGCCACCTACATAATCCACACCTTTGACAGTGGCATGGCTGACACAATTTTCGATGATGCCCTGGAATCGACCGGCAAATGCGCCAATCTCGCTTTGAGTGCCGTCATAACCGACAACGACATCTTTTTCAATGGTACAGTTACGGATGGTCGTAATAAAAGCGGCACTCGCCCCGGCAAAGCCGTTAACATCCATATCTACTTCTGCACCGATTAAGCCAGATTTCAGCGTCTTGGTGCCGGATTTAAGCGTCACATTTTCGATGATGATCGCAAAAGTGTCTTCACTTGTAAAGCCGACACCGTGAAGACCATCTACCAGACCGTAGCCGTTGATCTCTTCACCGTAGATGTTCAGATCCTTGACCGTGGCGTTCTTAACATAAGCCAGCAACGGTTTGCCACCTTTGGGGACAGTCAGGAGTTTACCGTTGCCGAGGATCGTGCCGGAGAAAGCACGGAGGTTATCCTTCTCATCGGGATTCCGAGGATCAAATTTGTTAGTTCCATCTACCGTGCATCCGATGGGAGTCCAGCCGTTCGGCAATGTAATATCGGAAACAAATTTAAAAAATACTCCATCAAAGGAAAGACCGGAATTGACAGAATCCCGTATGTATTCAATATCCGAAACAGTAGCAATCTCATAGGGGCTGTCAGCCGACCCATCACCGTTCATATCGGTTTTCCAAGGATTAACTGTGACCTGCGCACACTCCGTTGTTGCGGTCGGGCTTGTTTTTCCATCAAAGACCTTATATACGACGCAATAATACCATGTCGTGCCGACTGTATTAGTAGGAACTATAAGACTGCTTTTTGTCTCTCCCTGAAGCAACTGCCCGTTACTATTGTCGTTGACCGTATTACTATACCACTGATAGTGGAACTGTACGCCTAAGGCGGCATCTTTCAGCTCTACTTTCAGAGGAGTTGCTTCTTTTCCAAAATCACAGGTAATAATTTTGGGGGCTATGCTAACTTTGGGCGCATCCAAAGCTTCTGCACTTATTTTGATATTGTATCTATAAGATGTCGAATAAGAGAAGCCGTCTACAATGTTGGTAACCTTACAAGTATAAAAAACTGCTCCGGCCACAGCGTCGGTATTCACAAGGCAGGTTGCCTCGGTGCTTACTACAGCTTTTGTAGACAAAAGAGTCCATTCATATACAGTGTCCGCACTTATACTTTCAGCATCAATATACTCGCTTGAATCCAAATAAAAGTCTTTGGTTCCTTGCGCTACTGTAAGTTTGATACCGGCAGCCGAGGGCTTTGTTCCACCTACAAACGTGGGGAAATAATCCTTTTCTATACACTTTACGTTGAGAGTGTATTCTCTCGCTTCGACTCCCTCAACTTTGCTGCTGATACGAATATTGAGGGATTCATCACCACTGAATGTCTTGGTAACCGAAGAGCCTGCTCCATCTATGGCAGTTGTATCCACGTTTTGAATTCCACCGCCAGCCGTGATTTTCACGGAACTATTTGCCACAACAGTCGTGGTGTATGTCCCATCAGCCAGTAACTGCATAGGACGGGTGTTCTTTGCTCCTGCAGTTTCTGTAACAGATAGTTTAGTCACATCGCAAAAAGGAACTACAGTGTACTCAACCGATTCTCCATCGTAGGATAACTCGATAGTTTTTGTCCATTTGAGGTTATTAGCCGATATGTACCGGAAGAAACTATATTGTTCTCGGTAACTTCCATTGATGCTTACTGTTCCAGCATTGGATTCCTTTAGTGTAAGAGTTTCCTTTTCGTTTCCGTCTATATCAAACTCGCTATACGCAACAGAAAATTGTTCAGTACTATCCGATTTAATAGTGAAATCAAGAATAGCGGTCTTAGACATTAACGATACAGGAATATAGATCGTATTTTTACCATTGTCTTTAATGCTTGCTAATTTAACGCTTTGTGAACTGGTTGCAATATAGAATTCAAAGTTGCCTATGCTTTTGTTTTCTGAATCAGTTTCAGAATCATTTTGAACTGGATCTAAGCCGTTGTTTCCATCGGAAACTTCCTCTACGTTGTCAACGCTTTGCTCTGCTGTTTCGACGGAGGGTATCTCCTTGAGCTCAGAGTCCGTTGCGGCAAATGCCTGAGTGGGCAGCACACCTATCATTAGCACAAAAGCCAATGCGCAGGCAATAATCTTGCGCCCATTTCGTTTCTTCATTGGTACCTCCTACGCATTTAGACTTTCTCCTGTGTTCATGGAGATAATCTAATGACTTGTTGATAGAACTCTTTGACCAAACGCAAATAAATGCTATTCAAAATGCGGAGGGGCGGGCTATCCCGCCCCTCCGCATGAGAAATTTTTAGGTCAATTCACATCGTACAGAGTATAAGCGCTGAAGTCAAATACAATTACCATTCCATCAGTCAGGGAATAGTTGGTGCCATACAGGCTGAGGGCCTGAATGCTGTCACCCTGAGTGCAGGCGATGTTCCAACCAAAGCCACGGTAAACATTGTAGGTAGTTCCGGCAATGGTCTCCTGCGTAGTCGGCTGATAGGTGGGCTGCACGGGTGCTACGGTATGGATATAGCCACCATTCGGAGTGTTAATGGTATCCCAGCCGCCAGCGATATCCGTATAGCCATTCAGCATGAGCGCAACAATAATTGCATCCAGTACATTGGGGTTCGGATTTTCTTCGGTGTAGGAATCAGGAGCGCTGTACAGGCTGCGATCCATGAGTGCAGCGATGGTGTCGCTGTCCAAAACCATAGGCGTGAATTCTTCGTCGAACGGCAGCTGAGTCATCCAGTCGGAAGCATCAGGCTCCCCGTCCTTGATGTACGCTTGCTGACGAGGGGCCCCATTGGCAAAGCCTCCTTCGTCAAACAAGCCCTCTGTGATGTACACGGTCACCGTGGCGGGCTCATTCGTGTCCGTGGTGGCAGCTGCGGCCGGGACGACCAGCACAACGACCATCATGACAGCCATGATCAGAGACAAAAGCCTTTTCTTCATGTTGTTTTCCTCCTTAGAGAATTTTTATTATAAACTCGCTGCCGCTTTGGCAACGTGCTTACCGAAATTGCTTGCCGTTCAGAGAGCGGCCTCTGTCGGCTCGGCTTCGCAAGGCTCGTCCGCCTGCTTGGCCGCCGCCCGTGCGGCGTTGACCCGCTGGCGCTCCAGATTTTTCTTTTCCCGTTCCGCCCGTTTGGCGTCCCGCTCCACCCGGTACAGCTCGATTTGGCGTTTCTTTTCCCGTTGATATCGGCCATTGGACCGGTTATGCGGGTGGCTGTACGCAGGATTCAGGTGCGCCGCCCGCAGAGCGTCCGACCAACTGCCGAACCGCTCGGCAATGTAGCTTCCGCCGACGATCTCACATGGGGCAGGGGACCGTCCCCAATGTTCGGCGCAGCGCCGCAGATAACAAGCCAATTCCGCCAGCGTATCCCCGGCATGACGCTCCGCAAAGGCCCGGTCCTGCTCGTCCAGAGCCGCCCGTGTCCGTTTTGCGATGTGCTGTTCGTGCCAGTTCTTGCCGTCAAAATTCTGAGCGCCTGCGACCTTCCCCATAGGGGCACACCTCCTCCGTGTTCGTAAATGGTAAAAATAATACGCCGATAAACCCATAATGGGTCATCAGCGTACACTCCTGCCATATAGCACCACGGAGAGAGCGCCCGCTGCCCGGAATCCTAAACTACACAATTCTACTGACTTGCGCCACGAGGATTTTCCTCTGCGTCCATGATCTACCTTCTCACGATTTCTCGCAATGACGGGCTTTCGCCCCAGCGGTTTCCCGCCTCGATCATATCCTTGCGCTTACAGTGCCGACCGCATGGGGCATTACACCCCTTTCCTTTTAGGCAATCACCTGGCCGTTTCCGGCTCGGATGACCGCCGTGTCGCATCATTGGATTCAATTATTTTATTTTCGAGAATCAACTTAGGCTTGATGGGGAATGATAGAATAGGAATTCCGGAAATGGGGTTTCGTAAATTTACCCCATTTGCGATACCTAAATCTATCTAACCATCCATATTATATCGGCACTCACCGCAAAAGTCAATGACCGTATTGCCGGAATTTAGCAAAATCTCATGCAAATTACAAATACGCATGATAGTTATACTCGGTTTCAGCGCATTTGTGCCAACTGTATCGGTCAAAACGGGAAATGCAAGTAAAATACGCCGTCAAATACATCGTCAAGGAGGAGCCTATATGCCGAAGCGTGGAGAGAACATTTACAAGCGAAAAGATGGCCGGTGGGAGGGGCGGTATATCCGGGGACGGTCGCCCTCCGGCCGGGCCGAGTACGGCTATGTTTATGCCGGAAGCTATCGGGAGTGCCGTGCGAAACGGCAGAAATGTTTGGACGCCTGTCGAGAAGCGCCGGTAGCAGCTTCCTCGCTCACACTGAATCAGGCTGCGGAGCGGTTTCTTGCGGACAAGCAGGATGACTTGAAACGATCCACCCTTGCCAGGTACACCTATGTACTGGAACACTATATTCTGCCCGTTTTTGGGGCCGTTCTTCTCAGCCAACTGACGGCGAACCAAATTTCCGAATTTCTTCGTCGGTTACAGAAAAACGGTCTTTCCGGGAAGAGCGCCAGAGACGTGGGGGTGTTATTGAAGTCCATCCTGAGATACAGCGCCAAAAATCTGGACTGCCCCAGTCCGGGGATGACTGTGGAGCTGCCAGCGTATCGACGAAAGCAGATCGACATCTTCTATCCGGACGAGATCCAGCGGTTGGCACAGATGATCATGGACGAACCGACGACAACCGGTATCGGCATTTTGCTGACACTGAACACCGGCTTGCGTCTTGGGGAGCTGTGCGCCCTGCAATATAAGGATATTGACCTGCGGAATGGGGTAGTCCATGTCCGCAAAACCGTACAGCGCATCCGCAGTGGGGACCGCACCAGTCTGATGGTGCTGCCGCCCAAAAGTGACAGCGCCCGGCGTACTATCCCGCTGCCGGGGGACATGGCCGCCCTTCTGCAAAAGCTGGTCCAGTCCCATCCCAACGGCGAAAACTATCTCTTGACTGGGAAAAATGTGCCGATGGAGCCACGGACAATGCAATATCAGTACCGGGCTTTGCTGAAAGCAGCGGGTATCCCGTACCGAAATTTTCACACGCTGCGGCACACATACGCCTCCCGCTGTGTGGAGCGTGGGATAGATGTAAAGAGCCTGAGCGAGATGCTGGGTCATGCGGATGTCCGCACTACACTTCAAGTCTATGTCCATTCGTCCCTGGAGCACAAAATGCGGGTGATCCAAAGCATTTGCTTCCTTGCTCCGGCGCTGGCCGCAGAATTTGCGCCGTCACCGTCTCCGTCAGTTTTTCCGGAAACGCTCCAATATCAACAGCTTTTGGCAGCGCTATCGCAAATGGGGTAAATTTACGAAATCTACAGACGCTTTCCTTTTCCGTGAGTTTACTACAAATTCATTATACTATTTAGCACATTATCGTCAATTCGTTTGTTGCGTTGCTTTTCAGAAAAATGGTGCCACCCGATGGGGTGACACCATTTTCTTTGTTACGGGCACAGAACACCATATCCCAGAATCTCGTAATGTCCTATGGGATAGCGGTTCACCCGGCAGAGGTTTCCGGAATTGCCCTCTACGGTGTAGATGATTCCGTCCTCCACCTTCTGGACGATGCCCACATGGTCAGTCTCCCCATCCTGGGGGCCGGAGCCGCCCTTGTTGTCCCAGTCGAAGAAGATAACCATGCCGGGAACAGGCTTGGCGGAGCCGTCCAGCCATTGCCCACGCTCCTGAAACCACTGCACGCCGTTTCCGCAACCGGAAAATTTCGGGCAGACACCGCTGTCGATATAGCCGCATTCGTTGGCACACCACGACACAAAGCAGGCGCACCACTCCACACGGGAGTCAAAGCCGTACCACGACCAATAGGGTTGACCGCCCGCATTGCCGACCTGCGACAAGGCCACCGTGACGATGGCATCGTCCCCGGAGTAAATGCCGTAGAGGACAGCAGACCACAACCTGCGGTTTTCCTCGGCAAGCAGTTCGGAAAGCTGCTGCCGCTGGTTGTCGGTGAAGTTGAATCGGTCTGCCATTTCCTCGGCGGTCTTGTGGCCGACTGTGATATAGAGATAAGTGCGTGTGACCGTCGTGGCGGTTTCCACGATGTTCCCGTGGCCGTCATCGGTTTCGGCGATGACTTCCTCGGTCTTGCTCTCGGTGCGGGAAGATATTTCGTTCATCTGCCAGAAAATATCCTTGAGGATGACTTTCTTACTATCGTCCACCGTGGCGACCTCCTGCGGATCATCGGGGTCAGTAGTGGTTTTCACCGCATAAACGGCCAGCACCTCCGGCCAGACCGCACGGGAGCCGGACATTTCCAGTTCGTCATAGGTGCTGCCTGCTTTTGCAGCGTCGATCTGCGATTGATAATCGGTGTTGATCTCCTGTACCACCTGCCGCATGGTCTGTCCCGTGCCGCTATCCTCGCCGGAGAAGAAGATGCCGAAGCAGGAACTGGCAATCAGCCCGACCACGCAAAGCACAAGGATGACGACTACCGCGACCCAGCCGCCTGCAGCAATGGCGGCGATCAGCGCCTTTGTTCCGGCAATGATCGCTTTGACCGCCGCAACGGTGGCTTTTGCGGCAACCTTAACGGCCTGTACCGTAGCCTTGGCTGCCGCCTTTGCCGCCTGTACGGTTTTCTGCGCCGCTTTTGCGGAAGCCTTTGCCGTCACCTTGGCGGTCTTAGCCGTGGTTTGCGCTGTTTTTACTGCTGCCCGCCCGGTCTGCTGCGCGGTTTTGACCCCCTTCTGTGCGACCTTTACGGAGCCCTTTCCGGCAGACTGTGCCGTTTTGAGCGTACCCTTTCCGGCTTTCTGAACCGCTTGCTGTGTGGCTTTTTTCGGCTGGGTTCCCTTGAACGCATCCTTGCATTTCTGAATGTTGTCCCGTGCTTTACCGGCATTGCGCTTCGCATCGGAAAACCCGCGCCGTCCGCGTTTTTGCAGCTGAACCTCGGTTCCTGCCACACATCGGCGCACGGTATCTTTGATCTGCTGTGCGCCGTACTCCTGCGGAGAAGTCTCCGCAGGAGCGGCGTTTTTTTCAGCGGTATCCGCAGTGTCCTTGGTGCGAACGGCGGCAGATTTGATGCGTTCAGAGACAACGGCAGCACGGTCAATGGTCTTGACCGTGCCCCGAATCGACTCTTTTGTTTTAATATCCGCCATGATGTTTCTGTGCACCTCTCATTTCGTATTACTTCCCACAATAATGCTCTCATCCGGTTTGGTGGTCATCAGGCGGTACAGCTCTGTATCTTTCGGAAACTGATTTTTGAAGGGCACCAGTGCGCCGCCGTAGCGCAAAAGGCCGCTGCCTGCCGGGGCGTTGGTGATATAGCCGGTCTGCTCCGGGGAAATGTTCAAAAGTGCTGCCAGTTTCTCCCGGTCGCTGGGAGCCTGATTGAGCAGGATCAGCATTTCGGAATTCGACAGCATAGTGCTGGCCTGAACGGAATCCAGCAGATACTCCACATTCTGCGTAATGGCGGTGGGATAGGCACCGCGTTTACGGAAGCGACGCCATGCGGAATCAAAGAAATCCGCGCTGTACGGATTCTGAAAGACCACATGAAATTCGTCGATGAACAGGTGCGTCCGCTTGCCTTTGCGCCAGTTTTCCGTCACGCGGTTGAGCATAGCGTCGGTGATAATCAGAAGCCCCATGGTTTTGAGCTGACGCCCCAGATCCATAATGTCATAGATAACGATGCGGTTTTGGGTGTCCACATTGGTTTCATGGGCAAAGGCATCCAGGCTGCCGGTGGTGAACAGCTCCAGCGCCAGCGCCAGATCGCGGGCTTCTTCCTCCGGCTGTGCCAGCAGCTTTTCCCGGAGAACACGAAGCGTCGGGACAGGGCCGCCGCGCTTATAGGCCGCATACACGGCGTCTACGCACCGGTCGATGATGCTCTTTTGCAAGGGGCCGATGCCGCCGCGGTCAAGCTGTTCAAACAGGGACAGGATAAACTCGGATTTATCTACTACCGGGTTGCCGCCGTCGCCGTAGCCCTCCACCATGTCCATGGCGTTGATATGGTCGGGGCTGCCCGCCGCAATGCGGATGACCTCACCGCCCAGCGCCTGACCCAGCGCATAATACTCGCGCTCGGGATCACAGATCAAAATATCATCCTTCGTGGCCAGCGCAAGAAAGACGATCAGCTCCTTTGCCGAAAAAGATTTGCCGCTGCCGGGTACGCCGGTAATGATGGTGGATTGGTTGAGCAGATTTGCACGGTTGCACAGCAGCAGATTGCCGGAGATGGCGTTCTCACCGTAATAAATGCCGCCTGGCTCCATGATCTCCTGCACACGGAACGGCATCAGCGCCGCCAGCGCTTCCGAGGTGAAGGTGCGCAGAATATCAATTTTCCGCACGCCAATGGGCAGTGCTGTGTTCAGGCCGTCCATCTGCTGAAATCGCAGCGTGGCCATTTGGCACATCCGCTGTGTGGCAGAGGTGAGGATATAGTCGGTGTCAGCGTCCAGCTGCTGCTTGCTGTCCGCCGTATGCACCAGCGTCACCATGCCCAGAAGCATCCGCTGGTCACGGGAGGTGAGGTCGTCAAGAAATTCCTTCATCTCCGCCCGCTGCTTTTCCATGTCGTAGGGGATCGTGCCGGAGAAATTGTTGTTTTGCTGCTGCTTGCGTAAAAAGTCCACGATGTTTCTCTCTACGCCGAGCAGACGGCTTTCTCCGTTGCGGATCGCCTCGTCCATGGGGATCGGTACCACATCAATAGATAGGATCATCGGCCGGTCAATACCGGACAGCTCCGAGAGAATATCGTCCCGCAGATAGGCGGCGTAATCCTTGAGGAACAGCACACGGCCGTAATGGTCGCCCATGCGGAAACAGTCCCGGTCAAATTCAAAGCTGTCCGGACAGATGTAGTCCTTAAAGCTGTGACCCAGTTTCATGGACAGCTTTGGGTCGAAATGAAAGTCCGCTTCCTCGCCGTGACGGAAAAAGCCGTGCAGAATGCGCAGCCGATCCATCATATCCAGCTCCGTGCAGCGCGAGCCGAGGCGGGAGAGCGCCAGCGTATACTCTGAACCGGTGCGGGCGAAATAGCTTTCGGCCTCCTTATAGCTTTTGCGTGTGATCGTCACCGTGATATACAGGTCGCGGATCATACCGCTGGCGTGGGATGCTTTTTCCAGCAGCATATCGTTATATTCCTTGCGGTAATGGTCGCGGCCGTCGTTTTCATAGGGGATCATGATGTATTCCTCAAAATCACGGCGGTTGAGCTTTCGGGTGACGATGCTCAACTTGGTGTCGGCGTTACTGTCGCAGAGGTTCAGCAGGGCGCTGTACCCCAGCAGCATGGATTTCTGATCTTCCTCGCCGGCCAGCGCGTAGTTGATGTCGGAAAACTGCCAGGTGCGGCTATAGCGGTTCTGCCCCACAAGCAAAATACCGCTTTTCCAGACCGTGCGGATGGGGATCACCTCCTGCACGCTGTGAGGGATCATAAATTTATCCGTATCTCTGCGGCGGATGTTTTTCAGTGTTTTCAGCATTTTTGCCTCCTTCGGGTGTGGTCGGATGTCGTTTTGAACTTAGGGCAAAATGCACCCAAGTTTCCAATGTCAGTGTCGTTTTTGGGCTTTGGCGTGCGCTTCCCGCATGGCTTCGCGGTATAAATTCTTCGGCTTGAAGGTCAGCCGCCTGGGGATCAGAAATTCCGAGCGTACCCAAGCGATCACGAATTTTTCCGCCGTCATGCCGTGGTATTTTACAAAGCCCATGGCAGCAAAGGGAGCCGCACCAAGGATACACAGCCAGCTGACCGTTTCCGTACCCAGCACATTCCGCAGACCAAAATAAATACCGACGGCAACACCGCAGGCCAGCACAGAAAAAACGAGCTGCCGCAGCGACAGCCCGAAAAACATATTCTCTTTATATTCGCGTATCTCGCGGTTAATCTTGATTTCCATAGTCGTTATCCTCTCTCCGGTGTGCTTTTAGCCGGTGCTTTCGGTTGGAGCGCTGTGGGGCTTTCACCGCTCTCCGGGCGGAGAAAATCCAGCCGCGAGGCAGCATAAATAGCATTGTCATTGAGCTGACGCTGCCATGCGCCGACAGACGGTGCCCATTTGAAGCCGTTATATTTTAGCTTACTTCGCTGTTCCTCCGTGGGCTTTCCGTCAAAATACAGGCGCAGGCGATTATCTTCCTTGTCTGCCTCGGCATGACCGCCCGGAAAATCCCAGCCTACATATTCCGTGTTTTGTGTTCGGGACACCTCCTCAATGCGCTGCCTAAGTCTGCGCATTTCCGCTGTGTTGCCGCTGAGTATATAAGACGGATAGGGCTGCTTTTCCCACGAATAGCTGTTTTGCACACGCTCGTCCAGCTTGGCCGCCTCCGCGTCCGAAAGGCCGGGACAGCCCAGCGCTGTGGCGTGTTTCTTGAAATAGGCGTTGATCTCCTTCATGCGTGCGTGCTGCTTAGTCAGCTTATCGAGCTTCGCTTGCAGCTTTTCCACCGCCTGGGGATCATCGCTGCGAATTACATTATTTTGAATCATTGTATTTCCTCCTTCAAATTAAAGACCCATCATTTCGCGTACTACGCGGTCTGCCATTTTTACCGTTCCCACCAGTACAAGCAGGTTAAAAATCAGCTCGCCAATGTAAGACCATACCTGTGTGACCGCCGCTGCGTTCGGATCGACCACGGGCGGACTGGATGCGAACAGAGAGAAGATGATACAGGCCAACACAATGATCGCACCCTCCAGGCAAACGGCGGCGTAAGATTTCAGAAAGCTCTTACCCACCTGCTGACTCGGTTCACCGGCAAAGGTAGCCAGCGGTACCGGCGCGATAGCTGTGTAAATATAGAGTTTGAAAAAGCGCCCGTAAACGGAGAGGATCATGATAAACGAGAGGATTGTGATGAACAATCCGCCGATCAAGGCCACTGCCCAGAGTGGAATACTTTCCCAAAAGCCGCAGTCCTCAATGGCGGTCACGATCTCTGCCGGAAGCACGGTCTGCTGTGCTGTGCCCATACCGGCCGCCGTCATTATGGTGGAAATAACGCCCTGCACAATGGAAAACAGCGCCATCATCAGCTCCAGCCCATAGGTGACGACCGCTTTCGCCAGTGCAAAGCGGACAAACAGCTTGATCGCCACCTCCGGCTTTTTGACCTCGGCAAAGGAGCCGCAGGTCTTAACGATACCTACCACGAAAAAAAGCACTAACAGCGCCAAGCCGATGGCCTGCACAGTACCGTTAATGGTCTTGATCACATTCCATATTGTGCCGCCCTTGAAGTTTTCGGGGGACTGTGTGAGCAGCTGCCATATTTCCGCCAGCTTTTCATTCCAAGTTTCAAGTGCGTTTTCGAGATTCTGTACGACCCAGTTATCACTCATATAGCTTCCTCCTTTCCCGACAGCATAAGGGGGCAGGCACGAAGACTGCCCCTCGCTGCCGTATTTTGATTATCGCTCGCCCCGGTCGGGTGTGCTGCGGATCACGCCATACACATCATCCACAAAGTAGCGCCCGGCAAAGGGATTGAATATGGCGTGGCATTTTACGCCGTTATACTCTGCCAGATAGTCATTGTCTCCGAGGCGTTTCAAAATCGTCGCCTCTCCGAGCACATGATTTTCACCCTGCTTCAGCGAATGGATATAGCATTGGCACTTTTCCATGACCGTTTCCTCCGTTAACCCGTGATCAGCGTCAGGATTTCCTTAGCAAAGGTCACGACGACACCGCCGGCAAGTGTCAGAAATCCGTTGCTGCGCTGGCTGGGGTCATGGCTCTGAAAGGACAGACCGATCTGCACGATACCCCAGCCCAGCAGAATCAGACCGACCGCGCGAATCACGCCGAAGATAAAATCAGACAGATTGTTGATGACCGCCAACGGGTCATTTCCTGCGGCAAAAGCTGTCAGGGGCAGACAACATACGGTGAACACAACAGCGGCATAGACCGCCAGGACACCCCTGCTCTTTTTCCCTATAGGCAGAGGACGGGTGTGGGTGTATTTGCTTTTCTTAGTGCTTTTGAGATGCTTCATTGGGTTTTTCCTCCAGCTCATAAATTGCCTCCAATTCCTCGTTGGAAAGGAGCTCGTATTGGGTTTCGTTTTCGCTCGGAACTGCCACGGGATCCGTTGGCAGAAGCCGGTCGTGAATGGTGATCGCTGCAATGGCGTACTCGGCGCTTCCGTGGATATAAGGCGGTGCGCCGCCGTCCGGGGTGTGCGACACCAGCGGATGGGTCATGATGTCAAACTTGTCGTCGCAGACCGGTAATTCGCCGCGAATGAACAGCAGCGCCTTGCCGTTGTCCAGCATCCGCACCTCATCCGGTGTCATCAACTCACGCCCGGTGATCTGATAATTGGTGCTGTAATTGCCGTTTCGCCCGGACGATCTTCCGTAGGTGTTCGTGTCGATCGTGGCCTTGCCGAGCAGTTCCGAGATGTACTTGTGGGATCCCTGCTCGTTGCCGCCGAGATACAGCAGCTCGTCGCAGTTGCCCAAAATGCTCTCCCACTGCTTTTCAAACAGCGCCTTCAGCTGGGCTATATTCTGCAGGATGATGGATACAAACACATTGCGGGAGCGCATGGTGGACAGCTTGATCTCAAAGTCGTTCGGCAGACTGATATTGGCAAACTCGTCCATCAGGAAGTGGACCGGGACCGGCAGGCTGCCGCCGTGCTTGTGGTCGGCGCTGTCAAACAGCTGCTGGAAAAGCTGCTGATACAGAATCGACACCAAAAAGTTGAAGCTGGTGTCGCTGTCGGGGATCAGTGCAAACAGCGCCACCCGTTTTTCACCCATGTCCTGCAAATGCAGCTCATCCGTGGCCGTCAGGGCAATCAGGGAATCCAGATTGAACTTCTCCATGTGGGACGCCAACGTGATTTGAATGCTTTTCAGCGTTTTAGCGCTGCCGGAGCGGTACTGCTTGTAATACTTCACGGCGATATGCTCCGGATCCCGCATTTCCAGCCTTTCAAAAAGCACATCCAGCGGAGAAAGATAGCTGTCGTCGTCCTCCCGGACCTCTCCGGCCCGAAGCATCTCCATGACCATTGGGAAATTCTGCTCCTCCGGCGGGGCCTCATGATAGAGATAATAGACCAGCGCCGAGAGAAGGATGGAGGCCGTGGAGTCCCAGAAGGGGTCCTGCGACTGTGCGCCCTTGGGCGTTGTCGCCTTAAAGAGATTCGTCACCAGCATCTGTACCTCATTGTCGTTGGTCAGATAGACGAAGGGGTTATAGCAGTGGCTTTTCTCCATGTGCAGCAGATCCAGCACCCGGATCTCATATCCGGATTCCTCCAGTAGCCGTCCGGAATCGCGAAGCAGCTCGCCTTTGGGGTCAAGGCAGACAAAGGACGAACCCTGCGGCGACAGGCAAGCCTCATACAGGCAGGGCTTGGCATACGAACGGGTCTTGCCCGCGCCGCTGCCGCCGATGATAACGGTATTCAGGTTGCGCTTGTGCTTGCGGCCGTTCAGCCCCATACGGATGTGCTGTGTGAACACCTTGTTTGGCTTTGGTGGGCGTGCCCGGTACTTTCGGTTCACGGTTTCCGCATCGCCCCATTTGGCAGAGCCGTGTTCCTCGCCGCGCCGGTAATGACGGCGAGTGGAAAGATAGACCCCGATCACCATGGCATACAGGGCAATGAAAACGAGGACAGTTTTCAGGCTGTCCTCGCACCACTCGATATGAAACGGCTCATTCATTGCCGATGGAAATTGCCGAAGGATCTCGGGAAGGCCACCGGAAGCAGCCGGGGCGATCAGCAGCCCCAGCCACACCGCAGGGATCAGCCCCGCCGCATACCACAGACATTTTTGTTTACCGTTCATCTTTCTGCTTGACTCTTTTGGATTTGCTCGGTGCGTCAACGGTTTTAATGAGAACTTCATCGACAATATCGGTGGGGCGTTTGTCCTCGATCAAATCGTTACGCAGGTTGTTGAGTGCATTGATCACGACGCCGTGCTGATACGGATCAAGGGTCAATACCCGCATATCCTGTTTTTCCATGGCTCATCGCTCCTTTCCGGTTTCCTTTTGCGCTGCCGTGCGGCTTTGCTCCAGCGTCCGCACCATTTTGCCGGTCATGGTCTGCAGCGTGTCACGAATGTCGGTCAACTCACCGCGAATGGTCTGCGGCTCCGCATTTTTCAGCTCATCGGGCAAGCGGCTGAAATCATACCCCTGTGTGTCCACACCATACTTGCGGCACAGCATATAGGAAACGCAGTAGCTTTTGAAGGCGTCAGCCTGCGGGGTACTGTTTTCCTGCTGCGCCATCTCGGCACGAGCCAGTGCCAGCGATACGCTGCGAAACAGGTCTTGCCCGTCCATACCGCGCTGGACGAAGATGGTTTTGCGCTCATAGTCATACACCGCACCGTTTTGCACGCTGTCGGCCATTTCAATGGGCACCGGGCGCTTGGCGATCAGTGCAGAAAGCAGCAGGCGGTCATCATAATGCACCTGCGGCTGCCGCTGGCGTTTGGCATCCGTTTGGCTGATGTCAAAGACCTTTTTCACATTATAGTAGTAGCCGGTGCGGCCATCCTCGGTCACATAGCTGTCCCCGGCTTCCAGAATGGAAATGCCTGTTTCGTTTTTGCGGACATAGATGCCGCGTTCTTTCCAGCCGTCAAAGTCCCGCAGGCGGGTGGCCTCATCGTTCTGTGCATAGATCAGCAGCGCGTTTGTGGCCGAATAGCGGTCAAATCGTGCCTGCACATCCAAAAAGCCCCGAAAGGCTTCTCCGTCCCGCATGACCTCCTGTGCCATTTCATCCGCCAGTGCATACAGGCTGTCGCGTTCCGCCTTCTTCTTGGCGGCATATTCCTCCTTGGTCAGCTGCGGACGGTCGCTCTGCGTTTCCGTGGCAGTGGGGGTGGTAAAAAGATCATCGAAGTTTGCCATAGCTTATCTCTCCTTACTTTTTCTGACCCGCTTTTTCGGCGGAGTCTGTCGGTGTTCATTTTGCGATCGTGTACTCTTGGCGGGTTTGCTGCGTTCGGTCGGCTTGCGCTCCTCCGTCTCCTGCTGCTCACGGCGAATCTCCTTCAGCTCCTCGCGGACAGATGGACGATCTTCCTTAGCAGTACCCTCGGCGGATCTCTTTCTGGATTTTGAGGAAGGCTCGGACGGACGGGATTTCTCCGCCCGAGCCGCCGTGGGGTTTTCTTGGGTAGCCTCCTGCTTCTGCGCAGGAGCTGCCATCATTTCATCCAGCAGCCGGTCGTCCTCACTCTTTTGCGGGCGCTCCTGTTCGGGAGCCGTCTGCCCAGCGGCATCCTTATTCTTATCCCGTCCTGTTTCCGCGTTTTCACGGATGACTTCGGGGTCGGATACCGTGGCGATTTTGATGTTCTCCACAATGCGGTTGATCTTGGCGGCATCTTCGGCGCGTACCATGATCTCACTGACGCCGTGTGGGTTGTCCTTTGCCTCCCGCAGAACGCAGTAGACTACGCCGTAGCGCTTGGCATCGGCCACAAAGCGGGCCATGTCCTTGTTTTTGACGGTGAAAATAGTCAGCTCCTTGCCGCTGCGCAGCATGGAGGTAAGTCGCTGGCGTCCTTTGATTTTGTTCTTGTCCCGGTTTTTCAGTGCTGCGTACAGAAGCGCCGCCACCTCCTTTGCCGCACTGCCGGTGATTTTTGCCGCAACCTCCATGCCCTCCAAGCTAAGTCGGACGACCTGTTCAGCTGCGTCTCCGGATGTGTTCATGCTGTTGTTCCTCCTTTTGTCGTTGTTTTTGTGCGTCCTCCCGGACAGCTTTCAGTTTCTCCGCCATCACGCCGGAGCGCTCGGCAATATCGTCGCACAGATGCACCTCCCGGCGCAGCGCTTTGAGCCTTTCGGACAACTCCCGGATCTGCGCCCGATGTGCGTCGGCCTGTTTGGGGCTGTCCCGGACTGCCTTTGTGCGCAGCGCATTTTGCAGTACCCGGCGTTTGGCGGACAATTCTCGGATATTCACCTCCTGTTCCTTTTTGTATAAAGCAAGCTGCTCGGCGGTATCAATTTGATGCCGTGCGAGCAGCCGTACTTCCTGTGAGATGTTATTCAGTTTGAGCAGATCTTCCCGCAGCAGAAAATGGAGCCGCGCCCGGTTTTGCGGGCGGCCTTTGGGGAAGATACCGAGCTTGTAGCAGTAATAGAAATACAGTGCGCGAAAGCCGGTGATCTTGCGCGCAGCTTGCCGGCTGCCTTGGACGCGGTAGGTTTTTGGCCTTGGTTTATCGGTCATTTGTCGCTCCGGCTGCGGCAGGGGCTGTTGCAAAATACGCTGCCGGATGGCCTCGGCGGTGTAAGCCTCTCCGAAATTCCGGGTCAGACGGACAAAGCGCTCCTTACCAGGAGGGCGCACCGAAATATCCTTGCCGAATTTCACCTCATAGCCCTTTTGGCGGAGCAGATAGTAAAACTGCTTTTCGGTGACGCTCTGCCGGATCAGCTCATCGATCTCGCTGCGGATCAGTCCGCGCCAGGTGGGACGCTGCTCCTGCTCTGCACGCCATTCCCCATAGTGCTTTGACTTCCCGGCTTGCGGCCGTTGGATGACCGACAAGTTATATTCCCGGCAAAGGGTGTCGGACACGGTGCGCATATCATGATAATCTTTTTCGGTGCGGTGGTATTTGATACCGTCCACAAAGGACACCGTATTCAGCACAAAATGATTGTGCAGATGATTTTCCTTATCCAGATGGGTCGCCACCAGTACCTGATACCGTTCGCCCCAAAGCCGCTGCGCCAGCTTCACGCCGATCTCATGCGCCAACTCCGGCGTGGCCTCGCCGGGCGCGAAGGACTGATACCCATGGTAGGCGATCACACCGTCCTCCTTGCCAAAACGCTTTTTTACTGCCAGCATCTCGTCCCGTGCCGTGGACGGCAGGCAGTTGATGCCGCTGATAAATTGCCGTACCACCATTGCACTCTCATCGTCCGGTGTGACCGTTGTTTTCTCCGCACGGACAGCATAATCGATCACATCCGAAAGGCTTTGTGTCTGCACATCGGTCAGTTCCTCTTGGCGATAGAATTTCGGATTATCCGTCTTGTCCGGGTTTTCGATATACAGCACCACCTTGCCCAGCCAGCCCTTGACCGCCCAGATGGATGTGGTAGCCATGGCATTACTCCCGCTTTGCCGGAAGCACGACCGCCGCTGTAACCTCCCGGATGAGCTTGTCCAGCCGCTTGCTGTCCTCGTCATAACGCTTTGCATCCACCACATTCAGTACATGGGCTTTCTGTGCGATCTGGTTAAGGTTGTGCCCTACATAGTGCATCTCACGCATAAAGGCAAAGTATTCCGGCGGCGGTGCTTCACGGGGTACCTCTCCGGTGATCAGATGGCGAAGGTAGGCTTCGCGGGACAGACGGCATTTTTTTACCTGTTTATTCAGATTTTCCGCTTCCTTGCGACTTAGCCGCACCTTGATCTCAATGTTTCGTTTGGTCATGTTCATTCCTCCATATAGCGATATTGCCGCGCTCGGCGGCGCAGGGGTTACAGGGGGATGCCCCTGTCAAGCTGCCTTTTGTCCCCAAAAGGCGTTGCTTGCTGGTATAGCACATTCTCACGCTCCCTGCGGTCGTGCGTCGGAGCCGACCTGCCGACAAACGATCATCGCTCCCGATCCCGTCCGCGCTCCGGAAGCGCCATCACACGGTCATAGTCCTCACGGAGCATATAACAGCGCTCTACGCTCCAGCCCTTTTCACCACCGCGTTCGACCGCCATATACTGCTCCAGCCGGACACAGGGATCCGTTCCGTCCAGACAGCTTCCATAGACGGAGTATCCGCCCATGTTCGGCTGAAACGCTTTATTGCCGCTGGACACGGCGTAGGTGCGGGAGCGTTCGCTGTATTGTACGGTAAAACAGTCCTGCATAAAGGTGATATAGCCGCATACATGAGTGCCGGCACGCTCGGCTTTACGAAACAGCTCTTTCATTTTCCCATAGGGTAATTCGACCTGCTGTTCGGGATACTGCGCCGAAAAAGACACGCCGTCAAAATCCTCGGCCACAAGAATGTGCTCGCTGTTTTGATACTGACGGCGCACCGCTTCTTCGGCTTCTTCGCGACTTTCGGCTTCCACCGTAACGGCCCGTTTCAATGTTTCGGTAATGATGACCCTGTATTCGCTCATCGTGCAAAGCTCCTTTCCGTCATCGGATTTTCTTTCGCCGGTTGCAATCCCATCCGTATACAAAGCCAATCGTTATAATCCTTGCCTTGCCGGGGGAAGGCACTTGCTACTTTATAACGCTCGGCCAACTGCTGTCGGATCGCCTCGGTGGCGCTGCGTCCGGTCATGTCATTATCCAGGCACAGGCAAATGGTTTTGATCTCCGCATGGTCTTTCAGATACTGTGTCAGCGCCAACGGCAGACGGTGCTCCTGTGTTTCCTTTTGCGGCTTATAGACTCCGGCCAAGGATAACAGATGCTGTGACCGCCACGACAGCCCGCCAGCCTGCGCCATGGTGGCATAGGATAACAGGTCGATGGCCGACTCGAATACGCAGAGCATCCGACTTTCGCCCGTAGCCGGGAGGGCAAAGGAAAATCTCTTGTCGCTGCCGGTCGCCTCGCCCTTAAAATCCGTTCCGATGCCTCGCAGGCACGCATAGCGCGGCGTTCCGTCCCTATCCATGCCGACGAATACGGCATTATGGTAGGGGAGGCTTTCATACAGCTGGCCGGAACGGATACACTGCTCGATCAATCCACCGTCAATGCCGCGGCTTTTCAGATAGGCAATAACGCGGGTATTGCTGTTACTTTCGGGCGGCAAGAGCAGCGTTTTCGGCTTCTCCGGCTGAGCGCGGGCATGAAAAACGGACGGTCTTTCCGCCGCCCGTCCCACGATCCGCTCTACCGCCTCGGTAAAAGGGAGCTCTTTGACCTTGATCAGGTAATCCAGCGCTGTTTTCCCGCCGATCCCGCGTGAGAACCAGCACCACTTTCCATTGGAGATTTTAAGGCTGTCATGCTCGCGGGTGCAGTAAGTGCTGCCGCCGAAATGCACCAGCTCCTGCGGCTCATAAGTCTGGAGGTAGGTCAGCAAGTCCATTTCCTTTGCCCGATCGATCATCTCTTTTGTGACATAGCCCATCGGTTCATCAACTCCTTGAAATAGAATAAGCCGGACAGGTTTCACATTAGTGAAAGCCGTCCGGCTATGTAGGGGATCTGCATACTCTATGCAGATCGTGGTTATTCGGTTGTGGCGTCCTCATATGATAAATCAACTTATGATAATCTCGTTTATAGTATAAGACAAGGGCGCAGAGGAGCCGATCCATTATCAGATATTTTTCCCATCAATTTTCCTATGGCTAAATTATATCCGCTGCCGCTTGAAATAATTTTATCATCTGATTTTGCATTATTTCTGCAAAAATAAGATATAAATATTGACACAGGCGATTTTAACTGCTATAATATGGGCGAAGAATGGAGAAACTATACTGTGGATGGAGGTATCCGCTTATGCTTATACAGTTTTCGATTGAAAACCACCGGTCTATCAAGGATAGCGCGGTGATCAGTTTTGCCGCTTCAAAGGATAAGTCTTTGGAGTCTTATCTGCTGCACCCGGACGAAAAGAGAGCACTTTTACCGGCTATTGCTATTTACGGAGCGAATGCCGCCGGCAAGAGTAATGTGCTGCACGCACTGATGACGATGAAGGATATGGTCGTCGGAGAAGCGGCCAAAATATCCAAGGGACAAAAATTGCCATGGGAACCGTTTGGTGACACCACAGTGCCTACATCCTTTGAGGTCGTGTTCATTTATCAAGGTGTTCGGTATGCTTACGGCTTTTCTTTTGATGCCAAGAAGATCTATACGGAGTATCTATACCATTGGCCGAACGGGCGCGAGGCACTGATTTTCTCAAGAGAAAACGGCGCATACGAATTCCGTGAGAATGTTAATGAGCAAATCACACTCAGTAACCGCACGCCGGATAATAAGCTGTATCTTGTTTCCTCAAATGACTGGAACTTGCCGCAAACGGAAAACGCCTACAAGTGGTTCTTGGAAAAGCTGACATTCTTGATGGAGGAAGCACCGGCTACTTCGGAAACGGTCGCGCAGATCGTCAGCGGCGATGAGAAGAAGGCTCGTATCCTGAAGGAACTGTTGCTTGCAGACCTCGGTATTTCCGATGTGACCGTCAAGAACATCTCCGGCAAGGCCCCGGTCATTACAACCACGCACCGAGTCATTGGTGCGGATGGCAGTGTGGAACACTTTCAGCTCCTTATGGATCAGGAGTCGTCCGGAACACAACGATTTTTCTCCCGTATCGGCGGCTGGCTGCAAACGCTGGAGAACGGCGCACTGCTTGTCGTTGACGAGATCGAGGACAGTCTGCATCCGCTCCTGACAAAGCGGCTGATCGAGATGGTTCAGGACAATACGATCAACACAGAGGGAGCACAGCTTCTGTTTACGACGCATGATGCTATGCTGCTTGATCTTACCTTCTTCCGCAGAGATCAGATATGGTTTGCGGAAAAGGATGAGAAGTCCTGTGCGACTGAGTTGTATTCGCTGGCGTCCTTCTCTCCGAGAAAGGGTGAGAACATCCGCAAGGGGTATTTGCAAGGACGCTTTGGTGCGATTCCGTTTATCGGAGGTGACGGCTTATGGCAGGAATGAGAAAGGAATACGACCCCAATAAAGGCAGTCGCCGTAAGCGTAGACCTATCATTTATATCATCTGCGAGGGCAAGGAAACGGAAACCAAGTATTTTAAGCATTTCCGTTCTCGTAACTGCCTGGTAGACATTGTGCCGATTTCTTCTAAGATTCGATAGGGACGCCTTCCGTGGGCTTTCAGTGGTGTTAAGCGGGTTTGCCGCAGGATTTCCATACCCGTAGATACGCTCTGTTCCACTGTTTCCGCCCCGGTTTTTCTGTTCGTGGGTCACGGCGTGGGTCAACGGGAAATTCCCGTTTGTCAAGGTATACCAGCCATCCCACCATGAGAACCTCCCGCCCAGAAAGTCTGACCGTCCCGGTTTTGTCCCGGTTTGCAAAATGGTCTTGCAATCCACCTGTCGCCGTGCTATACTTCCATCGTAATTGAATAGAAAGTCTTCAGGGCAGGGTGTGATTCCCTACCGGTGGTACAGCCCACGAGCCGCAAGGCATGATTCGGTGAAACTCCGAAGCCGACAGTATAGTCTGGATGAAAGAAGATGACAACGCAGGGGGACTGCTTTGCGTCTATGGAAGTTGCTCTGGGATGTGTTTACATTCCGGAGCTTTGCTTTTACACAAGGATACTTGTGTCTTTCTACCTTGCCCTGAACGATTCGTTCAGGGCTTTTTCTTTTGGAGGTAACGGTATGAACGATGCAGAATATATGCGTCTGGCCTTGGCGCTGGCGGAACAGGGCCGGGGTTGGACGGCGCCTAATCCCATGGTGGGCGCCGTGATCGTAAAGGACGGCGCAGTTATCGGACAGGGCTGGCATGAGCGGTACGGTGAACCCCACGCGGAGCGGAACGCGCTGGCATCCTGCACCGCCGACCCCGCCGGAGCCACCATGTATGTGACGCTGGAGCCTTGCTGCCACCACGGAAAGCAGCCGCCCTGCGTGGATGCGATCCTGGCATCCGGCATCCGCCGGGTGGTGATCGGCTCCGCCGACCCAAATCCGCTGGTGGCGGGAAAGGGCGTGGCGATCCTGCGGTCTCACGGCGTGGAGGTGACGAAAAACGTTCTGCGCCAGGAATGTGACGCACTGAACAAGATCTTCTTCCACTACATCACCACCGGGCGGCCCTTCGTTTCCATGAAATACGCCATGACGATGGATGGCAAGATCGCGGCCTATACGGGTGCATCCAAATGGGTCACAGGTGAAACGGCCCGGCGCCATGTCCAGCAGCAGCGCCACCGGTTCCGGGGCATCATGGTAGGCGTGGGTACCGTTTTGGCGGATGATCCCCTCCTGACCTGCCGTATGGAGAACGGGCGAAACCCCGTTCGCATCATCTGCGACACCCATCTGCGGACGCCGCCGCAGGCGCAGGTGGTCACTACCGCAGACCAGATCCCGACCATCCTCGCCACCTGCTGCACCGACCCAGAAAGACAGGCGGTTTACCGGATGGCCGGGTGCCAGGTGCTCTGCCTGAATGAGGAAAACGGCCATGTAGATCTCCGGCAGCTCATGGAGCGGCTGGGGCGGGAACAGATCGACAGCATCCTGCTGGAGGGCGGTGGAACGCTGAACTGGGCCGCGCTGGAATGCGGCATCGTGCAGCAGGTGCAGGCATATATCGCCCCAAAGCTATTCGGCGGAAGGGATGCGAAAACCCCCGTGGAGGGCGTGGGCGTCCCCGCTCCGACCAATGCCTTCCGATTGAAAAACAGCCGTTTGGAACGGCTGGGCGAGGATCTTCTGATAGAAAGCGAGGTGGAATATCCGTGTTCACAGGAATCGTAGAAGAAGTCGGAGCGATCAAGAACATCAAGCGCGGGCAGCACTCCGCCGTCCTGACGATCCATGCGAAAACTGTTTTAGAGGAGACCCGGATCGGAGACAGCATCGCTGTGAACGGCATCTGCCTGACAGTGACCCGGCTTTTTCCCGATGGCTTTTCGGCGGACGTGATGCACGAGACGCTGAACCGCTCGTCCCTTGCGGGACTCACGGCGGGGAGCGTGGTCAATCTGGAGCGGGCCATGCCTGCCAACGGCCGTTTCGGCGGGCATATCGTGGCGGGCCATGTGGACGGCGTGGGACACATTGCCAACATCCGAAAAGACGATACCGCCGTCTGGTACACCGTCCTCGCGGGGCCGGAGATATTGCGCTATGTGGTGGAAAAAGGCTCCATCACCATCGACGGCATCAGCCTGACAGTGGCCGCCGTGGACGGCGAGGGCTTTTCCGTGTCCACCATCCCTCATACGGTGGCCCAGACCAATCTAAACCAGCGCCGCCGAGGCGACCCTGTGAATCTGGAGACCGACGTGGTGGGCAAGTACATTGAAAAGCTGCTGCGTCCGGAAGAACCGAAACCGCATACCACAACGAACGAAAGCACCCTCACAAAAGAAATGCTGCTGCGCTGCGGCTTTTAACAAGGAGTTTTTACTATGAATTTCAATACCATTCCCGAGGCACTGGAAGATCTGAGACAGGGGAAGATCATTCTGGTCACAGACGACCCTGACCGTGAAAACGAGGGCGATTTCATCTGCGCCGCCGAGTTTGCCACCACGGAGAACATCAACTTCATGGCCACCCACGGCAAGGGCCTGATCTGTATGCCCATGTCGGAGGCCTTTGTCCGCAAGCTGCAATTCCCCCAGATGGTGCAGAACAACACCGACAACCACGAAACGGCCTTCACGGTGTCCATCGACCACATATCCACCTCCACGGGCATCTCCGCCGCCGAGCGCTCCGTGACGGCGATGGCCTGCGTGGAGGAGGGCGCGAGGGCGGAGGATTTCCGCCGACCGGGCCATATGTTCCCGCTTCTGTCGAAGAAAAACGGCGTGCTGGAGCGGGAGGGTCATACGGAGGCCACCGTTGACCTGTGCCGTCTGGCGGGACTGAAGGAATGTGGCCTGTGCTGCGAGATCATGCGGGAGGACGGCACCATGATGCGCACTGCTGAGCTGATGACGCTGGCGGAGCGGTTCGGTATCAAGTTCATCACCATCCGGGACTTGCAGGCGTACCGCAAGTGCCACGAAAAGCTGGTGGATCAGGTCACGGCGGTGAATATGCCCACGAAATACGGCGATTTCAAAGCCTACGGCTTTGTGAGCCGTCTGAATGGTGAGCACCATGTCGCGCTGGTGAAGGGCGACATCGGTGACGGGAAGGACATCCTCTGCCGCGTCCACTCCGAATGTCTGACCGGAGACACCTTCGGCTCTCTCCGCTGTGACTGCGGACAGCAGCTGGCCGCCGCCATGACCCAGATTGAAAACGAGGGCCGGGGCATCCTGCTCTATATGCGGCAGGAGGGCCGGGGCATCGGCCTCATCAACAAGCTGCGGGCCTATGAATTGCAGGAGCAGGGCATGGACACGCTGGAGGCCAATCTGGCTCTGGGCTTCCACGGAGACGAGCGGGAGTATTTCCTCGGCGCGCAGATCCTGCGGGAGCTTGGCGTCAAGAGCCTGCGCCTGTTGACCAACAATCCGGACAAGGTGTATCAGCTCTCCGAGTTCGGCCTGGAAATCTCCGAACGGGTTCCGATCCAGATGGCGGCAACGGCACATGATTTGTTCTACCTGAAAACCAAGCAGGCACGAATGGGACACATTTTGGAATATTAACAAAGAAAGAGGTACTTAGTTATGAAAACCTTCGAGGGAAAGCTGGTCTCCAAAAGCATCAAGGTGGGCATCGTAGCCGCCCGGTTCAACGAATTCATTACCTCCAAGCTCCTCAGCGGTGCGCTGGACGGCCTGCTGCGCCACGAGGTTCGGGAGGATGACGTTCATGTGGCGTGGGTTCCCGGAGCCTTTGAGATCCCGCTGGTGGCGTCCAAGATGGCAAAGAGCGGCAGGTATGACGCCGTCATCTGCCTCGGCGCGGTGATCCGCGGTTCCACCAGCCATTATGACTACGTCTGCAACGAGGTCTCCAAGGGGATCGCCGCCGTGTCTCTGGAAAGCGGCGTACCCGTTCTCTTTGGAGTATTGACCACGGAGAATATCGAGCAGGCCATCGAACGGGCCGGCACCAAGGCAGGCAACAAGGGCTACGATTGTGCAGTCAGCGCTATCGAGATGGTCAACTTGCTCCACGAACTGGACACGGAGTAACACACAGACACACTATGATCATCATTCAAGCAAACGGGGCCGAGGGGGATCTGGAGGAAAAGATCCTGGCCCTTCTGCGGCGGGAGGACATCGCCGCAGAGCGGGTCTCCCTCAGTTCCCGGCACACGCTTACCTTCCCGGAACTAACCATTGACGGACGATCCCAGCAGGCGTTTCAAAACGGAACCGCGCTGGCGCTGACCCGGATCGAGTTCAATATGCTGCTGCTTCTCGCCAGCAATCCGGGAGTCACGCTTTCCAAGGAGGACCTGTTTTCCGCCGTGTGGGGCCGGGACAGCGCGGACACCCTGAAGGTCGTGGCGAATACCGTCTCCAATCTCCGTCGGAAGATGGGCGGCAGCCAGACCTATATCCGCACGGTCCGGGGCGGGTACGTGTTCTCAGCGGTCTCCGTCACTGCCTGAAGTGATCCCCTCAAAACAAATCGAAGCAAGAGCAAAGCCTGCGGAACTCGCTCCGCAGGCTTGCTTTTTGAGGTTGCGCAAAGGTGCAAATTATCGCTCCCGTTCTGCGTTTTTTGGTCGGATCCGGTCGCCTTCGTCCGGCTCATCCGCCATGACGGGGCGATCCTGCTCGTTAAGATTCAGCAGCACATTCAGCTCGTTCAGCCGCCGCGTCTTTTCGGCCAGTTCTGCCTCCTTCGGAAAGGGTGCGGTCATCTCTGTGCGGGCATTTTCAAGCTGCTCGGTGGTATGGGCAAGCTGCGACCGGGCGTTGGCCAAGTGCTCCGTGATCTTTTCCAGTGCGTTGTCGATACGGGTGACATTGCCGCCTGCATCCGCTCCCAGTACAGCCGTATGGGACAGCTTGCCTTTGAGTACCATGCGAAACTCGTTGGCAGCACCGTCGTAGGAAAGCAGCATGGAAAATCCGCGGTAGCTGCCGATAGAAACGGTCTCCGCGCCATTCATGTGCGTGCAGGCTTCAATGATCGCCTTACCGGCGTTCTCACGCTCGGCGTAGGTGACATCGTTTAATACCATCGGTGCAATGCCCTCAGCGGGCTTCGGATGCTCGGCCAGCCGTGCGCTGTCCTGCTCATATCCGGCGATGCGTTCGCTTAGTTCCTTGATCTCTGCCGGATACTTCCGCAACACCAGCTCCTCCAGCGCATACCGCTGGCTCAGATGGCTGGCACGGAGCATATTCAGCTTGCTGACCTCCATATCTAAATTGCATTTTTCGATGATCTGCGGGTTTCCTGTGGCCAGTGCCTTGATCTCGGCATAGGACAGTGCCGTCTCGTCCACATCCTCCGCCGCACGGGCCGGTGCTTTGGAGGTCATGATCTGGGCAATAAACCGCTGCTTGGATTCCACCAGCTGATAGAGGTAGGCATCGAATGTGCCCTCGGTAACATAGCGGAAGATCTCCACCTCCGGATTTTGGTTGCCCTGCCGCACGATGCGCCCAAGGCGCTGCTGCAAGTCGCTGGGCCGCCATGGGCAATCGAGATCATGCAAGGCGATGAGCCTGTCCTGCACATTGGTTCCGGCTCCCATTTTTGCGGTGCTGCCCATGAGGATACGCACCTCGCCGCCGCGCACCTTGGCAAACAGCTCCTTTTTCTTTTGCTCGGTGTTGGCGGTGTGGATATAAGCGATCTCGTTTTCCGGAATGCCTATCTCAAGCAGCTTCCGCCGCAGATCGTCATACACATTGAAGCTGCCGTCCGCCTTGGGAGTAGACAGGTCGCAGAAAATCAGCTGCGTGCTGCGCTGTGCGGTACTCTCTGCCCATATCCGATAGACATTCCGGGCGCATACGGAAACCTTGCTGTTTTCATCGTCCGGTGCCAGAGAGCTTAGCAGCCGCATATCCAACGCCAGCTTGCGTCCGTCGTTGGTGATGCGCAGCATATTGTCGGTGCTGGGATCGACCACACGGGCGCGGACGCGCTCGGCACGCTCCGCCAGTCCTGCAACAGCTTTCTTTTGCAGCTCGCTGGGGTGGATGACCTCGGTGTGGAAGTTGGCCTTTGGGACGGGCAGCTTCAGCATATCCGCCGTTTGCACATCCGCCACCATTTTGAAGGTCGCCATCAACTCCGGCAGATTGAAGAATTTTGCAAAACGGGTTTTCGGGCGATAGCCGCTGCCCTCCGGGGAAAGCTCGATGGCGGTAACGGTTTCACCGTAGTCGCTGGCCCAATCGTCGAAGTGGATAAGACCCATCTCCTGCAAGGTTTGATATTGCAAGTACCTCTGCACCGTATACAATTCCACCATACTGTTGGAGATCGGGGTGCCGGTGGCGAAGATAACACCGTGGCTGTCGGTCAGCTCGTCCAGATACTGACACTTGGCAAAGAGATCCGAGGACTTCTGCGCTTCCGTCTGCGCGATACCGCCGACATTGCGCATTTTCGTCATCAAAAAGAGATTTTTGAAACTGTGGCTCTCATCAATGAACAGCCGGTCGATGCCCAGCTCCTCAAAGGTCACGGTGTCGTCCTTGGTGCTCTGATCGTTGAGCTTCTCCAGCCGCGCCTCCAATGACTTACGGGTTCGCTCCATCTGCTTGATGGTGAAGTTTTCTGCTTTCTGCCGCTTAGCGTCGCTGATGGCCAGCAGCACCTCGTCGATCTGCCGCTGCAAAATGGCCTGTTGCCGTTCACGGGACAGGGGGATCTTCATGAGCTGACTGTGGCCGATGATGATTGCATCATAATCTCCGGTGGCAATACGGGCACACAGCCTGCGGCGGTTGCGCTTTTCAAAATCGCGTTCGGTAGCTACCAAAATGTTAGCGGCTGGGTAGAGCTGAAGCCATTCTGCCGCCCACTGTTCCGTGATGTGGTTGGGCACCACGATCAGCGACTTGGTGCATAGCCCCAGACGCTTCATTTCCATAGCGGCGGCAACAATTTCAAAGGTTTTCCCTGCACCCACTTCGTGTGCCAACAGCGCATTGCCGCCGTACAATACATGGGCGATGGCGTTCACCTGATGCTTTCGCAGGCTGATCTCCGGGTTCATCCCCACAAAGCGGATGTGGCTGCCATCGTACTCCCGCGGTCGGATGGAATTGAAGGTGTCGTTATAGATGCGGCACAGCCGTTCGCGCCGGTCAATGTCCTGCCACAGCCAATCGGCAAATTTGGACTTGATCAGCTCCTGCCGATCCTGGGCGATGGCAGTTTCCTTCACATTCAGCACCGGCCGCTCCTTGCCGTCCTCCACAACGGTATCGAACACCTTGACTACCCGCTGATTCAGTGTCTGCTCCAGGATGTGGTATGCCGTGATACGCTTGGTGCCGTAGGTGGTGACGGCTTTGATGTTGCCGCCGTCCATGCTTTTGTTGCTGATGTTCCATTCTCCGCTGTATTCGGAGCGAACGACCCGCATTCTCTGCCTGGCGTATACGCTGGTACCGAACAGCTCGAACATAAACTGCTGATAGACATCGGTAGGCACCCATGATGCACCGATCCGCACACCGATCTCCGCAGCGGTCAGCTCTGTCGGCTGCACAGCTTCCATGGCGGAGAGATACCCGGCAAGCTCCTGCTTCTTTTCAGCCGGTAGCGCTGCTTGCAGCGCCTGCAGCATACGCAGCTTTTTCCGCACATTGCCGGACAGAAATTCTTCGGCGGTGACATAGGGATATGCCGCCAGATCAAGCTGCACCGGACTGATCTCCTCCGGCGTAAGACCGCAACGGACATTCCGGTAAATGACCCCGGAAAGCTCCTGCACCAGCTCGTCCTCACTTTTACCGGACAGCTCCGACATAAAGCCGAGATCCACCTGCGCTTTTTCGGAGAGAGATACCGCCAGCGCCTCCGATGCCGTATCCACCTGCGTGACCGGCTCATGCGGGCGAATGGTGCGCTTGGTGAACATATCCGCCTTGCGGGCGAAATTGCCTTCGTTGTCCAGCACCTCCAACGAGCACAGCAGCGGATAGCTGCTGTCATCCGAAAAGGCAAGGTTGTTGCCGCGGGTGTAAAGCCGCCCGTATTTTTTGACATAGGCATCGTACAGCCCGTTCAGCTTCTCCTGCTCGCGCCGGATGATCTCATCGGGATGGTTCTCCGCCTGGTACTCGATGAGCTGACGGGTGCAGTCCCGCAGGGCGATCATGCCGCGCACTCGGTTCTCGGTGGTCAGCGGCAGTTCGACCGGCTCCATGCGGCTGTCAATGCGGAAATACAGCTTGCCGTCTACGCTGGTAAAGCTGTAATTACGCACATTCGGGTCGGCGGGAATGGATAAATCTTCCTCCTCCGGCCCGTCCTGCTCATAGGTGGGGATCTGTGCATGAAGCCCCGATACCGCTTCGCTCAGAAGATCGGCAAGATCGGCATTTTCATAGGGCTTGCACACGCTGTCCATGCCGTATTGAGTGCTCTCCATGGCCATCTCGCCCAGCACCATTTCCGGATGCCGGACGAAATAGCTGTTCATGCGGATGCCGTTTTCATCCGTGTCCAGATGCACCCAATCCGGTTCGATGTCCACAATGCGGTCACGCTTCTGGAGGAAGAGAATGTCGCTGGTCACATCTGTTCCGGCGCTGGCCTTGAAGGCCGTATTGGGCAGGCGGATCGCCCCGATGAGGTCGGCCCGCTGGGCCAGATATTTCCGCACGGCAGGGCTTTCCTTGTCCATCGTGCCCTTTGAGGTGATGAAGGCGATCACGCCGCCCGGACGTATCTTGTCCAGCGTCTTTCCGAGAAAATAGTCGTGAATGAGCCAGTGATGCTTGTCGTAGCGCCGGTCAACGACCTTGATATTTCCAAACGGCACATTGCCCACTGCTGCGTCAAAAAAGCTGTCCGGTATCTCCGCCTTTTCATAGCCGGTGACAGCGATCCGGCTGTTCTGATAAAGCTGTCGGGCGATGCGGCCGGAAATACTGTCGAGTTCCACGCCGTAGACCTTGCAATCCCTCATGCTGTCCGGCAGCATTCCCATAAAGTTGCCAATGCCGCAGGCAGGCTCCAACAGGTTGCCGCTTTCCAAGCCCATCTGTGCCAGCGCCTGATAGATGGCGTCGATGAGAACGGGCGGGGTATAAAAAGCGGTCAGGCTGCTGGCACGGGCGGCGGCATATTCCTCCTCGGTGAGCAGCGCTTTCAGCTCGGCGTACCGGCTGTGCTTTTCATCGAAGCAGTCGGCAAGGCCGCCCCAGCCCACATAGCGGGAAAGGGTTTCCTGTTCCTCCGGCGTTGCCAGACGGTTTTCTTGCTCGACCCTTTGCAGGGTACGGATGGCGGCCGCATTGGCCGCATACTTTTCTGCCTTGCTGCCCACGCCCAGCTCCCGATCCATGATGTGAAAGTCGTGTCGCTGCCCGGCCGGTATTTCCGGATAGAGCGGTGCAAACCGCATACGCTCCCGTTTGGGCTGCGGCGCTGTGAGCACAGCTTTTTCTTCGGCAGGTAATGCCGGTTCTATCTCTGAGGTTTCCGCTTCCGCTATGGGCGGTTCCGGCTCCGATACCTCCGGTTCTGCTGCCGGCCGTTCGGAAACGGCCTCGGTCGTTGGCGTTTGCAGGGTTTTCCCAAGGCCAAACACGGAATAGGTGCCGTCCAGATAAGCACGCATGGCTTCCATGCCCTGCTTTCGCAGGGTATAGTGCCGATCCTCCTCTTTCGTGGCTTCCCAGGCAGGGAGCATATTCTGATAAATTTCCTGCACGCGGTCGGCGTCGGAGAGCTGAACGGTCACAGCCTTTACGCACTCCCAATAGTCCGCAATGGCGTTTTGCGAAAAAGGCCGCACCACATCGTCCGGTGTATCCATGAAAAAGTTGACGATCTTCCGGGCCAGCTGTTTCCGCTCATACTCCGGCATGGCCGCCCAGTCGGCATCTGAGAGAAATTTGTTCTGGGAGATCAGCTCCCCGATGCGTTTGGCCGCCTCCGGCCATTTCAGCGTGACCTTGGCATAGGGGGCCGTGATACTGCCGTGGCTGAACTCAATGCCCTTGCCACGGGTGTGGGTGAGATTGTCATTCCCGCCGCTATGACCGCTGTACTCGCCGTGATAATCCTTGAGGTATTTTTCACGCTCGGTCTTATCCTTGTGCGTGGCGTAAAAAGCGTACACGCCAAGGCGATAGTCGGTGCTGCCGTCCCATCCACGCAGCACCTTGTCGATCTCATCGGCGGAAATAAAAAATTGCCGGTCGGGAGCAAACCCGTCGGCAACGGTAAAATGAAGCGGCTCCCGTTGTAGATCACGGAGCCGCTCCAGTATCTCTTTCGGACGGTAAAAGCGAAAACGCAAAAGGTCTTGCCCTGCATCCAGCGCGGCGTTGAACGCCGTCCATTCGTCCACGCACTTTTGCAGCGTATCCGGCGCACAGAGAAGATCATAAATTTGCTTCTGCGTTTCCGGATAGCCGCCCTTGACGGATTGCGCCAGCATGGCCAGCGGCAGAAAGCCTGCCTCCCGTGCTTCCTTTGTTATGTCCCGGCTGGTATAGGCGATGCTGTCCGCCAGCTGCATCCGCTCGTAATGCTCGACTTCATCCAGTTCATCTTGCGGCATATACCGCCCCAAATCCAACAGTTCCCGGATGCGCTTTGCCGCTTCCTCCCAGGAGATCAGTGTGGCATTGCTCCGCTGCGCCGTGCTGCCGCGGGCAATACGCATCCCTTCGGCATCATACCAGAGCGAAATCTTCTCCCCGTCAAAATAGAAGCCTGCGCCGTTTTCGCCGTAATGCCTTTGCAGAAATGCGGCATTGTCCGGCTTGTCCTTCATAAAGTAGGCGCAGATGATGAGCCGACTGTGCTCGTCGTTCGCTCCTACACACAGGGCTTCGTCAATGATCTGCTGCGGCAGCTTCGGATGGGAAAACAGCGGGGCATCCGGTGTATCCTCCGGTTGGTCGAACGCAGGCATATCAAATAGCGTAAGCTGCTGTGATTCCATCGGCACAAACGGTTTGATCTCGGTGTTGACATAGTATTCCCGTTTGTCAATGAGCTGTGCCGTAAAGCCTGCCACAAGCCCCCACGAAAACACGGTTTCGCTGGTACGGGAAAGATATGCACCCTCCCACATGAGCAGACCATTTTTCTGCGGACGATACCCCAGCCGTGCTCCGTCTGCAAGGATCTCGGTGAAACGGTCTTGATATGCCGAGCGGAGATATTCGGCACGCTCGGCCTCGTCCGGATGTGACCGGAAAAACAGTTCGATCTGCGCCTTCTTGTAGATCAGATCATCATTGCGGTTTTCAATGATGGCGAAAATTTTCTTTTCATCCAAAAAAGCGGGCAGCTCAGAGGGTGCTTCCTCCGCACTGTCCGCTTCTTCGGGTTCGGTGTTCAGCTGTAGATCAGCTCCGCCAGCACTGTCTCCTCGGCGGCGTTTCTCAGGTTGTTCATCAGCCCCACCCACTTCATCGGGTCGGCGGCTTTCAGCTCCTCCGTCACGCCCTCGGCCTGAGCCATCGCCGTCACCGTCTGTTCCACGCGCTGCCGCGCCGTCCGGTCGATCTCCGCCAGATGCTCGTTCAGCCTGCCCGATGTCAGCAGGTTCGTGAACAGCACCTTCCGGTGCTCCTTCAGATACCTCCGGCGTAACAGGCCGTATTTCCCAAGGGCTGTTTCCGGCTCCTGCGGCGGCAGCAGATCCGGCAGCCGGTAGCCGTCCTTTATCGTGTATGTCAGTTCCATGGTTTTCGCTCCTTTCGGTCGGTGTTTCTGTTTGCTTGTCTATAGGATACTCATTTTCCGGTACCTGCGCAATTGTGCGAATTTGCTTTTGACGGCTTCGGACGGTCAATGCGATGGCGCTCAAACCGCTTTCGGCAATATCCCGTGTGGCCACGCCCAGGGCATTCAGCGTTTCCGGGGTATTGAAATTGAACACCTCAGAGAAATCCTCCGGATCAAAATATTCATCCGGTTCCAGCCCGCAGCGGCACATCAACATATACGCCGTACTGTTCTCCAGCAGACGGCGATAGAGAACCGACAAATTCAGCTCGTCCAGTTCTTCCAGCAGGCTGTTGTCCCGGCAATTCTGCAGATCATCAAGATAGTCCGTCATATTGTCCGCCGCAGCGTTTTCCATGGCGGATACTATGGCTTCCTCCAATGTACCTTTATCGTCCAGCGCACCGAATCGGTTTTCCAACGCTTCGATCACATCCGGCTCCTGCTCGGCAGGCACCTGCCAGAGCGGCACGGGGCGGGACAAACGGCTTTCGTGGGTGTCGGATATATCAAAATAATACTTGAGGCGCGTGCGTCCCGGATAGTCCCGATCAAATACGGCAATGCCGGTAGCGCCCTTATTGACCCATCGGCCGAATTGACGGTTCCAGCGCTCTATCTCCAACACAGCCGTTGCGTCCGGACGCTGTGCGTGTACCAGCACCTGCTCCTCAAAGGGCAGCTTATAATTCCGGCAGGCAGAGCGCAGAAATGCCGTCCACCGGTCTGAGCGGGCCAGTGCGGCGATCTCCTGCCGGTAAACCTCCGTGATCTCCTGAAATCTGCGTGCCATGGGCAGCACCTCCTATCTTTCCTTTGGTTTTTCCCTGTCCTTTTTCAGCAGGTATTTATCCATATATTCCCTGGCCGAACACAGCTCGCCGGTGTAGTTCCAGTCGTTTTCCGGGTCGATATGGCGGTAGGCGTTGTTATTGTACCGGTTCGGCTCCAGCTTGATGGGTGTCGCAGACAGCAGCGTTCCCCAGTGGTTAACCATGATCCAGCGGCCGATCTCCACGGGGATCCCGCACTGATCGTCGTCATTGCGTACCTCATAGAGATACAGCCCCTTGGGCACCGTGTTTCGGTCTACCCGCAGGCAGGTAAAGAGCATGGGACGGTCAAACACCTCCACCAGCTCAAAGCGTTCTTTTCTTGCATCAACAGACATACCGTTTTCCTCCTATCTTTCTCGCGCCGCTTCCCGGACGGGCGGAAACCGCCAGCCGTAGACCCGCCCGATCTCATCGCCCAGGCGCTTTGTCACACGGGTCACATCGGCGCGGGTGGCGGTGCCGCTGTATAGCTTTTCTTTCAGCCGGTCGATCTGTGCTTCGCTCACATTCTCCTTGTAGGCACGGTAGAGATAATGGTTCGTGCCGTCGTGATGTACGGCATCGCAGCGCAGATCGCCCAGCCGGTCTACATACCATGTGGAATAGTCCATCTTGGAATACAGGCAATCGCGGATATTGCCGCTTTTGATCTCGGCATAACCGGGATACCGCCCATCCCATCGGCCGATGTCTGCGATCAGCAGAATGGGGCGGGAGAGCTGAATGTTCAAATTGCACCGCTCGTCATCGAGATAGTCGTTGTTCTGCTCGACCATCAATTCCATCCGTTCCTGCTCGGAAAGCTCGGGGTACTGCTCCTCCAGATCGTCCCTCCAATCCTCGTAGTCCGGATCGCTGCTCCAGATAATATGTTTCTGCTCGGTCATCGTGCGTCACCTCGGTCTTTCTCCCGGCGCTTTAACGGCTGTCCCTGTGCATCGTAGTTGGCAGGATCGGCAATGGGCTTGTCAAAGCCGAACATGGAGCCGCCCTTCATGGCCTCCTCCTGGGCGCGGGTCACGCCCAGCTTGCGGTTATATTCCTCCACAAGCGCACGGGCTTCTTCCTTTGAGGTGTGGGGAATGTCCGTCTTGTAATAGCCGGTTTCGCCCCGTTTCAAAATCACCACATTTCCGGTGTCCAGCAGGAGAGAGTAGCACTGCTTTGGCAGGGAGGAGCGCAGCGGCACATAAGTGTTGCCGTTTCGCGCCATCCATTCGGCAAACTGCGCCATGTGATACAGGTTATCGACCCCGTAGCCGATCTCGGCGCGGTTCTCGTCAATGTAGCGGCAGGTGTGGTCACTATGGCTGCCATCCGGACGGGTCACACGGATACTGTCCCCATCGGGAATGCGGAACCGTTCCTTGCCGCTTGTATCAAGAAAGCAAATGCCGCGGGCCGCCTTTTCCATGTGCTGATCCAGCATCTCCCGGCGATAGCAGTAGATATACAGGTTATAATCGCCCTGCATGGGATTCAGCCGCAGCAGATAGGCATATTCCGGCGTATCCACCCGGAATCCGTACTGCGGAATAAAATCCTCGGCAAACACACTTTCTTTGTGTTCATAGCAGTATCGGGAAAGGCTGCTGCGGTTTTTGAAAATGCCGTCATAGCGCTCGTCAAAACGCAGGGCATTGATAAAATCATCAAACTCATCCTTGAACGCCTGTGTTTTCAGCTCCCCGCAATGATCCTCTCATGAGGTGAAAAAGCCGCTGCCGCTTCTGTCCATGTCCCCGCGCAAATGACCGATGCAGCCGGCCTGCTTGTCGAGTTGCTGGCTGCCGGTATAACAGTAGCTGCGCTCTGCCGGGGTCATGATCTTGATCTCAAAGTCCATTACCGTTCACGCTCCTTTGTCGCTTTTGCCGCCTGTACAGAGAGCCGTTTCTGCCGTGCACGCCAATAAGCCGGGTTCCAGCGCTGCAGGCTCCTGTCAATGCAGGCTTCATACTCGCCGGGGCGGAAGTAGTTATCCGTCCGGGGTGCGATAATGCCGCTGTCCACCAGTTCCCGTAGGACCACCGGCGCATCGCAGTCCTCTTCAAAATTCAGATACCTGCCTGCCTGAAAGCCGACGGCCTAGGCCTCCGGGGACAGCAGCCGCCGAGCTGCGTCGGTTTGGACCATAATGCCGCCGTGGCCTGCCGTGGACACGCTATACACACCGGTGCAAAGGGTATCGCACCGCACAACAACGCCCCAAGGGGAATCACTTGGTTCTCGATACATCATCGTTCACGCTCCTTCTGTAAGGATGAAATAGAAAGCTGCTGTGTTTCCGCTGCAAATCGCTGCTCCAACCGCTCAACGGTCCAATCCTTTTTGAACTGTCCCAGCGGGCCGGAGCCGAACTGTGCCAACGCCCGTTTGTCCATTTCCTGCAGCCGCTCCCATAACTCTGGGTGATGCTGCCGGAGCTTTCGCAGCTCCCCAATGCCCTGCAAAGGGCAGCACCAGCAGGAGCAGCGGTGGTAGATCTGATACAGCCCACCGAAGTCATAGCCCCGGTCATAGCAAATTTGCAGGGCTTCCTTCTCTGTGATCCCCCAATCTGCCAGCGGATAACGCTCGTTTTTGATGCGCTTTGGCTCATCTGCGGCGATCCCCACATAACTCACGGCCTTGTATTGTCCTTTCAGCCGGTTGATCTCCTTATGGATGAGATGTGTTTTCAGCTGCCCCGTACACCAGCGCACACGGGGACCGGGCCAGCCGTTTCCGTATAGAGAAACACCCAGCCACTGCCGGTTTTCAATGCTGGCTGATCGCTGCTTCTTTTCCTCAAACATCAGCCACTCAAAGCCCTTTGGGTGGCGCAGCCACGTCAGATGCAGCCCTCGCTCTGCAAACAGATAGTCGTCCAGCTTTTGCAGATGCTCATACATTTCCGGAAATTCCATGCCCGTATCTGCCGTCAGGACCGCATGGATCGGCAGTCCCCGCTCAATCATGAGCAACAGCATAGCGGTGCTGTCCTTACCGCCGGACAGGGATACCGCATGGAACAGATCCTTTTCTTCCGTTTGATTGCTCATACCCATTCCGTCTCCTTTCAATTCGGTATGTAAAAGAGGGGCGGCCAATCCGGCCGCCCCCTTGGGATTCGTTCTTTGAAAATGCAGGAGTGCAAACACAAGACCGACACTGCGACGATTTGTTCCACTCCATGAAACTGCCCCCACACTGAATGTTCAGCATGGGGGCGGCGCTTTTATTCTGTAATGTACATTTGACTATAAATATCCAGAATAGAGTCTTTCGAGCGGCGAATACCTATATCCGTTAAACGAATGTCCTCCTGCCGCATTTGTGCTATAAACCGAGTAATATCCTCCATTATAGACTGCGGGACAGGTATTCTCTGATTTTCCCGTACAAGTTGGAACAGGCGAAACACATCCAGACGGTGTTTCTTGATGTCACGTGCGTTTACATGGATTCCTTCTGCTTTCTTGCTTTTCAAATCCAGCCAAGCTCTCATTTTCAGCGGAATAATATGTTCAGCATCTAATATGGAGATACCATCTGTAACTGTTCGTCCATCCAGAAGAAAGTGGTAATAATCATCATTGAGCAAAATCGCTGACAAGCTGGAAACTTCATCATCAATATGCAGCGGCATCAAGTGTGTATCTGGCTGCAAGACCACATTGCTTTGTGGCCTTGAAAATAATTCAATCATCTTGGGGTAAGCAGGGTTCGTTGGGTCCACAAAACGATAGAACTCCGGTTGACCGTTACTGCGTTGCCTGGCCTGATAGCCACCAGCTTCAATAAAAGCCCAAAAGGCTTTTGCAAAGTCTGTCGTTAAAGCCTCGACGATCAGCACCATGTCGATGTCAACGGTTTGCCTGAAATCAAGTCCTGCATCGTTCATCAGAAGATCACAGGCAAAGCCTCCAATTACAGTATATTGCTCCTTAAAATGATTGAAGTGCTCTCGGAATATATCTATGCCATTTACCATTTCGTTCTCCTTTATTCTTCCTCTTTGATTGGTAGTCCGTGCTTTTGCCGAATTTCATCCAAGCACGTCTGAACTCGTTCGTTTGGGTCGTTGTCCATGCTGAGCAGCAATGAAATGTCATCTACACAGCCGTCTCTCTCCAAAATGATCGGGTCATAGGACCACACTTCAATAACAGCACCGCCAAAGTCTTCAAAATACTGTTTTGTGCAGATATCTTCTGCTGGGATTTTTGCCGCCTCCTTTTTGGAAATCGCAATAGCACCATCCTGATCGTTTACCCCAATCATGGATTGCCGTGCCAGCGCCCGTATTCCACTTGCAATTGGATGCTCGATTTGGGCGGTTCCTTTCACGTAAAGAATTCGATCAACAGGCGTTTTCAGTCGCCCGTATGCTTTTTCCAAAAGTTCTGATTTGGTGTATGCCGTTGTGATCCATTTATTCGTGCCTTCTGCTGTTTGCGAGATCAGACCCGAAGCAGAGAGGTCATTGATTGCCCTTGTACAGGTCGCCTTTGAGAGCGAAAGTGCCTTTGCAATCTGTGTCAGATTTACGGACCCAGTATTCTCTGCATAGTATAAATATAGAAATACAAGCTGTGTACCGGGTGCCATTTTTGCCATAATGGCAGCGTCCGCCTTGAATTGCTCATGAAAAGCGCACCCCCAAAACGGAAGGTACACCTGCTGCGAAAGAGACACAAACGGGATGTGTTCTTCCAGCATACTCCGTCGTTGTAACGCAGACAGGTTGTCTAAGCACAGTGCACAGGGAAGAGAACAAAGTTCCTGAAACTTCTTCAACTGCTTTTTTAATGTAGGCAATCGCCAAGAAGAGCCATTTGGCTTCAAAAGAACACACGCATGGTCTCCCCAACTTAACAATTGGGGGGTATATCCGTCCTTGATATAGTAGGGCGTGTCATCCGTGTAGTCGAATCCCTTCACTGTAATATCGGGGCCGAATACTAATTTAAGGAAAGATAGCATATCAGAAAGACTCCTTCGCTTCCGCCTTTTGTTTCACTTTTTCTTAATTGTACCGTTAAAACTGAAACTTGTCAAGTGAATACGAAACAATTGAGTAGATGGCACACAAACAGTATAGCCATTTATTCACAAATACCATCCTGTTATTGTTGGTTCACGCCGAAAAACTTTTCTTTCCCATAGAAAAAAGGGCGGCCGATCTGGCCGCCCCTTGGCGCTTATTTTTTACGCTTGCGCATCAGCAGTATAGCCGCAGCGCCGATGCCGGAAATGCCCAGCAGACCCAGCCACAGTGCCATGTGGCTGTTGTCTCCGGTCTGCGGCACCTCCAGTGCGGGCTTCTTTTCATTGTGCATCTCCACCTCCGTTACGGCTCCCTCAAAAACGGAGGCCGTCTTGTCAGCGGGGAGGAGATACCCGTCCGAACTGCTGTCCCGCACCTCGGATACGGTGTAGTCCCCGATACGCAGGCCCTCGACGAGAATGAAGCCCTCCGCATCGGTCTGGAACACCTGGTCATAGCCGTTGGCCCCGGTAACACGGAAGGAAAATCCTTCCAGCTTTCCGTCCGAGGAGGTCTTGACGATCCGGAGCGACCCCACCTGCGCCGCATTGACAAAGCCCTTTCCGGCTTCATTTTCCACGGTCACGGTTTCGCCGTCCGTGGTGATGGCAAAATAGTAGGCGTTTTCATCCAGATAAAAGCCCTCCGGGGCCTGGGCTTCCTTTGCAAAATAGCCGCCGTAGCAAAGACCGGTCAGGGCGTACTCGCCGCCGCCCAGTTCCTCCATCGTGCCCAACAGTTCGTCCTCAGCATCCAGTTCCTGATTGCGGTTGCTGTCACGGTAGACCTCAAACACGGCTCCCTCCAGTTTGTTTTCCGGATAGTCCTTGTCCACTTTCGTGAGGGCCACGCCGCCCCGGATGACCTGCTCGGTCACATCCAGCGCAATGGGATTATATTCCGCGGTGTACCGCTGCGGCTCAGCGCCTACGGGGTACACCGTGCTGTCCAGCAGATAGCCCTCGCTGGGCGTGATCTCACGAATCGTCCAATCATCCCCGCAGGCATAATATACGGTCGTGAATTGGCCATTTCCGTCCGTCACATAGGTGTCCACAAGCTGCCCGCCCTTGTATACGCCATAGACCGCGCCGGACAGCTTGGCATCGCCCTGGGGTGTTCCGGTGGCGCTGTCGCTTTTCGTAACGGTGGCGTTCCACTTTTTCAGCACATTGTGGATGCTCTTGTGCGTGACCTTGCTCCATTCCACTGCTGCCGTCTGATCCTCGGGTATCACATAGCGAACATCCGTATCCACCTCGGACAGCACATAGCCTGTGCCGATCAGCACATCGGAAAATACGGCCTTGCCCGTGCTGTCTGTTACGGCGTACTCGTCTACGGGCAAGCCCGAAAGCGAGGCGCCTGTCAAGTGAAATTTCACACCCTCGATCAAATGATCCTCCGAGGTTTTGATGACCTCCAGACTGCCCCGCTTCAGCGTATTATGGAAGGCCACGGTGGCGACCTGACCGGAGATCACGGTCACTTGGCGCACCTCTTGGGGTTCATACCGGTCATTACTCTGCTCTGTTACGGTGTAAACGCCGGGGCGGAGATCATCGAGCTGCATTTCGCCGTCTGCATTGGTCGTCACAGTCTGCTCCGTGCCGTTGCCGGAAACGGTGAAGGAGATGCCGGACACCTTCCCGTCCTCGCTGGTTTTGATGATCATGACGCTGCCATAGCCGACCTTCAGGTGCAGGTAGGCGTACATGGGGTCGCTGACGGTATCCCGGAAGGTGACGACATCCTGCATGGTGCCGTCGGGGCCATAGTGACCGTCGCTCCAGACCACCACGCCCTGACGGGTATTGTTTCTGACGGCGGTAATGGTCACGCCATCTGCGGGAGCCGTCTCGGCGGAGATGGTCAGGTCATTCCCATCGACGGCAAAGGTCATATCCGACTGGGCCGAAGAGAAGGCATATTCGCTCAGAACGCTGTTGGTGTCCGTCAGGGTAGCCGTGTAGCGGCTGCCGTCCCAACTCAGTTCAACCGTCTGTGCATCCTCCTCGCTGCGGTCCATGAAGCTGGGGACAACGGTGTGCTTTTTCACGCTGGCCTCGATGCTGTCGTAGTAGGCAGAGAACCGACTATAGAGCGGATGGGAGGTGCGATAGACGGACTTCACGGCATCGGCGCTGCCGGGGTCAACGTGATTGAAGTCCGCATCCCGCTCCCCGACCACCGTTTCCCACACCAGCGCCTGCGTGGCCATCATGTGGGCCAGCTTGTCGGCGTCGGCCTCGTTCTGAGAGCGCCAGTCGAGGGAGAGATTTCCCTGATAGCCGTACTGCATGATGCGGCCAAGGAGCGTTTTCATGGTTCGGCCATCAATGGTGCGGTTATATTCGGCGGGGAAGGTGTCCCAATAGTCCTCCCCATAGCTTTCGTAGGAACGGTACAGGTTTCGGGGAACGCCTGGCTCGATGCAGTAGCAGGCCGGGCCGTCGAAGGAGCCGATGGTGTGCAGCGTGGTCATCCATGTTGCCTCGCCGGATGTCCAGCCGTTCATGTAGTGCAGCTCGTCGTGGCCCCAAGTGCCGCTGTAATCCAGATTGGCGTCGCCGTCTCTGGGGAATGCCACCGAGTACGAATCCGCTGTTTCTCCGGTGGACGCGGCGGCATAGGCCGTCATGCCGCTGCCGAGGATGGCGGTGAAGCAGATCAGCAGAGCCAACAGCCCAGAAATGCTTCTGCGATAGAGTTTTTTCATTTGTTAGACCTCCTAAGAGTAAAAATAAAAAGCACCATCCGGAAAAGGATGCTGCTTTCTGTACGATATGGACTTGTAGGGAAATCTCTTTTTCAGCCGGTACAGCCGGTAGGAAGGGGGTGAGGTGTGGAGAGGGGGGAGCGGAAAAACCAGCCCTGGCACACAGCCTGTCCGATGGGCAGACTTTCCCCTGGGCGGAAGATTCAGCGTTCCATTTCCCGCTGCCGCTTTCTGTAATAGTCCAGTGCCTTGATGATCGTATCCTCCATAGTCCGTGCGGGCGTCCCCGGCTTGAAATATTTGCTGATACGCTCCTTGGGTATCCGAAATTGTTCCTTCTGGTTGGGCTTTTCCTCCTCCATGATGGACAGGATCACCGCATCAGTCAGCTTTCCGTCGCGGCTGAACGCCTTCATCTTAATGGCCTGTGCAAGCGACGGCGTGCAGTCCTCGCGTCCCATGGTGTCATAAAGCGCACACTGCTCCTGTTCGGCAAGGTAGGACAGCTCCACCGCAGGGCGAAAGGCGATCCGACCGTCATCCACCATGTCCAGAATTTCCGGGATGAGGTTGGTGAGGCGGATAAAACGGCGCACTTGCTCATAGCTATCGCCTGATGTTTTGCCGACTATTGCAGATGACAACGCATCCTTTCCTTTTAACTTCTCCACCACTGGTGTAGAAGTTAAATCCGTTCGTTGCCCCTGCCTTCGCATGGCATCCAGCTTCATTTTGTACGCAAAAGCCTTTTCCGACGGCAATACACGCTCGCGCTGGAGATTGCTGTCCACCATGATAATAACGGCTTCGTCATCCGTGAGGTCGCGCACGATGCAGGGGATCGTGTCCCGTCCTGCCAGTTCGCTGGCCAGCTTGCGCCGGTGCCCCGATACCATCTGATAGCTGCCGTCCTCCAGCTGCCGCACAAGCCCCGGCACCAAGACGCCGTACTGCCGCACGCTCTCCGCCATTTCCAACATGGCCTCGTCCTGCTTTACCTTGAAGGGATGCTCAGGAAAATCGCTGATTTGAGAAATCGGTATGTCCTGCACGCTGTCGCGCTTGGCTTCGTCCCGCTGCTCCTGCGTGGTAAACAGGCTATCGAGTGATGTCAGCATCTCGGATGCGTTGCTTTTCGCCAATGCGTTCCACCTCCTTTACCAGCGCACCGTAGGCTGCGGCAGCCCGTCCGCGCGGTTCATGCCGGAAGATACTCTTGTCTGCCGTACTGATCTCCGCCAGCCGCACCGTAGCGGGAATGACGGCATCCAGTACGGGCAGGTGCTTGCCGAAGTTTTCTTTTACCCCGGCCACAATGTCTTTGCGGAAGTTCGTGTCATTCGCCATGGTCAGAAAGACGCCGCCGATCTTCAGCTTTGGGTTGATCTGCTGCCGGATGCTCTGCACCGTACCTACAAGCTCCGTCATGTCCTCGGCTGCCAGATAGTCCGCCTGCACCGGGATGAGTACATGATCCGCAGCCGACAGGGCATTGATGACCAGCATACCCAGCGACGGGCGGCAATCCAGCAGTACATAGTCGTAATTCTTCTTGATACCGTCCAGATAGCGTTTGAGCACGGTTTCACGGCTCATGACATTGACCAGCCCCACCTCCACCGCCGATAGGCTGCGGTTGGCAGGGACAAAATCAAAGCCCTCATAGTGGTGCAAAATTTCCGGGTGCTCCGGCTCGGCGCTGTGCTGCACAACGGCGTTCATCTGCTCCGCCAGGGTATGAGGCAGCTCATGGGGCTTGCGCTGACCGAGCATCTTGGTGAGATCACCCTGCGGGTCAACATCCACAAGCAAAACCCGTTTGCCGTCCATGGCAAGCCCCGCACCGATGCAGTAGACACTGGTGCTTTTGCCGACGCCACCCTTTTGGTTGGCGACGGCGATCACTTTACAATTCGCCACTTTGGGATTCCTCCTGTCTGTAAATTTAGCTGTCTGCGGCGATGGCGGACAGCTATGTAATGCCGGGTATAGAAAAAGCTGTGTGGCTTTTGACAGCTACACGGCTTTCCTTATGTATACGATATTCAGATGTAGACTCGCTTCGTCTTGGCATCCAGCAGGGCAAGGATAACTTCATCTACGATGTCGGTGTACCGCCCCTGTCGGGTGAGCTTGTTTTTGAAGCGAATAAGTGCGTCGAGGATCACACCGTATTCCTCGCAGCTGAGATACAAGGTATAGGTTTTTCGTTTCATGTGTCATCCCTCCTTACACGGACAGCATAACAGATTGCGTTCCGTTTATCAATTCTGCGGCGGCATTTGCCCTGCGAAAAAAGATAAAGTTCATTCGGCTTGGTCAAACCGTTTCAAACCCGGTGAAACCATTTTTCTGAGCTTTTATTCATTTTTTATGCAGGGGCAATTTCGCTTCGATGACCGCCTAAGCACCCTCAAAAATTAACCCATCCATTAACAGTTTCGGGGTCAAAAACGGCATTTAGCCCATCGTTAACATGTAAAAAACACGTCAAACCTTGTCAAATTCCATCAGATTTTCCGAAAACAGAACAAATGCTGCAGATATAGGAAAATCCCGGAAAACGAGAGTTTTCCGGGATTTTGATTGCTTTGAAGTTGTAAAATCGGCAGAAATCAGCGCTTGCTGAACTGGGGCGCACGACGGGCGGCTTTGAGGCCGTACTTCTTACGCTCCTTCATACGAGGATCGCGGGTCAGGAAACCGGCCTTCTTCAGGACGGGACGGAACTCGGGGTTCACCAGCAGCAGGGCGCGGCTGATGCCGTGACGCAGGGCGCCGGCCTGGCCGGAAACGCCGCCGCCTTCCACGGTGGCAACGATGTCCACCTTACCCAGGGTATCGGTGGCGTTCAGGGGCTGGCGGACCACCATCTTCAGGGTCTCCAGGCCGAAGTAATCGTCGATGTCGCGGCCGTTGATGGTGATGGAGCCGGTGCCGTTGGGGAACAGGTGCACCCGGGCCACGGAGGACTTTCTGCGGCCGGTGCCGTACAGATAGGGATTCTTGGACTGATACATGTTTCTTTTCCTCCTTACTTGACCAGCTCGGGCTTCTGGGCCTCGTGGATGTGCTGCTCACCGGCATAGATGTGCAGGCGCTTCAGGGAATCCTTGGTAACGGTGTTGCGGGGCATCATACCGCGGACGGCCACGCGCATGGCCAGCTCGGGCTTCTCCTGCATCAGCAGGCGATACTTGGTCTCCTTCAGACCGCCGATCCAGCCGGAGTGGGTGCGGTAGTACTTCTGCTCCATCTTGTTGCCGGACAGGGTGGCCTTGCCGGCGTTGATGACGATGACGTTGTCGCCGCAGTCGGCGTGGGGGGTGTAGGTGACTTTACCCTTGCCGCGCAGCAGGTCGGCCACGATGACGGCGGTCTTGCCCAGGGGCTTGCCGGCGGCATCAACGACGTACCACTTGCGCTCAATGGTGGCCTTGTTTGCCATATAAGTGGACATGGTGTTTTCCTCCAATTTATAGAATGTATTGCTTTACTTTTTCAGGCTCCCTTGCTATGATTGGGAGGGAGAAATGCGCCGAACGCGCAAGGATATTTATAGCATATCCCGGGGAGATTGTCAACAGCATTTTAATTTATGATAAAAACATCTGGCATTTTCTCTTGTTTTCTCTGAATAGCTCTTATTTTCTCAAATGGCAATTTCATTTTCCGACCCTGGGAGGGATGTCACATGCAGAAGCTTTTGGGACAGGTGCGCCGGTGCGTGGAGGATTATCACATGATCGACGCCGGAGACACGGTGGCCGTGGGCGTATCCGGCGGCAAGGACAGCCTGGTGACGCTGACCGCGCTGGCCCGGCTGCGGGCCTTTTATCCCATTCCCTTCACCGTTCACGCCATCACCCTGGAGACCGGCGCCCCCGGCATGAGCTTCGACGCCGTGGCGGACCTGTGCCGGCAGCTGGAGGTGCCCTATACCCGCATCCAGGTGCCGGTATACGATATTGTGTTCAACGAGCGGAAGGAGAAGAACCCCTGCTCCCTGTGCGCCAAGTTGCGGCGGGGCAGCCTGAACACGGCGCTTACGGACCTGGGCATCCGGAAGATCGCCCTGGGCCACCACTATGACGACGCCATCGAGACGCTGCTGATGAACCTGCTATTCGAGGGGCGCATCGGCTGCTTCCAGCCGGTGACTTACCTGGACCGCACCGGCATCACCCAGATCCGCCCCCTGCTGTACTGCCGGGAGGAGGAGATCCGCCGGGTGGCCCGGCGGCTGGAGCTGCCGGTGGTGGAGAACCCCTGTCCCGCCAACGGACACAGCCGCCGCCAGGAGGTAAAAGAGCTCATCGCCGGGCTGGAGGGCCGGTATCCGGATATCAAGCAGAAGCTGTTCGGCAGCCTCCAGCGCTACCCCCTGTACGGCTGGAATCTTCACGAGGAGGAGCGGTAACATGAAAACCAGACTGGGAGGCCGCACCTGGGCGGCCCTGCTGACCTTCGGCCTGTTCGGACAGATCGCCTGGGTCATCGAGAATATGTATTTCAATGTGTTCCTGTACAACACCATCTCCGGGGACACGTCCATGATCGCCGCCATGGTGGCCTGGAGCGCCGTCACCGCCACCGTCACCACCCTGGTGATGGGGGCCCTCAGCGACCGGCTGGGGCGGCGGAAGGCCCTGATCGTCATCGGCTATCTGCTGTGGGGCGTCAGCATCGGGGCCTTCGCCTTCATCAAAAGAAGCCCCCTGGCCGGTGCGGCCCACAGCGCGGCGGTGCTGGTGGTGGTGCTGGACTGCGTCATGACCTTCTTCGGCTCCACCGCCAACGACGCCGCCTTCAACGCTTGGGTCACGGACGTCACCGTGCCGGAAAACCGGGGCCGGGTGGAGACGGTGCTGGCCATTATGCCGCTGGTGGCCATGCTGGTGGTGTTCGGGGCTCTGGACGGCCTGACCCAGGCCGGGAACTGGCAACTGTTTTTCCTGATCGTGGGCGGCATCACCTGCCTGGGCGGCGTGCTGGGCTGCTTTTTCATCCGGGAGCCGGACCTGCCCCGGGGCCAGGGCAGCTATTTTGCCAACATTCTGTACGGCTTCCGTCCCGCCGTTATCCGGGACAATCCGCGGCTGTATCTGTCCCTGGCGGCGCTGGGGGTATACTGCATGAGCCAGCAGGTGTATATGCCCTACCTCATTATCTATATCCAGCGGTTCCTGGGCATCACGGACTATACCCTCCTGCTGGCGGGGGTGCTGATCGTCAGCTCCGTGCTGTCGGTGCTGGCCGGGCGGCCCATCGACCGCTTCGGGAAGCTCCGCTGCCTGGTCCCGGCGGGGATCCTGGGCTTTGCGGGCCTTGTGCTCATGTACTTCGCCCGGGGCCAGTGGTTCGTCCTGGCGGCGGGCATCGTGATGCTGGGCGGCGGCATGGTGGTCTCCGCCTGCTGCAGCGGCCTGATCCGGGACTATACCCCGGCGGGAAAGGCCGGCCTGTTCCAGGGCATCCGCATCGTGTTCCAGGTGCTGCTGCCCATGGTCACGGGGCCGTATATCGGCGCGGCGGTGATCCGGGGCACCGGCATGACCTATGAGGATCTGGGCACCGTAAAGCAGGTGCCCACGGCGGAAATTTTCCTGGCGGCGGCCGCCGCCCTGGTGCTGCTGGCCATTCCGGCGGCCTTTCTGAAGCGGAAGGAGACGGTAAAATGACGGCGCTTTACACCCCCTGGGGGGAGCATCCGGACAAAACCTGCCCGCTGCCGGAGTACCCCCGGCCCCAGCTGCGGCGGGACAGCTATCTCTGCCTCAACGGCCTGTGGGACTACACCGTGGAGGACGGCGACGAGTATTCCCGCCGCCGCAGCGGAAAGATATTGGTGCCCTTCTCGCCGGAGAGCCTGCTGTCCGGCTGTGATTTCCGGCTGGAAAGCGGCGAGACCCTGTGGTATGAGCGGACCTTTACCCTGCCGGAGGGCTTCCGCCGGGACCGGGTGCTGCTGCACTTCGGCGCGGTGGATCAGTGCTGCCGGGTGCTGGTAAACGACCGCCCCGTGGGGGGCCATCAGGGGGGCTATCTGCCCTTCACCCTGGACGTCACCGGCGCTCTGGTTCCCGGAGAAAACCGGCTGACTGTGGCCGTCACCGACGACCCCGACGGCGGGGTCCACGCCTTCGGCAAGCAGCGCCGGAACCGGGGCGGCATCTGGTACACCGCCCAGAGCGGCATCTGGCAGACGGTATGGCTGGAGAGCGTGGCGGAAAACTACATTCACTCCCTGCGGCTGACCCCGGACTATGACGAAAAAGCCCTGCGCTATGCCGTCCGGGCCGATGACCCCGCCGGAGCGCGGATCACGGTGCTGTGCGGCGGTCAGGTCATTGCCCGCAGCTGGGCCGATGAAAAGGGCCTGGGCGTGTGCCCCATTCCGGCGGAGCACTTCCGCCCCTGGAGCCCGGAGGACCCGTATCTGTACGATCTGGAGGTGACGCTGCCCTCCGGCGACCGGGTGGAAAGCTACTTCGGTATGCGGAAATTCTCCGTTATGGAGCACCGGGGCCGCCGGGTGCTGGCCCTGAACGGCCAGCCCTGCTTCCAGTCGGGCCTGCTGGACCAGGGCTACTGGTCCGACGGCCTGTACACCCCTCCGGCGGACGAGGCCATGGTCTGGGACATTCAGACCGCCCGGGACATGGGCTTCAATATGCTGCGCAAGCACATCAAGATCGAGCCGCTGCGGTGGTACTATCACTGCGACCGGCTGGGGATCATCGTGTGGCAGGACCTGGTGTCCTGCTTCGAACGTTGGCAGACCCTGACCATGCAGGTGCTGCCCTTCCTGGGCGTCCACCTGAAGGACCGCCCCTCCGGGCGGCTGGGCCGGGCCGGGGAGGCCGGACGCCGGCAGTTCCTCCGGGACATGGAGGACACGGTGGACCTGCTGTATAACTGCGTGTGCCTGGGCCTGTGGGTGCCCTTCAACGAGGGCTGGGGCCAGTTCGACGCCCTGGCCGTCACGGACCGGCTGCGGGCCCTGGACCCCACCCGGCCCATCGACCACGCCTCCGGCTGGCACGACCAGGGCGGCGGTGACCTGAAAAGCCGCCATGTGTACTACCGCCCCGTGCGCCTGCGGGGGGACGGACGGCGGGTGCTGGCCCTGACGGAATTCGGGGGCTACAGCCTGCAATGCCCGGGACACCTGGCCTCGGACAAAAAATTCGGCTACCGCATGTATGACCATGCGGCAGCCTGGATGGACGCGGTGGAGCGCCTGTATGAAACGGAGGTCCTGCCCCTGATCGAAAGCCAGGGCCTGTCGGCGGCGGTGTATACCCAGCTGTCCGACGTGGAGGACGAGGTCAACGGCCTGGTGACCTACGACCGCCGCCTGTGCAAAATGGATCCCGCCCGGATGCGGAAAATCAACAGCAAACTGCACTTTTAGCGCAATATATTGCCGAAAATCGCGGACTCCCCCCTATGTAGCAAAAGCCTCGCAGAGCTTGCCGCCCGCGGCAGACTGCAACCCCTTTGTTCAAAAAGTGGTTCCACCACTTTTTGAACAAAACTCAAAGCACCCACTGCAAAAGCAGCAGCAGGCCGAAGCCGGGAAGGCCCAGCACCCCGATCACCAGGGAGTTGAACACGTTCAGGCCCAGGTGCAGCCCGGGAACGGTGCGGCCCAGGAGCCACAGGGCGCCAAAGCCCAGGGCCGCGTTGCCCGCTACCCGGAATACCGTTTTCAGGGGGCTTTTCGTCAGACGCAGCACCCCCAGCAGGATAAACAGCGCCCCCACGCCCAGGGCGGCTTTTTCTAAGACGGACACACAGTCCCTCCCTTCACGGAGGACGCCGCCACGCAGGGGCCCTCCCCCAGCTGGGTCTTGATGCACCGCAGCAGATAGTCGCTGCGGGCCTTCAGGGCGTTGATCTCGTAAATGCTGGCCTCTACCAGCTCCGGGGCGGTGACGTAATTGAACTTATCATAGGCGTTGCGCAGGGCTTGGTTGGTCTGATACAGCTCCTGCCGCAGGTCCCCCAGGGTGGGGGAGGCCGTGTCCTTGTTTTTCATGGCGATACCTCCTGATGGCTATTGTACGGTTATTTTGGACAGATATGACAGGCTTTAATCAGGGGACAGGAACATTTTTCCGGGGAGGTGCGCGAAATGCACGAGGAATACATGCGCCAGGCGCTGGACCTGGCCCGGGAGGCCGCCGCCGCCGGGGAGGTGCCGGTGGGCTGCGTCATCGTCCGGGACGGGGCGGTGGTGGGCCGGGGCCGCAACCGGCGGGAGGAGCGCCAGGCCGCCTGGTCCCACGCGGAAATGGAGGCCATGGCCGAAGCCAACCGGACCCTGGGCACCTGGCGGCTGGACGGCTGCACGCTGTATGTGACTCTGGAGCCCTGTCCCATGTGTGCCGGGGCCATTCTCAACGCACGAGTCAGCCGGGTGTACTTTGGGGCCCGGGACCGGGAGATGGGGGCCTGCGGCGGGGTCATGAATCTGTTTATGGAGGATTTCCCTCACCCTCCCGCCCTGGTGGGCGGCGTGCTGGAGGCCGAATGCGCCCGGGTTCTGTCGGATTTTTTTCGCTCCGTGCGGAAAAAGTGAATTTTCCCTATTTTCCCGTTGACAAAACCGGGAAAAGTGGCTATATTATGTGGTGATCCAGTGCAAATGCAGTGATGGGGACCAGTAGCGCTCCTTCCCGATGCCAAGAGAGCCGCCGTTTCGGTGCAAGGCGGTCACGGGCGAAGCGGCGAATATCACCCCGGAGCATCCGGCTGAAACGGCATACCCGGATTAGGTGCGGACGGCGGAGGGCCGTTATCATCCCTCGCCCACGGATGGTGGGGCGGAGCGGCCGCGTTTTCGCGGCAATAAGAGTGGTACCGCAGAGGTTTTTCACGGCCTTTGTCTCTTACAGAGACAAGGGCCGCTTTTTTATTGGTTTTCAAATACAATTTTCGTATACGGAGGTAACACATGGAGTACAAAAAGACGCTGAATATGCCGAAATCCGGCTTTCCCATGCGGGCGGGCCTGCCCAAGCGGGAGCCGGAGATGCTGCGCTACTGGGAAGAGCTGGACCTTTACAACGAGCTGCTGAAGAAGAATGAGGGAAAGCCTCTGTTCTCCCTCCACGACGGCCCTCCCTTCTCCAACGGCGCCCTGCACATGGGCCACGCCCTGAACAAGGCCCTGAAGGACTTCATCAACCGCAGCTATGCCATGCGGGGCTATTACACCCCCTATATCCCCGGCTGGGACAACCACGGCATGCCCATTGAGTCCGCCATCATCAAGCAGAACAAGCTCAACCACAAGGCCATGAGCGTGGCGGAGTTCCGCTCCGCCTGCCACCAGTTCGCCGACCACTATATCGACGTGCAGCGGGAGGGCTTCAAGCGCATGGGCGTGGTGGCCGACTGGGACCACCCCTACAAGACCATGGACCCCGGCTTCGAGGCCCGGGAGGTCCGTGTGTTCGGCCAGATGTATAAAAACGGCCACATCTACAAGGGCCTCAAGCCTGTGTACTGGTGCCCCCACGACGAGACCGCCCTGGCCGAGGCCGAGATCGAGTATCAGGACGACCCCTGCACCACGGTGTATGTGAAGTTCCCCATGAACGACGACCTGGGCAAGCTCCCCCACCTGGACAAGAGCAAGCTGAGCTTCGTCATCTGGACCACCACCATCTGGACCCTGCCCGGCAACCTGGCCATCGCCCTGCACCCCGACGAGAGCTACGCCGTGGTGAAGGCCCCCAACGGCGAGATGTATATCATGGCCGAGGCCCTGACGGAGAAGGTCATGGGCATCGGCGGCTTCGACAGCTATGAGATCGTGGAGACCCACCCCGGCTCCTTCTATGAGAATATGCTGGCCAGCCATCCCTTCCTGCCCAAGACCAGCCGCCTGGTGCTGGCGGACTATGTCACCATGGACTCCGGTACCGGCTGCGTCCACACCGCCCCCGGCTTCGGTGCCGACGACTATCAGACCTGCCTGCGCTACGGCATGGACATGGTGGTCCCCGTGGACGACCAGGGCCGCCACACCGACTATGCCGGCAAGTATGCCGGTATGAAGACCGAGGAATCCAACCCCGTGATCCTTCAGGATATGAAGGAGGCCGGTTCCCTGTTTGCCAGCCAGGAGATCGTCCACAGCTATCCCCACTGCTGGCGCTGCAAGAAGCCCATCATCTTCCGGGCCACCCCCCAGTGGTTCTGCTCCGTGGAGTCCTTCAAGGACGATGCCATCGCCGCCTGCGAGGACGTGCGCTGGGTCCCCTCCTGGGGCAAGGACCGTCTGCGGTCCATGGTCCTGGAGCGCACCGACTGGTGCATCAGCCGCCAGCGCCGCTGGGGCCTGCCCATCCCGGTGTTCTACTGCAAGGACTGCGGCAAGCCCATCTGCACCGACGAGACCATCGACGCCATCGCCAGCCTCTTTGAAAAGAAGGGCTCCAACGCCTGGTTCGAGATGGAGGCGGAGGATATGCTGCCGGAGGGCTTCACCTGCCCCCACTGCGGCAAGGCCGCTGGCTTCGAGAAGGAGACCGACACCCTGGACGGCTGGTTCGACTCCGGCTCCACCCACTACGCCGCCATGGAGCGGGACCAGGGCTTCTGGCCTGCCACCATGTATATCGAGGGTCTGGACCAGTATCGCGGCTGGTTCCAGAGCTCCCTGCTGGTGGCCGTGGGCGCTCTGGGCCGGGGCGCGCCCTTCAAGGAGTGCCTGACCCACGGCTGGACCGTGGACGGCCAGGGCCGCGCCATGCACAAGTCCCTGGGCAACGGCATGGACCCCGCCGAGATCTTCAACAAGTACGGCGCGGACCTGCTGCGCCTGTGGGCCGGCTCCTCCGACTATCATGTGGACGTCCGCTGCTCCGACGACATCTTCAAGCAGCTGAGCCAGAATTATCTGAAGTTCCGCAACACCGCCAAGTTCTGCCTGGACAACCTCACCGGCTTCGATCCGGAGCAGCTGGTGGCCGCCGCCGATATGCAGGAGCTGGACCGCTGGGCCGTCACCCGGCTCAACAGCCTGATCCGCCGGGTGTTCGACAGCTACGACGCCTACGAGTTCCACGCCGTGTCCCACGCCATCAACGACTTCTGCGTGGTGGACCTGAGCTCCTTCTATTTCGACATCATCAAGGACCGCCTGTACTGCGACGGGGAGAACAGCCTCAGCCGCCGCAGCGCCCAGACCGCCCTGTTCCTGATCCTGGACGCCATGACCCGGATGTTCGCGCCGATCCTGGCTTTCACCTGCGAGGAGATCTGGCTGGCCATGCCCCACCGCAGTGCCGACGACGGCCGCAGCGTGCTGTTTAACTGCATGGTGCAGCCCTACGAGGACTACGCCCTGCCGGAGGACGCCATGGACCGCTGGGCCCGCATCGCCGCCGTCCGCAGCGCCGTCAACGGCGCGCTGGAGCAGGCCCGGGCCGACAAGACCATCGGCAAGAGCCTGGAGGCGGAGGTGGACGTCACCGTTCCCGCCGAGGACGCTTTCCTGGCGGACCTGAACGCCGATACCCTGGCGGACCTGCTGATCGTGTCCCAGGTCCGGGTCACCGTGGGCGACGCCCTGTCCGTCACTGTGGCTCCCGCCCAGGGCGTCAAGTGCGCCCGCTGCTGGAAGGTGCTCACCAGCGTGGGCACCGTGGCCGGTCACGACACCCTGTGCCCCCGGTGCGCCGCCGTGGTGAAGGCGCTGCCCGTGGTGGAATAATCGCCCATTTGATCTGACCAACGGGGCGGGGCCGCTGTGCCCCGCCCCGGCTGAAATTTTCGGGCGGATGCGGCATCCGCCTGCGGAGGTAAAACGTGAACGACAAACAGGAAGCAAAATTCCAGGAGCTTACCGGCCGGCCGGTAGGCCATCTGGTGTGCAAAATGGCGGTCCCCACCATCATCAGCATGATGGTCACCGCCTGCTATAACATGGTGGACACCTATTTCGTGGGCCAGCTCCACAGCAACAGCGCCACCGGCGCGGTAGGCGTGGTGTTCTCCCTGATGGCGGTGATCCAGGCGGTGGGCTTCTTCTTCGGCCACGGCTCCGGCAACTATATCTCCCGCCAGCTGGGCCGCCATGAAACCGCCGACGCCGAAAAAATGGCCGCCACCGGCGTGACCCTGGCCTTTCTGGCCGGGTGTGTCATTCTGGCGCTGGGCCAGATTTTCCTGACGCCTCTGGCCCGGCTGCTGGGCTCCACGGACACCATCCTCCCCTACGCCCGCAGCTATCTGCGGATCATCCTGCTGGGGGCCCCGTATATGACGGCGTCCTTCGTGCTGAACAACCAGCTGCGCTTTCAGGGCAGCGCCGCCTACGGCATGGTGGGCATCGCCGCCGGGGCGGTGCTGAACGTGGGGCTGGACCCGCTCCTGATCTTCGGGCTGAACATGGGGGTGGCCGGGGCGGCCCTGGCCACCATCCTCAGCCAGCTGGCCTCCTTCTGCATGCTGCTTCTGGGCTGCGCCCGGGGCGGCAACCTGCGGATCCGGCTGAAAAACCTGTGCTTCCGCCGGGACCTGTTCCTGGAGATCGGCAAGGGCGGCGTGCCGTCCCTGTGCCGCCAGGGGCTGGCCAGCATCGCCACCATCTGCCTCAACCGCAGCGCCGGGCTGTATGGCGACGCGGCCATTGCCGCCATGAGCGTGGTGAGCCGGGCCATGATGCTGGCCCAGTCCGCCCTGATCGGCTTCGGCCAGGGATTCCAGCCGGTGTGCGGCTTCAACTATGGCGCGGGGCTGTATCACCGGGTGAAGGAGGGCTTCCGCTTCTGCGCCAAGTGGTCCACGGTGTTCCTGACGGCGGTTTCGGTGCTGGGTCTGGTCCTGGCTCCCCAGATCATCGCCGTGTTCCGCAACGACCTGGAGGTCATCGCCTTCGGAGCCCGGGCCCTGCGCCTGCAGTGCCTGGCCTTCCCGCTGTGCGGCGTCATCGTCATCTCCAGCATGCTGACCCAGACCATCAACAAGGTTTGGCAGGCCTCGGTGCTGGCGGTAGCCCGGCAGGGGCTGTTCTTCATCCCGGCGGTGCTGGCCCTGCCCCATATCTGGGGGGAGCTGGGGGTGCAGCTGGCCCAGCCGGTGTCGGACGTGTGCGCCTTCGCCCTGACGGTGCCCCTGGTGCTGGGGGTCCTGCGGGACATGGACCGCCAGCAGCGCCTGGAAAAAATCCGATAAAAAAGACAGGCAGCGGGCCTCACAGCCTCGCTGTCTGTCTTTTTTCATACTTTACAGGGCGGCAGCGCCGATGATACCGGCATCGTTGCCCAGCCGGGCCGCGGCGATGATGGGGATGGCCCCATCCTTACCGCCGAAGCAGTTTTTCTCCACATACCGGCGCACCGGGGCCAGCAGGCGCTCCCCCTGTCGGCTGATGCCGCCGCCGATGAGGATCACCTCCGGAGCCAGGGCGTTGACGATGTTGGTCACTCCCGCCCCCAGATAGTCGCAGAAGCGGTCCACCACGGCGTTGGCGGTCTCGTCTCCCCGGTCCGCCGCGTCAAACACGGTCTTTCCGGTGATCTCCTCCGCCCCCGCCAGCAGGGACTCCGGATGCTCCGCCGCCGCCTGCCGGGCCTGACGGATCAGGGCCGTGGCGGAGGAATACGCCTCCCAGCAGCCCCGGCGGCCGCAGGTGCAGGGCTCGCCGTCCAGCACCAGCAGGGTGTGGCCCAGCTCGGCCCCGGCCCCCCGCATACCGTCATAAATTTTCCCGCCGATGATGATGCCGCCGCCTACGCCGGTGCCCAGGGTGATGAGCACCACGTTGTCGTGGCCCACCGCCGCCCCGGCCACCTGCTCGGCAAGAGCCGCGCAGTTGGCATCGTTGCTGAGGCGGCAGGGCACATGGAACCGCTCCTCCAGCATCCGGCACACGGGAACGTGGTCCCAGCCCAGGTTATAGGCCCGCTCCACCACGCCCGCAGCGGAGTTGCAGGTACCCGGCGAGCCGATGCCGATGCTGCGGCAGTCGCCGATGGACAGCCCGGCCTTGGCCAAAGCCGCCTCCACGGCGTCGCCCATATCCCCCACCACCTCCGCCGCCGGACGGCGGGCCAGGGTGGGCACGCTGACCCGGGAGACGATGGCGTGGCCGTCGTCCACCGCGCCCACGGCGATGTTGGTGCCGCCCAGATCAATTCCAATGCGAATCATATGATGTTCCTCCCATCCCAGGTGATGTGTTATACCCCGGCCATTTCCTTGGGGGCGGCCTGCTGGGCCGCCGGGACCAGGTCCTTGATGAAGCACCGGCGGCGCTTGTGCTGCTCCAGGGGGAAGCCCTGCCACTGGGTCTGGACCTTCTGGTTCATCTCCAGCATGGGGCCGGTCTCGGCCCAGCGGATGCCCATGTCAAAGGCACCCCGCATCACCTGGCTGATGACCACGGCGTTAACGCCCTTGCTCTGCAGGTCCGGCCGCACGGCGATCAGCAGCAGGTCCACGGTGTCGTTCTTCCGGAAGGCCTTCAGCAGATCCACCCATCCGGTGGGGAAGAGCCTGCCCTTGTGCTTGCGCAGGGCCTCGGCGATGCTGGGAGCCGCCACACCGAAGGCCACCATCTCATTTTCCTCGTTCATGACGAAGCAGGTGAGCTGTGGGTTGATCAGCGGGGCGAACTTCCCGGCATAGCGCTTGATCTGCGCCTCGGACAGCTCCACCGTGCCATACAGCGGGGAATAGGCCGTGTTCACCAGCTGGAACACCTGCCGCACCAGGCCGGGATAGTCCAGCCGGGTCCGGGCCTTCTTCACATGGAGCTTCTGCCGCTTGAGCACATAGTTGCTGAGCTTTTCCCACCGCTGCAGCACCGCCTCGTCGGTGGGGGCGGTGATCAGCTCCTCGATCCAGTCCACATCCTTGGCATAGCCCAGGGCCTCCAGATGATCCTTGTAATAGGGGTGGTTATAGTAAGTAAAGAAACAGCTGCGGCGGTCGAAGCCCTCCACCAGCAGGCCCTCCCGGTCCAGGTCCGTGAAGCCCAGGGGGCCGTGGATCTGGGTGCAGCCCAGCTGCCGGGCCCAGTCCTCCACCGTGGCAAACAGCGCCCGGGACACCTGGTAGTCGTCGATGAAGTCCACCTGGGTAAAGCGCAGGCGGTTGGTGTGCCACTTCTCGTTGGCCTTGCGGCTGAGGATGGCGCCGATGCGGCCCACGATCTCTCCGTCCCGCATGGCCAGCCAGCACCGGGCCTGGCAATATTCGAAGGCGGGGTTCTTTTTCTTGTCCCAGTCCTCCAGGTCGTCGTCATAGGTGCCCGGGATGTACTGGGGCACGTCCTTGTATAATTCCATGGGATATTCCACAAACCGGCGCAGCTGCGCCTTGGTGGTCACCTCAACAATAGATACCATATCTGTCTCCTCCCTTCTTTCGGAGCACCTAACAGTTTACCGCCTTTTGCCGCCGATTGCAACCCGTTTGCCGCCGCCGCCCGGGAATTTCGGAAAAAATCACTGCGGCGGGATAAAAAAAGTGTTCCATATTGTGAAAAAATTTGCTATAATGTTCTTGAACGCCCGCCGGTGAGGGAAAGCCGGCTTATTACGGATAGGAGGAATCATTATGATCAGAATCGGTATCATCGGCTGCGGCAAGATCGCGCAGGTGCGCCATCTGCCGGAATATGCCGCCAACCCCCATGTGGAGCTGGCGGGCTACTACGATTTGAACACCCAGCGTGCCCAGGAGATGGCCGCCCAATACGGCGGCAAGGTCTACGATTCCTATTTTGACCTGCTCAACGACCCCAGCATCGACGCCGTGTCTATCTGCGTGGAGAACCGCAGCCATGCGGAGATCACCACCTACGCCCTGTACGCCGGGAAGCACGTCCTGTGCGAAAAGCCCATGGCCGTGACCCTGGCGGAGTGCGAGTCCATGGTGGCCGCCGCCGAGCGCAACGGCAAGCACCTGATGATCGGCCACAACATGCGCTTCGACCCCGTCCACCGCAAGGCCAAGGAGCTGCTGGACGCGGGCATCATCGGCGACATCATCACCTTCCGGGCCACCATGGGCAACGCCGGCCCGGAGAACTGGTCCATGGAGGCCGGGAGCACCTGGTTCTTCGACAAGAAGAAGGCCGCCATGGGCGCTCTGTCGGACCTGGGCATCCACAAGGTGGACCTGCTGCAATACCTCACCGGCCAGAAGGTCATCGAGACCACCGCCAAGGTCATGACCCTGAACAAGCACACCGCCACCGGCGCGCCCATCACCGTGGACGACAATGCCCTGTGTATCCTGCGCATGAGCGGCGGCGCAGTGGGCACCCTGGCCGCCAGCTGGACGGTGTACGGCCACGAGTGCCAGTCCACCTGCCTGTACGGCACCAAGGGCATCATGCTCATCTATAACAACAACAATCCCGCCGCCCCCATCGAGGTCCGGAATCTGGACGGCACCAGCACCACCTACAACATCCCGCCGGAGACCAATTCCGGCGTCATCGACGAGTTTGTGGACGCCCTGGAGCATGACCGGGAGCCGGAGGTCTCCGGCAAGGAGGCTCTGTCCACCATGCGAGCCATCTTCGGCAGCATCAAATCCTCCGAGATCGGCCGCACCGTCAGCGTCAACAGTAGCTTCGTCAACCATCTGTAAGCAAAATGCTCCCCTCCGGCTCACACCGGAGGGGGGTTTTTTTGCTTTTCAGAAAAGCCGCCAGCCGAACAGGCACGACGGTGCTGCCATCATCGGCAGACATTTCGTAGGGTCCGCTGCCCTCAGCGGGTCGGGGCGGGGGATTTCTGCATTCTACGTCAGTCTTGGCTCTCCCTTCGGGAGAGCTGTCGGCGCAGCCGACTGAGAGGGAAAAGCATCAACCGCGCTTTCGGCAAGCAGAACAGCCCCCGGCGAAAGCCGGGGGCTGATTGCAGTCAAATATGTTCCTGATAAACGGCGGCCAGGAGGGTCAGGGCGGCCACGGCGGCCCAGAACAGGAGCTTCCTGCGCAGCATCCGCCGGAGCTTCATGGGGCTTTTACTCCGCCAGCTTGCGGCCCATGGCCTGGCAGGCGGCCAGCACATCGTCGTCCGGGGCCTCGCAGCAGGTGATACTGTCGCACACCCGGTTGATGCCCGCGTCGTCGCAGTCCTTCTCCCAGCTGCGCATCCACTCGCCGTCGCCCCAGCCGAAGGAGCCGAACAGGCCCACGGCCTTGCCGCCCATCTGGTTCTTGATGCTGTCGAACATGGGCTGGAACTCCATCTCCTCCAGCACCTCGCTGCCCATGGCGGGGCAGCCCATGGCCACGGAGGACACGCCGGAAAGGCTGGCGGGAGTCACCTGGTCCGGGGTCAGCAGGGCGGCGTCGGCTCCGGCGGCCTTCATGCCCTCCAGCACCGCGCCCGCCATGGCCTCGGTGTTGCCGGTGCCGCTCCAATAGATCACGAGAGTCTTTTTCATAGTTGTACTTCCTTTCTTGATATAACAACAGAATATTTCGTCAGACCGCCACTGCCAGCTGCTCCAGCCGCAGGCCGGTCTGCCACAGGGCGCAGTAGCGCTGGGTGCAGCGGCGGAACCGGTCAAACAGGGCCTGGGCCCGCTGCTGGTCGCCATACACCTTCCACAGGCCCGCGCACTTGAAGTCCATGGCCCGGTGGTCGATGAACCCCTGCACGTCCTCCGGCGGATAGCTGAGGAACAGCCCCACCTCGTGGGGGAACTCCTCCTCCGTCCGCAGGCGCTGCACCAGCCGGGCTACACACCGGCCGCAGCTGCCGCAGGGATACCCCGCCTGCCGCAGCAGACGGCAGGCCAGATCGTCCCCCAGGTCCCGGCACAGGGCCTGGGGCCGGTACAGATACAGCAGCGCCCTTCCCTGGCCCATCCGCATGGGCAGCAGACACAGCCCCCGGGGCACCAGCACCCGGTTCATCCGCCGGATGTCCGCCAGCAGCTGCTGGCGGGACTGGTACGGGCAGGGAAACAGGCTGCCGGTTTTGATCCCGGCCAGGGTGGGCGCGCACTGACGCACCACCGTCTCCTCCGCGGGCCTCATCCGGCGTGCTTTTCCAGGATCCCCCGCAGAGCGGACAGGGAGCTGGTGTGGCAGCGCTCGATGATGATGTCCTGGCCCTTCAGCTGGCTCAGGGCCCCCTGCACCATTTTGTGGGACATGGTGCCGGTGAAAAAGATCATCAGGTCGGGATTGCCCAGCTTGTTCCGCAGACCCCCGGCAGGCTTGGTGAACACCTTGGCCTGGCACCGGTACGTCTGACAGAGCTCCTTGTACCGGCGCTCCATGCACTCGTTTCCTCCCAATATCACAACGCTCATAGCGGTCTCCTTTCTATGGTTAAGGTTCTTTAACCGTCGTATTGTAAAAACAGCGTCGCCAGGACGCCTTGTATGGTCTTATTATATGCAGAAGCAGGAGCCGTATCCACTCCAAAACGGCGGATACGGCTCCAAATTGATTTTTTTGCGGAAAGGGATCAGATGTCCCGGGCCGTGCGGTTGCAGTCGCAGCCGGCGGGGCCGAAGAAGTTCAGCCGCTTGTCACTGAGGCGGATGGTCACATCATCGGAGGTGATGCACTCGCCGTCGAGACAGGTGACGATATCCGGCTTTTCAGACCGGATGCGGACAACCTTGGGGGCAACACACCGGGCCACATGGGGGAATTTATAGTACTGCCCCTTGGAATAGGGGCCAACGAACTTGATGAAGGCGCCCCGGCTGACCTTTTTCACCACCAGGGTGTTCAGCACGCCGTCGTCCATCCGGGCCTCGGCCACCGGCATGAACCCACCGCCGTAATACCGCCCGTTGCACACGGACACCAGGGAGAAGTCGTCCTCGATGGTCTCGCCGTCCAGCTCCACGGTCCAGTGGGAGCCGATGCCCTTGAACAGGAAGTTCACCAGCAGAGAGGCGATATAGCTGCTTTTGCCGTCCAGAATGGGGCTTTCGCTGTATTTATGTACGTCCCGGGCCACCCGGGCGTCGATGCCGGAGCAGGCGATGGTCAGGGCCACCCGGCCGTTGACGTCGATGGCGTCCATGGGGAACTGGGGGCCGTCCCACAGGTTCTCGGCGTCCCGGAACTTGTCCATATCGCCGCCGAAGTTTTTCAGGAAGTCGTTGCCGGTGCCCACGGGAATCACGCTCATGGCGGCGTTGTCATAGCCGATGATGCCGTTTGCCACCTCGTTGACGGTGCCGTCGCCGCCGCAGGCGTAAAACCGCAGGGACTCCCCGGTCTGACAGAGCTTCCGGGCGATCTCGGTGGCGTGGCCCTGTTTTTTGGTGAGGATGCACTGCACGTCCAGACCGTGAGCCGTCCGCAGGTGATCGGCCATTTCATAGATCCGCTGGCGGCTGTCATATTTCCCCGCAGTGGGGTTGATGATAAAGATGTGCTTCATTGCAGCACCCTCCCGGCAAAGTTTAAGATTCGGTTACAAACTGCAACCTATTGTAGCACGGCGGCAGAAAAGTATATGAACAATTTGAAAATTTCTGTAAAGTTTTCGTCAGGATTCGGCCGCCGGTTCAGGTTCCTGCCCATATTGTACACCGGTCCGGCCAAAATATCTACTGCAATTTTTGCAGGACACAGGCGGGATTTTGCTTGACACAGGCGGGACATATCGCTATAATAAGCGTATGAATACAGCTAATACACATGAAAGGAGGCATAGCAGGTGATACGCTTGGATTACCGGGACGCCCGACCCATTTATGAGCAGGTGCGGGACGGCCTGCGCAGTCTGATGGTGACAGGGGTCCTGGCGGCGGGAGAAAAACTGCCGTCAGTGCGGAGCCTGGCCACGGAGCTGGCCATCAACCCCAACACCATCCAGCGGGCCTATTCCCAGCTGGAGACGGAGGGGTATGTATACACCGTGTCAGGCCGGGGCACCTTCGTCTGCGAGGTCCGGGAACAGAACCGGCAGCGGCGGGCGGAGGTCACCGCCCGGGTGCAGCCCCTGATGGAGGAGCTGCGGGACCTGGGCATGACCCGGGAGGAATGGACGGACCTTTGGAAAGGAGGGGACAGCGATGCTTGAGGCAAAAAACGTGGTGAAAACCTTTGACGGCTTCCGGGCTCTGGACGGCGTCAGCATGACCGTGCCCCAGGGGGCGGTATACGGCCTGGTGGGCCCCAACGGCGCGGGAAAATCCACCATCATCCGGCACTTCACCGGCATATACCGGCCCGACAGCGGTGAAATCACCCTGGACGGCCAGCCGGTATACGAAAATCCCGCGGTGAAGGGCCGCATGGCGGCGATCCCCGACGACTGGTACTTCTTCCCCCAGGCGAGCATCCGGGAGATGGCCCGGCTGTATGCCGGGACCCACCCCTTCTTCAGCTGGGACCGGTATCACAAGCTGCGGGAGGTGTTCCCCCTGTCGGAAAAGCAGCCCCTGCGGCGGATGAGCAAGGGCATGCAGAAGCAGGCGGCCTTCTGGCTGACCATGAGCTGCATGCCGGAGGTGCTGGTGCTGGATGAGCCGGTGGACGGCCTGGACCCGGTGATGCGGCGGCAGGTGTGGTCCCTGCTGCTGGGGGACGTGGCCGACCGGGGCACCACGGTGCTGGTGTCCAGCCACAACCTCCGGGAGCTGGAGGATGTGTGCGACCATGTGGGGATTCTGAACAAGGGAAAGGTGCTGCTGGAGCGGAGTCTGTCCGACTTGCAGGACAACACCGTGAAAATCCAGGCGGCCTATGCCGCGGCGGAGGAACCGGCCCTGCCCCCGGAGCTGGAGGTGCTGCACCGGTCCGCCGTGGGAAGGGTGTATACCTACATCATCCGGGGCAAGCGGGAGGACATCCTGCACCGGATGCAGGCCCTGTCGCCCCTGCTGCTGGAGGCCATTCCCCTGACCCTGGAGGAAATTTTCATCTATGAGCTGGGAGGTGCTGACTATGCGGTCCGCGAAATCATTCTTTAACGGGGCCATTGCCCGCAGCGACCTGCGGCGATACTGGCCGGTGCTGTTCCTGTATGTGGGGCTGTGGCTGCTTTTCCTGCCCATCCCGGTGTGGAACCGGGCCGCGGAGCGGAATCCCGCCCTGGTGAACCTGACCGAGCTGTGCGCCGATACCTACGCCACCGCCGTGGTGCTGGCGCTGATCTTCGGCGGCATCATGGCCACGGCGGTGTTCTCCTATCTGATGCAGACCCGGTCCGTGGGGGCCATGCACGCCCTGCCCCAGCGGCGGGGAACCCTGTTCTGGACCCACTTTCTCACCGGCTGGGCCATGCTGGCAGCGGGGAACCTGCTGGTGCTGGCGGTGACGGCCCTTACGGCCCTGCTGGGCGGCCTGACTTTGACACCGGCCCTGCTGACGTGGTTCGTGGTGGCCACCCTGCTGGACCTGATCTTCCTGGCCCTGGGGACCCTGTGCGCCATGGTCACCGGGTGGCTGCTGGCGGTGCCGGTGCTGTACGCCGCCGTCAACTGCCTGGCGGTGGCGCTGACCTGGCTGGGCCAGCAGCTGGCGGAGCTTCTGCTGGACGGCTTCACCATGCCGGACGTCCAGCCCGTCATTACCCGGTGGCTGACGCCGGTGTATCAGCTGATCTGCGACCTGGGCCAAAGCGGCCCTAAATATTCGCCGCTTCTCACCGGCAAGCTGCCCGAGAACTACATACAGAACGCCGACTGCGTCAGCGGCCTGACCCCCCAGGGCTGGCGGACCCTGCTGATCTTCACCGCCGTGGCCCTGGTGCTGACGGTCCTGTCCCGGCTGCTGTACGGCCGGCGGAAAAGCGAGCTGTCCGGCGATGCGGCGGCCTTTTCCTGGATGCGGCCGGTGTTCCGGCTGGGCGTGGGGCTGGTAGGCGGTCTGCCCCTGGGTATGCTGCTGTATGTCCTGGTGTCTGTGGGCCGCAGCGGCGACTTCAGCCCCGCCCGGCTGTGCGTGTGCATGGCCGTGATGGGCATCGTGTGCTATCTGGCGGCGGCCATGCTGGTGGGCAAGACCCTGCGGGTGCTGCCCAAACGCCTGCCCGGCGCGGCGGTGACGGCCCTGGTGCTGGTGCTGCTGTGCGTGGTGCTGCGGGCGGACGTGTTCGGCTACGCCGACCGGACGCCCCAGGCGGAGGATGTGGCCCGGGCCCGGGTATATTGCCTGGACACCAGCTTTACCCTGGAGGATCCCCGGTCCCTGGAGACCCTGGTAAAGGCCCAGGCGGAGCTGGCGGAGAATCGCGCCGCAGATGCGAACTACCGGAGGACCTTTGAGGTGCACTATGTTCTGAAGGACGGCACCTCCATGGCCCGGTGCTACCGGCTGGCGATGACGGAGCCGGTCAAGGCGGCTCTGGAGCAGGTGGCCCGGCTGGAGGAGGTCCAGACCGATGTTATGTTCAACGGCAACGTTCCCCCGTCCGGCTGGCAGCCCACCGGCGGCGGGCTTTGGCTGAACGCCGCCGGCGAAAGCCGGGAGCTGACGGCGGAGGAGGCCCAGGCCCTGTATGACGCCGCCTGGCGGGATGTCCAGGCGAAGAACGTTCTTCCGGTGGATGGCGACTACGCCTGGCTGGGGGTCGAGATCACCCTGTTCCGCGACGGCGACAGCCGCACCATCAGCAGCACCAAGTCCTCTTACAAGGAGCTGACCCAGGCCCTGCTGGACCTGGGCATCCCGGCGGAGGATATCGGTGAGATCAACATAGACTGATAACGCACCAAGGCCCCGGGGGAAGCCCCGGGGCCTTTCAGCTTGTCCAAAAAGGGCTTCGCCCTTTTTGAGCAGTTTTCTTTATTCCACTACCCGGTAATCCCCCTGGGCGGCACGGGCCAGGCGCTGGGCCTTCTCCCGGTTCAGCTCCTCCTGCAGGTCCCCGATGATGCGGTTGGACACCAGGAAGCCCCGGGGCGTCAGGCACCAGCCGGTTTCCGTCTGCCGGGCCAGGCCGTGGGCGGCGCAGCTCTCCAGAATGGCCGCCAGAGGGGTGAAGCGCTGGCGGAACCGGTTTTCGAACTCCCGGATGTCGATGCCCCGGGCGGTCCGCAGCCGCAGCATGATATACTCCATCTCCCGCTCCTGGGGGGAAATGCGCTCGCTTTCCGCCAGGTCCAGCCGGCCGGCTATGTACCCGTCCAGGTCCCGGGTGTACCCATACCGCACGCCGCCAAAGTCGGAGTAAGCCCCGGGGCCGAAGCCCGCGTACTCCTCCAGCATCCAGTATTTCAGATTGTGCCGGGACTCATAGCCCGGCTGGGCGAAGTTGGAAATCTCGTACTGCTGATAGCCGTTCTGGGTCAGCAGCTCCACGGCGTAGAGGTACATATCCGCCTGCAGGTCCCCGTCCGGCAGGTTCAGGCTCTCCCGCCGGTCATACAGGGGCGTCCCCTCCTCCAGCTTCAGCCCGTAGCAGGAGATGTGCCGGGGAGCCAGCACCAGGGCGTCGGCCAGGGTGTTTTCCCACTGCTCCAGGGTCTGGTCCGGCAGACCGTAGATCAGGTCCAGGCTGATGTTGTCCAGCCCGGCCTTGCGGCAGGCGGCCACGGCGTCCTTCACCTGCTGCCAGGTGTGAATCCGGCCCAGGCGGCGCAGGGTCTCGTCATCCGAGGACTGCACCCCCAGGGAGATGCGGTTGAAGCCCGCCCGGCGCAGGGCCCGCAGAGCCCGCCAGTCTCCGGCGCTGTCGGGGTTGGCCTCCAGGGTGATCTCCGCCCGGTCCCAGACCCGGCACTGCTTCTTCACGGTTTTCAGCAGGGCAATAAGCCGCTTGTGGCCCAGATAGCTGGGGGTGCCGCCGCCGAAATAAACGGTGTCCACTCGGTGATTCTGCATCTGGGGGGCCACCTCGGTGATGTGCCGGGCCAGGGCCGCGGCATAGGCGTCCATCTTCTCCTCGCTATGGGGCAGGGAGTAAAAATCGCAATAGGCGCACTTGGCCTTGCAGAAGGGAATGTGCAGATACAGACCCAGGGGGCGGTTGCGGTCGATCACAGGCTTTTTCATATCAGTTCTCCTTGGGCGGCAGGATGGTCACCGCGTCAAACGGACAGTTGACCTTGCAGGACCGGCAGCCGATGCACCGCTCCAGGTCCACGGTATACAGGCCGTCAGGCCGCAGCACGATGCAGTCCATGACGCAGAACATGGTGCAGTAGCCGCAGCCGGTGCAGTTAATGGGGTCGATAACGGCGCGGCTGTAGCGTTTGCGTCCGAAGGGATGCGCGGGATCGTACATAAAGGGGCACCTGCCTTTAAGGTATTTTCTATAGTATAGCGGCTTCGGCGGAATTTTTCAAGCCGGGATATGAAAGGCGGCCCGGCCGGGAGAAAACTCCCTGCCGGGCCGCTTGGGTCAATTCACATAGTCCGCCGGGTCGATGACCTGGCCGTCCTTGGACACGGAGAAGTGCAGGTGCGGGCCCATACTGCCCTCGGCAGAGGCGGTGCTCCCCACCAGGCCGATGACGTCACCGGCGGCCACCTGATCCCCCTCCTGCACCGGCGGGTCCTTCTGCAGACAGCTGTACTGGGTGGTATAGCCGCCGCCGTGCTGGATCACCACGGTGGTGCCCATCAGCTCGTCGTCCTTCACCGACAGCACCGTGCCGCCGGCGGCAGTGCGGACCGAGTCCCCCTCCGAGGCCTGGATGTCGATGCCGTTGTGGGTGCGCCAGTCGGCCATGGTCTCGTCATACATCAGCTCCGTGACGCTGAACACCGTTACCGTGGTGCCGTCCAACGGGGACATGACCTGGGGCAGCAGGTCCTGGGGGTCGGAGATGGGCGTCTCCTCCGCCGGTGGGGCGGTGGGGACATTCTCCTCCGGCTGCACCGCCGGGGCCACCCAGGCGTTGTCCCGGTCGTCGGGGACGTTGGTGGCGGGGTTGGATGCGGGCTCTGCCGGGGCCTGGGGCCGCAGCAGGGTGTAATAGCCGACAATACCGGCTGCCAGCAGGCAGAGGGCAAGGGCTATGTAGAAGCCCTTGCCGCCGAACACGGCCTTGACCTTTTTTCCGTCGAATCTGCTCATAGGTGCCTTTCCCGTCCGGCCTGGGGCCGGAGCCGCATATACCGGCCTGCGGCGGGCCGAAATCCTGGGAAACGTTTCTGCCCTCAGTATGGCCGGGCGGCGGCGGATTTATACGCAGGCCCTCAAATTTCTGATATTCTCTTTTCCCGAAGTATAGGATTTTCGTAAAAATTAGAAATCGGATTTGTGGGCGTAAATCCGCAGAGCCGTTGTGGCACAAGGGCTTTCAGAGATAAAAAGAGAACTCCAAGATTTTTCTTGGAGTTCTCAGCATGGTACGCCCGAGGGGACTCGAACCCCTACCCTTGCGGAATGGAACCTAAATCCATCGCGTATACCAATTTCGCCACGGGCGCATAACCAGGGGTATTATACCACATTTCCCACCCACCGGCAAGGGAAACCTACAAACCTACAAACCTTGCAAATCCCGGCGGGATGTGGCATGATAGGAGAAAACCATCAGAGGAGGATGCCCCATGGACACCGAGAAGCTGTATGACCGGGACGCATTTTTGAAGGAGTTCGACGCCGTCGTCACCGACTGCCGGCCCGGCAAGGAGGACACATATCTTGTGACCCTGGACCGCACGGCCTTTTACCCGGAGGGCGGCGGCCAGCCGGCGGACCACGGCGACCTGGGCGGCGCGGCGGTGCTGGACGTCCAGGAGCGGGACGGCCTGGTGCTCCACACCTGCGACCGGCCCCTGACCGTGGGGGCCTCCGTCCACGGCGCCATCGACTGGTCCCGCCGCTTTGACCACATGCAGCAGCACTCCGGCGAGCACATCGTCAGCGGTATGCTGTGCGCCGCCTTTTCCTGCGACAACGTGGGCTTTCACATGGGAGCGGACGTGGTCACCATCGACTATAACGCCCCCATGACCTGGGAGCAGGTGCTGGAGGTGGAGGCCCGGGCCAACCGCTACATCTGGGAAAATCACCCCTTCCGGGCCTATTGCCCCGCCCCGGAGGAGCTGGCCGCCATCTCCTACCGCAGCAAAAAGGCCCTGGAGGGGCCGGTGCGGATCACGGAGTTCCCCGGGGCCGACTGCTGCGCCTGCTGCGGCACCCATGTAGCCGCCAGCGGCCAGGTGGGACTGGTGAAGTTCCTGTCCTGCCAGAAGCTCCGGGAGGGCGTGCGGCTGGAGCTGCTGTGCGGCGGCCGGGCCATGGACTACCTGTCCCGGGCCTGGGACCAGAGCCGCCTGATCGGCCAGGCCCTGTCGGTGAAGCCGCTGGCAGCCTTCCCGGCGGTGCAGCGGCTGGAGGGGCAGCTACGGGAGAGCCGGGAGCGCTGCGCCGCCCTGGAGGAGCAGTCGTTCCGGCAGCTGGCGGAGCGCTATCAGAACGCCGGGAACGTGCTGCTGGTGCAGCCGGACCTGGAGCCGGACAGCGTCCGGCGGCTGTGCGACACCGTCAGCGGCACCTGCGGCGGCCGGTGCGCCGTTTTCGCCGGCAGCGACGGCAGCTATCGCTGGGCCGTGATCCACCCGGGGCAGGACCTGCGTCCCCTGATCCGGGACATGAACCAGGCCCTCCGCGGCCGGGGCGGCGGCCGGGACGGCTTCGCCCAGGGCAGCGCCGCCTGCACCGCGGACGAAATTCAGGCGTTTTTCAGAGAACGGCCCTGAGCATAAAAAACGTCCGGCTCAGCCGGACGTTTTTTACAGCTTGTCAAGAAAGTCTCGCAGAGTTTGCCGCCCGCAGGCGGCAAATCAAGTGCAATCCATTTTTTGCCGGGGCGTGTACCTGGCAAAAAATACTTCTCAGTCTGCAAGTGTGGAATTTGTTTGCTGCCGGCAAACAAATTATGCGCGCGGCAGACTGCAAGCCTTTTGTTCAAAAAGGGTTCCGCCCTTTTTGGACAGTCTCAAAAAACGTCCGGCTCAGCCGGACTTTTTTTTCTCAGAAGTCCACGGCGCCCTCCAGCACCCGCAGGTCATAGGGCTCAAAGGTGACGCGGCGGTATTTCTCCACGTCCATCTTCACGCCGGTCCAATCGGAGTGGATCTCGCCGTTCTGCTTGATGAGGATGTCGTACAGAATGTCATAGGTCACGCCGTCGTCCCCGGTCTCCACAATGGTGGAATAGGGCAGGGTCTTGTGATAGGTCATGTGCAGGCCCTTATACTCAAAGTGGAAGCCGTTGCGCATCCGGCAGCCGTCCAGCCCCCGATAGGTAAACAGCCGCTTCAGGTCCCGCAGGATGGGGTCATGGTCCTGGTCATACAGATTCTCCGGCGTGGTCTCGGTATAGTCGTACCGGAACTGGATGGGGATGCCGTAAGGCAGGAACCGCTCCACATACTGGGGGAGCTTCTCTGCCGGGTACTTCTTATACAGCACGCAGTTGATGCGGGTGGGACAGGCGATCTGCCCCAGCACCTGGTCGGGGCTCTCCTCCACATATTTCACCAGGTGGCGGGAGACGTTCATGCAGGTGATCTTGTCCCGGTTGCGGCGGGTAAAGTCCAGCATCTCCTCCGCCGTGTAGAAGCCGGTCTGCACCGGGAAGGTGGTGTTGATATACACCTTGTGGGTGGTGGGGATGGCGTCCAGCATCTTCTGCAAGGCCTCCAGATTGGCCAGAGGCTCGCCGCCGGTGAACACAAAGTCGCACCGGGGGGTGATGGCGTCCATGGTGCGGATGCTGTCCAGAATGGCGTCCAGGCTGAAGCCGGTGCAGTCGGCATATTCCTTCTTGTTGATGCAGAAGGGGCAGTGGTTGTTGCAGTCGTAGGGCACGAACACCGTGACGGTGGCCCCGCCCTCGCGGGTCTTATAGGGGTTGCTCATATATTGATCCAGTCCTCCCAGAAAATCTTCCCGAATATTTTATACCTTTTTCACCAAAAAAGCAAGGAATTTTTGACAAAATTCACATGATTTTTTCTAATGCGACCCGGTATGACCGCCTGTGAATGCATCCCCGGCACGGCGTAGCCGCAAGGGCTTGCGGCAAAGAAAAAAACAGGTCCGCCGCAGCGGACCTGTTTTTGAATAAGCAGGGACTTGCTTACTTGGCCATAGCCTTGCCGGCGTTGGCCATTTCCTGGAAGATGCCGGGGTGCTTCTTGGCGGTGACAGCCTTGATCACCAGCAGGGTGCCGATCATCAGAGCCACGGCGATGATCATGCAGACCACAACGTTCTGCACCAGACCGGCGATGATGAAGCTGACGAAGGACACGGCAGCCACGGTGACGCCGTAGGGGATCTGGGTGGACACATGGTTCAGATGGAAGCAGTGTGCACCGGCGGAAGCCATGATGGTGGTGTCGGAGATGGGGGACAGGTGGTCGCCGCACACGCCGCCGGCGCAGGAAGCGGCCAGACCGATGGACAGCAGGGTGGACTGATCATACCAGTCGAACACGGCGCAGACCAGGGGGACCATGATGCCGATGGTGCCCCAGGAGGTACCGGTGGCGAAGCCAATGAAGCAGGCCACGATGAAGATGACGGCGGGCAGGAACTTGGCCAGGGAGCCGGTGTTGGCCATGACGCCGCGAACGAACTCGCCGACCTGCAGACCATCGTCACGGCACAGGCCGCACAGGGTCCAGGCGAAGCAGAGGATCAGGATGGGGGAGATCATCTGGATGAAGCCGTTGGGGATGGACTCCATGGACTTGGTGAAGCCGATGAGGCCCCGCAGCCAGTAGTACACGAAGGTGAACACCAGGGCCACGATGGAGCCCAGGCACAGGCCGGGACCGGCAGAAGCGTCGGAGAAGGCCATGACGAAGTTCTGATAGTTGTCGCTCTCGGTGTCGAACACACCGCCGGTCCAGATCAGGCCGATGATGCACAGGGCGATCAGGACGATAACAGGCAGAAGCAGGTCCAGCACGGAGGAGTGCTTGGTGCCTTCCTCGTAGTCGTCGGCGCCTTCAAAGGGACGCTCGGGGGTGGTGAACAGGTCGTTCTTCACCTGGGCGTTGTACTCATGGGTCAGCATGGGGCCGTAGTCAATGTTCAGGACGGAAATGACAATGACCATGATCAGGGTCAGGATGCAGTAATAGTTCCAGGGAATCTGGCTCAGGAACATGCTGATGCGGGAGCCGGGGAAGCCATCGGGCACATAGGAGGCAACGGCGGCAGCCCAGGAGGACACGGGGGCCAGCATGCACACGGGGGCGGCGGTGGCGTCGATGATGTAGGCCAGCTTTGCCCGGGAGATCTTGTGGCTCTCGGTGACGGGACGCATAACCGCGCCCACGGTCAGGCAGTTGAAATAGTCGTCGATGAAGATCAGCACGCCCAGCAGCATGGTCAGCAGCTGCGCGCCGCGGCGGGTGGTGACGGCCTTGGAGGCCCAGCGGCCGAAGGCGGCGGAGCCGCCGGCCTTGTTCATCAGGTCCACCATGATGCCCAGCATCACCAGGAAGATCAGGATGGAGATGTCGATGGCATTGATCATGCCCACGCCCTCGCCGGCGCCGACAAAATTCACCACCATCTGCCAGGGCTGGAAATTCGCCAGCAGCAGAGCGCCGGCCAGGCAGCCCAGGAACAGGGAAGAATACACTTCCTTACTGATCAGGGCCAGGGCAATGGCCACGACCGGGGGGAACAGGGCCCATCCGGTAGCGATGAAGCCGCTGCCATCGTTGGTGACCTTCGCGATGACCAGAGCGATCACAACGATCGCCAGCGCAATAAAATACGCTATTTTGGTACCTTTCTTTTCCATTAGAGTGATTTACCTCCTCAGATTTGGTTCTTTTATGTTACCGTTTTTGGGCCGGATTGTCAAGATTTCAGCAACGGGATTCTGAATGGGAATTTGAACAAATTATGAACTCGCAATTTGTTCGTTCCGTCAAATATTCCAGTACTTCTCACTTTCTTTATGCCAAAAGCGCCGTTTTTTATAAGGACTATATAAAAGACGTGTTAATTTTTCAAATTATCTTAACGCGTTCTTAGCGGTAAAAATCCCGTTTTTGCGAGGAACGGCTCCCTTCTCCGGCCCGAAACATGAACCAAATTTCGTTTATATCCTCATTTTGGCAGTCACGCCGCGCCCAGAGGCGCGGTCCCGCCAAAAGCGCATAAGCATACAAAAAGCGGGCAGGAAGCGCACAGCGCTCCCTGCCCGCAAGGGTCAGGCTTCAGAAGTTGAACACCACGCCCACCACGGCGGAGGCCAGGATGAACACGATGGGGTGCAGGCCCTTGGTGGGCTTGACCCACCGGGTCAGCACCAGGATCACCGCCGCCAGGGCCAGGGCCTTCCAGTTGACGATGGCCAGGCCCGCTGCCCCGGTGTTCAGCAAGGTGATGGCCACCACCGACAGGCCCGCCGCCGCCACCATAGCCGTGGACGCCGGGCGCAGACCGTAAAACGCCGCCTCCACATAGCGGTTGTGGCGGAAGGCCTTCAGAAAGGCCGCGATGATCAGAATCACGATGACGGACGGCGTCACCAGGCCCAGGGTGGAAATAATGGCCCCGGGAATGCCCCGGGTGACAAAGCCCACATAGGTGGCCATGTTCACGCCGATGGGGCCAGGGGTGGACTCGCTGACCGCCAGCATATCCGCCAGCTGGGGCCGGGTGAACCAGCCGGTGCGGTCCGCCATATCGTACAGAAACGGCAGAGTGGCCAGGCCGCCGCCTACGGCGAACAGGCCGGTTTTGAAAAATTCGTAAAACAGCTGCAGATAGATCATGACCGCTTCGCCCCCAGATTCTTGATCAGCAGCCCCGCCACGGCTGCCGCCAACACATAGATAATGGGCGAGAGCTTGGTGAACACCGACAGTGCCAGGATCACCAGGAAGATCACCAGGCCCCACACGTCCTTCACCGCGCCCTTCCACAGCTTCAGCACGGCGTTGAAAATCAGCACGCACACGCACACCCGGATGCCGGCAAAGGCGTGCTGCACCCAGGCCAGATGGGAAAACGCGTCGATGACCCCGGCCAGGGCCGCAATGATGATAAGAGACGGGAACACCACGCCCAGGGTGGCCACGATGCCGCCGATGATGCCCCGACGCTTCTGGCCGATAAACGTGGCGGTGTTCACGGCGATGACGCCGGGGGTACACTGGCCGATGGCAAAGTAATCGGTCAGCTCCTCATCGGTGGCCCAGCCCTTGTTCTCCACCACCTCCCGCTGCAGGATCGGCAGCATGGCATAGCCGCCGCCGAAGGTCATGACCCCCACCTTGGCGAAGGTCAGAAACAGAGAAAGCAACTCCTTCAACAAACACACCTCCCGAGATAAGCGAACAGCCGCCATTTTCCGGAAAAGACGGCTCCCGGCGATACTATACCCCTTTCCCCTGCGGCTGTCAATCGCCGGGGCATAAAACTTCATGCACTGTGCGGCGCACCGCGAAAACAGGCAAAATCTTCTGTGCATGAAGTTTTGTGCATCATTCCCGGTTGCCCCGAAGGGGCGAGGGAATGGCACATTCTATTTTTTGCTATGCTTTTGCATAGCAAAATTGCGTTATAAACGCTCTTACTTCCGCTTACGTCTCCCGGACGGTTTTCCCATAGTCGCACAGGTCCCGCAGGGTACAGCCGGCGCAGTCGGGCCGCCGGGCCACGCACACCGCCCGGCCATGGAGCACCATCCGGTGGCAGAAATTGCTGGACTCCTCCGGCGGGATGCAGGCCCGCAGCTGCTGCTCCACCTTCAGGGGGTCCTTGGACCCATCCGTCAGCCCCAGCAGGCCGGTGATCCGGATGCAGTGGGTGTCGCAGACGTAGCCCGCCTGGCCGTACACGTCCCCCAGGATCAGGTTGGCGGTCTTGCGGCCCACGCCGGGCAGCCGCAGCAGGTCCTCCATATTGTCCGGCACCCGGCCGCCGAAATCCGACAGCAGCATCTGCGCCGAGGCCACGATATCCCGGGCCTTGGCCCGCCAGAAGCCGCAGGAGCGGACGTATTCCCCCACCTCCTCCGGGCTGGTGGCGGCAAAGGCCTCCAGGGTAGGAAACCGGGCAAACAGCGCCGGGGTCACCTGGTTCACCCGGGCGTCGGTGCACTGGGCCGCCAGGCGCACGGAAAACAGCAGCTCATAGTCCTTTCCATAGTCCAGGGAACACGCCGCGTCTGGATACAGCTCCTTCAGCCGCCGGATGATGGCGGCCACCTCCTGGGGAGATTTCATAACAGATCACCTCGCCCCCTATTGTACCAGACCCCCGGGAAAAATGCAAATCGGGGGTGCAAAAGCCGCCGAAGTGTGGTATAATACCTGAGGATTTCCCCGGCAGGGGCCTTGCGCCCCGGGCCACACGAAAGGAGGCTGCCGCCATGCGGCCATTGGCAGACGAAATACGGCCCCAGACCCTGGATCAGGTGGCGGGGCAGAAGCACCTGTTGGGTCCCGGTGCCCTGCTGCGGCGGCTCATCGAGGGCGGGACCTCCGCCAACATGATCTTCTACGGCCCCTCCGGCACCGGCAAAACCACCATCGCCTCCATCATCGCCAAGCGCACGGAGAAGGCCCTGTACCACCTGAACGCCACCACGGCGTCCCTGCAGGACGTGAAGGCCATCATCGCGGACGTGGACACCATGCTGGCCCCCAACGGGGTGCTGCTGTACCTGGACGAGATCCAGTATTTCAACAAGAAGCAGCAGCAGAGCCTGCTGGAGTTCATGGAAAACGGCAAGATCACCCTCATCGCCTCCACCATGGAGAATCCCTATTTCTATGTGTACAACGCCCTGCTGTCCCGCAGCACGGTGTTCGAGTTCAAGGCCCTGACGGCGGAGGAGACTCTGCCCGCCGTGCTGCGGGCCCTGGACATTGTCCGCAGCCGCAGTCCCCTGCCCCTGACCTGGGAGGAGGAGGTGCCGGGGCTTATCGCCGCCGGGTGCGGCGGCGACGTGCGCAAGGCCGTCAACGCCGTGGAGCTGCTGGACCAGGCCGCCCGGCCGGTGGATGGGGGTCTGCGCATCACGGCGGCGGACGCCGCCCAGGCGGCCCAACGCAGCGCCATGCGCTATGACCGGGAGGGGGACGAGCATTACGACCTGCTGTCTGCCCTGCAGAAGTCCATCCGGGGCTCCGACCCGGACGCGGCGGTGTATTACCTGGGGCGGCTGCTGGAGGCCGGGGACCTGCTGTCCCCCTGCCGGCGGCTGCTGGTCATGGCCGCCGAGGACGTGGGTCTGGCTTATCCCCAGGCCATGGCCGTTACCAAGGCCTGCGTGGACGCCGCCCGGGAGCTGGGCCTGCCGGAGGCCAGACTGCCTCTGGCGGAGGCGGCCATTCTGCTGGCCACGGCTCCCAAGTCCAACTCCGCCCACAACGCCATCATCGCCGCCATGGACGACATCCGCCGGGGCAGGGTGGGTCAGGTGCCCCGGCACCTACAGAACGTCCACGCCGACAGCACCGGCAGCGGCAAGGCCCCGGCCTACAAATACCCCCACGACTACCCCCACCACTATGTGGCCCAGCGGTATCTGCCGGAGGCCCTGGGGGACGTGACCTATTACCAATACGGCGACAACAAGACCGAACAGGCCGCCCGGCGGTACTGGGAGGATATCAAGAAAAATTGACCGGAAAGGCGGGCAGCCAATGGACCTGAAGCTCCATGATATCGTTGAACTGAAAAAGGACCACCCCTGCGGCAGCCGCCGGTGGGAGGTGCTGCGGGTGGGGATGGACATCCGCCTGCGGTGCACCGGCTGCGGCCACGAGGTGCTGGCCCCCCGGCGCAAGGTGGAAAAAAGCATCAAGCGTGTGATTCCAAAGGAGGAAACCCCATGAAAAAGCAAAACTGGACCCGGTATGTGGCCATGGGCGTGGCCCTTTTGATGGCCATTGTCATGATCCTGGGCCTGATCCTGCCGTATGTCGGCCTGTAAGGGGGCTGCGGCATGAAGCACTGCATTCTGACCCGGTTCCGGGCAGACGCCGGGGACTGGCGGGCATATCTGCCGGAGATCCGGGAGATTTTTTCCGCGGCCGGAGACATTCCCGGCGTCCGGGGCGCGGAGGTATTCCCCAACTGCGTGGACCGGGAGAACCGGTACCATGTGCTGATCCGGCTGGACATGGACCCGGTGGCCCTGGCGGCCTATGACGTGTCCCCCATGCACCACCGGTGGAAGGACCGCTTCGGCCCTCTGCTGGAAAAGAAGGCCATTTTCGATTTTGAGGAATAAACGCACCAGTGAAAAACTCAGGGACCCCGCCAAATGGCGGGGTCCCTGAGTTTATTAAAAAAGGGCAAAGCCCTTTTTGGACAAAAGGCTTGCAGTCTGCCGCGCGCATAATTTGTTCGCCAGGGGCGAACAAATTCCACACTTGCAAACTGAGAAGAATTTTCGCCCAGGTACACGCCCCGGGCGAAAATGATCTCACTTGATTTGCCGCCTGCGGGCGGCAAACTCTGCGAGGCTTCTATAGCCTGTCAGTCTTTCTTGGGGTGATAGGTGGGCACCATGTCCGCCACGCAGCGGCGGATGTCCGGGCTGTTGTGCCGGCAGGCCCGCTCCAGAGCCTCCAGCTGGCGGCAGAAGGCCTCGTCGTCCATGTCGATGGGCCGTCCCACATGGATGAGCCGGTTGGCGGTATCCTGCAGGCCCTCCTCGTCCATCAGCAGCTCCTCATACAGCTTCTCCCCCGGCCGCAGACCGGTGTAGATAATGGGGATGTCCACGTCCGGCTCGAAGCCGGACAAGCGGATCAGCTGCCGGGCCATGTCGTCGATCTTCACCGGCTGGCCCATATCCAGCACGAAAATCTCCCCGCCCTTGGCATAGTATCCCGCCTGCAGCACCAGGGACACCGCCTCGGGGATGGTCATGAAGAACCGGGTGATCTCCGGATGGGTCACGGTCACCGGCCCGCCGCAGGCGATCTGCCGCTCAAACAGCGGCACCACGCTGCCGTTGCTGCCCAGGACGTTGCCGAACCGCACCGCCACGAACTCCGTGTCGCTGCGCCGCTCCATCATCTGCACCACCATCTCACACAGGCGCTTGGAGGCCCCCATGATGTTGGTGGGGTTCACGGCCTTGTCCGTGGAGATCAGCACGAAGCGCTTCACCCCGTGGGCCGCGGCGGACTGGGCCATGTTGTATGTACCGAATACGTTGTTCTTGATGGCCTCGTTGGGGCTGTCCTCCATCAGCGGCACATGCTTGTGGGCCGCCGCGTGGAAGATCAGGTCCGGCTGATAGGTGTCCAGCAGATCGTCCACCCGCCGCCGGTCCCGGACGGAACCGATGCACACGTCCAGCGTCAGCTCCGGGTGCTCCCGGCGCAGCTCCATCTGGATGTCGTAGGCGTTGTTTTCGTAGATGTCGAAGATCACCAGCCGCCGGGGCTTGTGCCGGGCGATCTGGCGGCACAGCTCGCTGCCGATGGACCCGCCGCCGCCGGTGATCAGCACCGTTTTGTCGTTGATATAGCCGCAGATCTCCCCCAGGTTCACCCGGATGGGGTCCCGGCCCAGCAGGTCCTGCAGCTCCACCCGGCGGAGCTTGCTGATGGTGACCTCGCCCTTGACCAACTGATAGATGCCCGGCACCACCTGGATCTGGCACCCGGTTTTGCTGCATATGTTCAGAATTTCCTGCCGCCCGGCCCCCTGCAGGGACGGGATGGCGAAGATGATCTTGCGGATGTCGTACCGTTTCACAGCCTGGGGAATGTCCCGGCGGCCGCCCACAATGCGCACGCCCTCCAGAATCCGGCCGCGCTTGGCGGGGTTGTCGTCGATGAGACAGGCCACCCGGCTGTTGAGATGACTGCTGACGGCGTATTCCCGGATCAGCTGCCGCCCGGCCTGGCCCGCGCCGATGATCATCACGTTTTCGGTGCCCTTCTGGCTGCCGGGCACCCGGTTGCGCAGATACCGCACGCCCCGATAGAAAAACCGGATACCGGCGGTGATAAAGAAGCTGCACAGCAGGCCCCACACATAGTACGACCGGGGCATCACAATGTGGAACAGCTTCACGCACCCGAAGCTCAGCCCGCCCAGGATGACATAGGCCAGGATGATCCGCATCAGCGCGTCCACGCTGACAAACCGCCAGATGCTGTTATAGAGGTTGCATAACCAGAACACCGCCAGGCAGATCAGTACCCACCACCAGATGGTGCTCAGATATCCCTGCAGAAACTCCGGCGGAATATCCATGAAGTGGAGGTCGAACCGGGCCCACAGGGCCAGCAGATACGACCCCAGAATCCCCAGAATATCCGCCAGCATGATGATAAGCACCCGCGACAGCCATTTGCGGTCCATTTTTCCGATGTACAAGCCCACGCCGGCGCCCCCCTTCAAAGGCGGAATCCGTTCTTCTCCGCCCTTACTTTCTTACGTGCTAATATAGCATAAAAACCCGAAAAAATAAAGTCGAAAAAACGCTGTTTCGATAACGATAATCTTTGGTAACGTTTTCGGTATTTCGTTTGGCTTATGGCTGGTAGTTTTTGATTTTATGTCATGACAGATGCCTTGTTGCCGTAAAAATGCCAAAAAACGGGCGGACATGTCGTCCGCCCTGGCGAAGCAGTAATTTTCTTGTCACCCAACCGCTGGGGCGGACGACTCTTGTCCGCCCCAGCGGAGCGTCCCCTACAGCAGACTCCCAACCTCCAGCACCACCACGGCCACGGCCTCCCGGGCCCAATAGCCCGGACCCAGGGGCCACCAGCTGGCGCAGCCCAGGGACTCCGCCTCCAGGCCGCAGCGCCTGGCCCATACCGAGGCCCGCAGCTGGTGAAAATTATCCGATGCGATGGCCACCCGGGGGTTAAGCCCCTGCTGCCGGATGATCTCCGCCGTGAAGCGCAGATTCTCCTCCGTGGACCGGGACCGGTCCTCCAGCAGGATGCGGTCCGGGTCAATGCCACGGGCCGCCAGGGTGTTGCGGATGCAGGCCGCCTCGGAGATGGGCTCGTTGTCGTTCTGCCCGCCGGAGGCCACGCACCGGCTTTCCGGATGGGCCGACAGATAGTCATACGCCGCGTCGATGCGGTCCCGGAGCATCACCGTGGGCTCGCCGTTGGCGGACACCTGGCACCCCAGCACCACCACGGTGCAGTCCTCCGGCCCGGGCCGGTTCCCGGCCTGGACGGCCATCATCACCAGCACCGCCGCCAGCAGGGCCAGTCCCGCCCCCAGCAAGGCCCCGCCGGTGCGCCGCAGCCACCGGGGAAGCCGCCGGAACCACCAGGGCCGCAGGAGCATAGCCGCCGCCAGGGCCAGCAGCGCCGCCGGATACACCATGCCGATGTGCAGGATGCCCATGACCAGTGGGGCCATGAAATATGCCGCCAGAGCCAGGCACACAGCCGCCCCGGCGTAACGGACCGCCTTCATGTCAGTTCTCCGCGATATGGTTGGCGATGCGCTGCATGATCAGATCCAGGGCTACCAGGTTGTGGCCCCCCTCCAGCACCACGATGTCGGCATACTTCCGGGTGGGCTCCACGAACTGCTCGTGCATGGGCTTCACCGTGGTCAGATACTGGGTCACCACCGACTGCATGGAGCGGCCCCGCTCCTCCACGTCCCGCAGGGCCCGGCGGAGGATGCGCACATCGGCGTCGGTCTCCACGAAGATCTTGATATCCAGCAGGTCCCGCAGCTCCTTGTTCTGGAAGATCAGGATGCCCTCCACGATGATCACCTTGGCGGGCCTGATCTCCACGGTCTGGTCGGTGCGGTTGTGCAGCGCGTAGTCATACACGGGGCAGTAGATGGTCTGGCCCGCCTTCAGCTTTTTCAGGTCCTGGATCATCAGGTCCGTGTCGAAGGCGTCCGGGTGGTCGTAATTCTGCTTGCAGCGCTCCTCGAAGGAGCAGTCCTGCCGCTTATAGTAGTTGTCGTGGTGCACCACGGCGATATCGTCGCCGAACCGGGACACCAGGTGCTCCGTGAGGGTGGTTTTGCCGCTGCCGGTGCCCCCGGCGATGCCGATGAAGATGGTGTTCATATCTCTGCCTCCCGCATAAGCGTATATTCTGCATACATTATAAAAAACTTCCCGTCATATTGCAAGGGAACTTGTAAAAAAAGCATGAACTTCCAGGGATTTCAGTTGACGCGGCCCGGGAAAATGAGTATGATAATAGGGTATAATTTTCGCCCACTTTCGGTGTTTTCCAATGGAGGATATAGATCATGAAGCTCATCAAGTGCCCCAAATGCGGAGAAATGTACTCCGACAGCTATAGAACCTGCCCCTTCTGCCAGGAGGACGAGGCCCTGAAGGGCCGGGCCGCCGCGCCCCGCCGCAAGGTCACCCGCCGCCGCAGGGCCCCCAGCATCCTGGGCCCGGCCATGGTGCTGGTGGTGGTGCTGGCCGCGGTGCTGGTGGGCGTGCTGCTGTTCGGCGGCAAGGGCAATGCCGAAAAGCCCGACGATCCCGCCGTGGTGGAGCCGGATCCCGCCCCCGCAACGCCCCTGACCCTGGACCAGACCACCCTGAACCTGAACCAGGCGGAAACCGCCACCCTCACCGTCACCGGCGCGGAGGACGTCCTCTGGACCAGCAGCGACACCAACGTGGCCACCGTGGACGACACCGGCCTGGTCACCGCCGGAATCCCCGGCACCGCCACCATCACCGTCACCACCGCCGACGGCTCCCAGTCCGCCGCCTGCACCGTCAACGTGGCCACCCCCCTGCCGGAGCCGCCTAAGGAGAAGCTGGGCCTGCGCTCTATCTATCAGAACAAGGGCGAGACCATCAGCGAGTTCTCCGCCAAGGTCGGCTCCACCGTCCAGATGCGCGTGGACGGCACGGAGCAGACCGTCACCTGGACCATTGAGGACACCAAGATCGCCACCGTGGATGCCAACGGCCTAGTCACAGCCGTTGCCAAGGGCAAGACCATCCTGAAGGCCACCGTAGGCGACCAGAGCGTCAGCTGCTTTGTCATCGTCAACTGAATCACCGCCTCTTCTCCGCCCCGCAGGCTTCTGCGGGGCGGTTTTCTTGTCCCCCAAAGCCCCGCAAGGCTTGCCGCCCGCAGGCGGCAAATACCCTTTTGGAACAAGCTGAAGCGCCCCATGCGGCAAAGCCGCATGGGGCGCTTGTGACAGCTACGGGGATAATTACTCAGCCTTCTCGGCGGCAGCCTTTTCAGCAGCAGCCTTGGCGGCAGCAGCCTTCTTCTCGGCGGCAGCCTTCTGCGCGGCCTTGAACTTCTCCTTCTCCTCGGGGGTGGGGATGGGCTCAATGGCGTTGCGGGGGCAGGCCTTGGCGCACATGGTGCAGCCCTTGCACTTGGCATAGTCGATGACGGCCACGTTGTTGACCACGTGGATGGCGTCGAACTTACAGGTGCGCTGGCACAGGCCGCAGCCGATGCAGGAGTTGGCGCAGACCTTGGTGACGGCGGGGCCCTTATCCTTGTTGGAGCAGTTGACGAACACCTTCTTGGAATAGGGGACCTCCACGATCAGCTTCCGGGGGCAGGCCTCGCGGCAGGCGCCGCAGTTGGTGCACTTTTCCTTGTCCACCACAGCAGCGCCGTTTTCGCCCACATGGATGGCGTCGAACTTACAGGCGGCCACGCAGGAGCCGAAGCCCAGGCAGCCGTACTTGCAGGCCAGGGCGTCGCCGGCCAGGACCTTAGTGGCGGCCAGACAGTCGTTGACGCCGCGATACTCGAAGTTCTTCACCGCATTGACGCCGCCGTTGCACAGCACGTGAGCCACCATCTTTTCGCCGGTGGGAGCCTCCATGCCCATGATGGCAGCGATCTTGGCAGCGCCCTCGGCCCCGGCAGGGGCGCAGGCGTTGATGGGAGCCTTACCGGCCAGGATGGCCTCGGCGCAGCCGCCGCAGCCGGGATAGCCGCAGCCGCCGCAGTTGGCGCCGGCCAGACAGGCCTGGATCTCGGGCAGGCGGGGATCCACCTCCACCTCAAAGACCTTGGCGGCCACCGCCAGGATCAGGCCGAACACAATGGCAAGGGCGCCAAGGACCACAACGGCCCAAATGACAGTAGTAAAATCCATAATTTTTCCTCCTTACCAGACCTTCAGGCCGCTGAAGCCCATGAAGGCCAGAGCCATCAGGCCGGCGGTGACCAGCGCGATGGGGAAGCCCTCAAAGGACTTGGGGATGTCGCTGGAGACCTCCAGCTGCTCGCGGACGGCGGCAAACAGGAAGATGGCCAGCAGGAAGCCCAGACCGCCGGTGATGCCGTAAACCACGGAGCTGATGAAATTGTAGTCGTTCTGCACGTTCAGCAGGGCCACGCCCAGCACGGCGCAGTTGGTGGTGATCAGAGGCAGGTACACGCCCAGGGCGGTGTACAGGGTGGGGATGTTCTTCTTCAGGAACATTTCCACAAACTGCACCAGACCGGCGATGACCAGGATGAAGGCCACGGTCTGCATGAACTCCAGGTGCAGCGGCACCAGAATCAGGTTCACCAGATAGCAGAAAGCGGAGGCCAGACCCATAACGAAGGTCACGGCGGCACCCATGCCCACGGCGGTGTCGATCTTCTTGGACACGCCCAGGAAGGGGCAGATGCCCAGGAACTGGGAGAAAATAAAGTTATTGGTCAGAATAGCGCCAAGGGAGATGGCGAGCAGAGTCGTAACAGACATAGCTTACTTGGCCTCCTTTTTCTTTTCGCTCTTGGCCAGGGCCCACTGCATCGCAGCGATGAGAGCGCCCAGGGTCAGGAAGCCGCCCACCGGCAGGGTCAGCAGCTTGATGCCGAATTCCTCGGGGAAGATGACGATGCCGGGAGCGCTGCCCAGTCCGCCGCCGCCCAGCAGGCCGCCGCCGAACTTGCCGGAGCCCAGCAGCTCACGGACCACGCACATGACGATCAGGACCAGCGTATAGCCGACGCCCTGGCAGATGCCGTCCACGGCGGAAGCGCCGATGCCGTTCTTGGAGGCGAAGCCCTCGGCACGGCCCAGGATGATGCAGTTCACCACGATCAGGGGGATGAACACGCCCAGGGAGTTGGACAGGGCGGGGACGAAGGCCTTCAGCAGCAGGTCCACGCAGGTAACGAAACCGGCGATGACCACGATGAAGCAGGCGATACGGACCTCATTGGGGATGATCTTGCGCAGCAGCGCGATGAAAATGTTGGAAAGGGTCAGAATGATCAGAACGGACACGCCCATGCCCAGGCCGTTGAAGAACGACGTGGTGATGGCCATGGTGGAGCACATACCCAGCAGCTGCACCAGCACGGGGTTCTGGGTGATCAGGCCCTCCTTGAATTGCTTGCCAAAGTTCATATTGCAGCTCCTCCTTTCTTAGCCCAGAGCTTCCACGGCAGCCAGGGCGGCGTTAGCGCCCATGGTGATGCCCTTGGTGGAAACGGTGGCGCCGGAGATGGCAGTGATGTTGCTGCCCACCGCCAGGGTGCCGGCGCCGGACATACCGACGAACTGATCCAGCACGGGGGTACCGGCGGCATTGGGCTTGTTCTCGACCACCTTGGTGCCGATGCCGGAGGTCTCGGAGTGGCTGACCACGGAGATGCCGGTGATGGCGCCGTTGGCGTCGATGCCCACCATCATGGTGATGGTGCCCTGGGAGCCGGAAGCGGCAACCTTGGCCACATAGCCGGCCTCTGCGCCGCCGTTGGTGACGCCGTACAGCTCGCTGACGGTGCCGCCCTGTGCCTTGGCGGCATCAATCGCGGCCCGGGGGATTTCCAGGGCGTCGGTAAACTCGCTGCCCTCGGGGACAACGGCGCTCATGGCCACCCGGGTCTTTTCCGCTTCGATGGCGGCGATCTTGTCCTTGGTGACGCCGTTGACCAGGCCCAGCAGGAGGGCCACCACCAGGGAGATAACAGTCAGGGTGCCGGCGACCTTCAGAATAAACTTACCGGAGATCTTCATTTTGCAGCCGCCTCCTTCTTTTCTTTCTTGGGAGCACCGTAGATGGTGGGCCGGATGTACTTATCCAGCAGCCAGGTGGTGCAGTTCATGATCAGGATGGAATAGCAGACGCCCTCGGGATAGGAGCCGAAGCGGCGGATGAAGCAGGTCAGCAGGCCGCAGCCGATGCCGAAGATGATCTGGCCGGGCTTGGTAACGGGAGAGGTGGCATAGTCGGTGGCCATGAAGATGGCGCCCAGCATCAGGCCGCCGCCGAAGACGTTATAGAGCATGTAGTCCACGGCGGAGATACCGGCGGGAGCGGAGATCAGGCACAGGACGGCCACGGTGGCGATGAAGGCCACGGGGGTGTGCCAGGAGATGACCTTGCGGATCACCAGGTACACGCCGCCCAGCAGCAGCATCAGCGCGGAAACCTCGCCCAGGGAGCCGCCGATGCGGCCCAGGAACATATCCACCACGGAGTAGTTGCTGGTCAGGGAGGCCAGGTCGCCGCCCTTCATGATGGCCAGGGGGGTGGAGGAGGTAACGGCGTCAGCGTTGGAGCCGAAGATGGACAGCTTGCTCATGGGCACGGCCCAGGTGGTCATGGCGGTGGCATAGCTGGCCAGCAGAACGGCACGGCCCGCCAGAGCGGGGTTCATGAAGTTGCAGCCGATGCCGCCGAACAGCTGCTTGACCACCACGATGGCGAAGAACGCGCCGATGATGATCATCCAATAGGGCAGCGTGGGGGGGCACACAAAGGCCAGCAGCATACCGGTGACCACGGCGGACAGGTCGCCGATGGACTGGGGCTTCTTCAGGATCTTGCGATAGCCCCACTCCCAGAACACGCAGGCGGCCACGGACACCAGGGTCAGGGCCAGGGCCCGGAAGCCAAAGACGAACACGCTCATGATCAGAGCGGGGATCATGGCAATGATCACGTCCATCATGATGGTCCGGGTGCTCTCGTTGGACCGGATGTGGGGGGAGGAGGACGCGATCAGCTTCAAATTCTTGTAATCGGTCATGGTTTACGCCTCCTTCTTTTCGGCGGCGGCCTTCTCGGCCTCTGCCTTGGCCTTGGCGGCCATTCTTGCATTGTTGACTTTCTGCTTGCCCATGCGGAAGGCGTGGGTCAGGGGCAGACGGGCGGGGCAGGTATAGGCGCAGGCGCCGCACTCGATGCAGTCCATGCCGTGGAGGGTGTTCTGCCAGGTGTCCACGTCGCCCTTCATCAGGTACTTATACATGAACACGGGCTCCAGCCGCATGGGACACACGCCCACGCACTTGCCGCAGCGGATGCACTGGGGATTCTCCTCGTACTGCTCCTCATCACCGGCGAAGGCCAGCATAGCGCCGGTGCCCTTGCCCACGGTGACGTCCAGGTTATACTGGGCAAGACCCATCATGGGGCCGCCCATGATCAGCTTATAGGTCTCGTCCTTCAGGCCGCCGCAGGCATCGAACAGGGCGGTGATGGGGGTGCCGATGGGGCACTCGAGGTTCTTGGGCTCGATGACGCCGGAGCCGGACACGGTGACCACCTTGCTGACAACGGGCATGCCGGTGTAAACGGCCTTATAGATGGCGCAGGTGGTGTTCAGGTTGAAGATGCAGCAGCCTGCGTCGGCAGGCAGCTTGCCGGAGGGAACCTGACGGCCGGAGATGGCCTGGCACAGCTGCTTTTCAGCGCCCTGGGGGTAACGGGTGTGCAGCACCTCTACCACCACGGGGGCCTTCAGCTCGTCGATGGTCTTGTTCAGCACGTCGGCCGCGTTCTGCTTGTTGGCCTCCACGCCGATGTACACATGCTCCACGCCGAAGCACTTGGCCAGCAGGGTGGCGCCCTTGATGACCTGCTCGGGCCGCTCCAGCATGGTGCGGTGGTCGCCGGTAATGTAGGGCTCGCACTCGGCGGCGTTGATGATGACATAGTCCACCTTGCCGAGGCCGGAGCTGATCTTCACGTGGGTGGGGAAGGTTGCGCCGCCCTGGCCCACGATACCGGCGTTCTTGACGATCTCCACCAGCTGCTCGGGAGTCAGGCTGTCAGGGTCGTCCACGGGATGAATGTCCGGACACACGGTGTTCTGGAAGTCGTTCTCGATGACCACGGACATCATGGTCCCGCCCATGGAGAAGGGACGGGGCTCCACTGCCTTCACCGTGCCGGACACGCTGGCATGGATGGGAGCGGACACGAAACCGCCGGGTTCACCGATCTTCTGACCGATGGTCACCTTGTCGCCCACCGCAACGATGGGCTTGCAGGGTGCACCGATGTGCATAGACATGGGAATGACCACCTCAGCCGGGGCTGCCAGCTGTTCGATGGCCTTTTCATTGGTTGCGGCCTTCATATCATTGGGATGAACGCCGCCAAAGAAAGCTTGTGCCATTGTCTTCACCTCATCTTACTACTGGGTGGCCCTATGCCACCACATACTGCCCTAAATTCTACACCAGATTTGGCTTCTTGTCCACCCCCTGTATTCCGGTTTTCTGCAAAAATTATAGGTTTTTGTCTTATTCTTAGCTTTTCGGAGGGAATCCGGCGGAATCTTTATCCAGAAATACCCGAAATTTCCCGCTCTTGTGTTTGGGGGCGGCATATGGTATACTATGCGCAGAAAAGCGGACATATGGCCGCCTGCGGGGCGGCGTGTCACAAGAAAGGAAGTGCTTTCATGCCCGATCGCATTCAGATTAAAGAAGAAGCCAAGCAGGTGCTGCGGGGGGCCCGGGTGAACCCCTACCTGGTGTCACTGATCGTTGTGGGGGTTCTGGGCCTGCTGGGCGGGCTGGACTCCTATGTGGGGGCGTCCCAGACCGTGGACCAGATGGCAGGCTATGACCCTGACCTGGCGGCGATGCTGCCCAGCTTTCCGGAGTTCCCGGTGCTGCTGGTGGCCTTTGTGGCGGCGGTGAACTGGCTGGCCCAGGCGATCCTCAGCGCCGGCTGGGCCATCTATCACCTGGGCGTGCGCCGGGGCAAGGAAATGCCCTTCTCCTGCCTGCTGGACGGGTTCGGCTTCCTGGGGAAGCTGATCCTGCTGAACATCGTTATGAGCATCTTCGTGTTCCTGTGGTCCCTGCTGTTCTATATCCCCGGCCTCATCGCCCAGTACCGGTACCGCTTCGCGGTGTATAACCTGTGCGAAAATCCCGACATCGGCATCATGGAGGCCATCAGCATGAGCAAGGCCCAGACGGCGGGCTTCAAGTGGACGCTGTTTGTGCTGGACCTGTCCTTCATCGGGTGGATCCTGCTGTCCGGCCTGACCCTGGGCATTTTGGACATCTGGCTGGCCCCCTATCGGGAGCAGGCCAACGTGGGCTATTTCCAGGAGATCAAGCGGGTGAAGGGCATCGGCTTCCAGTCCGGCCCCGATAACGGCGGCGACGATCCCTTCCGGCCCATCGACCCCTTCGGCCCCAACGAATAAGCAAAAAAAATCCTGCGGCAGAGCCGCAGGATTTTTTCTTATTTGTAGTAATCCGTTTCGTCGGTGAGGGCCATAGGCAGGCCGTTGTGATACACCGGCAGGGTCTGGAACTTGAAGCGGCTGGTGCGGTGCTTCCGGTCGATCTGCTCCCGGATGGCGGGGTCGCACACCCCCCGGCGGACATACTCGTTGACGGCGTGATAGGTGAAGCCCAGGTTGTCCTCGTCGGTGAGGCCGGTGAGGCCGTCGGAGGGGGCCTTCACCAGGAACTTTTCCGGCAGGCCCAGGACCCGGCCCAGGGCGATGACCTCCTCGGTGGTGTACATGCCCAGCGGGGAGAAGGCTCCGGCGGAGTCACCGTAAATGGTGCAGTAGCCCACCCAGTCCTCGGAGAGGTTGCTGGTGTTGATGACAATGCCGGCGGGCAGCGTCTGGGCCACGGCATACAGGGTGGCCATGCGGACGCGGGAGGGCAGGTTCACGGCGGTCTGGCGGCTGGGAGTCAGGCCCGCCTTCTCCATCTCCCGCAGAACGCCCTGAACGGCGTCGTGGATGTTGATGGTGCAATGGGGGATCTGCAAGTGCTCCACCAGGGCCTGGGAATAGTCGATGTCCGGCTGGACGCCGTTGGGCATCAGCACGCCGTACACGTTCTCCCGGCCATAGGCGGCCACAGCCAGCGCCGCCACGGTGCTGCTGTCCTTGCCGCCGGAAATGCCGATGACGGCGGTTTTGCCGCCGCACTGGGTCATCTGCTGGTCCATCCACTCCAGCAGGCCCGCCAGCTGCTTCTGGGGATTAAATTCCATAGGAATGCGCCTCCTGTCTTTCAATTGGTGTTATTTTACCCCCCGGGGGTCCCGATGGCAAGCATTTTTTCCGCTGATGAGGGTGGCTTCCGCGGGGATATGCGGTGCATCATACGGCTCTCTTCCGTGCTGCAAATGTTTATTGGGGCTTTACGCCGTCAATGGTCAGCACCGTGACGGTGCCGCCGGGGGCGTATGGCTCCAATGCCCGCTGGAAATCGTCGATAGTTTCCATTTCCTTGCTGCCCACATAGTAGCGCTTATCGAAAAAACCCTTCTGGGGCGTGTAGTCGGAGCTGGACCCGGCGGTGACAGTCCGGCTGCCGTGAAGCAGGCGAAGCTCCACAATGTCATTCTCCTCCGCCAGCGCCGCCAGCTGCTCCAGGGAAAAGGGCTTTCCGGCAGCCTTCTCCCGGCCCGATACCGGCTGCCTGGTCTTGGGGGATCTGCGGTGCTTCCGGACGATGCTGATCTCCACCAGTGCGCATATAACGCCGTAAAAGAGTCCCCAGGTCAGCACGATCAGCAGCACGAACACCACCGCCCGGAGCGTACTCATGGGCCGACTTCCGTTGACCACTGTCAAAAGCCAGTAGGACAATAGACACAGCAGTATCCGGCAAATGGGCCAGGTGTAGCCGGTAGCGTTTTTGTTCACGCGGAACAGTGCGCACCATAGGGCTTCCAGACGCTTCTTCATAGAGCTTCCCCTCCTTTTTTCTCATTGTATCCCATCTCACGGACTGCCGTCAACACAATTATGATATGTTCCTGTTTTCAACGGAGCGGTGAGACGGCTCCACATACACGGCGCAGACATTGCAGCCCGGGGCGCAAGCGGGGAAATTTTGATTTCCCGACAGGGTGCGGCCTTTTTTGCTCCCTCCGGCGGATAAAATGGGGGAAAGGAGGTCGAACGCCATGAAATTGCAGCGAAAAGGTGAGTTTCTATCCACCCGGGTCCAGTACATCCCCCTGGGCCGCATCCGGCCCAACCCCCAGCAGCCCCGCCGCAGCTTCGATGAGGAGGGCCTGGCGGAGCTGGCGGCCAGCATCCGCTCCTGCGGGATTCTGCAGCCCCTGACCGTCCGCCGGGCTGGGGAGGGCTATGAGCTGGTGGCCGGGGAGCGGCGGCTGCGGGCCGCCCGGATCGCCGGACTGCGGGAGGTGCCGTGTCTGGTGGCCCAGGTAGGGGAGGAGGACTCCGCCCTGCTGGCCCTGATGGAGAATCTCCAGCGCCGGGACCTGGACTGCTGGGAGGAGGCGCAGGCCATCGCCCGGCTGATCTCCCGCTATGGCCTCAGCCAGGAGGAGGCCGCCCGGCGGCTGGGCCGGGCCCAGCCCACCGTGGCCAACAAGCTGCGCCTGCTGCGTCTGCCGGAGGACGTGCGGGCCCTGCTGCGGGAAAACGGCCTGACGGAGCGCCACGCCCGGGCGCTGCTGCGGCTCCAGGACCCGGAGGTCCAGCGCCGGGCCGCCGGGGATATGGTGCGCCGGGGGATGAACGTGGCCCAGGCGGAGGCCTATGTGGAAAAGCTCCTGCAATCGGCCCAGGTCACCCCGCCCCGGGGCCGGAGCACCTACATCATCAAGGACGTGCGGCTGTTTCTCAACAGCGTGGACCGGGGGCTGCACCTGATGCGGCAGGCCGGGGTGGACGCCGGATGGAATCGCCAGGATACGGACCGGGAGATTCTGCTGACCATCCGCATCCCCAAGCGTGCCTCAGGAAAAATCGACAGTGTGTCCGAAAGTTGCTGATTGTTACCGGATTGTAACCTTTTCCCGGCAGGGATGTAGTATACTGTAAAGACGCGCATTGGCGCGGTTATACAGAAACAAGGAGGGGCATCCATGGAACAGACCAACCAGAAGCCCTTACAGAAGGAAAAGAAGCCCCGGTCCCTGGGCCGCACCGCGGGCCTGATTGCCGGCATCGCCGTGGGCGTGCTGGCGGCGGCGTACATAGCCGTCTGCGCGGTGGCGGCCGCCGGAGGGACCACCCTGCGGGGCACCCAGGTGCTGGGGGTGGACGTAGGCGGCCTTACGGCGCAGCAGGTCCGGGACAAGTGGCAGCGGGAGGGCGACGCCGCCTGCCGGAAGGAGACCATCGACCTGACCCTGGAGGATCAGGTCATCGGCACGGTGAACCTGACGGAGCTGGGGGTGTCCGTAACGCCCCAGGAGGCGGCCCAGGCCGCCTGGAACGCGGCCCACGGCGGCAATTTCTTCGTCAACGGCTATCGCCTGATCCACAGCTGGTTCGGGGACACCCAGGCGCAGGTTCAGTGGGACCTGGACGCCGGGCAGCTGTCCCAGCGGGCAGAGAGCCTCAGCCGGGAGCTGAGCCGGGACCCGGTGGACGGTGCGTACCGCATGGAGGAGGGCAAGGGCGACGGATTCTACGTCATCAAGTCCGCCGACGGCCGCACCATCGACGGGGACAAGCTGGCCCGGGCCCTGCACCAGGCAGTGACCACCCGGCGCATGGACCCCATCCCCTGCGTCAGCACCATCACCCAGGGCAAGCCCCTGGACCTGGCGGCCCTGGAGCAGGAAATCGGCGGCCAGGGAAAGAACGCCTCCTATGACCGGTCCACCGGCCAGGTGGTGGAGGGGCGCATAGGCGTCACCTTCGACGTGGCCGGGGCCGAAAAGCTGGTGGAGGACGCCCAGCCCGGCCAGGAGATCGTCATCCCCGCCCAGATCACCTATCCCACCGTCACCAAGGCGGAGCTGGAGAAGGTGCTGTTCCGGGACGTGCTGGGACAGTACACCTCCTATGTCTCCGGCACCAGCGACCGGATTTTCAACGTCCGCAAGGCCGCCGGGAACATCAGCGGCTCCGTGGTCAACAGCGGCGAGAATTTCAGCTATAACAATGCCGTGGGCCCCACCACCAAGGAGGCCGGATTCAAGATCGGCACCGCCTATGTGGGCGGCAAGGCCGTGCCCTCCTATGGCGGCGGCGTGTGCCAGGTGTCGTCCACCCTGTACTATTCGGCCCTGCTGGCCAACCTGAAGATCGTGTCCCGAGCCTGCCATATGTACGCCCAGGATTATGTCCCCTCCGGGTGCGACGCCACGGTGTTCTGGCCGTATCTGGACTTTGTTCTGCAGAACAACACGGACTATCCCATCAAGATCGTCACCTATTGGTACAACAACAACGTCACGGTGAAAATCTTCGGCACCAAAACCGACAGCAGTTTCGTGAAGATCACCAGCAAGACCGTATCCACCACCCCGTGGAAGACCATCTATAAAGAGGTGGACAACCTGGCCCCCGGCGTGGAGCGGGTGACCCAGTATCCCATCACTGGGTTCACCGTGCAGACCTGGCGGAATGTGTACGACGGCAACGGAAATCTGATCTCCAGCAGTTTCGAGGCGGAGAGCAATTATGACAGCCGGGACAAGATCGTGGAGGTGGGTAAGCAGAAGCCCCAGCCGGAGCCCAAGCCCGATCCCACACCCACGCCGGAGCCTGAACCCACCCCGGACCCGGAGCCTGAACCCGAACCCGAACCCGATCCCGCCCCGGACCCGGCAGAACCCGGAACATAAGCATAAAAAATCAGGGCCTTTTCAGGGCCCTGATTTTTTATGCTTATTTCTCGCCGTCCACCAGGGAGCGGAAAAACGCCTCCCGGGCGGGATGCTGATAGGTGCGGCTGATGGGGACGCAGCCGCCGCTTTCCATGACAAAGGCCCCGTCCCTGATGCACCGGACCCGGGACAGGTTCACCCAATAGCTCTGGTGGCAGCGGATGAAGCCCCGGCTCTCCTCCAGCAGCTGGGCGGAGGTCCGCTGGGTCATGAAGTCTCCCCGGGTGGTGACCACCCGGGTTTTCCTCAGCACCCGCTCGGCATACAGCACCTCCGACACCGGCACCCGGTACGATGCGCCGTCCCGCTCCAGCAGCAGGTCGGCGCGGACGGCGCCCAGGGCGTCCATAGCCCGCCGCAGGGCGGGACCCAGCCGCTGGGCCATCTGGGATTTCAGGATAAAATACACGTGCTCCACGTCATACACCGACGTGGCATAGTCCAGAAAGCTGCTAACGAAGATCACCTGGCAGCGGGGCAGCTTCTTGTGCAGGCGCTGGGCCAGCTCGATGCCGCTGCTGTCGGGCATACAGATATCCAGCAGGGCGATGTGGGGCCGGTAGCCCCCGCCGGTAACGGCGTCCATCAGCTCCCCCGGGGCGGAAAACGTGCGGATGTCGCAGTCGGCGGCCTCCGGCGTCTCCCGGGCGCAGCGCAGGGTATTCTGCATATGCAGGGTGTCGTCGTCGCAGATAGCAAGACAGAACATCAGGCTTCCTCCGTTTCTCCTTGATTTTCCGGCAGCTGCAGGGCAATGGACACGGTGAACTGTCCGTCCCGGACCTCCTGGGTGCAGGAGCCGTGGTACCGCCCGGCCAGGTCCGTCAGAATGTGCAGGCCGATGCCCCGCTCCAGCTGGGGAATGCGGCGCTTCTTCCGGGTGTCATCCGCTGGGGCGGGGTTGGTCTCCGTCACCACCAGATAGTCCTTCCGCAGCCCGGCCTCCAGCCGGATAAACGGCGAGGCCACCTGGCCGCAGGCCTCCACGGCGTTGTCCATCAGGTTGCCGAACAGGATCACCAGGTCCACGTTGGCAATGGGCAACCTCCGGGGCAGCACCACCGATGCCTCCACCGGGATCCCGGCCTGCCGGGCCTCCCGGATGCGGCTGAACAGGAAGGCGTCCACCAGCGGATTTTCGCACTGGTCCAGCTGGGGGTTGTGCTCCTGCTGGCGCATCAGCTCCCCGGCATAGGCTGTGGCCTCCTGGCGGCGGCCGCTCTCCAGCAGCAGCTGGATGGTGTGCATATGGTGGGCGATGTCATGGCGGATGCGGCGGTTGTCCTCGTACTGATCCACCAGGGCGGAGTAGTGCTTCAGTTGGTTGTCCAGCTGGTCATTCAGCAGGCGGTTGGCGGTTTCCAGCTCCGCCTTCCGGGCGGTCTGCCCGATCAGGCAGAACAGCGCCACGTCGGACACGGCAAACAGCAGGATCAGAACGGACATTCTCGGCCAGTTGACGGCCTCCGGAAACTGGGCATACAGCCGGAACATGGTGATCAGGCAGACGGTCTGCTGCAGGGGGAAAACCGTGAAAATCAGCCATTGGGTCAGGCTCAGCGGCCGGCCGTTCCGGGAGAGGGCCCGGGTGGCCAGGGCCAGGACTCCGGCATACACCGAAACCGTCAGCAGAGCCATAGGCTCCGCCGCCGCGGAGTGCCAATAGTCGACCTCTCCGTTCAGGCCAAACAGCATCGGGAAAACCATCGACAGCATCATCTCCATCATCAGGAGCGTTGCCTCCGGCAGCAGGGCCACAAAGGCCGTCAGGGGAATCGGGCTGCGGTACAGCGTCAGCCCCAGGATCAGAAACAGCAGCGGAATGGAGATCAGCCGCAGCACCGACAGCCGGTTCAGCCCATAGTTGACCCCCAGCGCCACCGCCGGGACCACCACCGCGCAGATCAGCATGGTTATCCGGAAGCTGAATCGGGGCGTCAGATTTTTCCACAGGAACAAAACCCAGACTGCCAGCAGGCAGATGTTATAAATCATGGAAACCGTCGTGCTCACAAACAAATCCCCCTTATTCAACGGGTATACATTGTAGCATATGCCGCATATAATTGCAAGAATTGGAAATTTATGGCAAATAATGTCGAGTTCTGCGCATTTTGCAGCGAGTTATGCAAATTCCATGAAATGGGAGAAATCCTGGGTTATAATAGCATAAAAGCGTGGTATCGCCACGGCACGGGAGGATCACGCCACCAAGAAGAAGGAGAGAACATCCATGACAAGCAAGCTGACCATTCTGTCCATTGACCCCGAAGCCGCCGGTGAGGACGTCCGGCGGATGCAGGAAGCCCTCTGCCTGCTGGAGCAGCTGCGGCAGCTGCTGGAGAACATCGGAAGCCGCGATCTGGCGGACCTGGCTGCTCATGCGGCCGGGGAGCTGCAGGAAGCCGTCCGCTGCATCCGGGAGAGTGCCCGGAAATATGAAAACGTTGAGCTGGAGCTGGAGCTTACCCGCCCCGGGGAGGGTTCCGGCGCCGTCTGGCTGGCTGCGGCGGCGGCAAAGCTGCTGGCCCAGGTGCCCACCCATGAGGAATGGGCCTGCCGGGAGCAGGCCGCCATCGACCGGCACATTGCCGACGGCAAGCGCCGGGTGCGAGAGCTGACGGAGCAGCTGAGCGGCCTTCCCCGTTCGCGGCGCAGAGTCTGATTCCGCAAGCCATTCCCCTTCCCTCATATCCCCGCCCGCTGCCTGCCTTTTTCCGGCAGCCCCGGGCGGGGTCTCTTTTTGCGGCCGCCGGTGCAGAAAGCTCTTGAAAACGGGCGCGCTGTAGGGTATACTATGGGGGCGGTCGCTCAAGCCGACAATAGCGCAGTTGGTAGCGCGCCTGCTTTGGGAGTGCCGTGGCGGTATCCGGGACAGGGTAAGGCGAAATGCCGCAAAGCCTTGCGACACGGGCAATAGCGGGTTTTTCTCCGGTTGCCGAAAACGGCACAAAAGCGGCTTTGACCACAGGAATGACCACAGACAGAAAAATCTTTGATTTTCTCCCCCGCCGTGATATAATGGTAGAAATTGAATATCCGGGTATAGCGAAGTTGGTATCGCGCCTGGTTTGGGACCAGGAGACCGTGCGTTCGAGCCGCACTACTCGGACCAAAACCCCTCTGAAATCGTTGATTTCAGAGGGGTTTTTCTTATTCTTTGTCTATTGCGGCGCAAGGGATGAAAAAATTCCCAGTCTCACGTCTTGACATTTTGCAGATAAACGCCTATAATTATGTCATGAACTTTAAGGAGGTGCAACATGCACATGAATCCAGCTTCCTTCCCTCCCAGTTTGATTGCCAAAATTGTTCGCTGCGTAGAAGATGCCGTTGGAGATGACATTCAAGCTGACATCCAGCGCAACGATCTTCAAACACAAAACAGTGTTCCCTCCCGTATTTGGGATCTGCTAAATACAAATGTCATAAGGGGCTTGGACACAGAGGATTGCACAATCGCAAGAGCACACCGTGGCCCGTGGGAAATGCTGGTGATTTATGAAAAGTCCAGTCAATGCATTTTCACCTTCATGCGTGAGAAGCGGTTTGCGGAACTGCGAAAACGCCAGCATCAACGTAAACGAATGCATTACATTGACATATTGACCCAGCAATTCAATAAGGATCTTTTGGCGGATCAACAACAACTTAGCTTTATTCCTTGCGAGTTCTCTGACAAGGATAGGCTTGCAGAGTTAGTTCAGGCTTTACTACTTGATTTAGGTAGTGACACTGATATTGTCAGCCACCATGTCCTGGTGTTGTTTGATACGGTAGGATATCAACTAACTCATATTCGCGCAGTCATGGTTACACCGTCTCTGGATATTGCGCAAGGAAGTGAACAAGACTGGTCAAAATATATCAGAGCAGACGAAAGTATTATCGTCGAAAGAATCTCCAATCCTACCGCACCTGAAAACCAGCCGAGCCGTGGGCTTTCCCTCACCGCAAAAGCCATGGCTCGTAAAAAAGACAAGCCTCAAAGGAAAAATACCGAAGTATCCGCTCAAGAAGAGAGCTAATGGGTTGACCATATAAGGATCGTCAGATTGACGATCCTTATATGGCTTCCTAAATTTCCTAAAGGGCAATTTAATTTATAATCATTTGAAGAGGAGCGCTCCATATGAAAACCCAGTTTAATGGTGAACGCTTGAAAAAAGCACGTATATATAGAGGTCTAACCGTTGCCGAATTAGCCGAGCAAGTCGGTTGCCAGCGTCAGACATTGTCAATGTACGAAATTTCAAAAAGTCAACCGACCGATAAAAGCCTTGTTGAACGTTTATCGCATGCGCTGAATTTTCCTATTAAATTTTTTTATGAAACTCCTGCATATCATTCGGAAGGTACGGTTTATTTTCGCTCACTTCTTACAACTAACAAGAAATACCGCAGCGAACAGATTGTAAAAATGGATTTTCTCTCTCAGGTATACTCCTTATTACAAGATTACATTTCCTTCCCAACGTATGAGCCACTTAATCTTCCGGAAAGTATTACGCCAGAAGAGGCTGCCTATGCACTAAGGGAGGCATGGGATCTTGGTCATGACCCAATTGACAATATTATATCAGTTGTTGAACAACACGGTATTTTAGTTACTTCTTTTTCTACAAGCACGGATGATGTTGATGCATTTAGCCAGTTCGTAGGATCATCTGATGCGCCAACTTATCTTATTGCATACTCCAACAATAAAACTTCTGCTGCCCGAATTCACTTTGATATTGCTCATGAGCTTGGACACATTTGCTTACATGAATGGAGCGAAGATATCGAAGAACTCACCAAAGAGGAATTTAAACGCAGGGAGCGGGAAGCAAATGACTTTGCTGCAGCTTTTTTGCTTCCGGAAGATACTTTTAAAAAGGATGCCGAAGCTGGTCCACAGACAATCGCCTATTACAAACAGCTCAAGAAAAAATGGAAAGTATCTATTGCCGCAATGATTCGGCGAGCAGAAAAGTTGAATATAATCACCAAAGAAGAATATCAAGCCTTGATTCGAATCATGCAAAGACGCGGCCAAAGGAAAGAAGAGCCCCTGGATGATGTACTCATTACAGCTGCGCCGGCGTTGTTGAAGGCATCTGTTATGATGTTATTTCAGGAAAATGTTTTTACAGCTAAAGAGTTTATGGATGAATTATCCAATGAGTATAAACTAAGTATCAGCCCTGAAGAGGTCGAATATTTGCTTGACCTTCCCGTTGGCACATTAGCTGTCTCAAAGATAATCGACTTTAATGCAATCCAAATTAAGAGGAGCAAATAAATACATTCAAATATAGGGATATAGGGGAAGGTGGTGTATTACTTATGGCTCGTATCTATATGGAGCGACTTATAAAAACTGTAATTGAATTATCGCACGGCAATGACTGGGATACTGCGGTAGTAGAATGGGAAATTATTGACTGTGAAGAGGATAGTACTCTTAGTGAATCTTGCATCTGTGGCAAGGAACATCTATTCTATTTGTTCACTATCAAAAATATCATAACTGGAAGCACTCTATTCCCTATCGGTAGTTCTTGTATTAAGAAATTTGGTCGAGATGATTTGAATGATGAGGCATCTGTTCGTGAAAAAATGTTCAAGCTATATCACGCGGTTGAAAACAACCAATTCATTTCGCTTTCGCCAGAGTTCTTTTCCCGGAAACTCCTTAAAAAGCTATTTGAAGATGGTGCATTTGATTGTGAATACAATGATTACGACGGATTGGATGACTATGAGTTCATTGTAAAAATGTTTAATAAGCGAGATAAATCGTCTATCACCTTCGGGCAACAAAAAAAGATCCGGGCTATTATTGTTGCATCAATCCGTCCTTATTTGCAGAACCAGCTGGCCGAAAAAATAAACCACTGAATCACTCCTCATATTCCTCATCTTATAAGTCACAAATGCCGCCCTAAGTACCGAGCAAGGCACTTAGGGCGGCACCTTATTCTCTCTTCTTTCCCCGCTTGCCCTGCTTCTCCTCCAGCGGTCGCCCATCGCCCTCGCCCAGATCCTTCAGCCGTTGCGCCTCCGCAATTTCCGCTTTCATCTCCTCGATCAGCGTCTTCAGCTTCTCCTCGCACTCCTCACGGGTGTGAGCGTAGACATTGCGGGCGTGCTTTTTGCCGTCGGGCCATTTGGGAGAATAGCGGCCTTCAAAGAGATGGTCGTTGATCTCGCTGACACAGCCGGTGCCGGAGCGGCGCTTGCGGCCCACATAGGGCTTGAAATCGGTCATACTCGGCTTTTCCGCCTGGGCCGGGGCAGTTTCCTGCCCCGGCTCTGAAGTGTCTTCCTGCGGCGCTGCCTTGCCGATGCCGCGGTCGATGTTGGCGGCAGCCGTTAGCCGCATGTCGTCGGTGATGTGGGTATAGATGTCCAGCGTGGTGGCCGCCGACACATGGCCCAGCATAGCGGAGAGTGTTTTCACATCCATGCCGTTCTCCAGCGCCAGCGTTGCGAAGGTGTGGCGCAAGTCATGGAACCTCACATGCTTGCAGCCTGCGTGTTCCAGGATGAGCTGCAGTCTGCGGCGTACCACGCCGGGTGTGATGGGGCAGTCCTCCTTCACCGGAGACGGGAACATCCAGCGAGAGTCCACTGTTTTCTTATACTCCCGCAGCACTGCCACCACGGTGGGCGGCAGGACGATCTTGCGGACGGAGTTCTTCGTCTTGGGCGTGCTGATCTGAAGCTGACCACGCACATCGTAGACCTGCTTGTTCACATTCAGCACACCGGTTTTGAAGTTCAGGTCGTCCCACTGCAGCGCCATGAGCTCACCCCTGCGCAGGCCGGTGGCTAAGTCCAGAAGGAAGACTTCGTAGTAGCCCTCGAACTTCGCTTGGATGAGAAACCGTTGCAGCTCCTCCCGTGTCAGTACCTGCATCTCCCGTGCCTTTTTCGGCGGCAGCTTACAGCCGATAGCCGGGTTCACACGGATCAGCCCATCCTGCACCGCCTTTTCCAATGCGGAGCGGCAGGTGGCGTGACACATACGCGCCATTCGGTCGGACAGCCCTTCGCCGTACTTGTCGGTGAACCGCTTCCGGCCGCTTTTCTTGAGCCGACCGTAGAACTGCTGCAGGTCGTTCTGTGTCAGCTTATTCAGCGGGATGTCCCCGATCTCCGGAATGATATGCAGACGGATGCGGCTCTCGTAGGTCTCCTGTGTGGTGGGCCGGATCTTGGGCTTGGAGTGATTCTCGTACCAGTATGTCAGCCAGTCCCCGAAGGGCATCTCAGACCGCACCTTCTCCGGCTTCAGCCCGCCGCACTCCTCCTTGAGCTTCTGGAGCTTCTCGACGCACTCCTTCTTGGTTTTGGCGAGGACGTTTTTCGTTTTGGGATAGCCGTTATCATCGTAACCGATGACGATGCGTCCTTCCCAGCGTCCGTCCTTGCGTTGCCTTACAGTTCCATCTCCGGCTTTTCGTTTTCTTGCCACGGTTTCAACTCCTTTCCGAAGATATCTTCCATGAAGCTGCCCACGATACCGCAGGCCTGCTTCTGCATATCCGAGGTGACATGGGTATAGGTGTCCAGCGTAAAGGAAGCGTTGGTATGCCCCAGAATCCCCGACAGGGTCTTAGCATCCACGCCGCTGGTGAGAGCGTGGGTGGCGAAGGTGTGGCGCAGATCATGAAAGCGGATGCTGGGCAGTCCCGCCCGCTGAAGGAGCGTCTTCATGCGGCGATAGGCCGCATTGGGGTCGACTGGATTTTCCGGCTTCACGGGGTCTGGGAAAATCCATTTGCTGATGGCGTCCGCTTTGCGCCGCCGCAGGATTTCAGTCACGCTGTGCGGCAGGATGATGGTTCGCATACCTTGATTGGTCTTTGTCTCACCGACGGTGTACTCACCCTTCCGCTGGCTGTGGAGGGTGCGGCACACCTTCAGCGTCCCGGTGTCCTCATCGAAGTCGCCCCATTGCAGACCGCAGATCTCACCGCGGCGCAGGCCAGTCATCAGTTCCGTTTGGAAGAAGTCCCGCCACACCTCGTCCTGCTCCACTACTGCGAGGAAGGCATCCAGTTCCGCACGGGTGAGGATACGCTTGGGTTTGTAGTTGGGCTTAGGTGCAGTCGTCCCCTCAGTGGGATTCCTGGGAATGACGTGCGCCTGCACTGCGTCTTTTAGGGCGGCGTGGAGGGTGGAATGGATGTGACGAACCATGGAGTCCGAGAGCTGGTGATCCATCTCGGGATGCTCGTGGATGCGCCCCTCCGTTTTTAGGCGACGGTACATTCGCTGGATGTCCTGCTGAGAGATGAGGGAAATTTGCTTGTCGCCCAGCTGCGGCTTAATGTAGTATTCGATGTAGCAGCGATAGTTTTTGAGCGTGCCGGGGCGTACCGTACCCGCCTTGTACTCCGTGAGCCAGCGGTCCAGCCACTCGCCCAAGGTCATCCGGCTGTCCTCGGTCAGCTCCACATCCCGGTAGCACTCAATGTTCTGGTGGAGCTTGTCCAGCAACGTCTTTTGCGTCTTGGCGTAGACATGGCGGAACAACGGTTCGCCATTTTCCTTGTGGCCGATGACGATACGCCCTTCCCATCGTCCATCTTCCCGCTTGCGCACCATGCCGTCGCCGGCCGGTCTTCGTTTTGCCATGTATTTCACTTCCTTTGGATTCATTTTCTTTTTGCAACACAAACAACTACCACACTTTTGCGGAAATAGCTACTGTATTCTTCTATCAGCTTTAACCGCAAATTGGCCTGAAATCGGGGTAAAATGGGGATTGGGGCCGGTATGACGTCGGTAGAAACCCTTGCAAACACTGACTTTTTCGGATTTTCAGCGTCAGAGTGGGGCCATGAGCCCGGAAAGAGCGTCGCATTGTCCCCGGTCACAAACCCTTGAAAATGCCCGCACTGCGGGCATTTGTGGGATGGACAGGGGCGTTTACGACCCCGGTCCTTTCTCCTGCTTTTCTTTCGTCGACTGCAAATCGGTCTGATTTTCGGTTATCCCGCCCGGTCAAGCATCCACGGCGCATCACCCCCTTCCGGGTAGAACACGCTGCGGTAGGTACTGATGTCCGGCACCATGCCCTGCTCCAGCATGATTGCACATTGTAGGGAGCGAAGGCACACTTCCTCATAGACGCTCCGCATCTCGTCGCGGCATCGGCGGGCGAGGGTCTTCTGCTCATCGGTCAAATCACCGCGATGTTCATCGCAGAGGAACAGGCGAAGCTCTTCTTCGTCGATGGGGTGGGCATGATCCTTGTTCCACGCCCACCGGATGTAGCGCACCGTGTCATATGTGCGCCGCAGGATCATCATTGGGTCATGGTCTACGATAAAGTTTGCAAGCTGCTGCATCATGCGCTTTCCTCCTTTTTGTTCTGCCGATTCAACTCGGCCAGCTTCTTTTCTGCCTTTGCCCGCTCTATGTCACGCTCCGCCCGCAGGAACTGCCGCTGATAGTTCAGCTCCAGTGCTTCCTGAATGGGGCGGATGGTGTAGATGAGACTTCCGTTGCGCACGCGGCCGTCCTTTGTGGTGATGGTACTGGGCTCGGTGTGAATAAGCCCCTTCTCCTCCAGACCGGCCACATACTTCCGCACGGTGTTTTCGCTCAGCTGCACCGCCTTTCCGATGGTGCGGTAGCTGGGATGGCACTGGTAGGTCCTGCGATCCTCGCAGCGCAGAAGGTAATTGTAGACGGCAATCTCATGCGAGCTGAGACCGAGGTTGAACACCTCGTTTGGCACGAGGTAGTAATACTTGTTCGGATCTCGCTTAGGCCAACGCCGGAACATCAGGCATCACCTCCTGTCTGCGCATCTACCCACCGGCGGAACTCTTCTTTGGGTACCACGATGCGGCTGCCTATCCGCAGCGCGGGGAAGCCCGTCTCGTGCATGAGCTCATAGGCGCTGGAGATGGACACGCCCAGCACCTGCGCCACCGTATTCGCATTGAGAAACAGCGGCAGCTGGTCATAGTTGGTGAATGTAGATTCTTGCATTGGATTCCTCCTTTATAATTTTTTGTTGAGAGCTGCAAGCAAAAAGCTCCCACTGAAAAAGTGGGAGCAGTATCCATGTTGCAAATTTGGAATCTTATGATAGAATAGAAGCATGAGGAGGTGAGCCGATGCCGCTGGTAAAATACAGGATCTACGAGCTGTCCGCCAGAGCTGTGATCAGCTATGGCAGGCAGCAGGACGGGACATATACCTTCCGTCTCAGCGCTGCTGAGACAGAGAAATGCAAATCACTTTCCGCGCCCCATGAGCAGGACGATAACGCACTATTCTATCAGGTCATGTGCGTGCTGCACGGCGATGCTTTCACTGGAGCTCCCAGTGGGCAGCTGGTGACCGACCTCTCGGACATCATTTTCTATATGGATTTCTCCGGCATCTTTGACCGGAGCGGTGCCAGGAAGAAACACCTGATCCGACAGGAGAAGGCCAAGGCCCTGTTCCGTCCCGAGGGTGTGAGCCTTGATTTTGGCTCCGGCCCGCATCGATACCTCGCCTTTGAGCGTTCGGGCAGCATGAGCCGACAGGCACGGCTGTCCTTCATCCGGGAGGATTTTTATGATGCCGTGCGCCGCCGCATCATGATGGATATGACCATCGGTGACTGTCAGCTTAGTAAACTCTATGCCTACAACGGACTGATGCTGTCCAGCGGTATCCGCATTGACGGCATCGGCATTGATTGGCCCCACCGGGTAGTGGTCGTTGACAATCCGGTACGAACACCCCCGCCCACAGAGGTGATCACGGTGGAGGACGACGGCACGCAGAACAGCACCCGCAAATATCACCGGGTGGAAACGATGGCCGATGTCGAGGTCACCTGCTTCGACGGCGAGGGCCTGATCTCCAAACAATACGCCCGGCTTGTTGACGAGAAGCTATGCGGGAAGAAAGTCCACACCTCGTTTCAGATCCGTATGCCATATGTGAAGGGTATGCTGCATGAGGTAGATTTCAAGGATTATCTTGACCGCAGCGGTGCGGACACCATCACCGATCTGTGGGGCGTGCAGCATCCGATTCAGAAGGTCGATATCATCCTTACCAAGAGTATGTTCAAGGGCTGCGGCTGGCTGACCGGAAGCGGTATGAGCTGGGAAGACTATTGGGTGGTGTTCCGCAAGTACCGCCACGCGCTGTACATCACGAATGTCAGCAAGGAAAAGCCGGAGAAAACGACAGAACTGAACTATCAGTTTTTGAATACGGTATCCCTCAAGGCGGATGAGTTCCGCCCCGCCGATCTGCCGGACGGCTGGGATCACAGCCCAGAGACGGACGAGCGAAATTGGCTCACCAAGCAGACGGAGCTGGCGTATTACAGCTTCTGCGCCGACGAGTCGTTTCGGCAGAATTATTTTCTGGAGAAGTTTGAGCGGGTCAGCTGGTGGGAACGGCACCGGGGCCGAGACCAGATCCTTGCTGCCGTTCTGAAAAAGAATCCACGTTTCATCAATGAACCGGTCTATGCCAAACGGTTAGAGGCCGAAGCGGACAAGATCGTAGAACAGTACGCCGTCGGTCGGCTGATTGCGGCGGGAGACAACCGATATCTTTCCGGGGATCTGCTGGATTTTCTGAACTGCCTGCCTGTTACGAAAACCGGAACAAGTAAAAAAGCGAACACCTTTATCAATTTTCGCTGGGGGCTGGAGTTAAACCATCAGAATTTCTTTGCTCCGGGCGCGGCTTACCAATCCGGTCATGTCTGCACGCTGCTGCGCAATCCGCACATTGCCCGGAATGAAGAAATGCAGCTTTATCCTCTTGAAGACAGTAAAAGTCTACGCGATCAGTATCTCGGCCATTTGACGGATGTTGTTATGGTTGGCTACACTTCACTCGCCGCGGAGCGTTTGGGCGGTGCCGACTACGACGGCGACATGATCAAGACAATCAGCGATCCCATTTTGAACGAATGCGTGAAACGAAACATCCATCACGATTCTCCGCGGCCGCGGAGCATATTTTCCCGGTCGCACAACCTGCCGCTGCTGATGATCCCCACGGCCCAGCCACAGATCCGCAATGCCGACGACTGGGAGGCCCGGTTCGAAACCGTCCGCAGCTCCTTCTCCTCCCGCGTCGGCCAGATCTGCAACGCCGCGCTGGATCGCAGCATCATTGCCTACAACGAAAACTCCGACGCCGAGGAGCGGGAGCGCTGCCGGAAGGAGACAGAGACGTTGGCCATCCTCACTGGGCTGGAGATCGACTCCGCCAAGAGCGGCATTCGCCCTGATCTGGATGAGTACCTGACTCATAAGACCGTCAAGCGCAGCGACTTCCTCAAATATAAAACGCTGGTAGAGGAAATGGAGACCCGGCGCGCCTGGTACGAGCCTACCCATGCGGCCAAGGTAAAGGCGTTTTTCAAAAAGGTGGATTGGGACGAGGTGGACTCCAATGTAGAGCGCCTGCCGTATCTGGCACAGCAGCTGAAAAAGAACACGCCGCGCATCAAGGCAAAGCCCGCCAAGGATGAGGAACTGTTTTCCTTCGCCCAACAGCCAGACTGGAAGGAGCAGTTAAATTCCGATAAGCTGGCGACAGTGGACGCGCTGCTGCGGGATTATGACGCTTGTCTCTCCCGTATCCGGGCCTGCCACATTCCGGTGAAGGAGAAAAAGCGGAAGAGCGATGTGGAGCGCATTCTGTATGCCAGAGGGCAGGAGAATGAATATGATCCCGACGAGCTGTACGCCTTGTTTGGTAGTCTGCCGCCGGAAAAGGTGTCCGCTCTACGGCAGGCCATGCGGGAACAGGCCTGGCACCTCATGGACGAGGATGCACGGGAGCGTTTCCTGCGGGAATGGCTGCCGGAGTTTGAGGATATTTACGATTTGCTGACCGATTTCCGATTCGGCGGCTACCGCATCCTGGGAGACATTGTCTGTGATATGGAGGACGAGAACACCGGCAGGGAGAAAAAGCAGCTGTTCCGCGAAAGCGACTCGGAAGCCTTCACTGCTATGATGAGAGCCTTTGCGGACAAGTCCGCTTCCCGGAGCTACCGTGATGCCGTGACGGCCAGGTGCCGGGAGCTGCTGACCGCGATTGTGAGACCGGCTTTGGCCGTGCGCTATGTGGTGGCCCTCGGCAGGCGTGACCTGCTGTGGGATCTGCTGCCGGAGTACATCGAGAAGAATGTCCTGGAGGTGCGGGATGATTAACAAATGGGAGGAATTCTGCGCGTATACCGGAACGGTTTCCTATACCGCCAGCAAGAAGAGCGACACGACATGGCTGGGCCGCTTCACCTTTGCCACGATTTTGGAGTTTGAGGGGATGGCACGGATTTTGACCATTCTGGCTCGCGGATATCTGTTCCATGGCAAGGACGGCGCGGTCATTTCGGGTGATCCGCATAATCGAATTGACTATGCCCGCCGTGCGCTCTGCGCCTGGTGCAGTGTGCCGGAGGACGGGAAGCGTGCACCGAACAAGGAATGGCAGTTCCAGACGGATTTTTCGGAACTGCATACGGAGTTCCCGGAGCTGGTGGATGCGGACGGGACCGGCTGGTTTCTCCGCCATGTCCTCCGCGCCGCAGACTTCATGCTGACGCACCCGGAAAAGGTGCGCAGCACCTCACTCAAATATGCGGAGGTCATTCAGTCAAAGTTTGCTGCCGCATGGCGAAGCAAGGTGATGCAGTATCAGATCCCAATTTTTGCGTCCCAAACCAAGGGGGCTTGGACATTGCGCTTTGATGATGTCCTCGCCGATGCGCTGGAACTTGGCCCGCTGCGCAGAGAGGGACCGGAGCTGCCGCCCGAGCTGGCTGAGAAAGTGAAAGCGGCGCTTCCGAAGGAAATTCCATCCGAAGTTGCCTGCACGCTGATCCGCTATTACCTCGCCAGCCGGCAGGACGATTGCGAATGGGTGGTCCTGCCAGTGGCGAACTTTGACGCCTACTTCGGGGACACCAGCTTCAGCAAGAAGTATCTGCCCAAGATCCCTGCAGAGATCGTGGAACGGAGCAACGCCTTCGGCATTAGCCGGTATCGGGTCACGGAAGAATATCTGCCATAGGACATAGACAGCGGGACAAGCCTTTACGGCCTGTCCCGCTGTTTTTTGTCTGGGGTTTTAAAAATGTTTTCCTTGTCTATGGCGGCTCAAGCGCTGAGCTGCTGCCTATGGCTCACTCGTCATCATCAGGCCACGATGAGATCATGTGAATATCGCCGGTGTCCATATCCATCGCCATGTGATCGCCCATGCGCATCACGAGATCCCCATCGGAGTCCATCGCCATGCTATCAGAAATACTCATGGCGAAGTCGCCATCATCAAAATCGAAAAACAATTTCACAGGGTACCACTCTCCTATCGAAATATCTGTTGTAAATTTCATTCACCGCTTCCACATACACCACAAAGGATGGGTGGTTATGATCCTGCCAAGACAGATACATATTTTTCTTCTCAAGATACTTGCCACGAACCTCTTGCCATACTCCCTTTTTCTTTAGTTTATCCGCCTTATTTTTCACTTGATGAGAGTTCGGCACTTCGTTCCATGTGTATTGATCCCAGCCCAGTGCATACACATTTTTGTTATGAATCAAGCGCATGTAATTCCCGTTTTTATTTTTCGTGGTAATAGCAACGTCAAACTTGAATTTGATATCTGGCGATTTCTCAAAATACAATATTGCAGTCAAACAAGAAGTCGAATCTTGTGCATCCGAAAAGAACTTTCCGCCCACCGCTTTGTTAAGGGCGTTTCTAATTGTGTCTTTCAGCAATCGCGGGTCGCGATACTCGTTATCTGCCTTCATGACCAAAAGGTTGTAGTCCAAGTCATACGGGCCATCTCCATTTCTCGTGATCATATTCCTTGCTCCGCTTCCAACAAGCGAAAACTGTGCAGAAATACCCTTCTCCTTCAGCAGCTCGCAGGTTTCCTTCAGGATATTCGAGCAATCCGAACGATAGCGCTTTGCTTCGGATTCGCAAACAAACTCATACGCCATACATACTCTCCTTCTCGCCCATGCCATCCATTCAACCTCGAGGTTAAATCATTATAGAATAGCATAGAAAGTTTGATTGTCAATAGCGGCTTGACCTTATTTTGAATGTTTTCCGCATATTTCACCCCATGATCCCAATTTTGTTGCCGTTCTCGTAAATGTCCGCGCCGTCTTCACAATGATTGGGCCCCTCATACTCCACCCAGCCGAAGCCCGCCACATAGACTTTGTCACCGGGCTGCAGTTCTTTAGGAGGTTGGGGTGGAGTTGGCTCTGGTGCGGAATTCTTAGCGGGTGCCTGCCCCGTGGAAGGCTGGAGTTCGGAAGCTACGGGTGTTTCAATAGGCCCTATCTCCGGTTCAGGTTGCTCTTCTTTGGGCGCTTCTTGTTGCGGAATCGTTCTTTTTTCCTTCTCTGCCAGTGTTGCTGGTTTCTCAATTTCCGCAACGGTCGCTTCCTTGGCGCTCACAGCGGTTTGTGCGGTCGGGACGGGTGTTTCCTCGGCTGCGTTGCCATGCAGCCATACAGCGGCACACAAAGCGATACAAGCGGCAATCATAGTTGCTATGACGAACTTCTTCATTGCTCTTCCTCCCTTGCAGATGTGAAACGAGCCCTCAATTCCATTGCCGTTCGGCAGGAGACTGAGCGCTCGTTTTCGTAGTGATTCATTTCTATAGATAGCTTCCACGCCAGTTCAAATCCGACGATAAAGCTGTCGATGGAGGTATCCTCAGCAATACGGTCTTTGGCGTCGATGATCTGGAGCACCAGCCGACGCTCTGGTTTGCCCAGCACCTCGCTCAGTGCTTGATGGCATTCCTCAATTTCCTGTTTCTGAGTTGGGAGTTCAGGTGGGGTATAGAAGCAGTCATATAGGTCTTTCAGCAGTTTGTATTTCATGCGCTCGCCTCCTTGCAGCACAAACATATACCACAGTTCGACGGAAATAGCTACTGAAACTTTTTCAGAAAAATAGCGGCTGGAACATTGTGTTTCAGCCGCTATTTGCGATGCGGGGTACTCGTGGTGCGGGCTCCCAGCTGAGCTATACCCCCATGGAACCGGAACCCTTTGATTTTACTGGACTTCCGGGATATTAACTTTTTAGATGCCGCGTTGCGATTGCGGGTTGCTTTACTGGTGACTTGCTCTTGCAGGTTAGCTATACCCCTACGCAGTTTTTACTTTTGTTTGCATCCGTGCTGAGAGAGCCTTTTTTATAACGATGCCAGCCCTGGGCAATTCGTGGTGGCATTGCGAATGATGATAAATGATATCCTGGCATCACCAATTTCCACAAGCCAAAATCAAGTCAATGCATCGTTGCCTTCTACCTTTTCCGCTTCGGACAGTTCTTCCCAATCTCCAAGGTTTCCGCATCTGCGAAGGTAATCGTGACCGCCGTCCACGGCGCAGGAGCCGCAGCTGCAAAACTTAAAATCATGGACGGTTTCGCTTTCGATGACATCTCCGCATTTCTTGCATCTGATTGCATTCTTGATAATTCTCGGCATAGTCAGTCCCTCTTTAGCGCATTTTTGATTTTCTCTTTTTCCCCGCTGCCATCTGTACGGAGGCGCAGGAGCGGAACGGCGCACTTCTCCAAAATGGAGTTCTTCTTCATATCTCGCTCTGCCTGCTTGCTCCCGACCTCATGGAAGCCAGTCCCGTCTACTTCAATCGCCAGCATGGGCTGCTTATCCATTTGATTGAACAGCAGAAAATCCACATGGGTCAACGGATTCCGGGCATATTTACGTTCTTCCTCTGTCAGCGGTTCATAGTTCTTCACCAGTGTCGCAAGAGAAACATGCACTGCACAACCGATAGAGGAAAACGCCTCCTCAGACAACACCTCTTGAATCACAGAGTACATGAGATTCTCGGAATCGTACTCCGATACTCGCTTATGTTTTTGCAGATATGCTCTGCGCTGCTCGGCATAGCCCTGATAGAGCATATCGAACACGGAGTAGACCTGGCTCTGGATAACCTCAAAATTGTTATATTCGATGTACCGCGTTAGGTCGCCATAGTTGGTTTGGTCATTGCGTGGGTCCTGCGATGTGACCACCGCCAGCGAATGAACCGCGCGGGAAACCGCCACATTCAGCATATGGGGATCATCTACGAAATCTGTGATGACATTGTCGACCGAAGTTAGAATGATAGCATCTTGTTCTCGCCCCTGAAACTTGTGGACGGTGTCCACCTCATAAGTATCTCCCAGCTGCTTGCGGATGGCTGTCACCTGATCCCGATATGGCGTGATAATACCGATGCTCTGGAAATTTTGCTGATGCAGCCGCGGAAGCACCTCCTGCTGGATGACATCAATCTGACGCTGGTTGAGATGACCGCGGGCGTGGTTACCGGCAATCGTCCGGTACATGGTCAATACATCCGGCTCATCATGGTCTTTTGTCATAACGATCAGCTGTCCGTGGTAGAACTTCTGATTGCAGAAATTGATGATCTTCGGGTGGCAGCGGTAGTGTTCCCGCAGCAGCGTAACAGGTGCGTCCTGCCATATTTCCAATGCAGAGGACAGCAGGCTGTGCGTAGAAAAGCGATAACGCTCATCCAAGGAATACTTCTGCCAAATGGCATCGCTGGTGCGAATGTCATCTTCTGTCAGCACATTGGGAAGTTGCTTTAAGTCCCCAACAATCACGATATTCCTTGCGCAGGATAAGGCCAAAACGCCAGTAGCTAAATCGACCTGTGAGGCTTCATCCACGATCAAGTAATCATAGATATGTTCAATGCTCAGCGTCCCCTTAATGGAATAGGTCGTACTGAGCACCACCGGGTACTCACGGGTAAACTCCGCGGAATTCCGGCGGAAATCGTTCTTTTCAAAGCATCGTCTATTATTCCGCCAATGGTACCGTGTTGTCAACTCCGCCCGGAACAGCCGCAGGGACCTCTGTGTGAGCTCGTCCATCTTCGCGTCGAAAGCATAGTGCTCCAGCTTTCGGTTCAATTCCTGCTTTTCGGCCTCCAGCTCCCGTCTCTTTACGGAATAAAACTGACTTTGCAAATAGGGAATGGCCAGCTCTGGGGAACGGAGGAACAATTTGAGTGCATTGCGGTTGAATCGGAACATGATGGAGAGTTTTTGCAAAAGTCCTAAGCGGCTCTCATGTTCTGCGTGCTGTTCAAATTCCATCCAAAGCGCAAGAATCTTCTGCGAGGACAACTTGTCCAGGCTCTCTGTCGGTGCGTCGCTGTAAGTCGCATAGTATTCCTCGAAATAGTGCTGCTCCGGATTCAGCTGCAAAAACTCCTGCTCAATTTCCGCAATGCGGTTCTTGGCGTTGAGCATTTCGTTCAGCTCTTTGGAGAGCGCAGTTGTCTCCTGATTCAACTGCTGCCGTTCCTCCGGCGGCATCTCCCAATCGCTCATATTCGGATAGACGCCGGCCTGAGCCTCCAGGAACTTTTGCTTGTTGGCAAGGCTTCCGAGAAACGCAGTCAGAAAAGAGGCATTCTTCTTTTCCAGCTTTTCCGCCACATTGTGTGTTGCAGAATTATTGTTGGATACGACCGCCACGGTCTTCCCGCTCCGAACTACGTTGGCGATAATATTTAGGATCGTCTGCGTCTTTCCTGTCCCCGGAGGCCCTTGAATGATACTGATTTTGGAGGAAAGCGCCCGCTCTACCGCTAATTTCTGACTTTGGTTCAAGCCAAACGGATAAATCACCGCCTCCGGCATCTGGGGTGCTTTGACTTCCTTCTGCGGTGCAAGATAGCTTGCCAGCACGGTATTCTCGCTGACCTGCTTGATCTTATCGTACTGCATGCTCAGAATGTTGATACCTTCCACCTCAAGGCTGATTGCCGCAGCAGTCTCCTTGAAATATTGGAATGCCTCTTGATTTTTACCGTCTGTCAGGCAATTCTGCTGGAACTGCACTTCACTTCTGCGGAACGATAAATCTTTTTTCCCGTTGCGGACAATGCGGTAATATCCGCCGAAGTCGAGAAGCTCATCAATTTCGCTGATTGTTTGCCCATTTGCGGTGACAATTACCTGCTCAGGGTCGATTTTCTTTTGCAGAGGCAGGATATCCACATTGCCGCTCTGGAAGCTGTATGTTTTATTGGGCGCACTGGTATAGACGACCTCGCACTTTCCGTCATGGAACTGAAAGCTCGCAACCGAGTCCGTCTGGTCTTTGCCTTTTATGATAATTAAGTGCTTTCGTGCGTCCATAGGCATCTCTTCCCCCAATGCAAACTGTTGATTTACGGGTTATCCACCCACATTTCACACTGGCTCATGACAGTCTGAACGGCATCATCCATGCCCTCCGGCGGATATTTGTGCTTTTTCAGCAGCCTTTTGACCAAGCGCCGCATTCCGGCTCTCGCGCTTTCTTTCTTTTGCCAGTCTATTGTGCGGTTTTTACGAAGCAAATCCGTCAGTTCCTTCGTGATTGCAATAAGCTCGTCATGCTCATAGAAATCTTTGATGGCTTGCGGTTTTGTGAGCGCATCGTAGAAAGCAAGCTCGTCCGCTGTCAATCCAAGTTTTTCACCTTCGGCAGCAGCGGCAGCAATGTCTTTTGCCAGCTTGAGTAGTTCTTGAATAACTTCCTCATTGGTCAGCATTCCATTCAGGTAACGATTCATCGCACTCTGAATGATTTCGGAGAACTTCTCGGATTTAACAATGTTTGTGCGACGATAGACAGAGACCTGTTCGGCAATCAGCTTTTTCAAGAGTTCGACTGCAAGGTTCTTTTCCTTCATGTTTGCAACTTCTTCAAGGAACTTTGGATCGAACAACGAAAACTCAGTCTGGACATCGGAGAAAAGGTTGATAACGCCTTCGCTCTTGATGCTGTGCTTCAAAAGCTCGTTAATGCGTTCATTTACTTCCGGAAGCGTAAACTTCTTTCCAGTACCGCCTGAAACCAAGCGCACGGTCATTGTTCTTACAGACTCGAAGAAAGCCGCTTCCATGCGGGTTTGCTCGTCTACCAAGCTGCTGCATAGCGAAAGTGCCTGTTTGAGAAGCAGAGCTTCTTTGATAAACACATTCTGTGTCTTTTCATTGTCGGGAAGCTCATACTCTGCAACACTCTTGCCAAGTATGAAGTTCACACCGCCGCTGATGAGCTTTGCCCGGTCAAGGTCACTTCCGGTCATGAATTTCTCATAACTGAATCCGTGGAACAAATCTCTGCAAACAGAGAGCTTTTCAAGGAACTTCGGATATGCAGCCTTGCTTACATCTGTGTCACCATAGTTCTTCTTGTCTCTGGCAGTATAGTCGTTCATTGCCTGTTTCAGTGCAGCCGCAATACCGACATAATCAACAACCAAACCGCCTTCTTTATCTTTGAAGACACGATTGACGCGGGCGATAGCTTGCATCAGGTTGTGTCCAGCCATCGGCTTATAGACATACATCGTAGCAAGGGAGGGAACATCAAAGCCGGTCAGCCACATATCCACGACGATAGCGATTTTCAGCGGAGAGTTATTGTCTTTGAATTTCCGCGCCATATCGTCCTTATGCGCTTTATTGCCGATAATCTCACGCCATTCTTCTGGATCATTATTGCCTTGCGTCATGACCACTGCAATCTTCTCCGTCCACGCTGGGCGTAGCTCAAGAATGCGCTTATAAATCTTCATTGCTATGGGACGCGAATAAGCAACGATCATCGCCTTGCCGGTCAAGATATTCTCGCGGTAATTCTCGTAATGGTCAAGAATGTCATTTACCAAGGAATTGATCGTCTGGTCGGCACCGAGGATTGCTTCCATCTGACCGAGTTCCTTTTTGCTCTTTTCGATGACATACGGATCGGCGTTATCAGCCATAATGTCATACTCATTATCGATCAGATGGAGGGTGTTCTCGTCGAGTTTCAGGTGGATCACACGGCTCTCGTAGTAGACGGGTCTGGTTGCACCGTCTTCAACTGCCTGTGTCATATCATATATGTCGATGTAATCACCGAAGACTTCGCGTGTGCTGCGGTCTTTTGTGGAGATCGGCGTTCCGGTGAATCCAATATATGTTGCATTAGGAAGCGTGTCTCTTATGATGCGGGCAGTGCCTATAACGGTTTTCGCCTCGACTTCGCCATTGTCCTTCTGCTTGACCACAACCTTCTCATTGAGACCATATTGCCCGCGATGCGCTTCATCTGCCATCACGATAATGTTCCGGCGTTCCGTAAGAGCTTCGTTGCTTTCCTCAAACTTCTGCATGGTCGTGAAGATTATGCCGTTTGCCTGCCTGTTTGCAAGAAGCTCTTTCAGATTTTTACGGCTTTCGGCGTGTTGCGGCGTTTGACGGAGAAAGTCTTTGCAGCGGGCGAATTGCCCGTAAAGCTGGTCATCCAGATCGTTGCGGTCGGTAATGACAACGATAGTGGGGCTTTCTAACGCTTCTTGCAGATAATGAGCATAGAAGACCATAGACAACGATTTTCCGCTGCCCTGTGTATGCCAGAAGACGCCGCCCTTACCGTCCGTCACGGTTGCGTGTTTTGTAGACTCAATCGCCTTTTTGACTGCAAAATACTGATGATACCCGGCGAGTATCTTGAAAGTATTCTGTCCATCCACATTAAAGCAGATAAAGTTCTTCACGATGTCAAGGAAGCGGGTCTTCTCAAACAGACCTACAAAGAATGTGTCAAATGATGCGTGTTGCGTATTCTCGTAGCTGCCGTCAGTTGTTTTCCATTCCATAAAGCGGTCTTCGCCGGAAGTGATTGTGCCAGCCTTTGAAGTGGTCAAATCGCTCATGACACATACCGCATTATAAATGAACATAGAGGGGATCTCATACATATAGTTCCGGAGCTGACGGTATGCTGCGGAAGCGTCGGTTTCTTCGCGGGACGGAGACTTCAGCTCCACAATGACGAGCGGGAGACCATTGACAAAGAGGATCACATCCGGTCTTTTTTCGGAGTTTTCAATGAAAGTCCACTGGTTCGCAACCGTGAACTCGTTATTGGCAGGATTTTTGAAGTCTACAAGGTAGACAAGAGTAGAGCGTTCTTCGCCCTTGTCATAGTATTTTACCGAGACTCCGTTTTGGAGGTAGTCCATAAAGACCATGTTCTTCTGCAAGAGCGTTCCGGTTTCAAAGTTCTTGAGTTTATAGATTGCCTCCGTTAGAGCATCTATTGGCAAGTTCTTATTGATTCGCTGCAAAGAGGGCAGCAGGACATCCTCATAAAGCGGAGAGTGATAATCGCGCTCCACGTCCGGTCCATAGATATAGTTATAGCCCAGTTCTTCATTGAGAAGCTGCAAGACGGCATTCTCATAATTTGATTCTGTAAAATATCCTGCCATAGTTTGTCACTCCCTTTTATGCCAGACTCGCCCCGAACTGATCCAGCGTGTTTTCTGCATCTCTGTCAGTGACGGGCTTATTCATCGCTTTTTCAATTAGGTTGAGAAGGCTTTTTGCTCTGTCGATGAAATAGCCATTGAAGTCATCTGCCTTCAATTCTGCATAGTTGATAAAGTGCGATTCCACCCGTGCTTGCAACTCATTCTCAGTCAGTCCATCAACCTTTTTTAGAATTGCCCCCAGATACTCACTCGGCGCATTTCCGCCAATCGAGCGGTTAGTTGCTGGAAGAATCGGCGTCTTGTTAATGATGGAATTATATCGTTCGCGCTTGATGTCCATTTTCTCGCAATATGCTTCGGGGAATATATGGTGAATATCCGGAGACTCAAGCATACTGTTTACAATGTCAATCGTCGTGTTATTCATAAAATCACGGCATTTCTCCTTGTAGAGAAGAGCCATAATTCCCTTATACGCAGCACTCAAGCGAGTTTGAAGGGTCAGAAGCCTCGTTGAAGAGAATACTGCGCTGTTGATCGTATGCATTGCATTCGGGCGTCCGTTGACCTCTTCAACCATGTCCTCAATATCATAGGCATACCGAGTTTCATTAGCGCCACCATACATCTCACCCAAAATACCACACCAATACCACCGAGAGAGCGTTTTAATCGTATTTGGCTCATTGCATTTGGATTTTCCGAGAACAGCACAGATTGCAGCAAGTGGAATCAACTGCGTTGTATAGGGCAAGTCTCTTTGACGGAAAACGCACTGATCCCGAAGAAGGAACTCCTTCGCAATTCTGAACCCGGCTAATACCGCGTCACGGTTTGCTATGTACGATTCATATGGCAGTCCCAGAACATCTTTCTTTTTGCAGGAGATGGTGTTCGTTTTCCCGGACTGCTTGTTCAAATAGCTTGTGTAAAGGCAAACCGTTGTCAGGAATGTAGTCTCATCAATCCCATCGAACAGGTCTGTTCTCAGCGTGTCACCGAAACCGCAAATTGTATTTCGACACTGCACCCAGTCTTTTCTCAGGTCAAAGTCTCTTGTGGCGTAGGTCGCGGTAACAAGCTCAAACACCGTGAGAGGAACACCACCAGTATTGACGTTCTCAAACACCTTGCATACCGCCTCTCGCGGCGTGGACTTGTCCAGCGTAATAACAGGCAACTTGTAGCCAGAAATCGTATTTAGTACATCAGCTTGAAAACGCTTAAACTCGTCCATCGCCTCCGGCTTCATTCCGTAGTGCGTCATGTAGCCCATGAACCAGTCCATAACAGCGTTGCTGTCGAACACAATATTGACCGGAAACAGCTTGTTCTCATATTCATACCCTCTGGTGGAGAGGTCGAGCTTCACGTCTCGGTCAAAGTTCTCTTTTATCTTGCGGTCTTCGGGGATAGAGAGGACAGCATCAAAACGATCCTCATCATCGTCAAGGCACTTCTCCATTTAGAGATAGTAATAACGCTTAATAGCCTTGCCTTTTTCTGTTTTGGTCGAGACCGGCTCTTTAGAGGATGTTGCCTGATAGATTGAAGTAAGCCGTTGCTGTCCATCAAGAATCAAATGCTCCGGCTTTACTGAGACGCCTTTTACGCCCGTAATTGTGCGGTATTTGAATTGGATGTCCGGATTACCGTATTGCAGCCGCATAATGGCACCCATAGGGTAGCCCTGCGACAAACTGGCGATAATGCCTCTAATTCGATTATCATCCCAAGTCCAGTCGCGCTGAAACTCCGGCAACTGCATTGAGCCGGACTTAACCTCCGCTAAAAGCTGACTGAGGTTTGTATCAAGAGATTGCGGGGAAATAATCACGGCTTCATAGCCTCCTTTGTTGATAGCAACCATTCTTCTATGTCTTTTATGTATTCTGACATTTCATAAGAAGAAGCCGCTACGCGAAAAATTTCATGGACTATTTCTGATTCAGATAATCCGGTTTGCTCATGTATTCTATATAGCCATTGATGGCTGTCGTTTACTGCTTTTATTGCATTTGCCGCCTTATATAATTCTGATGTCGCTGGTTCGTATTTTAGAATCAAGTTGTGCAAATGTTGTTCAGGAGGAACGCCTTCTGGTAGATGAAACTGCGTAATCATCGATAATGCTTGCTCCTGCTTTTCTCCAATAGTATCTTCTGTGCCTGAGAGTTTCTTCATTATCTGGCTTTCTTTTTCTTTTCTTGTTATGTAGCGATCTCCATCAAGGACAATAAGGACATGAGCAGGTTTACCACTACACAGAACAAAACTGGCAGCAAGTGTAAACGAATTGTTGATTGATCCATAAATCACAGGTTCAACATCAGCCGTCATTCCGTTTTTTCGGGCGACTTCTCTTACAATTGCCGCAGCTAAGGCATCCTCAACATATATCTTTATCGGTCGACAGGTTCTGCCTGTGAGTGAATAAAGTAGATCACCGCCAATCTTTTCGTATACGAACGTTTTATCGCAGGGATCAACATTTGCGATGTATTGAACTCTCACATACCGGCTCAATTTGAGCATTTCCACGGAATGCGTAGTAAAAACGATTTGTAGATGCCTGCTTTGAGCAATATCGTGTAGTACTTCAATCAATCTGTCCAATGCTGAAATATGCAGAAGCAAATCAATTTCATCAATCAAGATGAGTGAATATGCCTCAGCACTTCGAACCTTCTCAAGAATTTTTAGGACTCTTTGCTCTCCGGTTCCCATGCTGAGTGAAGAATACTTAAGTCCTGAGGAAAGCGCGACACCCAAAAAATGTTTGTTTTGATACGTGTTATCTAACAGTTCTTGGTATGGCTTATTCAGAATATACGCAGAATCGCGAATGATGTTGTCCGCAAGACGCCCGGTCTTTTTTTGGGACGAATACTTAATTCTACTGGTAGCCGTACTTTTTTCAATTTCCGGGAGGCAAGTATCAATTCCGATATAATAAACATTTCGCTTAGGTCGATTTTCGTATCTTGGTGACCACCTGTCAAAGTCTTTTCCATATCTTCTTGACGGAAGTACGACACGCTGACCGTTTTTTCCTTCTGTCTCGTTTACAACGTAAAGCTCACTGCCTCTCCATAGGGAGTCTGTATTTGGAACAAAAAACTCAGGGAATTTATGGTTTTCACCCTTCCCTCCATCGTCCGGCTGATAAACACAAGCAAGAGCGTGAATTACGGTTGTTTTGCCCGCACCATTTACACCCATAATTGCTGTAAGTGTATCTGAAAAGCAAATCGTGACATCATTCAAACATTTGAGCTGTTTGAAGTGTACAGACTTCAAAATCTGTTTTTCCATGATAGTCTCCTTTGATGTAAACGATAATTTACAGCAGCAAGCTCAAGCATTGTTTAAGAAGTGGTTTGTTGATAATCCCGACGCTATATCGTGGAAGGAAGGTACCTTCTCCGATCTCATTGAAAAAACTATCAGCGGAGATTGGGGCAAAGATTCGCCTTCTGGCAACAACACAGAGATGGTTTACTGCATTCGGGGTGCAGATATTCCAGAAGTACGCGCAGGAAATAAGGGGAAAATGCCCACACGCTACATCTTGCCAAAGAACTATGCTGCTAAGCAGCTTGTTGACGGAGATATAGTTGTTGAAATCTCTGGTGGTAGCCCTACACAATCTACTGGACGCGCCGCAGCCGTATCAGATACCTTGCTTGCTCGGTATGATAAGGGAATGGTCTGCACAAACTTCTGCAAAGCCCTTAAACCTCGTGCTGGTTACAGTATGTATGTGTACTACTATTGGCAGTACCTCTATGACAGGAACATTTTCTTTTCCTATGAAAATGGAACAACAGGCATCAAAAATCTTGACATCAATGGATTTATTGAAACAGAGCCTATTGTCATTGCACCGGAGGACTTGGTGGAGAAGTTCGATGCCGTTTGCCAAACAGTTTTCTCGAAAATCTATGCCAATGGTATGGAAAATGAGCAGCTTGCCCTTGTCCGGGACACTATATTGCCTAAGCTCATGTCCGGAGAGATTGATGTTTCTGCCGTCCAGCTCTAAGCTGCTAAATTATCGTTTATAGCATTATTGCATTCAATCTTTTCGTCAATAGGTCTTAAAACGGCAATAATCTCATTTCTAACAGATTGCGGCGGAACAGGGACGGGCATCTCTCGTAAGCCCCCAAGCGGCACATAGGCTTGCGTCGAGCCTCTGAGATGTGTCTGGATATACGCTTTGGCTTGCGGAGACTTTAAGTAATAGTACATCCAAAGGGCATTTTCTTTGTTACCTGAGAATTTGAAAATGCCCATGTTTTTACACGCATATTCTACATGGGGATTTTTTTCGAGATAGATATTTCCTATTGTTCCTATCATGCTGAAAAGAATATCCCATTGCTCGACCGCACTTCTGCTGATGACTTTTAGGTAGTCGGCTTCACTAATCCAGTTTGCCGAGTCAAAATCAATGTAATGACCTTTCAGGTGCTTTGAAGTAATAAGTTTCCAGCCGGATTGCTGCGGTTTAGGGGAGTCATGTGTTCCGTCAGTAATTAAGGTGCAGAACTGGTCCGCTCGAACAGTTGACCATGACATAATTGTTCACCATCCTATCCAATGTATTTTCTGTGTGCCAGCTTCACATTCTGCTGTTTCACCATTGCATAGTGCATGGTGGTATCGATTTTCTGATGCCCTAAGAGCTGCTGGACTTGCTCTATGGGCATTCCCTTGTCTATGGCAATAGTAGCCAGAGTGCGTCTGAACTTGTGGGGATGAACCTTTGGAATATTCAGACGCTTTCCCAATTCCCGAAGGCGGACCTCCACTCCGCCGATCATCAATCGGTCAAAGGGCGCTTTCAGTGAAACAAACAAAGCCGGGTTTTCATCGGTTCTGACCTCAAGATAGTTTTGAAGGTGGATCTTCGTCCTTGCATCGAAGTAGACCAATCGCTCTTTATTACCCTTGCCGATAACAACGCATTCGCGTTCGTTGAAGTTGATGTCTTCGCGGTTTAGCGTGACCAGTTCTCCAACACGCATTCCGGACGAAGCCAGAAGATCAACCATTGCCAAATCTCGCGCCGTTGTACAGTTGTCGCGCATCAGCTCCAACGCTTCATCGGTGTATGTGTCCTTAACAACCTTTGCGGTTTTTACCTTATGAATCCGTCGCACCGGGCTTTTCACAATGAAATCCTCATCTTCAAGCCACGAGAAGAAGCTGGACAGGATCCGGCGGATGTTGTCTATGGTCACTTTGCTCGACCTACGCTGAACTTGATAGCTTGTCAGATAGCGGCGCAAATCATCTGTGGTGATCTGTCGCACAGCCTTTCCAACTCCGGCAATCAGAGCCTCTATCGTCTTCCGATAGTAGCTCAATGTTTTCTCCGAACAGCCCTCGATCCGCTTTGCCGTGATAAATGCTTCGACTGCATCAGTTTCTTCCGCTGGAATTGAGCTGCTATCATAGGTGATCGTTGCCCCTTCCAAAGTCTCAGCTATTGCATCCCGAAGGTGCATAAGCTGTTCGTTGTTGAGATAAGGAAGCATTTTTCGCTGTATCTCTGTGATGAGTTGTTCTGTCATTGTCGTGTCTCCTTTCGAGGTAAGAGAACGACATTCAGTGGCAGTCCCTTTTGTAAAACTCTCGCCACTGGTGAGAGTTATTAAGACGGTAAACGATAATTTAGCAGCTTAGAGCTGGACGGCAGAGACATCGATCTCTCCGGACATGAGTTTCGGGAGAAGCGCATCCCTTAGAGTTGCGAGCTTATTGTTTTCGTTCTGCTTTGAAACAATAGCAGCAGCCATAGGTGCAATTAGGGTGTTGAAACGATCCAGCGTCCCATTGTCAGGCAAGTGCAGTTCCAATGCCTTCACGCGCTCTTTGGGCAATTCCGTCTGACCAGTGCTTCCGGTATGAAGGGATTCAATTTCCCTTTCATGAAGAACTCCCCACAGCCCAATATAGAAAATCAGATTTTCTTTTGCCGGTCTGACAACCGTTACATGGGAATCAACTGTTATATTTTGGGGCTGGAACCAAACCTGTGCTGCGCGTCCCAATGTTCCGTCTCCCGTTGAGTTAATCAATAAATCGCCAAAGCGAAGCCATTTCTCATTGATTACTTTTGGGGTGTGAGTTCGTGCCTGAGAAAGATCAATCATGTGGTTACGAATGCACTTCTGATTGATCACTATCTGATCAGAGTTATCGGAGTATTTGGGCGCAATTCCGCGGCTTATAAGCGATGTGATCTTCTCCAAGTTGACAGTTTCCCATTCTTTCGGTTCAATGCCATCGAAAGGGCTGTACTCTACAAACCATGACTTGAAAATCGTTACGGCTTGCTGCATTAAATTATCGTTTATCCTATTATTAAGTGCTATCTTTTCATCAAGCCTCGCAAGGAACGCTCCGATGCGTCTCTGCTCGTCCAAGTCTGGCACTGACAATTCAAGCTCTTCGAGGACACTTTGTTGAACTCGCTGCCTTCCAGAAGAGCCGACCATAGACTTTATTGCTACGTTGCGGAAAGTCGGGTTTATTGCGGTGTAGTAAACAAATTGCGGATCGCTGATCCCTGCTTTGGCTCTCATCACAATGAACTCCGTTGAGCCAAAAGCGACTTCACCATCATCAAGGAAGTCAATGAAAGCAGTTTTACCATTTTCAAGGCATGGAGTGATCCTTGCCATAAGGGTGTCCCCATTGCAAAACTTAGCTCCACCGTTAAACTCGGCTTTTTCCGTCTCCGGAATCTTTTTCGTGAACGGCTTTAACTTGTCCATTGCAACCTTCGTTGCAATGGTACCTTTCTTTAAGTTCAGGTGCGGGTTGAACTCGATAAAATCAACGGCACGAACCGACTTCCAACATGTCATATAGAATCATCTCATTTCTCGTACAACATTATTCTAATACAGGCGCTTCATCTGTTTTGTATATATCTTCAACAGAGAATTTTTCACCAAAGTAATAGGACACCATTACGGTTACATTCACATTTTCTTTAAACTGACTTTGATTCTTCAATAAATAAGTTAGCTCTATGGTCGCTTCAACAGAGTACTCTGTATAATCATCAGTTTGATCGGATATTTCGATACTCTCAACGCTAAGCAGCTTTACAGAACTACTATCTATTAATCGACTTTTTTCAATCAAACCATCACTGTGAGCGATTGCCTGATCCTCAAAGTCAGATGATTGAAACCAATTAATTAGATCATCGTCTTCGGAATCACTTTCTATCGGATTATAGGCATAAATGTCTATTTCCTTAGCCCATCTATCCAAGCATTGCCTGATTGCTTCCTCTGTTGTACATATTGTAAGTTCTGCATTTGGAAAAATATCTGAAAATTCAGACTCAAGTTCATTCCCGAAAATATTATCTTTTGAGTAAAATATTATTTTTGCAGAATCATGCCCAGCCATAAATTCAAGAATGCTTTCCCATAAAAGGGCATCTTTGAAGCCCTTATCTGACTTCTTATCTTTCCCCTCAAATGGTGGCCGTTTTGCAAAAGCTCTTCTCACAATGCTTTGATACCGAACTTCACTCGCAACTTGTAGTTCGACAACTTTATTGATGTCAGAAGACAAGCTCCCGCGATATTCTTCTATTATGGAATGGATATATTCCGCATAATTGATATCGCCCTTATCTTCCACAATAATTTCGGGAAAACACTGTTTCGCTGTTTTCTCACGGAATTCCTTAAGCTTTAATCGATGCGCCTCTATAATTTGCCGTTCCATTTCCATCCAAACTACAGTCGGGATAAGCATAACGACATGCTCATAAATATCCAGTTGGTTAACGAATCCTATAATATTTTCAAATGTCGAGTTAAAACTGAACGAAGAGAAATCTGCTTTTTTGTCATATGCATGGTAAAGAACATTTGTATCAAAGATAACAAAATATTCTTGAATATCAGAGCTCATATCCAATCGCCCCCAGTCGTTCTTTGATCTGAGCTTCAAGTTCATGAGACTTAGTGAAAAGCTCAGACAGTTCAGAAGTCAGGCGTCCCATTTTCTCTTCAAACGGCTCACCGTCATCTTCCTGTTCCTCAATGCCAACATAGCGTCCCGGAGTGAGAATGTAATCCTGCTTTGCAATGTCCTGCGTAGTGACAACAGCACAGAAGCCCTTTTCATCTTCAAGCGTTCCATCAACGAAGGCATTGTAGGTGTCAGCAATTTTCTTGATGTCTTCATCCGTCAGTTCGCGCAGCTTCCGCGTAACCATAGTGCCGAGTTTCCGTGCGTCGATGAATAGTGTCTTGCCTTTCTGCTTCTTGTTCTTTGCAAGGAACCAGAGCGATACCGGGATCTGCGTCGTGTAGAATAGCTGCGTCGGCATTGCGACGATACAGTCCACAAGGTCAGCATTGATAATGTTTTTGCGGATTTCACCCTCACCGCCGGACTGCGAGGAAAGAGAGCCATTTGCAAGCACCATACCGATACGTCCATTCGGTGCGAGATGCCAAATCATGTGCTGCAACCACGCAAAGTTGGCGTTGCCAGCAGGAGGCGTACCATACTGCCAACGGACATCATCAACAAGTTTATCTGCACCCCAGCCGGAAAGATTGAAGGGCGGATTTGCCATAATAAAGTCTGCCTTGAGCTGCGGGTGGCAATCGTTAAAGAACGTGTCCGCATTAAACTTGCCGAGGTCGGCTTCAATACCGCGAATGGCAAGATTCATCTGCGCCATCTTCCATGTGGTCGGGTTGGAGTCCTGACCAAAAACGGAAATCTTGTTGATGTTGCCGCCGTGATTTTCGATGAACTTTGCGGACTGAACGAACATACCTCCAGAGCCGCAGCATGGGTCATAAACACGTCCATTAAACGGCTGCAACACCTCAACAAGGGTACGCACAACACAAGAGGGAGTATAGAACTCACCAGCAAGTTTACCTTCTTGCTCAGCAAACTTGGAGAGGCAGTATTCGTATGTACGACCGAGAATGTCCTTGCTGTTTCCATGCTCGATCATCTGAATGTTGGTGAAGAGATCAACCACTTCACCAAGACGCCGCTTGTCCAGCTCCGGACGGGCGAAGTTCTTAGGCAGAATATCTTTGAGGCGCTTGTTTTCTTTCTCAATACTGCGCATTGCATCATCAATTACCGTGCCAATTTCCGGCGTGTGAGCGGCAGCAGCAATCGCGCTCCATCGTGCATTCTCAGGGACAAAGAAGATGTTTTCGGCAGTGTATTCGTCCTGGTCTTCTTCAAATCCATCACCTTCTTCAACCAGTTCCTTGTACTTTGCCTCGAAGCGATCAGAGATGTATTTCAAGAAAATCAGTCCGAGAACGACCGACTTATATTCGGATGCGTCGATGTTCCCGCGTAAGACGCAAGCCGCGTCCCAGATTTGTTTTTCAAAGCCGATATTGCTTGTATTTCCAGCCATAGTGTTTTCCTCCCATATATCTCATGCTTGCGAAGAGTTTATAGTCATTTGAAATTCGTTCAAAAAATGAGGATGAATCTAATTAGTCGTTTTTATCCGGCACAATCTCCACGATATCCTCAATCTGGCAATCCAGCGCCGCACAAATCTTCACGAGTATCTCTGTGGTAACATGTCCATTCCGTCCCATCTTGGTGACGGAAGCTGGGCTGATGCCCGCCTTTTCACACAAGTCTTTCTTTTTCATGTCCTTATCGATGAGCAGCTTCCAGAGTTTTTTATAACTCACAGACATAAATATCTCCTCCGTACCAATATACAAAAAATGCTCTGCTACTTGGCAGAGCATTCGGTCTATTGCAGCCATACTGCCAAGGCCTATTCCAACACTTGACAGCGTTGTTTATAATGATAGCACATTTGGGCAGGGAAAGCAAGAAAATGATAAATCCGCACGAATTACGACTCTATTAAACTTCTTTTCGAGCCACAAAAGAAACAGTTGAACCTCCGAGCAGTCAGAGCTACAATGCCAACACCTCATAGCGAGGACAAACTGATTGGAGGTCAAATAATGAATTATGAAGTAAACTCATTTCAGAACTACGAATCGATCACCATTGACGAACTGAAGGATCAAGCTAACAGTCTACTGAATCTGGTAACGGAAGAACAGCGACCACTGCGCGTATGCATGAATAATGGCAAAGAGTTCCTGCTGTTCCCTCAAGACCTGCTCGCTCCGATCTGCGATTCCGACTTTCGCTTGATCCTGCTGTCAGCAATGCGGTATGCGATGGGCAATAACACATGTATGCCCGTGGTGGTTTCCGGTTATATTAAGCGCCACCTTCGGCTCCTGGACGATAAGTTTCTCGTACTGGCTGCCGATGATATCAGGCGACATCTTGAAGACTATGCAGAGCATGAACTTAATCCGAATCTTTGGCAGAGTCTTTTAGGCGCACTTGAGACAGAGCAGGAGGAGCGTGCCACTCGTAAGGCAAGAAAAATCAGACTGTGCCCAGCCTGCGGGAATCCCTTGGAGGTCATGAGCATTACCGATAACCAGCATTCACCCGGCGGTTTTGATGTAATTGCCCACTGCTATAACTGTCTTTCTGATTATGAATGGTTCTGTGATAAGGATGGCGGTGTCTCAGATATGAAACAGTATTTCTTCGGATAAGGCAGTGTAAAAAGCGACGCTCATGAATAAGTACGTTCTCGTATTTCAATATACTTTCCCTTAAAATGCCCCTCAAATTACGGGAATGCGATAGTTGTTGAGGGAAAGTGAGTTTCGCTTTTAGAGAGCGAAGGCGTGATGCTATTCTTTGTCTATAGCGGCTCAACCTTTGAGCTGCCACCCCCGCAGAAACCACTTGCATAACACCCGCCTCAGAGTTACAATGCAGACGATTTGAAACGCAAAACGCTTCCCATCCGGCACCGGTGAATCTTCACCGGTACCGGGCGGGAAGCGTTTTTGACCACATAGATTACCACATACGGCTCCGGAACACACGGAAACAACGGATATAAGAGCGTCAAAGAGTAAGTAAAACAAATAAGAAATAGCTAAAAACCGCTATAAACAAGCGAAAAAAGTGTTCTCAACGAGTTTGGGTTCAAGAGACCGGGCGTTCGAGTCGCCCCACTCGGACCAAAATCCCTCTGAAATCAACGATTTCAGAGGGATTTTTCTTATTCTTTGTCTATTGCGGCGCAGGCGGTGAAATCATTAATAACGGCATTTGACAGCCCAGGCAACTAATGAAATGAAAGAATCCCAAAATAATCAGCTCATTTTTGTTCCGTTCTCTTAACAATACTCTCTATTGTTTCCTTTGGAATTTTCTGTTTTTTTACTAATTCGCTCACCTTTTCATTTGCTAAGGAGTCTATATGTATTTTCCCCTTGGCAATAAGGGTACTATTGTTGTCTACAGTTACATACTCTTTTTTGTGGTAAGTAGTCGCTTTTGGAATAATGTGAATTCCATATTTGTGGTTTAAGACTTCATCTCTTGTAAGGAATAGCGCCAAGCATTTCCCACCTGGGTTTTGCGTGCTTTCGTATAGTATGCCTGCATAACCATTAGATCGGCTTGTTTTTACATAACGAAAGAATTCAGTTACTATTTGAGTTGGAACATATTCAATATCTATATTTTTGTTACTCCGAGGTTGCGATATATTTTCCGCAAATTTCTGCAAGAACATGACCGGAGAGCGATTATGTCGATTATCTTCATCAAAAATGCTCGGTATTGACATCTTCTTAATTTTTGTCAAATCCAATACCCGTATTGACTCCGTAACTCGAAACGAAGCAATTGTTGCATAATCTCTGCCACTTGTTCTTGTTTCGCAAAGAGCTGTATTGGGATCCAGTGTCAGATATAGTACATTTATTCCAGCTGCATTCATTCTCCCGGATGTTGCCACCCAAGGCGGTGGCGGAGCAAAATCGGCGTATGCAGTTCGCCATTCGTCATTTTCATGTGTCCGACATCTATACATCTTTGTGTTTTTATCAATTCTTCGGTCAAGCCTTACTCGCTCAGCATAATAAGCAAGTGTGTCTAAAATGGTGGTTGGATTTTCATTAAAACTGGTATCAGGTGTAGCTCGGTAAAAAACATATCGCACCTTTTCTTTTACCATCTTACAAAAAGACTGCCAATCATAATAGGCAACATCCTCTTCTCGATCAGAAAAGGGGTCGGCGTCACACCAAATATCATCATACATAATTTCTACAATATCTTTTAGTATTCGCTCATCTTGAGCATCTATCTCATCGCGCAATTCCTCGAAAATCAGTTGAGCTGTTGTATATGTTTTCCCGATATATTCCCCAGAATCACACGGCAATTCATTGACAGCATGAGTGTACAAAAAATTAACCCCGCTCATAATTATTACCATGAACGAATCAAGATTAACGGCTTTTCTTCTTTGTCCACAATAATCACATGTACAAACATATCCATTTGCTTTTATATATTCTTTTAATGATTTATTTCCAATGCACTCATGGCACAGCTTTTTATCACTATCCCCATATCCTCTTTCAATCGAATTAATATAATCATTGCTAATGAAACTCATATTAAAAGCTCCCATAAAACAACATAGAATAAAAATATACGGCAGATTAAAGTTGCTCTATATTGAAAATTATACGCCTTTAATCGACCATTTTCAATGCGCACTGAAAGATATACAGTGTTTATATGAAAAGAACCTTGGTATAGGTATAGGCAAAAACAGGAAAAGTGAAATCACCGGCAGAGATACTGATTATCCAGTATTCCTGTCGGTGATTCTTTTTACTTTCCCTTCTTCCCCCGTTTGCCTTTCTTCCCCTCCAGCGGACTTCCATCACCTTCACCCAAATCCATCAGCCGCTGCGCTTCCGCAATCTCTGCCTTCATCTCCGCGATCAGCACCTTCAGCTTTTCCTCGCACTCCTCGCGGGTGTGGGCGTAAACATTGCGGGCGTGTTTTTTACCGTCGGGCCATTTGGGGGAATAGCGGCCTTCAAAGAGATGGTCGTTGATCTCGGTGACGCAGCCGGTGCCGGACCTGCGCTTGCGGCCCACATAGGGCTTGAAATCGGTCATACTCGGCTTTTCCGCCTGGGCCAGGGCAGTTTCCTGCCCCGGATCCGAAGCGTCCTCCTGTGGCGCTGCCTTGCCGATGCCGCGGTCAATATTTTCGGCGGCTGCCCGCTGCATATCATCGGTAATGTGGGTGTAGATGTCCAGCGTGGTGGCCGCCGACACATGGCCCAGCATGGCGGAGAGCGTTTTCACATCCATGCCGTTTTCCAGTGCCAGCGTTGCGAAGGTGTGCCCTTACGGTATAATTACGACAAACCGGAAAAGCCCCGTATATCAAGGGCTTTCGGTTATCTGGCAAGGTTTTTCATCCTTTTCCAAACCGAAAAATCGAGCCGCGAAGTAGTTATATCGTAGGGGGTGTTATAGTAACGACAAAAATAAAATACCGTTTGGGCAGGCTGTCAGCCTGTCCAAAAAATCAGGACATTTCCTCTGCAAAGAAGAAATGTCCTTTTTTTGTACCCAAAATCAGATGCCGACAGGAGGAACACAATGCCTGAAAAAACCGTGCAGAAGGAACCGGGCAAAAAGCCCGTGCCATCCAAAAAGCCGAAACCGCAGCAGGAAGTAGTCGTCCAAATCCCACTCTCCGAACTGCACCCGTTCCCGGATCACCCCTTTCAGGTGCGGGAGGATGCGTCCATGCAGGAAACCGCCGAAAGCGTCAAGGAATACGGCGTCCTCGTCCCCGCGCTGGCGCGGCCACGGGAGGACGGCGGCTATGAGCTAATTGCTGGCCACCGCCGCAAACACGCCTGTGAGCTGGCGGGGCTGGCCACCATGCCGGTCATTGTCCGCAACATCGACCGGGACGCTGCCACCATCATCATGGTGGACAGCAACCTCCAGCGGGAGAACATTCTCCCCTCCGAACGCGCCAAAGCCTACAAGATGAAGATGGAGGCCATCAAGCGGCAGGGCGCGCGGACGGATCTGACTTCGCCGAAAATTTCGGCGAAGTTCCGCAGCGATGATGAAGTTGGTCAGGATGCCGGTGTGAGCGGAGACACCATCCGCAACTACATCGCCCTGACGCAGTTAGTCCCGGAGCTTCAGCAGATGGTGGACGAGAAGAAAATCGCCCTCAGTCCCGCCTATCAGCTTGCGGCGCTGACACCCAAGGAGCAAGGCTTGCTTCTGGAAACCATCGACAGCGAACAGACCACCCCCTCGCTCTCGCAGGCGCAGCGGATGAAAAAGCTCAGTCAGAGCGGCGAGCTGAACGAGGACACCATGCTCTCCATTATGATGGAGCAGAAGAAACCGGAGAAAAACGACATTACCCTTTCCGGTGAAAAGCTCCGCAAATACTTCCCGCGTTCCTATACCCCATTTCAGATTGAGAACACCATCTTCAAATTACTGGACGCATGGCAGAAAAAGCGCCAGCGCGATCAGAGCCGATGAGCGGACAAGCAGTTTGTTTGTCCGCTATTTTCATGCCAAAAGGAGGACGCCATGTATATCAACACATTCAAATATACCCCCAAGGATGTGAGCTGCCAGCTCTGTACCGAGTATGTGAAAAAGCTGGGCTGTACCGCCCTGCGCTGCCCGTGGCTGGCCGAGCGCATCGAGGCCGGTGTGGTCGGCTACCGCGAGGCAGTCTTAGAGACATTTCCCCATGAACGCCGCCTGTTCCAGCGCCTGAACCTGCTGATCAAGCACTATCCCGGAAGCCTTTGGAGCAACGAGCAGCATGAGCGCCGAATGCAGTATCAATGCGCCGTGCAGGGCTACCGCCGCCGCAGGGATACCAACGCCTACTATGCGGCCATGTACCTGCTGACTTCCAACGACGATATTTACCGCCGCACGGCAAATTGCTTCTGCAAGGACGGGATTGAGTTCGGCTATGCGGTGTTGAAAAACACTTCGCCGCACAACTACGCACTGTTCATGGCGGCGCGCGACCTCTGCGACAAGACGGAGGCCGTCACGATGGCGGACTTGGCGGAACCGGAGGTCATTGACCCGGAGGCGCTGCGCCTGATCGTCAACGCCACTTTGATCGCCCGCTATGGGCTTGCCGCCTTTCAGATCAGGGCGCGAGGTGCCGAATATGAACGCTGATGATTTTGTCGGCGGTCACAGCATCCTTGCGCTGGAGCGCTTTATGGACGAAACCCGCCACATGATTATTTTCGATGTCCTGTCGTGGAAATCCCCTGTGGGTGAAAAGGGCGAACGGCTGCGGCTGTTCCTCTCCGACGTGGGATACGCCAAGGCGCAAGCATCCGAGAGGCGCGGAGAAATCAAAATCCGCAAACACGCCGCCGTCATTGAGGGGCATATCCTCCCTGACCGGAAAAAGCGGCGTCACTAAAATGATTGGAGGAATTACCATGAGCAGAGTAACAGAGCTGGAAAAAGCGCTGACCACGCTGTTCCGCAAGGGTACGGAGGTCGGCTACACGGAAACGGAGATCGACGAGTTTCTGGAAAACATTGACTATCACGCCCTGCTGCAAGCCGTTTGGAACAAGGCCGAAACGGTCTATGCCTACCGCGCAGATGGCAAAAATGCGCTGAGCTTGGACTATCGCAGCTCGGAGCTGTTCAAGCAGCGAGCGACGCTTCTCTATGAGGACGTGGGCGACAGCTATATCGGCGCGGTGTTTGCTGCCCGGTCGATGGAGCTGTGGCTGTTGGAGGATATGGGCTTTGCCGTCGTTGCCAAATTCAGCGTGAACGCCGGAGAAGGCGAATACGTCACCGAGTATCGCGTCTACAAGGGCAGCGATTGGGCAGACAGCGAGATTTCTCTGGATTTGGAGGACTTGGTGGCTGAGCTTGCCGCCCTGTGCGATCCCTACTACGAACACGAGCAGCCCATCTATGAGCTGTGATGTGGGAAAGGAGTGAAAACGGTGCGGCTTCCCCATGCGGGAAACCATTCAGAACGCAAACGGCAAGCAGTTTCACGCCGTCAGCCTGTCCGGTGGCAAGGACAGTTCCGCCATGCTGCTTTTGATGATCGAACGGGATATGCCCATCAATATGGTGCTGTCAGCGGACACCGGCATGGAGTTCCCGGAAATGTACGAACACCTTGCCAAACTGGACGAGCATCTTTTCCGGGAGCGCGGCATCCATATTACCACGCTGCGGCATCCCAAGGGCTTTGAATACCTGATGTTCGACGAACCCAAGCAGAAGCCCCGCAGTCTGGAAAACCGTGCAAAGCTGGGCATCCCGCCCTACGGCAACGGCTGGCCGGGAATCCGCGTCCGCTGGTGTACCGGGCAGCTCAAAACGCACCTCATCACCAAGGAGGTCAACCGGCTCAAAGGCGAGCTGGGCGCGATCCACTATGTCGGTATCGCCGATGATGAAGCGTGGCGCTGCAAGGATGAGCGGTATCCCCTCGTGGAATGGGGCATCACGGAGGCGCAGGCGCTCCAAGCCTGTTACGACCGTGGCTTTGACTTCGGCGGGCTGTATGAGATTTACCACCGTGCGTCCTGCTGGTGCTGCCCGTTCCAGCGTATCGACGAGCTGCGGAAGCTGCGAAAGCATCACCCGGAGCTGTGGGAAAAGCTGCTGGAGCTGGATCGCCGTGCGCTGGCGCAGTTCGGCACCGGCCCGCTGGGACAGTTCAAGCAGAACTGGAGCGTGGAGCGGCTGGATACGCGGTTTGCCGAGGAGGACGGCAAAACAGCCTGACCATTCTGCGGAAAGGATTGAAGCAATATGGCTGTATTTCGCGTTGAACGGACGCGGGATTACACGGTGATGTGCAACCATCACCTGAAAGACAGCAATCTTTCCCTGAAAGCCAAGGGGCTGCTCTCCATGATGCTCTCCCTCCCCGACGAGTGGAATTACACCACGCGGGGGCTGGCTGCGATCTGCAAGGAGGGCGTGGACGCCATCGGGAAAACGCTCAAGGAGCTGGAGCTGGCGGGCTACATCATCCGCCGTCAGCTTCGCGGCAAGGACGGGCGCATTTCCGACACGGAGTACACCATCTTCGAGAAGCCCCGAAAGCCCTCTCCACCGGATACGACTTTACCAGATACGGAAAACCCGTATCTGGATAACCCGGATACGGAGGCACCAGATACGGATAATCCCGCGCAATTAAATACTAAGAAATCTAATACTCAAAAATCAAATACTGATCTATCAAGCACTCATTCATTCTTTCTGCCTGAGGCGGACGGAATGACGGACGGATTTGAGAAAAAAGCGGAGATCAGAGAGCAAATCGAATACGACATTCTCTGTCAGCAGTATGACCGGATGCAGCTTGATGAGCTGGTGGAGATTATGCTGGAGGTGGCTATGAACCGCAGCCCCACAGTCAAGATCGGGCGAGATGCGGAGTATCCCACCGGCTTCGTGCAACAGCGCTTTGAAAAGATCACCTCCATGCACATCGAAAAGGTCATGGACGGTATCCGCGAGAACACCACTCGCGTTTGGAATACGAAAGCCTATCTCATGGCGGCGCTGTTCAATTCCGTTTCCACCATCGACAACCACTACGCCATGCTGGTCAATCACGATTTTCACGGCGGCCCCTAAAGGCCGCTATTTTTCATGCCCGATTTTGGGAGAAAGGATTTGATACCGATGAAACGCCCCCTTGCCTACATCACCGCTCCGTGGAGCGAGAACGAATTTGAGAACACCGAAAATGCCGCCAAGTATTGCAGGGCGGTCTATGACGCGGGCTTTTCGCCCATCTGCCCCACGCTGTTTCTGCCGCTGTTCCTACGCGATGAGATTCCGCAGGAGCATAAGGACGGCATCGATATGGCGCGGGAATATCTGCGCCGCGCTCGTGTGCTGGTGGTCTGCGGCAGCACCGTAGATGAAAGCGTGAAAAATGACATCGCCGTGGCCGAGCGCCTGCGGATCACCGCCACCACGCTGGACGGCATCCTGACCGTCAAGGGACAGGGGCGCAGAAATGAATAAGCATCTTCTGCACCGGCTGGTGGTACCGCCTTAGTGTCCCGGCATTCTCCCTGCAAATCGTAGGAAAGGAGCGTGATAAGTCATGCAGGAAGAAGTTGAACAGAGAATCGTATCCCTGATGATCTCCTGTGGGAAGCTGGGTGAACAGGAATTTCGCAAAGCCGTTGCCAAGCTGCTGGAGCAGCTAAAAAGCGGCCATCAGAAGCATCAGTACAGCAAGGCCAATCCCCACGGGAAAATGACCGTCAAGCAGCTTGCCGCCAAGGATAAGGGATTGCAGAGCATCGAAGTCACCGATCAGAATATCGGCTCATTCAACCGGATTGCCCGGAAGTATGGCATTGACTTCGCTCCATTCAAGGTCAAGGGCGAAAAGCGGTACATGGTGTTCTTCAAAGCGCCGGACGCCGACGCCATGACCGCCGCGTTCAAGGAATATACCGCCAAGCAGGTCAGGAAAGTGGAACGTCCCTCGGTGCTGGAAAAGCTGCAACACTTCAAGTCGCTCATTCAGGCGGCTGTGGTGGACAGGACAAAGCGGAAGGAGCTGGAACGATGAAGCAAGTCAACGTCAAAAAGCTCATCCTTCCCAATATTCCGTATGTGTTCATCGCGCTGCTGGCCACCAAGGTCAGCGAGGCGGTGCGGCTGGCTCCCGGTTCGGACGCTTCCACGAAGCTGCTGAACATTATGACCGGCCTGAACACGGCGTTCCACTCCCTTGTCCCCAGCTTTCATCCCATTGACCTGTGCGTGGGCGTTGCCGCCGCCATCGCCATTCGGCTGGCGGTCTATATCAAGGGCAAAAACGCAAAGAAATTCCGCAAAAATCTGGAGTACGGCAGCGCCCGTTGGAGTGCATAATTTTAAGTGTAAATGACACATACATGGACGCACAGGAGGTTATGCACATGACTGATTATAGCAAA
>ENA-OWOV01000010-OWOV01000010.1-gut-metagenome-genome-assembly--contig:-NODE-10-length-113754-cov-12.720471_pt1 | contig 113754 bp, 119 predicted proteins | sample MGYA00248247_ERZ651799 | MGnify/ENA primary metagenome ERZ651799 (study PRJEB26908, sample SAMEA4031712) | gut metagenome | biome: gut; feature: normal infant; material: stool | place: China | collected...
CCTTATTCAATCCGATGTTGTAACCTCATAAAAATAATTTACTTTTTTCTCTATCCTTATTGACAAAACCCGAAGGGCGGTGTGCTGGGGCAGGTCGGCTCGTTTTTGCAAAAACGGGGCTACAAAATTAAGGTGTTCAACAGCATAGACTTTTCCAAGTCCATGCACTACAACCCTTTGTCATATATCCGCAATGAGGCCGACATCCTGAAATTCGTGAACGCCCTGATCACCAACACCAAGGGCGAGGGCAAGGAGGGCGATCCGTTCTGGACGAAAGCGGAAACGCTTTTGTACTGCGCCCTGATTGCCTATATCATTTTTGAGGGGCCTGCCGAGGATCGGAATATGAATACGCTGGTGGATATGATCTCCGGCATGGAGGTCAAGGAGGATGACGAAAACTATAAAAACGCCGTGGATTATATGTTTGATGGTCTTGCCAAACGCAAGCCGGATTGCTTCGCCGTGAAGCAATACCGTAAATTCAAGCTAAGCAGCGGCAAGACGGCCAAAAGCATACTTATTTCCTGCGGCGCACGTCTGGCCCCCTTTGACATCCCCCAGCTTCGGGAGATCATGTCCTATGACGAGCTGGAGCTTGACCGCATGGGAGATCGCCGGACGGCTACTTTTTTCTGCATCAGCGACACGGACAGCACCTACAATTTCCTTGTGGCGCTGGCCTTTTCGCAGATGTTCAACCTCCTGTGTGAACGGGCGGACAATGTTCACGGCGGCAGGCTGCCCCATCATGTGCGGGTACTGTGGGACGAGGCGGCCAATACGGGACAGGTGCCCCAGCTTGAAAAGTTGGTGGCCGTCATCCGCTCCCGTGAGATCAGCCTGTGCCTGCTGTATCAGCAGTTGGCCCAATGCAAGGCCATCTACGATAAGAACGCGGAAACCATCCTCGGCAACATGGATAGTGTGCTGTTCCTCGGCGGACGCGAAAGCTCCACCATCAAGGAAATTTCGGAAAACTGGCTGGGCAAGGCCACCATCTCCATGCAGACCGAGGGCCGCTCACGGGGCCAGTCCGAAAGCTACAGCCAGAATACCCAGCGGCTGGGCCGGGAGCTGATGACCCCAAGCGAGCTTGCCACCATGCCCGGAGATCGGTGTATTTTGCAGCTTCGGGGCCTGCCGCCGTTCTATTCCAAGAAGTACGATTTGAAGCAGCATCCAAACTACAAATACACCGCCGAGGCCGACAAGGTGAAGAACGCTTTTGATCTCAACAGCCTTGTGACGCGGCGGATGGACAAGCTCAACCCCAACGAAACCTATACCGTTTACAAGGTGGACGTGCCGGACGAGGCGCTCACAGGCGAGGACGAGGACATCCTCAACTATGACGACCTCGACGACCCGGACGCCTTTGTATAACCTCTGGTCACGGTGTCCAGAGGATTCGTAGCTGCCGCCAGAAATGGTGGCTTTTTTCATGGCCGGGGACATCCCGGAGAAATGGAGGATTTATGCAGTTTTTTGCTTCTGCTGTTACTACCCTGCAAACTCTCGTCGTGGCGCTGGGCGCTGGCCTTGCCGTGTGGGGCGTGGTCAATCTGCTGGAAGGCTACGGCTCGGATAACGCAGCGGCCAAAAGCCAGGGCATCAAACAGCTTATGGCGGGCGGCGGCATCATCGTGCTGGGCACGACTCTGATCCCTCTGCTGTCTACCCTGTTTTAAGGGTAGCTGCCGATGGGTATTCTCACCGAATGGATCACGGAATGGCTCAAAGGGCTTTTGATCGAGGGCATCATGGGAAACCTCGAGGGGCTGTTTGAAACGGTGAATACCCGCGTCGGGGAAATATCCGTACAGGTGGGGACTACTCCGGCGGCATGGAACGCCGGGGTGTTCTCCCTGATACGGCAGCTTTCCGAAACGGTGATATTGCCGATTGCCGGATTGATCCTGACCTTCGTTGCCACCTATGAGCTGATCCAGATGATACTGGAAAAGAACAATATGCACGAGTTCGACGTGGCGAATATCTACAAATGGGTATTCAAAACCACTTGTGCCATCCTGATCCTGTCCAACACGTTCAATATCGTCATGGCGGTCTTTGATGTGTCCCAAAGCGTAATCGCAAGCGCGGCGGGCATCGTCACAGGCGCAACCAACATCACGCCGGATATGCTGGCCGATCTGGAAATGACCCTTGAAACGATGGAGCTTGGCCCTCTGCTGGGCCTGTTCCTGCAATCGTTCCTCATTAAGTTTACCATGCTGGCGCTGAACATTTTTATTTTTGTGATCGTCTATGGCCGCATGATCGAGATATATCTGCTGACCAGTTTAGCCCCCATCCCTGTGGCGACGCTCTCCAACCGGGAGCTTGGCACAATGGGCCAGAACTATCTGCGCTCCCTGTTTGCCGTGGGCTTTCAGGGGATGCTGATCCTTGTCTGCGTTGCCATCTATGCGGTGCTCATTCAGGGGATCGCCACAGGCGGAGATCCCATCGGGGCGATTTGGGGCTGTATCGGCTATACGGTGCTTCTGTGCTTCATGCTGATGAAAACCGGGACGATCTCCAAAAGCATCTTCAGCGCCCATTGAGAAAGGAAAGGTGATCTTATCGCTGATACCGCCGCTTCTGGTCACGGTGGCCAGAGGCCGATCCCGGAGGGGCTGCACCTCTCCGACGGCATTGAGGGCCTGCGTTCCCTGCCAAAGCATAGCGTGGATATGCTTTTGACTGATCCGCCCTACGGCACGACCCGGAACTTTTGGGATGTGCCGCTGCCGCTGCCGGAGCTGTGGGAGGCGGTGAAATGGGCCGTCAAGCCGGAGGGCGCGGTGCTGTTTTTCGCACAATGTCCCTATGACAAGGTGCTGGGCGCGTCCAACCTCGCCATGCTCCGTTATGAGTGGGTATGGTACAAAAGCCGCTGCACGGGTTTTCTCAATGCCCGCCGCGCTCCGCTGAAAAAGACGGAGAATATTCTGGTGTTCTACCAGAAGTCCCCGGCCTACTTTCCGCAGTTTGAACAGGGCAAGCCGTACAAGAAAATTCACCGTTGCAGCGGGAACAGCCCCAACTACGGAAAGTTTGAACGCACCAGCGGCGAGTCCGATGGGCAGCGCTTTCCGGGGAATGTGCTGGCGTTCCCCACGGTGACAACCACCATGCATCCCACGCAGAAGCCCGTGGCTCTGTGCGAGTACCTGATCCGCACCTACACGCGTCCCGGTGAGGTGGTGGCGGACATCTGCGCTGGCTCCGGCACAACTGCCGTGGCCGCGCTGAACACAGGCCGCCGCTTCGTCTGCTTTGAAACCGCCCCGGCCTTTTACGGCCCCGCCACGGAGCGCATCCGGCGGGCGCGGGAGGCTGTGGCATCTGGCGGGAAAGGAGAATGATGACAGGAACCTACGAAATTATTTACGCCGATCCCCCGTGGCGCTACTCCGCAAAGAAAGTGCAGGGGGCGGCAGAAAACCATTATCCCACCATGAGCATTGATGAATTGTGCGCGCTGCCTGTGGCCGAGCTTGCGGCCAAGGACAGCGCCCTTTTCATGTGGGCGACCTTTCCCCAGCTCCCGGAGGCCCTGCGGCTGATCCGTGCGTGGGGCTTCACCTATAAAAGCGTCGCTTTTGTCTGGCTCAAAAAGAACAAAAAAGCGGATAGCTGGTTTTACGGGCTGGGCTTCTGGACGCGGGCAAACGCCGAGGTCTGCCTGCTGGCGACCAAGGGACACCCCAAGCGGCAGGCCGCCGACATTCACCAGTTTATCATTTCCCCCATCGAGGCCCACAGCAAAAAGCCGGATGAAACGCGGAACAAGATCGTTGCCCTCATGGGCGACAGGCCCCGCGTGGAGCTGTTCGCACGGCAGACCCCTCCCGGCTGGGACGTGTGGGGCAACGAGGTGGAGCCGACAGCGGGCCTCTGGTCACGGTGTCCAGAAGATAGCGGAAAGGAGGACGTTTCTTGCCCTATGTGAATGTTCCCAACGATCTTTCCAAGATCAAGACGAAAATTGCCTTTAACCTCACCCGCCGCCAGCTTATCTGCTTCGGCGGCGCGGCCGCTGTGGGTATCCCCGTGTATCTGCTGACCCGTCACGCGCTGGGCGGCACCGGGGCGATGTTCCTGATGATCGCGCTCATGCTCCCGGCCTTTTTCATGGCGATGTATGAGCGTGACGGCCTGCCCTTTGAAAAGGTGGCGCGGAATATCATCCGGGCCAAGTTCCTGCGGCCCGGTGTGAGGCCCTATCAGACGCAGAATATCTACGCCCCGTTTGCGGGAAAGGAGGTCACACTTGAGCAAAAGCCCCAAGAAGTCAAAAAGCCTGACGCGGGCCGGTAATCGTCCGGCGACCATCTCGGCCCAGCAGACCATTCCCTATGTGCGGATGCTGCCGGACGGCATTTGTCAGCTCCCCGGCGGTGTCTACACAAAAACGCTGGAATATGAGGACATCAACTATTCCGTTGCGTCTGCCGAGGATCAGACGGCCATTTTCGGCGGCTGGAGTTCGTGGCTGAATTATTTTGACAGTTCGCTGCCGTTCCAGCTTTCCTTTGTCAACCGCCGCAGCCGCTCCGGGAGCCGCTACAAGGTGAATATCTCCGAGGCGGATGACCGCTTCAACAGCGTCCGCACGGAATACACGGGGATGCTGAAAAACCAGATCGCCAAAAGCAACAACGGTATCGAACGGGCCAAGTACGTCACCTTTTGCATCCCCGCTGAAAATGTGGCCGCCGCCCGTCCCCGTCTGGAACGTGTAGAGGCGGACGTGATCGGCAACTTTAAGCGGCTGGGGGTACAGAGCCAGCCCCTTGACGGGCGGGAGCGTCTGGCCCTGCTACACGGCCAGCTTCACCCCGGCAGCCGGGAGCCGTTCCGCTTCAAGTGGGCGGACATCGCCCATACGGGCATGGGAACGAAAGACTTTATCGTGCCGGACAGCTTTGACTTCCGGCAGAGCCGCTCGTTCCGCGTGGGCCAGACATGGGGCGCGGTGTCCTACTTGCAGATTATGGCGTCGGAGCTGTCGGACAAGCTGCTGTTGGAGATTTTGGAGCTGGACGCCGAGCTGACTGTCACCATGCACATTCAGACGGTGGACCAGATCAAGGCCATTAAAACGGTCAAGGGTAAAATCTCCGACATCGACAAGATGAAAGTGGAGGAGCAGCGCAAGGCCACCCGTGCCGGATATGACCCTGACATTCTCCCGCCTGATCTCGTCACCTTTTCCAAGGACGCCGCCGAGCTGCTGGCCGACCTGCAAAGCCGCAACGAGCGAATGTTCCTCTTGACGTTCCTGATCGTCAACACCGCCCCCACGCGGGAGCGGCTGGAAAACGACATTTTCACCGTCAACGGCATCGCGCAGAAATATAACTGCGCTGTCAAGCGTCTGGACTGGCAGCAGGAGCAGGGTTATATGTCCTCGCTGGCTCTCGGCTACAACGGCATTGAAATTCAGCGCGGCATGACTACCAGCTCCACGGCCATCTTTGTCCCCTTTATGACCCGGGAGCTTCGTATGGATGGCCCGTCCCTCTATTACGGCATGAACGCCCTGTCCCACAACGTCATCATGGCTGACCGCAAAAAGCTGAAATCCGCCAACGGCCTTTACCTCGGCTCCACGGGCAGCGGCAAGAGCTTTGCCGCCAAGCGTGAATTGCTGAATGTCTTTCTTGCCATTCCGCAGGATCGCATCATCGTCGTTGATCCGATGGGCGAATATGCCCCGCTGGTGGAGCGGCTGGGCGGTCAGGTCATCGAGATCGCGCCGGACAGCCCCAACCACATTTCCCCGATGGATGTCCAGTTGGACATGGGCGGTGGGGACAGCCCCCTGTCCCTGAAAGCGGATTTTCTGCTGTCGCTGTGTGAGCTGGTGGTGGGAGGCCGGGACGGTTTGCAGCCTATTGAGAAAACCGTTATTGACCGCTGTGTGCGTCAGGTGTACCGGGAAATGGCGCTGGGGCTGGAAGCAGGCAAAACGCCGCTGCTGCAAGATTTGTATGAGGAGCTGCTGCGCCAGCCGGAGCCGGAGGCCAAGCGGATCGCCACGGCGCTGGAGCTTTACTGCACAGGCTCCCTCAACCTTTTCAACCATCCTACCAACGTCAACCTCAATTCCCGCGTGGTGTGCTTTGTGCTGAAAGGCATGGGCGAAAATCTCCGCAAGATCGCCATGCACATCACCAACGATTTTGTCACCTCTGCGGTGGGAACCAACTTCAAAAACGGCGTGGCGACATGGTGCTATTTTGACGAGTTCCATATCCTGCTCCGCGATCCGCTGACCGCCAGCTACTTCGTGACCGTCTGGAAGATGCTCCGCAAACAGGGCTGCGTCCCCTCGGCCCTGACGCAGAATGTGAAAGACCTGCTGGCCAGCCGGGAGATCGAGAACATTCTGGACAACACAGATTTTATGATCCTGCTGTCGCAGGCGCAGAGTGACCGCGCCATTCTTGCCAAGCAGATCGGCATTTCAGAGCACCAGCTATCGTATATCACGCAGTCCAACTCCGGCGAGGGCCTGCTGTTCTATGGCAGCGTCACCATCCCGTTTGTTGACCGCTTCCCCCGTGGCGAGATTTACGACCTGCTGACTACCAAGCCGGAGGACGCTGCCAATGGAAAACAGGCAGAATAAGCCGCCCAAGGGCGGGGCTGCTTCTGGTCACGGTGGCCAGAAGTTCCATACCGACAGCGAACAGGCCAAGCTCCACAAGTCCAAGCTCCGCATGGAGAGCCGGGAGGAACGGCTGAACAAGGCCCGTGAAAGGCTGGCAAAGCAGAAGCCGCCGAAAAAGCCCGGCCCCATCAAGCGGATCGCCCGGATCGCCGGACATGAAACCCATGCTTTTCTGCATGGAAAGGTGTATCAGGAGGAGCGCGACAATGTAGGTGTGGAGGGCGGTCATTTTGTGGAGCGTTCCGGCGAGGCCGCGCTGCACTATGGGCGGCACAAGGTACGCAGGGCCATCCGGGAGCACCCGGCCAAGGCCGCCGCCCGTGCCGAGTCCCGGTACATCAAGGCCACGGCGGACTACCATTCCCGCAAGTTTGCACAGGAGCAGCCGGAGGCGCAGAGCGCCGCCGCCCGGTTATGGCACCGCCACAAGCTGAAACGGGAGTATCAGCGCAAGGCGCGGGAAACCGCCAAGCAGACCGCCAAAGCCGCCGAACAAACCGTATCGGCCACAGAGCGGTTTGTCCGGGAAGCGGCGGCGTTCGTCAAGCGGCATCCCGTGGGGACGCTGCTTGCGCTGGGCTGCCTGCTGGTGGTGCTGACCCTGCAATCGTGTATGTCCTCGATGGTGTCCGTGGGAAACAGCACCCTTGCGGCCATCGCCGCCAGCACCTATAAGGCGGAGGACGCGGATATGCTGGGAGCCGAGGCCGCCTATTGCGCTTTGGAGGACGAGCTGCAACGTTACCTCGACACCTACACCCGCACCCACGATTATGACGAATACCATTTTGACCTCGACACCATTGAACACGATCCCTATGTACTGATCTCTATGATCTCCGCACTCCATGAGGGCGCGTGGACACTGGACGAGGTGCGGGGGACGCTGCAAGACCTCTTTGACCGCCAATATATTTTGACCGAGGATGTGGTGGTGGAGGTGCGCTACCGCACCGTCACCCGGACGGACAGCGAGGGAAACAACTACGATGTGGAGGTGCCGTACAACTATTACATCTGCTATGTCACGCTGGAAAACTTCAATCTCTCCCACGTACCGGTTTACATGATGTCCGAGGAGCAGCTTTCCATGTACGCCCTGTATATGTCCACGCTGGGGAACCGGCCCGATCTGTTCCCCACGTCCGGCTATATCGGGAAATACATCACCAACCGCCCGCCGGAGCATGAAGTCCCGGAGTCCTATCTGGATGATGAAACCTTTGCCACCATTCTGAAAGAAGCGGAAAAGTATCTCGGTTTCCCCTATGTGTGGGGCGGCAGCAGCCCGTCCACGTCCTTTGACTGCTCCGGCTTCGTCAGCTATGTCTACAATCAATGCGGCTGGAGCTTTGGGCGGCTGGGGGCGCAGGGGCTTTATAACATCTGCTCCCGGACGAGCAGCCCCCGGCCCGGTGATTTGGTGTTCTTTGTCGGCACCTATGACACAGCGGGCATTTCTCATGTGGGCATCTATGTGGGCGACGGCTGGATGCTCCATTGTGGCGACCCCATCAGCTATGCCAACCTGAACAGCAGCTATTGGCAATCCCATCTTTACGCCTACGGGCGACTACCGTAAAGGAGGTTTTTTGATATGGCAATTACGAAAAGCGCAAAGATTGAGGCCGAGATTGAAAAGGTCAAGGCCAAAATTGCCGAGCAGCAGACACGGCTTAAAGAATTGGAGCAGAAAAAGCTGGAGGCGGAAAACAGCGAGATTGTAGAGATCGTGCGCGGCATGAGCATCTCCCTTGCCGATCTGCCGCTGGTGCTCCAGCAGCTCCGGGGCGGCGCTTCTGGTCACGGTGGCCAGAAGCCGACAGAACAGACGGAGGTGACGGAATGAAAAAACTGCGGCTTTTGCTGATGACGCTTTGTGTGACCGTCCTCATGGGCAGTATGGCGGTCACGGCCTACGCCGGGGGCGGTGAGGAATGGGATGGGCTTGACCCGGTGGAGCCGCTGCCCACCGAAACCGTTGACCCCGGCGAGGGCTTCACCGAGGACGGCGACCTTGTGACCCGTGATTTGCTCTACGATAAGGCCACCAACAAGCAGTTCATCACGGTGCAGACCAGCGGCGGCAGCACCTTTTACATCGTCATCGACTACGATAAGCCCACCGACGAGGACGGCGAACAGTACCAGACCTATTTTCTGAACATGGTGGACGAAGCCGACCTGCTGGCGGCGATGCAGGCGGCGGGCGGTGAGCTGCCGGAGTGTTCCTGCGCGGATAAATGCGCCGTGGGCGCCATCAACACGGATTGCACCGTCTGCGCCGTGAACATGAGCGAGTGCCAGGGCAAGGCCCCGGAGCCTGCGCCTGTGGCAGAGCCGGAGCCTGACCCCGATCCGGAGCAGCCCAAGACCACGGGCAGCGGCGGTATGCTTCTGCTGGCGCTGGCCGTGGTGGTCATTGGCGGCGCTGGCTGGTACTTCAAAATCTACCGTCCCAAGAAGCAGCGGGCCGCTGAGTCCGAGGCGGACTATGGCAGCGAGTACGACGGTGCGGAGGATTATGACGAAACCGATCCCGAGGATGACGGGCCGCCGTGGGACAAGGACGGTGAAGAATGAGGTTTACCAACAGCCCCTATGAGGACTTTATGAAAGAAAAAAGCTACTTCAAGGGCGTCCCGCCCAACCTGCCGCCCAAAGGCTCCCGCTGCGATGGCTGCCTCTATTGGCATGGGATCGGCTGCGTGTTCTGCTACCGGGAACAGCTCAGGGTAAAGACAGGGGGCAAACATGAGCCGTGAATTGACCCGGCAGGAAAAGGCGGCGATCCGCTCCCTTGTGAAGCGGTGGTGTGCCAACTATGACAAAGACATTGGCTGTCTGCCGCTGGATTGCGAGTGCTATATGCTGGGGAAATGCTGGACGGGCGCTTATTGCCGCTATTTCCGTTCGGCGGTGCTGCCACTTGACCCCGTGCTGGAAAGGTCGCTGACCGTGGAGCGTATCACGGGAACCCGGCCTTGTCCGGTGTGCGGCAGGGCCTTTCTCCCGGACGGGCGGCAGCGGTATTGCTCACCGGCCTGCGCCGGGGCTGCAAGGCGGCAGAAGCAGCGCGGCTATATGCGGAAATACCGGGGTAGGCCGTGAGCATTTGACCCCAGAAAACGCCCTTGATTGCAGGGCTTTCCGGGGCCGCTTCATGGGCGGGGCGTATGATTTCATAGCCCCGCCCGGTTTTGCAGAAATATTGCTAACATTTTGGAAAGGAGGACGTATGGACAAAAACCAAGGCTATGAGATCATTCAGGCCGTCATGCTGGAAAATGGCAGGGGCTTTGCGCTGGGGCATCATCCTACCGCTCCCTCGCCCTATGTCACATGGGCTTGCTATGACGACAAGGACGGCCAGCGGCAGTATGAATGGGGGCATTACGGCAGCGACCGTGCCGCTCTGGAACAGGACTTTGCGGCGCGGGTGCAGGAATACCAGCGCCTTTACAACGTCGGTGTCAAGCAGACCGAGGCTCCCGGCCTTTACAAGTATTATTCTACCCAGCGTCCCGTGGACATTGGGACATTTCCCAAGCCGCCCCGCAACGCCCCGGATGAGATCGTCAACTACGATCAGCGCGTCCCGGTTGAAAATGGATCGTTTCTGGCGTGGGGGCATTTGACCTACACGCGGCCATTGACGAAACGGCAGGCGTCTGACTATGAGCTGCGGCCTGCGCCCGACAATCCTGACAGACCCCGTTCGATCCGGGAGCAGATGAAAACCGCCGCAAAACAGGCCGAGGCTGACCGTGGGCAATCCGCCCCAAAGAAAAATGCCCCTGACCGGGGCGAGAGATAGGAGGACATTTATGGATCAGGAACGCAATCCCAACAAGAACGCCGAGCTTTCGATGGAGCAAAATTATAATCAGATCGACGGCATCATCAACAATCTGCCTGCGCCGCTCCCAGAGGATAAGCCGCTGGATAAGGTGCGGGAACACCCGCCCAAGCGCCGCAGCCGGGAGCGTGAGGAGCGTTGACAAAGAAGCGCGTCCGCAGCGTCCCCATCTATGTGTGGGTACGGCCTGACGAGCTGGAGGTCATTCGGGAGCGCATGGCCGAGGCGGGCATCCGCAATATGAGCGCCTATATCCGAAAAATGGCGCTTGGCGGCTATGTGCTCCACGTTGACCTTGAACCTGTCAAGGAGCTTGTGTCGCTCCAGCGGCGCTGTGCAAACAATCTTAATCAGGCGGCCATCCATGCCAACAGCTACGGCGGCCTGTACCCGGACGAGCTGAAGCGTCTGCAAAAGGACTATGCCGACCTGTGGGGGCCGCTGTCTGATCTGCTGGCCCGGCTCTCCGCCATTGTAACGATGTGACACAGGGGGGAACGGCCCCGTGCCGTTCCCCGGCTGTCCCTGCTTCTGGTCATTGTGACCAGAAGTGCGGAGGGCAGGGACATCCTTGAGCGCCGATTTTTTCAGAGTTATAATAGACATATACAGGAAAAAGGAGGAACCCCCTATGCGGATCATATTCAAAATTCTTGCCGCTCCCTTTGTGCTGGTGCTGACCTTGCTTGTGGCCGTGCTCTCGTTCCTGCTGAGTCTTTCCGCTGGTTTGCTCTCCATCCTCGCGTCGGTGCTGGGGCTGCTGAGTGTCCTGATGCTGTTTGTGGAGAAAGACATTTCCACAGGGATCGCGGGGCTTCTGATGGCGTTTGCCATTTCACCCTTTGGCCTGCCTGCGCTGGCCGGATGGCTGCTTGCCAAGCTGGACGAGCTGAACGGCTCCCTGCGGGGCTTCATCATGGGCTGAGTTCTGGTCACGGTGGCCAGAAGATGCAGAAAACGGCGGCTGATCCCATCCGCCGTTTGTCGTATGGAAAGGAGGGATGCCTACGGCCACAACCTACCTCAAATCCCACAAGCGGGCCGATAAGCGGACGGCCCTGCAAAGCCTGAAAGACCGCTTTGACTATGGCCTGAACCCGGAGAAGCTGGGGGCCGTTTCCTCCTACCTCTGCGATCCGGCCACGGCACACGCCGAGTTCATGCTGGTCAAAAATCAGTATCAGGGCGAAACTGACCGCAGAGCCGGACACGGGGCGCTATGCTACCAGATCCGGCAGGCGTTCCCGCACGGCGAGGTGACGGCGGAGGAGGCCAACCGCATCGGCTATGAAACGGCGATGCGCTGGACAAAGGGCAAGTATCAATTCTTCGTCTGTACCCATATAGACAAAGAGCACATTCATAATCACATCTACTACAATTCCACCGCCTATGACCGCTCCCGGAAGTTCCGTAACTTCATCGGCTCCTCGTTCGCCCTGCGGCGGCTGTCTGACCGGGTATGTCTGGAGCACGATCTGTCCGTGATTACAAATCCCAAGCTCCACAGCAAGGGGCGGTATCTGCACTACGGTCAATGGCTGGGCGAAAATCAAAAGCTCTCACAGAAAGAACAGATCCGCCTTGCCATTGACGCGGCCCTGACGGAGCACCCCGAGGACTTCGCAGATTTTCTCCGGCGCATGGAAACGGCAGGCATACAGGTCAAGCACGGGCGCGGCGGCGTGATCTCATTCCTTGTGCCAGGACAACAGCGGGCGGCCCGTTTCCGGGCGTCCACGCTGGGGGACGGCTACGGCCCCGAGGACGTGCAGGCCGTCATTGACGGCAAGGCTCCCACACGAACGGCCACGGCGCGGAAAGCGCCCGCACCCCGCCGTGTCAATCTGCTGATCGATATTCAGGAGAGGATGCGTCAGGGTAAAGGCCCAGCCTATGAACGCTGGGCCAAGGTGTACAACCTTAAACAGATGGCGGCTGCGCTGCAATATCTGAAAGAGCACCGGCTCTTTGAATATGACGATTTGGCCGCAAAGACTGACGCTGCCACGGAGCAGTTTCACACGCTGGCCGGGGACATTCAGCAGACCGAGGCCGAGCTTTCCCGTGTGTCCGATCTGATGGCTGCCGTGGTGCAGTACGCAAAGACCCGCCCTGCTTTCGATGGGTACAAGGCCGCCAAGTACAGCCGGAAATATCTTGCCGAGCATGAGGCGGAACTGGCCGACTACCGGGCTGCAAAGGCGACGATGGCCGAGCTGCTGGGCGGCGAGAAGCTCCCCAAAATGGACGTACTAAAAGAAAAACGCCGCCAACTGGCAGCGCGGAAAAAAGCTCTTTATTTGGAATACCGCAAGGCCCAGCAGGATATGCGGGAGCTGGTGGCAGTCAAGGGCAGCGTGGATCATCTGCGCGGGCTGACGGACAGCCAGCGCAATAAGGAGCAGGCCCGTTAGGGACGGCGACGCAGACAACGTTTCTTCTGGTCACGGTGTCCAGAAGTCCAGCGGGTTTGGGGGCACCCCAACAAGCATTTCCGCAGCGCGGAAATTGCAAGTGTCAATACACTTGCCTTGCTTGCCGCTAACGCGCTCCCCCGGAAACCCCGCGAAAAACGGAGGCAACGCCGTTTCTTACGCTCCCTCCGTTCCACGGTTTTCTATGATTGCGTTGATAATCCCCTCGACGAGCCGCAGCTCACTTTCGCTGAGGGAATTAAGCAGAATGTTGATCCGCTTCTTTGCGGCTTCATCGGCGCTCATATCGGGGTAGAAGTATTCATCTACTGACAGGTCGAACATGGTTGCCAGTTGATAGAAAATATCTAAGCTCGGATGTTGACCGTCGTTTTCGTGGTACATGACAGTACGAGTGTCCCGCCCGATGATGTCAGCCAATTGCTCCTGTGTCATGCCTTTCTTCTCGCGGGCTTTCTTGATTGCAAGCCCCATCGGACGAAAATCAAATTTGCGTTCGCTTTTTTCGTTCTTCATGTCATCACCACCTAATGTAATTTTACATTTCGGGTGATAGTATTTGAACGGTGTTACATTTCATTCGTACTCATTTTTCATTTCATGTACACAGTTGAACTTGTGATACTGTAATGATAAAATAAACAATAGTGTACCTTTCACGAAAGAAATATCACAACTCTACTATTATTCAACATCCAAAATGATATACTCGCTTGCCATTCGGTTGCTAAATGGCAGCGTTAGAGCGATAATGCTCTTAGCGATCACAGGAGGTCAAAATCAATGTTCAATATTGACAAGAAGAAATTTGGCGCATTTGTCGCCGCACTTCGCAAAGAAAAAGGAATCACTCAAAAAGAGTTGTCAGAACAACTCTGTATATCTGATAAGGCTGTAAGCAAATGGGAAACGGGAGTTAGCTTGCCCGATACCGTTCTATTGATCCCGCTGGCAAATCTGTTGGATGTTTCCGTTACGGAACTTTTAATGTGTGAGAGATTGCCGAACAATGATGTACTAAAACCTGATAAGGTTGAGGATATTGTTAAGACGGCAATCACTTATGCGGACGAAAGCCCTGAAAGGGCATATCATGTAAAGAGCAAGTGGATTGTCTTTTACGGATTTTCCCTTTTGATTTGTTGTATCGGTACATTTCTGAACTATACAACGGCGCAGCCCTGCATGGAGACCTTGGAAACGCTTGCGCTTCTAAGTGCGGTATTCGGCGCGTACTTTTGCTGCTTCGTCCGCACTAAGTTATCAAGCTTTTATGATGAAAACAGTGTAAACATTTTTTATGATGGCCCATTCCGCATGAATGTGCCGGGAGTAAAATTCAATAATCGCAACTGGCCACATATTGTGAGAACTCTCCGCTTGAGTTTGTGCCTGTGTATGATACTATTCCCGATTATCAACATCGTGGCGGGCAGCATTGTAGCAGATGTATGGGAAAACATAGGGAAATATGTTTTCTTGGCTATGTTCCTTTGCGGTGTGCTGTTGCCAATATATGTGGTTGGAAAGAAGTATGAATAAATTAACTATAACCTGTAATAAAGCGTTGCACTAACTCTGCCAAATCTGCTGCACGACGGCAAAAGAAAAAAAGCTGTCGTACAGCAGTCCCATCAACACGCCTATATGAAACGGCGGCTTTGAATTTCAGAGCCGCCGTTTCTTTGCGCTTGCACAAACTGATGACGACTTGCAGGGACACGGTAGCCGATTGGAGGTTAATCTGCCGTGTCCATTTTACTTTTCCATAGCGTTCATGATCTGCACCAGCTAAAAAAAGCGTAGCCCCTCCATCGGAGCAGTCCGGCTTTGAAAGTGAAATTAAACATCATGTAACAGGATATTTATTTGCTTGCGTCCGCATAGCGTCATGCTGTGCGGGCGTTTTTATATGCCGCTGCTTCTGGTCACGGTGGCCAGAGGCTCCACGGTGCCGTGGGCCACCTGTTCTCCATTTCAATCCGCACTCACCAACCACCTTTTGAAATGGAGGACAATTATGACGACTATCAACCTGAAACGGTATTACCCCTATATGACCGAAAATGTGATGCTGGAAGTTTCGGACGAGATCGCCGCCGCCCTCTCGATGGGAGGCCGCCTGTGTGACAGCTACAAGCGGCAGAAGCGCAGAAACGGCGAGTGCTCGCTGGACATCGATCCCGGCTTTGAGGCCGACGTGCTCCGCCAGCCCATGACCCCGGACGAGTACATTGAGGCACGGGAAACCACCTTTGCCCTCTATGACGCGCTGGCCCAGCTCCCGCCTATGCAGGCCCGGCGTGTGTACCAGCATTATCTTCTTGGCATGAGCAAGGCCGAGATCGCGGCAGCCGAGGGCGTTGGCCGGAGCCGCATCTGCTGCTCCATTGAGCGCGGGCTGGCCTCTATGAAAAATATTTTGAAAAAATCTCTGTAAGAGGGAGTACATTTGCCCCCAAAACCTCCTGATAGGTGAGAGGAGTTTTCTTCCTCGCCTTGAAAACTGAATAGACAGTATTCCCGATACGAAATCCGCGTGATAGCGACGTAAGGTGCGCCGCCACGACAGCCAGCTCAGGAGGTGATGGACAAGCTGGCCGAGCGATCAACGCAGCCTTTGACCCGGTGCTGGCAAACCGGGCGCGAGGACAGCGCGGAGGATAATGAAACTTGCTCACGCCCTCCCACAGACTTGAGGGGGAGTTCCTGCGGTATGCGCCAGCCCTCCACGGGCAGCGGTGCTGTGGGACTATGCAGCCGAAGCCATCGGCGGTCTGGAATACTCCCCGTGCCGGGGATGCGTGGCAAATACGGCACACAACAATCATACAGGGAGCCGTCCAACCGGGCCTTTCTGTCTTATGACAGCCCAAACCATTCCGGCGCGGCGGCTCCCTCTTTTGTGGATTGAAACGGAAAACAACTGTCCCGCTGCTTCTGGTCATCGTGGCCAGAGGTGGGGCAAGGTCAAAGGACGGCGCTTTCGTGCCGTCCTTTCACGTTTCCCCACGGACAACGGGAAACCATCAAATCTATTCACACCGCTGATTGTTATAGGAGGTTTTCAGATGACGGAGGCAAGAGTCGGCTATCACAAGGAAGTCAAAACCGCGTCTTTTCAGGGCAAATCCATCACCGTGGAAAACCTGACCCCGATGCTCTCTCCCCGAGCACGGGATAAGCGCAAGCGTGAAATTGAAAGCTGTCTGTATGAGGTCTTTGTGAAGTATGCGCCGGGACGGGCGCAGATGCACTAATGCAGGACATCCTTGAGATACGGGGCTGCCAGAGGTATAATATAGGTGTAAGGTTTGGTAGCTCCTACACGGAAAGGAGCACCAAATGATTATTCGTGAAGATGCCATTTATGGCAGACAGTCCGTTGACCGCAAGGACAGTATCAGCATTGAAAGCCAGATTGAGTTCTGCAAGTATGAATTGAGAGGAGGCAATTTCCGCAAGTACACCGATAAGGGCTATTCCGGCAAGAACACCGACAGGCCCAAGTTCCAAGAAATGATGGCCGATATTCGCCGGGGCCTGATCAAGCGCGTGGTGGTCTACAAGCTGGATCGTATCAGCCGTTCCATTTTGGACTTCGCAACCATGATGGAAACTTTTCAGGAATACAATGTCGAGTTCGTTTCCTCTACGGAAAAGTTTGACACGTCCACCCCGATGGGGCGGGCCATGCTGAATATCTGCATTGTGTTTGCCCAGCTTGAACGTGAAACTATCCAAAAGCGCGTGACCGATGCCTACTATTCCCGCTGCCAGCACGGTTTTCACATGAGCGGTGCGGCCCCCTACGGCTTCCAACTGGAGCCGACCACCATTGAGGGCATCCGCACAAAAATGATGAAGCCTGACCCGGAAACGGCAGATATTGCAAAGCTGATGTTTGAAATGTACTCTCAGCCCGCAACCTCTTTCGGGGACATCGCCCGTTACTTTGCCGACGAGGGCATCCTGATCTACGGCAAGGAAATGACACGGGGCTTTATCTCCCAGCTTTTGAGAAATCCCATTTACGCGCAGGCCGACCTCGATATGTACGAGTTCTTCAAAAGTCAGGGGACGGTGGTAGTCAATGAAGCGACAGATTTTGCCGGAACAAACGGCTGCTATCTCTATCAGGGCCGGGATGTGCAGGAAAGAAAAAACAAGCACCTGAAAGATCAGATACTTGTTCTTGCTCCCAGCGAGGGGCTGGTATCGTCTGATACATGGCTGCGCTGCCGGAAGAAGCTCATGGCGAACAAGACGTTCCAAGGCGGGCGAAAGGCAAAGAACACATGGCTTGCCGGAAAGGTCAAGTGTGGCCGCTGCGGATACGCGCTTATGAGCGTCGGCAATCCGACAGGCGTTCAGTATCTCCGCTGCTCCAAGCGGGCCGACAGTAAAAGCTGTGACGGCTGCGGGACGCTCCGTACACGGGAATTTGAAAGGTTCCTGTACGGCGAAATGGTCAAGAAGCTGTCCGAGTTCCAGACGCTGACGGCAAAGCGGGAAACGGTCAATCCCAAATTGACCGCGCTGAACATGGAGCTTGCCCGCGTGGAGGAGGAGATTGAAAAACTGCTGAATACTCTGACCGGGGCTAATGCTGTGCTGCTGTCCTATGCCAACAGCAAAATCGAGGAGCTGGACACACACCGCCAAGCCTTGACAAAAGAGATCGCGGCGCTGTCGGCGGAAATCATGTCCCCGGAGCAGATCGAGCGGCTGTCGGTCTACCTCAACCAATGGGAAGAAATTGACTTCGAGGACAGGCGGCAGGTTGCCGACGGCCTGATCTCACAGATCCGCGCAACCGACGAACACGTTTCGATTGAGTGGAAAATTTGACTTTTACTTATCCATCGCACACGACAAAGGGCTGTGTGCCCTTGTCAAGCGATGTAAGCCATAGCAAAAGAAACAAGGCTGCTTTGTCGGAATCACATTGATACGGCACAGCAGCTTTTGTCATACGAAGGTTCGTTGGAAACGGAAATGTCCGCCTTGCTTGAAAAGCGCAAGGAGCTTTACTCCAAATCCCGTTCCGCAAAGGACGAGGACACAAAATCACAGGTCAAGGCGGAGCTATCCGATATTTCCAAACGCCTTAGTATTTTGCGAAAGGAGGTTAAACTTTGCGAGGGTATCGCCGCCCGTAGCGACACCCTTAAAGAAAAACTCGCAGCTATACGGGCAGATGAACAAGAACAGCAAAGAAAGGAGCTGACGAAAAATGAACACAGGCGGCGAAGCGGCAGAACAAATCGTCCGAATGAGCTTGGAGGGCTTTGAAGTCGCTGCAAAAATCACAGGCGCAGGAGCGAAAAACATTGCCATCCTGCTGTATTCCATTCTGAAAGAAGAAAAGAAAACCAAAGGCAAGGCACGGCTTTCCTCAATGCTGCGCTCTGGAAAAGAGCTGAAGGTCTTTACCGTGAAAAATGACGACCTCAAAACATTCACACAGGAAGCCAAAAAGTACGGCGTTCTTTACTGCGTCCTTGCAGACCGCAAGAATAACGACCCTAATGCAGAGGTCGATGTTATCGCCCGTGCGGAGGACGCATCGAAAATCAGCCGTATCGTGGAGCGCTTCAACCTTGCATCGGTGGACACCGCTTCTATCGTAACCGAAGCGGAGAAATCCAAAGGCGAAAAGAACGGACAGCCAGAGCCAGAAATCACAACACCCGAAAAAGCAGAAAAGGACAAGCTGCTTGACGAGCTTATGGGTAAGCCTGTCGGCAAGGAGGAAAACGCCCCAAACCCCTCGGTGGCAAAGACCGAAAAATCCCCTCAGTCCGAGCCTACCTCAGAGAAGCAAAGCAAATCCGTAGAGGGGGCTACTATGACTAAGGAAAAACCTTCTGTCAAAGAGGAACTGCGGAAAATCAAAGAGAGCCGCAAAGAACAGGAAGCGGACAAAGGCACTTCCGCCCTGGACAAAAGCGGAGCTTACGACAGGGCTAAGAGTGCCAACGGCAAGACCGAACACAAGCAGCCTCAGAGAAAAAAGAAACACAAAAAATCCAAAGAAGCGAGGTAAACAAGTATGAGTATCTATGATGTATTCAGCGGCGGCAGCAAGCCGTTTGACAAAGAGCAATGGGCTGCCCAGAAGCAGGCACAGCGCAAAGAAGCCTATGAGCTGATTGACAACACCTGCTCCGAAATGATGATTAGCGGCGACAGCTTCCGTCAGTATCTTGACGTGCAGGGACGGTTTGACCGCTATTCCGTAAACAATGCAATTCTGGTATCGGCGCAGATGCCAGAAGCAACGCAGCTCAAAGAAAAAGCCGCTTGGAAGCAGAGCCGTGTCTATGTGAATAAGGACGCACAGAAAGTCGTTATCCTTGAGCCGAGCAAGGAATACACCCGTGGGGACGGCTCTAAGGCGGTCGGCTACAACGCAAAAGAGGTCTATGACATTTCCGAAACCTCTGCAAAGGACAGACAGGAAGCACAGGAAAAGAAACCTATGCGTGAGCTTGTGTCGGCACTCATTGACGCAAGCCCTGTGCCTTTTGTACCTGTTGCAGACCTTGAAATGCCTGCCTACTACGACAGCGAACAGCAGAGCATTTTTATCCGCACGGGTCTTAACGAGGAACAGCTTTTCGTGAGTATGGCAAAGGAAGTATCAGCGGCGGTCTTTGACTTTAAGCATAACGAAAGCCGAGAAGCGTCCGAGTTCAAATCCTACTGCGTGGCGTATATGGTAAGCTCCCGCTACGGCGTTGATACCAGAGGTTTTAATTTCTCCAGACTTCCGAAAGAGCTTGCGGAAACGGATACGCAGGCTTTCAAGGGAGAGCTTGGCTCAATGCGTGATGTTCTGGGCGAAATCCAGAGCGAAATGTATAAGAGCTTGGAGAAGAACAAGCCTGCCAAAAGCAAGGAACAGGAACGATAAACGGAGGTACAGCCTATGAGAGAAGAACGATACCATATCGCACTTGATAAGTACGATAAAAATATCGTTATCAATGCACTCAACACCCTGCGCACACGGCAGTTACAGGAGGAACGCCCCACCGAGCCTGTTGACGAGCTGATTAGCAAGGTAGCACACGCCCCGACAAAGAAATTCAAGGTCGTGCATTGCAGGTGTAATGAGGAACGATAACGACAAAAAGACGAGCCTAATCCTTTCCGCCTGCGGCGTCGTTCCTGTCGTGTGGCTTGCTCTGCTGACCGCCCCTTATGTGGGCGGCGGCATTGTAAAAATCATCCAAGGGCTGACCAATGCTATGGGCAGTCCCTTTGCTGTAACCGTATGTGAGGACAGCGTAAAGACTGTCCTTATTTTTTTAGCCGCATACGGTATGGCTATCGGTATTTATTTCTCCACACGCAGAAATTACCGCAGGCGTGAGGAACACGGCTCTGCAAAATGGGGCAACGCCGATGCGCTGAATAAGAAGTATCGGGATAAAGACCCGTCCGAGAACAAGCTGCTGACCCAGAATGTCCGCATTGGTCTGGACGGGAAAAAGCACCGCCGAAATCTCAATATCTTAGTCTGCGGCGGCTCTGGTGCAGGCAAAACACGCTTTTTCTGTAAGCCTAATGCGATGCAATGCAACACCTCTTTTGTGGTGCTTGACCCAAAAGGTTACAATATACCAAGATAGAAAAAGGTAGCGTTTTATCAACGCTAATTACATACAGAAGGGAGGCAAAACCGTGGCAAAGAAAGAAGAAATCAAAATCACAGCTCTATACGAGCGATTATCCAGAGACGATGAACAGGCTGGCGAATCGAACTCCATCCTAAATCAGAAAAAGTATCTCGAAGAATATGCCCGACAAAAGGGACTGAGAAATATCCGCCATTTCTATGACGATGGCTACTCAGGCACGAATTTCAACCGCCCCGGCTTTACCGCCCTGCTGGAAGAAATCGAAGCCGGACGGGTGGACACTCTGGTAGTAAAAGACCTTTCAAGGTTTGGCAGAAATTACCTGCAAGTCGGCTATTACACAGAGATTGTATTCCCGAAAAAGGGTGTTCGCTTTATCGCTATCAACAACAATGTGGATAGTGCCAATCCAACCGAAAATGACTTCACACCGTTTTTGAATATCATGAACGAGTGGTACGCCAAAGACACCAGCAACAAAATCAAGGCTGTCTTTAAGTCCAGAATGAAAGAGGGACTAAGGTGCAGCGGTGCTATCCCCTATGGCTACAAGCGTATCAACGGAGATAAGCAGACCCTTGTTGTGGATGAACCGGCTGCTGAAATCGTCAGAAAGGTGTTCCGTCTTGCCTGTCAAGGTATGGGCGTGACGGCGATTGCGGAACAACTGACCGAAGAAAAGGTGCTGATACCATCTGCATATACGGCAAAGTATTTCCCCGAAAATTGCAGAAACAGGAGCTTCAGCGACCCTTACCGTTGGAACGCAAATACGATTGGTCATATTCTGGACAGGCAGGAATATCTCGGTCATACCGTGTTGGGCAAATCCATCTGTGAGAACTTCAAGACAAAGCAACGCAGAGCCGCAACGCCGGAAGAACTGATGATATTCCCCGATACCCACGAAGCCATCATTGACCAAGACACATGGGACATTGCCCAGAAGCTCCGTGTTCGTGCAAAACCGAGAGCCGCAAACGGAACTTATTCCCACCGTTTGTCCGGCATGATCTATTGTGCGGATTGTGGTTCACGAATGGGATTCATCAGCCCCGAAGCAAGGCAAAGCGGAAAACATTATGATTCCGATTCTGCTTTTCAATGTGGCAATTATCGAAATCAGAACAATGAATGTGTTTCCCACTTCATTAAAACCTCTGCTCTGGAAGCGGCGATTTTGCAGGCAATCAAAGCGGTCAGCCAATATGTCATTGAGAACGAAGCAGAGTTTATTTCCCAGCTCAAGACCGTATGGAATGAGAGCAAATCCAAGTCAGCCAACAACGGACAGCAGGAAATTGACGAAGCCAAGAAACGAATGGCTGAACTGGATGCAAAGATACAGAAGCTCTATGACAGTGCCATCAGCGGTCTGTTGCCGGAGCGACAGGCACAGCGAATGATACAGCAGTACGATGAAGAACAGCTTATGCTGGAAAAACGAGTTGAGGAATTGCAGGGACAGATACAAGAGGAAGAAGTTGAGAAAATCGACACCAACCGCTTTATCGCCTTAGTCAACAAGTACCGAAACTGCGAGGAACTGACGGACACCATGCTCTATGCCTTTATTGACAGAGTGGAAGTCCACGAAGCCACAGGTGGTCGCACCGTTTACCGTCAGCAGAATATCGACATTTATTTCAACTTCATCGGCAACTACTATCCCCCTGTTGAAACTGTTTCCGAAGAAGAACGCATTGCCGCCATCGAAGCCGAGCAGTTGCGAAAGAAGCAGGAAAAGGCGAAACGAGCCGCAGAGGTTCAGAAACAGAAAAAAGCAGCATTGATGAAAGCTGTTGAAGCCGGAGACCCGGAAGCTATTGCTGAATATGAACGCAAACTTGCCTTGCAGCGTGAGCGAAACCACCGCAGACAGCAGAAAATCAAGGAAGCCAGAGAAGCCGACCCTGCCTATATCGCCCAAATGGAAGAAAAGGAACGCTTACAGCGTGAAAAGCTACTGGAAGCGGAACGCAAACGGACAGAACGAGCCAACAGGCAAAAGAAACTTTCCCGAAAGGAGCTGAAAGAAGCCGCCAAGACAGACCCGAAAGCCGCCGAGGAATGGCAAGCCTTGAAAGAAAAAGAAGCCGTAGCCAGACAGCGAAAAAAGGAGCGTGAGGAAGAACGCATGGCGGCAGACCCCGAATATGCCGCTATGATGGCAGAACGCAAGGCTGAATACACGAGGACAAGAACTGCCAAGCGACAGGCAGAGCGTGAAGCCCTTGTAGAGCTTGCCAAGACCGATGAAGAAGCAGCAAAGAAGCTGGCTGAAATGCGAAAGTATCAGAGCCAAGCTACTGTCAGAAGCTATCAGAAAATGAAAGCCGATGCAGAAGCCGGAGACCCCGATGCAATCAAACGCTATGAAACTACCCTTGCCAAACGCAGGGAAGAATATCACAGAAAGAAAGGTGCTTGAATATGGAACTGAATTTTATCAAATGTGGAGACTACTACATCCCCGACATCAAGCTGAAAAATCCGAATATCCGTCTTGGCAAGTGGGGACGGATGCGAAAGGAGTATCTGCGACTGGCTAATCCAGTCCTGTTCTCCGACATGGTGCTGAATGAAACTCTCTATGAGCATTGTGCGGAGATTGAGGAAACCGCCAAGAAGCGTATGGAAATCATCGTGCCACAGCTTGCAAAGGCATACGGCGTGACGGAGCAGCTCAAAGCCGAAAATCAAATCGAATGGGTTCGCCAGATGAACGCTTGTGTTGCACAGGCTGAGGAAGCCATCAAGGGCGAGCTGATTTACTGCTGAGAAAGGAGCGTGAATTTATGATTTTAGAAGCAATCTTCAATGGAGAGATTTATCCGGCAGAAACGGTAGTACCGAAATCAGAGAAGTTTCGGGAAGCAGGACAGGCAATCGCAGACATCATGCGATACTTTGAGCAGACATTGAGCAAAGAAGATTATGCGAAGCTGGATAAGCTCAATGACAATTTTGCAGACTGCCAGACTATGCAGACCGAGGAACATTTCAAGTATGGTTTTACAATGGGCGTTCTGCTGATGAAAGAGATATACGAACTGCCCGACTTTAAGTAAAAAAGTCAAGTGCAGAACCAACAATTTAATATCGTGAGCAAAGCGACAGGTATTTCTATTCTGAGTATCTGTCGCTTTTATTTTATCAACTATCAAGGAGGACTTTTGAATGAAAATGAACCTGAAGGAAATGAAAACCCTGTATACCTTTGGCTGTCCGAACCGTGAAGCAACGGTTGAGCGTTTGCGTTATGTAGCTGCCCTTACTCCTGATCCGGCGGCAAAGAAACTGTTCTATATGCTGTCGGTCAAGCTGAGTGACGAGAAGTGCGACAAATGGTATCGTCGTTTCTACTACAATCTGCGTTTGCAGATGCAGGAATACTACCAGCACAAGGCAGTCATTATGGATAGCTACTGGAATCATCACATGGAGAAAAGTTATGGCGAAGCTGACGAAGTATGAAAAAGAAACTATCATCCTCTTTAATGAGGGCGAGGACACAGCCAGTATCTACACCTACAATGCCAGCCTGCGAAAGCGACTGGCATTGTTCAGTAAAAAGCACCCCGATCTCTGCCGACTGGAAAAATCCCATGAGCAAGGCGGTGTGACTTATCTTCTGGACAAGTCCAGACTTTCTATCCGTCTGCAACCGCCGTACAGCGAGGAACGCAGACGAAAAGCAAGCGAGAACGCCAAGCAAAACGGTTTCAATAGCCAGATGGAATGATGTAGCATTTTGGGTTGATTTGCGGTCAAAATGTCGGGTCTGCACTTGATGTTTTCTTTGGCTGTTAGCTGAAAAATACAGATTATATGAGGTGTACAATGTTGAATTAGAAATACAGATATGATATACTTCGAGTAAGGACATAGTCCTGCAATTATAAATTATAAACATAAGCTGTATACGGAAAGAAGGATTTTGATATGAATTATAAGCATCCTAATTTATTCGTTATGATACCATACGAAGAACGCAATAGAGTATCAGGCTATTTTGATTTAAGCGTTGTTGGAGAAGAATATGCAAAGTTACTTGGTGATTTAACAGATGAATTATCAACATATGCCGTGTCTAAAAATGATGTTGGAGAAAATGCTGTAATTATCCCAATACTGAGAGCAGGAATGTCTATGTCAAATAGATTGACAAAAAGGTTGCCTAAAGCAGATGTTGCACGAATTAGCATGAGACGTAATTTGCATACATTAAAACCATTTGTTGCTTGGGATGAATTTGAACAGATAAAAGAACCAGAAAGTAAAAGAGTTTTTATCACAGATCCGGCACTTGCTACAGCTGGTAGCATTTTGAAAACACTGGAACACATGAAAAAGTATGGTTTCAAAGATGAAAATGTAGTTATTATGGCAATGTTCGGATGTCAATCTGGAATAGAACGAATTTTTAAGGAGCATCCAGAAGTGAAGCTATTTTTAGTCCATATGGCAGACGGAATTAGAGAAGATGGGTATTTACTGCCGTATAATGGAGATACCGGAGATAGATTATATGGAGTAAGAGAAAATGAATATGTAATTTGATAATGTGGAGGTAAAATTATGAATTCCAGAGAATTATTAAATGCGCTAAGTGTCGCTGAGCGTTTAAAAGATACGACAAGGCATTGCTATACATCGAAAGGAAGACACGAGAGTGTAGCAGAACATAGCTGGATGATGACGCTGATGGCTTTTTTTATGCGGGATGAGTTTCCAGATGTTGATATGGATAAAGTTATTCGTATGTGTATTATTCATGATTTGGGTGAATGCTTTACAGGAGACATTCCTACCTTTGATAAAAAGCAAGTGCATGAGGATATAGAAGAAAATTTACTATTTAACTGGATAGATACGTTACCGTCTTATTATGCAGAAGAAATGAAAGCTCTATATAATGAGATGACAGAAAGAAAAACTGTCGAAGCTAAGATATATAAAGCTATTGATAGCTTGGAAGCTTTAATTCAGCATAACGCTTCTGATTTATCTACATGGATTCCGAAAGAGTATAAATTAAATTTGACTTATGCAGATGACCGAGTGAGTTTTTCAGAATATCTTACTACATTACGACAAGCTATACGAGAGGATACACTTGCAAAGATAGAAAAATAGTTATAAGTATTGTCTAAGCCAAAGGCGATCAACCGTAAAAAGTTGGTCGCTTTTGTTTTATCCATTATTGCGAAAGGAGCTTGTCTATGAGTAAAGAAGAACTGGAAAAATTGGAGCGTGAGAAATATGTGGTCGAGCGAAAGCTGACCGCAGCCATGCACAAGGAAAAGCGATTGCAGAGCGAATTAAAGAGGTTGACCCGAAGTGAGCGAACCCACCGCCTTTGCACTCGTGCCGGAATGTTGGAAACCTTTTTGAAAGAGCCGACCACTCTGACCGATGATGATGTGATGGAGCTTTTGACTTTCATCTTTCACAGCGAAGCGGTTCAAAAGAAGTTGGATTTGCTGATTGCGAACCGAAAGGAATTGGGGCAGCCGAACGGGAGCTAAAAGACCCTTTTGGAAAAAGGGCGCAATTATACACCACCTAAAGGTTGTGCATTGCGTTCTGCCGAAAGCCCCTTGCAGGGAGCTGATGATTTCCGCAGTCTGCTCCAATCATACAGGGGAAGCTACACTTCCCCTGCGTTGGCTTTGCCAACTACCCCTTTGTGGACTTGCCGCCGGGAAACGATTGCAAGCAATCATTCCCCGACAGCAAGTTTATATTCCACCACCTGACCGCTGCTGAAAAGTATCGGTCATTTTTTTGCACCGAAAGGAGGTTCACACAAATTGCCAGTACCCCACTTCAATATCAAAATCACTCAGCGAAGCAAAGGCAACTCTGCGGTTGCCGGAGCTGCCTACCAAGCCGGAGAAAAGCTGTTTTCCGAGTATGACCAGAAAACCAAGAATTACACTTGCAAAAAAGAAGTGGTCTATACGGAAATCATGCTGCCCCCAAATGCTCCACCCGAATATGCAGACCGAGCAACCCTCTGGAACTCCGTTGAAGAAATCGAAAAGCAATGGAACTCACAGCTTGCAAGACGGTTTGTTGCCGCCCTGCCCAGAGAAGTCCCGATGGAGCTGTTACCGCAGATGGTCAAAGAATACTGCGAGGAACAGTTTGTTTCAAAGGGAATGTGTTGTGATTTCGCAATCCATGACCCCGATCCGCCGGGACACAATCCCCATTGCCATTTCATGCTGACCATGCGAGCCATTGATGAAAATGGAAAATGGATGCCTAAGAGCCGCAAGGTTTATGACCTTGACGAAAACGGCGAGCGTATCAAGCTCCCATCCGGCAGATGGAAAAGCCATAAGGAAGATACCGTTGACTGGAACGAACAGTACCATGCCGAGGAATGGCGGCATGGTTGGGAAATTGTTCAGAACAAATATCTGGAACTTGCCGGAAGTCCAGAACGGATTGATATGCGTTCCTATGAAAGACAGGGACTTGACATTATCCCGACAGTCCACATGGGAACGGCTGTCTCTGCGTTGGAGCGAAAAGGCATTGCCACCAACATCGGCAATCTCAACCGAGACATTAAAGCCGCCAACCGCATGATGAACGCTATCCGCAGCACTATCAAAAGTCTGCGTGACTGGATTGCTGACATTCTGGAAGCCACCAAAGAAGTCATTGCAGAAAATGAAGCGGAAAAGAAAAATGCTTCTCCGAACCTTGCCGTTCTACTGCGTGATTATCTGAATCTGCGAAAGGCAGAGCGTAGCGAATGGTCGAGATACGGACAGCAGAAAGGCACGACCGATGATTTGAAAACCATTTCCCAAGCGACCGTCTATCTACAACGGCATGAGCTTTTCACGCTGGAAGATTTGGACATTGCCCTGCAAGGGGTGAGTGAAAAGGCTACTGCCATTCGTGAAGATATGCAGAAAGCCGCTAACCGCAAGAAAGCCATTACCGCCATTCAGACCGCCGTTGCTGATTGTGAAAAGCATAAAGCAGTCCATGACAAGTATATCAAAATCGGCTGGAAAATCCGAAAGGAAGCCTATGTCGAAAGTCATAAGGACGAGCTGACCGCTTTTAATAAGGCATACCGCATTCTGAAAAAGCATGGTGCTGATTTGAATGTGGATTTGAAAGCCTTGCAAAAAGAATATGACGGTCTGCGGACTACTCACGCTGATCTGAAAGAACAGCTTGCCGCAGTCAATGAAGAATTGAAGCCGATGAAAGATATTCGCTACTGGGTTAGCAAGGTTCTATCGCCGGAACAGACGGGAGAGAAACAGCCAGAGCCGAAGCATTCTCTCAAAGAACGCTTGCAGTATGAGCAGGAACAGAAGAAACAGAAACAGGTGCAGAAAGCACCCAAGCAGAAAAAACAGGATATGGAACTTTAACAGGCACTTGCCGTTTTCATTTGGAAAATAGCAGGTGCTTTTTCTATTTCAGGAGGAAATGCCTATTGAATTTATTTGAAGCAGTAAAACAGAATGTAACAACCCGACAGGCGGCAGAACGCTATGGAATCCGTATTAGACGAAACGGAATGGCGGTCTGCCCCTTTCACAATGATAAGAACCCCAGCATGAAACTTGACCGCCGCTTTCATTGCTTTGGCTGTCAGGCAGATGGAGACGCAGTTGACTTTGTTTCCCGACTGTTTGGCTTGCCGAGCAAAGAAGCCGCCATGAAGATAGCTGATGATTTTGGTATCAGCTATGACAGCAGACAGAAACCGTCAATCAGACCGAAAATCCGAGAGCCTACCCCGGAGCAGAAATATCAGCAGGAAGAAAATCACTGCTACAAGGTGCTGTCCGATTACTTCCATCTTCTGAGGAAGTGGGAAAAGCAATACGCACCGCAACGGACGGATGAAGTGTGGCACCCGCTTTTTGTGGAAGCATTGGAGAAGAAAAGCTATATCGAATACCTGCTGGATATTCTTCTCTATGACACTCCCGAAGAAAAGAAAGCTCTTGTAGCCGAGCAGAGAAAAGAGGTGATGAAACTTGAACAGCGAATTGCAGGACACACAGCCGAGCATGACCGTGGAAGAAGTCAGAGGAAGTCTGGACTTGACCGATAACGGAGCAATCAAGAACAGCATACGCAACTGTCTGACCGTTTTTCAGAATGACCCCGTTCTGCAAGGTGCTGTCAGATATAACATTCTTACCGAGCGTATCGACATTGTGAAGCCGCTTTGGTGGAGCAAGCAGACAGCGACCTTGACCGACACGGACTTAAATTATCTCATGCTCTATCTGGAAGATAAATATAGTCTGACCAGCGAGAAGAAAATACAGAAAGCCCTTTCCATTATCGCTGACAGCAACAAGTACCACCCTATCCGAGATTATCTGAACGGTCTGGAATGGGACGGAACAGAACGCATCCGCTATGCCTTGCCCCGATTTCTCGGAGCAGAGGAAGGCGAGTACACTTATCAGGCATTACGGCTGTTCATGTTGGGAGCAATCAGCAGAGTGTTCAAACCCGGCTGTAAGTTTGAAGTTATGCTCTGCCTTGTGGGTGGACAGGGTGCAGGAAAGTCCACTTTCTTCCGTCTGCTGGCAGTCAAAGATGAATGGTTCTCCGATGACCTGAAAAAGATTGACGATGACAATGTGTACCGTAAAATGCAGGGGCATTGGATTATCGAAATGTCGGAAATGATTGCCACAGCCAATGCCAAGAGCATTGAGGATATTAAGTCCTTTATCAGCAGGGCGAAAGAAACCTATAAAGTGCCGTATGAAACCCATCCGGCAGACCGCTTGCGACAATGTGTGTTCGGAGGTTCTTCCAACACGATGGACTTTCTACCCCTTGACCGAAGCGGCAACCGTAGATTTCTGCCTATCATGGTACACCCTGAAAATGCAGAGATTCACATTCTGGAAGATGAAGCCGCATCCAGAGCGTTCATTGATATGATGTGGGCAGAAGTCATGTTCATCTATCAGAACTTCCCTGTAAAGCTGACCTTATCAAAGGATATGGACAAGGAACTGAAAGAACTGCAAAAGCAGTTTATGCCGGAGGACACGAAAGCAGGACTGATCCAGTCTTTCCTTGATAACTTCAAAGGTACACAGGTCTGCTCCAAGCTGATCTATGCAGAAGCTCTGAACCACCCTTTTGATGAGCCGAAGCAATGGGAAATCCGAGAAATCAATGAAATCATGAACAACAGCATTGAGGGATGGAGACCGTTTTCCAATCCACGCAGCTTTGCCAAGTATGGCAGACAGCGAGGGTGGGAACGCATACCACCGCCCGACAACGAGCCATCGGCAACAGGCTCAAATCTGACGGACGGTTTTCGTGAACTGACCGAGGAAGAAGCCCGACAGATGGAATTACCGTTTTGAAAAAATGACCGTGTTGCCGACTATGTTGCTACCCCGTTGTCAAGTCCGTTGCAGGGCAAATCTCTTAAAAGTCCTTTATTTACAAGGGATTTTCTTCTCTGGCAACAAAAGCAACGGAGAAATCAAAGAAAAAAGTAAAAATAGTAAATAAGCCAGATAGGACTATGTTCGAGGTTTTTTGAAGTCCGTTGCCGGACTTCGTTGCCGACCACACACCCTGTCTGGCTTTTTCCATTTCAAGGAGGTATTGCATGACACAGAACACAACCACAGCAAAAGCACACAAGGCAACCCCGGTAGGAACATTCAACATGAGAATGGGAAACACCACCTATGTTATCGGCGTTCATTTCAGCAAGGAAAGCAAGGACACCTTAGAGGACAAGATGAAGCGGTTAATGCGTGATGATGTGAAAGCGGCGAATTTCTGAATTGAAAATAATTTGTGACTTTTCCGTTTTCTATCTTGACGAAACGCTTCCGAAGGGAGAAATCGTCCGTGACATCGGCGGTCTGTTGGAGAGCAAGGGCTACGAGGTGCGTGTCCTTGACCTAATCAATATGCACCGCAGCCATTGCTACAATCCCTTTGTGTATCTGCGCAACGACAATGATGTGCAGCGTTTGGTAACGAATCTGTTTAAGGCAACTACGCCAAAAGGCTCACAGTCGCAAGACCCGTTCTGGGATACGGCGGCAAGTATGCTGCTTCTTGCGTTGGTGTTTTATCTCAAATACGAAGCTCCGCCCGACGAGCAGAATTTCCCTATGGTTATGGAGCTGCTTCGTGCAGGTGAAGTCCGTGAGGACGACGACAGCTATGTAAGTCCTCTGGACGAACTGTTTGACCGTTTGGAAATGGTAAACCCAGAGCATATCGCCCTCAAGTATTATAGGGATTATCACTCTGGCTCGGCAAAGACCTTAAAGAGTATTCAAATCACGCTTGCCGCAAGGCTTGAAAAATTCAATCTGGAGAGCCTTGCAGGGCTTACCGCCACCGATGAGCTTGACCTGCCGAGTCTGGGAGAAAAGAAAGTCGCTTTGTTTGCTTTGATACCCGACAATGATACGAGCTTTAACTTCCTTGTCAGTATCCTTTATACGCAGCTCTTTCAACAGCTCTTTTATCTGGCAGACCATAAATACGGCGGCAGCCTGCCCGTGCATTGCCACTTTATAATGGACGAATTTGCGAATGTATCGCTGCCCGATGACTTCGATAAGATTTTGTCCGTTATGCGTTCCAGAGGGGTATCGGTATCCATTATCCTGCAAAATCTGGCGCAGCTCAAAGCCCTTTTCGAGAAGCAATGGGAAAGCATCGTAGGCAACTGCGATGAATTTCTTTACCTCGGCGGCAATGAGCAAAGTACCCACAAATATGTGTCCGAGCTGCTCGGCAAGGAAACCATTGATACCAACACCTACGGAAAAAGCTCTGGGCGAAGCGGCAACTATTCGACCAACTATCAAATATCGGGGCGTGAGCTTATGACCCCAGACGAAGTGCGTATGCTTGATAACCGCTACGCACTTCTTTTTATTCGGGGAGAACGCCCCGTAATGGACTTCAAGTATGACATTATGAAGCACCCGAATGTGAAGCTGACTGCTGACGGAGGGCAGCCGCCGTATATTCACGGAGAGCCGACGCAGGCAGTAGCAACCCTTGTGTTTGACAGCGATATTCCTCAAAGCGCCGTAAGCGTAAACGCTGTCAGCACTTCCTACGAGCTTCTGTCCGATGAGGACTTGAAAGAAATATTCAACATCTAAAAGGAGGATTTATCTATGAAACTTTTTAAGAAGAATGAGGGCAAGAAAACCGAAAAGCTGCCGATGTCTGGCAAGGTCAGAAAGGGCTTCCGCTTTTACTGCACGGCAGTAGTGGCATTGACCCTTGTTGTGGGAACATCCGTGACCGCTTTTGCGGCGAATGACCCTATTGCCGTAGTCAATAACCTCTCCGACTTTATTTTCGGTCTGGTGCGAGCTGTCGGTATGATTATGCTCGGCTTCGGTATTGTGCAGATTGGTCTGTCCCTCAAATCTCACGACCCGTCCCAGAGAGCAAACGGCTTTTTGACCCTTGCAGGCGGCGTGGTCATTACCTTTGCAAAGGAAATCTTGACCCTTATCACAGGCTGAGAGAACAACAGAATGACACAAGACTGACGGTAACGGGGGCAGATCCGCTTTGCGGAGTTGCCCTCGTTATCCAAATCAATAAGGAGGTGGTCGAATGTCTGATAATTGGATTGTGCAGAACTTGGAGAACGCTCTTGAAACTTGGAATGAGAAGCTGTCGGAGATATGGCAGCTCATTACCCAATCCCCAGAGAACTTTAAGGGCGGCACGATATGGAATGTTATCGTAAATATACACGGCGCAGTGCAGGCAATCGGGCTTGCGTTGCTCGTTCTCTTTTTTGTCGTAGGCGTAATGCGTACCTGCGGCAGTTTTGCAGAGGTCAAGAAACCAGAACACGCATTAAAGCTGTTTATCCGCTTCGCCCTTGCCAAAGGTGCTGTGACCTATGGTTTGGAGCTGATGATGGCTCTTTTCAATATCGTACAGGGACTTATCTCAACCATTATGAACGCCGCAGGCTTCGGAACGGCACAGCAGACGGTATTGCCGTCTGAAATCGTAACCGCTGTTGAGGACTGCGGCTTTTTTGAATCCATCCCGTTATGGGCGGTCACGCTGATAGGCGGTCTGTTCATTACGGTACTGTCGTTCATTATGATAATGTCGGTGTACGGCAGATTTTTTAAGCTGTACCTTTATACCGCCATTGCCCCTGTTCCGCTTTCCACTTTTGCGGGAGAGCCGAGCCAGAGCGTCGGCAAGAGCTTTATCAAGAGCTATGCCGCCGTGTGTCTGGAGGGCGCAATCATTGTGCTTGCCTGTATCATCTTCTCGCTCTTTGCGGCTTCGCCCCCTGCGGTTGACCCTAATGCCGCTGCGGTGTCTATGGTATGGAGCTATATCGGAGAGCTTGTATTTAATATGCTCGTCCTTGTAGGTGCAGTCAAAATGTCCGACCGTGTTGTAAGAGAAATGATGGGCTTATAAAGGAGGTGCGACGAATTGGAAGTTAAGATAAACAAGGAAATCCGCAACTACACGGAAAGTATGTTTTTCGGACTGTCGCTCAGACAGTTCATTTTTTCGGTGCTTGCCTGCGGTGTGGCGGTAGGTCTGTATTTTCTGCTGCGCCCGCACTTCGGAACGGAAACCCTCAGTTGGGTATGTATCCTCGGTGCTGCGCCTTTTGCGCTGATGGGCTTTGTCAAATACAACGGTATGAACGCCGAGCAGTTTGTCTGGGCGTGGATAAAATCGGAGTTCCTTATGCCGAAAAAGCTGATGTTTCACCCCGATAATCTCTACTATGAAACGCTGAAAGCAACAATCCAAAATCACGAAAAGGAGGCGTTGAAAAACAATGCTTAAAACACTCAAAAACCTGTTCAAGCAGGATAAGGAGAAGTTTGTCGTGCCGAAATCGGTGCAGAGCGTTATCCCGATTAAAACTATCTGGGAGGACGGTATCTTTCTTGTCGGCAAGAACAAGTACGCTAAGACATTCAAATTTGAGGACATCAATTACGCCGTAGCAAGCCGTGAGGATAAGGAAGCGATGTTCCTTGAATACTCGGAGCTGCTTAATTCTCTTGACAGCGGCGCTACTACGAAAATCACTATCAATAACCGCCGTTTGAACAAAGCGGACTTTGAACAGACGATACTCATTCCTATGGCTGATGATGGTCTGGATAAGTACCGCAAGGAATATAACAAAATGCTCCTTGAGAAAGCAACGGGAGCAAACTCTATTGTGCAGGACAAGTATGTAACGGTATCCGTCTGTAAGAAAAATATCGAGGAAGCCCGAAACTACTTTGCCCGTGTGGGCACTGACCTTATTGCCCACTTTTCCCGTCTGGGGTCACGCTGCGTAGAGCTTGAAGCCGAGGAAAAGCTCCGTATTTTTCACGACTTTTACCGCACAGGTGAAGAAAAGGCGTTCCGTTTCGATATTTCCCAGACGATGCGAAAGGGTCACGACTTCAAGGACTTTATCTGTCCCGACACCTTTGAGTTTGAAAAGGACTGTTTCAGAATGGGCGACAGATACGGGCGTGTGATTTTCCTCAGAGAATACGCCGCCTATATCAAGGACAGTATGGTAGCGGAGCTTTGTGAGCTGAACAGAAATATGATGCTCTCCGTTGACATTATCCCCGTTCCCACAGATGAAGCCGTGCGAGAGGTGGAAAACCGATTGCTCGGCGTGGAAACCAATATCACGAATTGGCAGCGAAAGCAAAACCAGAACAACAATTTTTCTGCCGTTGTGCCGTATGACTTGGAACAGCAGCGAAAAGAAAGTAAGGAGTTCCTTGACGACCTTACGACCCGTGACCAGAGAATGATGTTCGCCGTACTGACTATGGTGCATACGGCTGACAGCAAGGAGCAGCTTGACAGCGACACAGAAGCGTTGCTCACGACTGCCAGAAAGCACTTGTGTCAGTTTGCCGTGCTGAAATATCAGCAGATGGACGGCTTAAATACGGTATTGCCTTTCGGTGTGCGGAAGATTGACGCCCTGCGTACCCTTACAACGGAAAGTCTTGCGGTGTTTATTCCGTTTCGGGTGCAGGAAATCTATCACGAGAACGGCGTTTATTACGGGCAGAATGTAATCAGCAAGAATATGATTATCGCCAACCGCCGCCACCTGCTCAACGGTAATTCCTTTATCCTCGGCGTATCGGGTGCAGGCAAATCCTTTACGGCAAAGGAAGAAATGACGAACATCATTCTGACCGACCCCAACGCCGATATTATCATTATTGACCCAGAGCGAGAGTATTCGCCGCTTGTAAAGGCAATGCAGGGCGAGGTCATTCACATCTCGGCAACGAGCGAAAACCATATCAACGCTATGGATATGAACTCCGATTATGGTGACGGCGCAAACCCCGTTATCTTGAAATCGGAGTTTATTTTGTCCCTTTGCGAACAGCTCATCGGCGGCAGCAGTCTTGGCGCAAAGCAGAAATCCATCATTGACCGCTGTACCGCTTCGGTGTATCGGTACTATCAGCAAGGCAACTATATGGGAACGCCGCCGACCTTGCAGGACTTCCGTGAGGAGCTGTTGAAGCAGGACGAGCCAGAAGCGCAGGAAATCGCCCTTGCCATTGAGCTTTTCACGGATGGCTCTTTGAACACCTTTGCCAAGCATACGAATGTGGATACCCACAGCCGCCTTATCTGCTATGACATTCTTGACCTCGGCAAGCAGTTACAGCCTATCGGTATGCTTGTTGTTCTTGACAGCATCTTGAACCGTATTACCCAGAACAGAGCCAAAGGCAGAAACACTTTCATTTTTATTGATGAGATTTATCTGCTCTTTCAGCACGAATACTCTGCCAACTTCCTCTTTACGCTCTGGAAAAGAGTAAGAAAATACGGTGCGTACTGCACGGGCATTACGCAGAATGTGGACGACCTTTTGCAGAGTCACACGGCAAGGACGATGCTTGCCAACAGCGAGTTTATCATTATGCTCAACCAAGCGTCCACAGACCGTATCGAGCTTGCCAAGCTCCTTAATATCTCCGACCTTCAGCTCAGTTATATCACGAATGTCGGCGCAGGACAGGGGCTTCTCAAGGTCGGCAGCTCTCTTGTGCCGTTTGTCAACAAGTTCCCTCGCAATACCGAGCTTTACAAGCTGATGACGACCAAGTTCGGAGAGGTATAAAATGCAGAAATTGCGGTGTTCGTGTCGTATCGTGAGAGGTTGCTAAAAATAATCGCGTTGATTAGTGTGAAAATTCAAGGAAATTTCATTGATTTTTACACGAATATCTGCTATACTATGGTCAGTACCTTTAAGGAGGACTGCTTATGTATAGAAAGATTATGGGCTTCTTGGAAGCGTGGAAAGAAAGCGAACACCGCAAGCCCCTTATTTTACAGGGCGCAAGACAGGTCGGAAAGACCTATTCCATTCTGGAGTTCGGGCGTACCCATTACGAAAATGTGGCATACTTCAATTTTGAAACCAATCCAAAGCTGAACGAAACCTTTGCGGAAAACATCAGCCCCGATTATCTGATACCGATTTTATCCCATATCGCAGGTCAGACTATCGTAAAGGAAAAAACACTGATAGTCTTTGACGAGGTGCAGCTCTGCGAAAGGGCGTTGACTTCGCTCAAATACTTCTGCGAGGACGCTCCAGATTATCACATCATCGTGGCAGGCAGCTTGCTCGGCGTTGCGGTCAACAGAGCGAAATTCTCTTTCCCCGTAGGAAAGGTCGATATGAAAACGCTTTATCCTATGGATATGGAGGAATTTATGTTGGCGCTCGGTGAGGACGATTTGGTAGCGCAGATTAAAAAGTGCTTCCAAACCGATACGCCGCTACCGTCTGCCTTGCACGACGCCGCAATGCAGCTTTACCGTCAGTATCTTGTGGTCGGCGGTATGCCAGAGTGCGTGATGCAGTTTGCCGAAACAAAGGATTATATCCTTGTCCGCCATACGCAGGATACGATACTTGCAAGCTACCTCAATGATATGAGCAAGTATAACAGCTTGAATGAAATCAAGAAAACCAGACTTGCTTATGATAACATTACCGTTCAGCTTTCAAAGAAGAATACCCGTTTCCAATATAAGCTGATTAAGAAAGGTGGACGGGCTTCCGAATTTGAAAATGCAATCGAATGGCTCTGCCTGTCTGGTATCGTGTCACAGGTCTATAAGGTCGAGCAAATCAAAAAACCCCTTGAAAACTACCGTGATATTGATGCGTTCAAGATTTATGTGTCCGACTTAGGATTGCTTTGCGCCAAGAAGGATTTAGCCGCCAATGACATCCTCTATATGGTCGAGGAAATCAACGATTTCAAGGGCGGTATGGCGGAGAACTATGTCAATGTGCAGCTTACCATTAACGGCTACCACACCTACTATTGGGAGTCCGAGCGTGGAGCTGAAATTGATTTTATCATTCAGCGTGACGGTCAGCTCATTCCTATTGAGGTCAAATCTGCTGACAACACCAGAGCCAAGAGCTTAAAGGTCTATATGGACACCTACAAGCCCGCTTATGCTATCAAGCTCTCTGCCAAAAACTTCGGCTTTGAGGATAACAAAAAAATTGTTCCTCTCTATGCCGCATTTTGTATCTGAAATCAATATTGCAGCAGTAACGCTCACAGAAAATGTGGGCGTTATTTTTTGCCCCTAAAAGAGAATAAGAAAGGATAACGCTTATGAAGAAATACACAAAACTTATCTGTATGATTGCCGCCGTGTGCCTGTTAGGTGCGGCGGCTTTTTGCGGCTTTCGTATTTACAGCCACTATGCGCACGAAAGCGAGCAGGAAGAAGTCTTTGAGAAAATTGCCGAGGTTGTGGAACAGGCACAGACAGGCGAAAGTGAAACTGCCGATGTTCTGTTCACGGAGGAAGAAACCGTGCTTGCGGAATACGGCGAGCTGTATCTGCAAAATACGGATATGGTCGGATGGCTTTCGATTGCCGGCACGAATATCAACTTTCCCGTAATGCAGACCCCGAACAACCCCAATTATTATCTGAAGCACAATTTTGAAAAGGAGTACAGCGATTTAGGTACTCCGTATGTGCAGGAAAATTGCGACCTATTGACGAGCGATAACCTTGTTATTTACGGTCATCACATCAAGGGGCAAAAGATGTTCGGCGCATTGGAGAATTACAAGAGCAAGGATTTTTACGAGGAACACAAGACCATTCGTTTTGATACCCTCACAAAGAGGGACGAGAATGAAATCATTGCCGTGTTCAAAACGGTTGCGTACAGCTCGGCAGGCTTCCGCTACTACGATTTTGTAAACGCAGAGGATGAAAACGCCTTTAACGCTTATATCTCCAAGTGCAAGGAGCTTGCCCTGTATGATACAGGTGTGACCGCAGAATACGGCGACAGGCTTATCACGCTTTCTACCTGCGAATACTCCGCACCAAACGGCAGGCTTGTTGTAGTGGCAAAAAAGGTTGCCTAATATCCACACCGCTTCAAGGAAAGGAGGCTTTTAATGGCTGATATAAAAACCAGAGATGCGGTCAAAGGCACGATAAAGACCATAGACAAAGCCGCCATTGCTACCGAGCGTATGAAGTCCGCCTATGCGAAAACAAAGGATAAAGCGGAACAAGGCTGCTATGCTGATGAAAACTCCGCTACGGAATATGCCGCCGACAGGCTTTCCTACGGAGCTGACCGTATCAAGGACGAGGGTATCCACCAATTCAACAAGCAAGGTCAAAAGGCGGTCAAGGAAACAAGGGGAAATATCGGCAAGGCAAAGGATAAAATATCGGCATATAAACAGAAAAAGGCGGCAAAAGCCGCCGAACAGCATAACAACGGCTTGCAGATCCGTCACGGGGCTGCAAGCCGTTCCTCTACTCCCGATAGCGTCCAAAGGGCAAAATCTCAGTTTATCAAGACCCGACAGCAAGGCAAAAAGACGGTTAAGACTACCGCCCGAAATGCTGAAAAGACGGTCAAGGCAACCGCAAAATGTACGGTCAAGACCACCCAGAAAAGCGTTAAGACCGCACAGGCTACCTCTAAGGCGGCTATCAAAACAGCCGAGCATACCGCCAAAGCAACGAAGGCAGCGGCAAAGGCTTCGGCAAAAGCGGCTCAAAGGGCTGCACAGGCAGCAAAAGCCACTGCCAAGGCTACGGTTGCGGCGGTGAAAGCGGCAGTAAAAGCTACGATTGCCGCAGTTAAAGCGATTATTGCAGGCGTCAAGGCTCTTGTAGCCGCCATAGCCGCAGGCGGTTGGATTGCCGTCGTGATTATTATTGTTATCTGTCTGATTGCCTTGATTGCAGGCTCGGTGTTTGGCATTTTCTTTTCGGGCGAGGACTCTGGAAACGGTATGACAATGCAGAGCGTTGTACGGGAAATCAATGCCGAATACGATACCCGTCTTGACGAAATCCAAAGCAGCACGACCTATGATGTTCTGGAAATGTCGGGAAGCCGTGCGGTCTGGAAAGAGGTGCTTGCGGTCTATTCCGTAAAGACTGCTACCGACCCAGACAATCCGCAGGAAGTGGCAACGATGGACGAGGGCAAAAAGCAGCTTCTATCGGGTATTTTCTGGGAGATGAACGAAATCAGCAGCAGAACGGAAAGCAAGACCGAAACCGTCATAACCGAGAGCGACGACGGTCACGGGAACATCGTGCAGACGGAAACCACCGTTACACGGACTTATCTGTATATCACGGTCAGTCACAAGACCGCCGATGAAATGGCAGACCTATACGGCTTTAATGAGGAACAGCGACAGCAGCTATCGGAATTACTTGCCGAGGAAAACAATTCGCTCTGGTCTGCGGTGCTTTATGGTATCTCCGTTGGTGACGGCGAAATCGTGACCGTTGCTTTGTCGCAGGTCGGCAATGTGGGCGGTCAGCCCTATTGGTCTTGGTACGGCTTTGACGGGCGTGTAGAATGGTGCGCTTGTTATGTGAGTTGGTGTGCGAATGAATGCGGCTATATCGACAGCGGCGTGATACCGAAATTCGCAGGCTGCGCTAATGGGGTGCAATGGTTCAAAGACCGTGGGCAATGGCAGGACAGCAGCTTTGAGCCGTCGGCAGGTCAAATCATCTTCTTTGATTGGGAGTGCGACGGCGAGGTTGACCACGTGGGCATTGTAGAGAAGTGCGAAAACGGCATTGTCTACACCGTTGAGGGTAACTCTGGCGACGCTTGCAGGCAGAAGCAATACGCTGTCGGCAGCAGCGTTATTTACGGATACGGTATCCCTGCCTATTAAAAAAGGGCAAAAGAAAAACAGAGGTTTTTCTTTCCTCTGTTTACTCTTTTGCCTTACATAAACCGTTGGCAGTTGCTTCTACAATGGACAGTTCTTTATCATCTAAATTGTCGAGCTGTGCGTCTAAGCGTCTGCGGGCGGAACTTTTATTGACTTCCTTATTGGGGAATATGTATTCGTCAACCGAAATGTTGAACATCGTCATAAGCTGAATAAACAGCTCCAGACTTGGCTTTTGCCCCTCATTTTCAATCGCCTGTAAATGTCTTGGGTCGTAGTCAACGATACGGGCAAGCTGTTCTCTCGTCATACCCTGTGCTGTTCTGGCTTTTTTGATAGCCAGACCGATTGGCGTAAAATCGAAGTCAAAATCATTATTTCTTTCGTCCATAAGCTCACCACCTTGTGCCTGTAAAATCGTACTATATATATTTTACAGAAACGAGGCTTCTTATGAAACGGTCTGAAATCTCTTGCAATAGGATATTAAACCTCTTATAGCAGGCGATTAAAGTTCATAATTGCATACTTGATACTGCTCGGCAAATCAATTATAATAAATGTTGTCATACCGTGTCAGGTTTTTGATGGTATCTTATTATCAAAGGAGAATTAGACAATGCAGGAAAGCAGGTTGTTTAAGATAGTATATCACTTACTTGATAAAGGTCGGGCTACTGCCTCAGAACTGGCAGAAAAGTTTGAAGTATCTGTAAGAACGATTTATAGAGATATTGACGCTCTAAGCGGTGCAGGTATTCCTATTTATGCGGAAGCAGGGCGAAATGGCGGCATTTATTTAATGAATGACTTTGTTATGGATAAAGCTGTGCTTACCGAAGAAGAAAAGCGAGAAATTCTAACAGCCTTGCATAGCATCAATTCCACAAGCAATATTGACAACAGCCAAATACTGCAAAAACTCTCTGCAATATTTAATGTCGGTTCAGAGAGCTGGCTTGAAGTGGATTTTTCCAGATGGGGCAATAACGGAACTGATAATGCTAAATTTGAATTGCTGAAATCGGCAGTAATTTAACAAAGGTGCGTGAAAATAACCTACGCCAACTCCTACGGAACGATTAGCGAGAGAATTATCCAACCGTTAAAAGTGTTATATAAATCTATGTCGTGGTATTTGAAAGCGTACTGTACGGAAAAACAGGACTATCGCATTTTTAAGCTGACTCGCATTATAACATTGGAAATGCTTTCAGACACTTTTGATAAAAAGTCTTTTCCAGAATTAGATGAGATGTCGGGGCAAGTTTATAGTACAATCGTACTGCGCTTTGCCAAAGAAATCTCGTATCGTGTTTATGATGAATTTGATAATACTCAAATAAGCACAGAAGAAAATGGGGATTTAATCGTTTCTGTTGAAATGCCAGAAGATGAATGGTTAATCGGGTATTTGTTATCATTCGGAACACAGGTGGATATTGTAGAGCCTGCGCATCTCAAGGACATCGTTGCAAAGCAGGCAAAAAGTATCTATGAAAAATATAAATCTTGACACAGGGTGTCAGTATAAGTGTGGTACAATCTTCTCGCAAATTAAATAGAGATTTATAAGGAGAACACTATGGCTTTTGATTTCAAAAAAGAATACAAAGAGTTTTATATGCCGAAGAACAAACCAGAGATTGTTACTGTTCCGCAGGCTAACTATATTGCTGTACGAGGAAAAGGTAATCCTAACGAGATTGACGGTGCTTATCAGAAGGCAATCAGTATCCTATACGCTGTTGCTTACACGCTGAAAATGAGCTATAAAACAGAGCATAAAATCGAGGGCTTTTTTGAGTATGTTGTTCCTCCGCTGGAGGGCTTTTGGTGGCAGGATAATGTTGATGGTATAGACTATGCTGATAAAGCTGCATTTAACTGGATTTCTGTCATTCGCCTGCCCGAATTCATTACGCAAAAGGATTTTGAATGGGCGGTAGAAACCGCATCCGAAAAGAAAAAGCTCGACTGCTCATCTGCGGAATTTCTGACCGTTGATGAGGGCTTGTGTGTTCAAATAATGCACATAGGCGCATTTGACGATGAACCGCAAACGGTAACGTTAATGGATGAATATATAGCGCAGAACGGTTATGAAAATGATATAACCGAAAGCCGATTACATCACGAAATTTACTTATCAGATGCACGGAAAGTAGCACCAGAAAAATGGAAAACCGTGATTCGCCATCCAATTAAAAGGTCAAGGCAACAATCATAAATTTGCTAATGAGATATATTCGGTGCACTCGGTCAACCATTGCTCGTGATTGTCAGCAAGGTTGTCTGGACTGTTAGAATGGGCATATTTTTCGGAATGGCATATAAGGAAACGGGAAACTTGTGGGTATCGACTATCTTCCATTTCCTTGTTAATGTTTGCGCTCTGCCGTACCTGTTTTCAAGTATAAACGGATATACAGATGTAACGCTGTATATTATCGTGCCTGTTTATATAGCTTTGGGAATATACAGCATCTTTGAGCTGCAAAAGCGTGGAACTTACACAGATGCCATATAGTTTAGGAAGCTACAAATCTATTCTTTGCCTAACTTATAATACATATTGTTGACAGCAATATACTCGGCAAAAATCCGAAACCTAATGGCGTTTTTGGTGGCTGCAACCGTCGGTTGACATATTGAATGGTCTGGATTGGTGGTTTGCAACTTCGCAAAGTGCTAAAATATGAGCACAACAATCAAAACAATAGGAGGACAAATATGATTTTTGCCGATAAGCTTATACTGCTGCGAAAAAAAGCAGGTTGGTCGCAAGAGGAACTGGCTGACCAAATGAATGTAACACGACAGTCTGTTTCAAAATGGGAAGGAGCGCAATCTGTTCCAGACCTCGAAAAAATGCTACGCCTTTCCGAACTGTTCGGAGTAAGCACCGATTATTTACTGAAAGACGAAATTGAAGAAGCTGAGCATATAGACTCGTCCGATGATACGCCGTCATTAAGGCGTGTATCTATGGAGGAAGCAAACGCTTTTCTTTCCGTAAAGCTGCGGACAGCTAAAACAATAGCGTATGCCGCCTTTTTGTGTATTGTATCTCCGATTGCCCTTTTGATATTGGGTGCAATCAGCGAGAGTACGGTGGGTGTCTTGAACGAAAATATAGCGGGCGGAATCGGAATGATTGTTCTTATTATTCTTGTGGCAATCGCCGCTGTGATGTTTATATCAAGCGGCAGCAAAACCGCCCCATTTGCCTACTTGGAAAAAGAAAAGTTTGAAACCGAGTATGGCGTGAGCGGAATGGTGAAAGAGCGCAAGGCACAATACAAGGATTTGCACACGAAACATAATATTGCGGGAGCTTGTTTGTGCGTTACTGCCCTAATTCCTCTTTTTGTTGGAGCAATAATTGATGCTGATAACGACCTGTTTCTAACGATTATGCTTTCACTTTCATTTCTCATTGCGGGAGTAGGCGTGATTTGCTTTATCAAGACGGGCATTATATGGGCAAGCTATGAAAAGCTGTTGCAAGAGGGCGAATATTCTAAAGAGAACAAAGAAAAACCGTCCTTTTCGGGAGCCATCTATACAGCGTATTGGGTGATTGCAACGGCAGTTTATTTGGGGTACAGCCTGTCATCAAATAATTGGGGACAGAGTTGGATAATTTGGGTCGTTGCAGGCGTAATATTTCCCGCTGTCATTGCAATTACTAATGCCTTTGAGAAAAAATCAAAATGAAATTTTAAAATAAAAATGTGTTTCGCTGCTTGTGGGCAACACATTCGCTGTTTGTGGGGAAGAGTTTTTGCGAAAGCCGTGCTATACTTTTCTTCGGAGGTACACAAAAATGGATCAAATAAAGATTGGAAAATTTATTGCCGCCCTGCGAAAAGATAAAGGCTTGACGCAGGAGCAGCTCGGAGAAAAGCTTGGTGTGACCAACAAAACCATTTCCCGTTGGGAGAACGGCAATTATATGCCCGATGTTGAAATGCTGTCGCTGCTTTCAAAGGAATTCGGCGTAAGTATTAACGAACTTATAAGCGGCGAACGGCTTTGGGCGGAGGACTTTAAGAAAGCCGCCGACGATAACCTTGTTACGGCGCTGAACAACAGCACCTTTACGCTGAAAGAAAAGATAGTATTTTTTAAGAAGAAATGGCTGCACGAACATATTTCAACTATCGTCCTGTGCGTTGTAGCGTGGATAGGTATTATAATATGGACTGCGCTGAAATTACGAGGCAGCGACTCTTATGCGCTTTTGGGTGCAATAGGCAGTATGCTTGCTATACTTTTCTATGTGGTACTGTATAACCGTATGATGGTATATGTGGAGAACCACGCATATCGGGCAACGCCAGACAAGGAAACCGAAACGAAAAACTAACCTTGATAAATCCAAAGTAGTTGAATGCTGTCTGAGTATTGGCAGCAAAGAGTTTGTGAACTTTTTGTTTTCCTCTTGACAAAACGGGTCTACAAGTGTTAGACTATAAGCAAAGATCTAATGCTTGTAGACCCGCAAGGAGGATTATAATGAAAAATTACAAACTTGGAGATATGGAACTGGAGTTTGCCAACTTAATTTGGGAGAATGAGCCTATTTCCTCTGGAGGCTTGGTTCAGCTTTGTGAGCAGAAATTCTCTTGGAAGAAATCCACCACATATACGATGCTGAAGCGTCTTTGTGATAAGGGCATTTTTCAAAACAATTCGGGCAATGTCGTTTCTGTCCTTTCAAAGCAGGAGTGGTTTACGAAGCAAAGTGAGGGCTTCGTGGAAGAAACATTCAACGGTTCTCTGCCACAATTCTTAGTGGCGTTTACCCGCCGCAAAAAGCTCTCAAAGCAGGAAATCGCTGAGATACAGAAAATCATCGACCAAAATGCAGAGGAATGACTATGAGCGACAAAGTATTTCTCGATATTGTAAATATGAGTATTACGGGCAGCTTCGCCATCTTAATTATTATACTGGCACGGTTGCTGCTGAAAAAAGCTCCAAAGGTTTTCTCCTACGCATTGTGGTTTGTTGCCTTTTTCCGTCTGCTTGTACCCGTTTCCTTTGAAAGCGTTTTGAGCATATTGCCGTTCAACACAACGCCGCTGTCTACGGATATGCTATATATTGAAACCCCTTATGTGGAAACGGGTATAAAAGCAATAGACAGCGTAATCAACCCTGTTGTAGTAACTGAGGTTTTCAGTTCTACCGCAAATGTATATCAGATATTTACCTTTTGGGGGAAGATTATCTGGCTCATCGGCGTTTTGTCGTTTTGCCTGTATAGCATACGCTCATATTCCAAACTCAAAAAGAAATTACAGAGTGCCGTCCTTCTTCGGGATAATATTTATATTTCGCAAGTAATCTGCACGCCCTTTGCGCTTGGATTGCAAAATCCAAAAATATACTTGCCGAGCAATTTGGCTGACGCACAGGAATATGTAATTGCCCACGAACAGACGCATCTCGCTCGGCGTGATAACCTTGCAAAAATATTGGGATATGTGGTTCTTATCCTGCATTGGTTTAACCCTCTTGTATGGCTTGCGTTCAAGCTGTTTGTTACCGATATGGAAATGTCCTGCGATGAAAGTGTAATCAGAAATTCAAAGGAGGATATTCGCAAAGAATACAGCCGGTCGCTTTTAGAGCTTTCTATTGAAAAAAGCACACTTGGCGTACCGATGGCGTTTGCCGAGGGAAATCCCAAAGAAAGGATAAAGAATGTTATGAAATCAAACACGAAAAAAATAATTGGATTTGCAGGTTTAGGGGCGGTAATTTTAATTGTGGTAATTGCAATATGCCTTATTCCTAACCGTCCGCAGTATGCGACGGCAAAGGATGCTATTACAGGCATTCCCGCAATAGCTACGCAGTCCGCAACTTATGCCGCAATAAAGACTGCCGATGGAAATACGACTATTACAGACAGTGAAGGCTTCAATCAACTGCTGAATTTCATAGAAGGCATTGAGGTCAACACGAAAGAAGTCAAGAGAGGCTCTTGGAATGACAGCGAGGGAAATAACAAGATTACATTTTATCGAGCAGACAATTCTATGGACTCCGTAATCAGCTTCACTTCTGATTATTCTAAGATTTGGATTGAAACAAACGCAACACTTTCTTTCACATATAGTGTCAAAGACCCAGCAGAAGTGCAAAAGGGACTTGCGGCTTTCCTTGGCAACAATAGCTAAGGCAATCTTGCGTTTGTGAGTCGGAGGAAATATGCCTAATACAAAAAGAAAAGTTTATACTATGCCCCGTCTGCGGCAACAAAACAAGGGTACAGATACGGGAGGATACAGAGCTAAAGAACTTCCCACTATTCTGCCCTAAATGCCACAAGCAGACCTTGATAAATGCAAAGCAACTGAATATCACAAAAGCAGAAGTGCCAGACGCTAAGACGCAGAGCCGATGAACTTGTGAGATACCTCACAGCTCGTCGGCTCTTTTGTTATCAATATATATTTGGCAGCACAGCCCACCAAATAAAAAAAACGGTGCTTTGGTGGGCTGCTCTGTCACGCCCAAATAAAAACAGCGCAGCCCTCTAAGCCCGTTTAAGGTTTGGAGGGATTTTTATGTGTTGGTCTAATATGACCGCAACGCTGCTCATCAGAAGCAGCGGATACATATAGAGTGTCACGCAGGAACGAGGATAATCTGTTAAAAAAATCCTCGCCTGTTCGTGGCACTCTTATGGTTTTCAAATAGAGATTTCATTTCTATGCCGTAGGTATAGTTGTGCTTATTTCCGCAGAGGTCTTTGTACCTTTGCGGCTTTTTGTTTGTCGTGCTTTTCTTTGATGCAGGACAAGCCCGTATCTGGCGTTGGCTGCCGTAGTCCGCCTGCCAATCTGAGTTTTCAAAAAACTCAGATTGGAGGAAACAGTATGGCGTACAACAAAGCCAGAGAAGAAAAGAAATGGCGGCTCTGGAAAGAAGCCGAAGAAAAACAATTGCGGAGTTTAGGTGTCAGTGAGAACGACATAGAAAAGCTCCGTGTTCACGATTGGGCGATTTTCAATTCCGACAGGCGTTACTATCAGTGTATGCAGGAAACAGGTACATACCTTGAAGAAGCCGCAGCGGATATGACACAGCCCGAAATAAAAACGGTCGAGGATTTTCTGGACAACATCGAAAATCAGCAGCTCTATCAAGTGCTGATTAAGGTGGACAGGCTTACCTTGCAGGCGATTTTATTGCAAATACAAGGTTATTCCATTGCCGAAATCGCTGCCGCCCTTGGTATGAAAGAAGATACCGTCTATAAGCGGTTAGGCAGGCTAAAACAAAAAATCTAAAAACTTTTGGGATAGTGTCCAAAAAGGCACTTTCCCACGGGCTACAGGGTGAGAGGACAAAACCTCTCGCCCTGTTTTCCTTTGTGTGGCGAAAACGGGATTGCTCTTTGAAAACCGAATACCCATTCGCCAAATACCTTCTCTTTGTGATTGTGATGAGCATAAGCGTGTCGAGAGGTACGCCATAACCTGCCGCAAGGCAGAGAGCGATAACTACCTACTCAAAATATCGGGCAGCTCCCGATTTCGCCATAACCCACAAAGAGGACAATGATACTCCCGTCCAGTCACAGTCCGAGCGTGATAAAACCGTCGCAGGCAATGAGGGCGGCTCTGTCAGAACGACAGTTGGGGTGAAACTCCCGTGGCGTCAGTTCGCTGCTGACCGTTTGGCGACTTCCCAATAGCATTTCGGGGTGTCGAGGACAAATTGAAATGCTTTCTCATAGCAGCCAGACGCAAGGCGGTCAAAAGAACAGAGATATTGTTTATGCTCTCCCGACCTTAAATACTTCCTTGTGTTTGGCTGCCTACATAGGCAGAAAACCTCTGTCTAAATCATATTGGGAGGTCAAACACAATGGAATTGACTATCAAGCGTGGCGACATTTATTATGCGGAGCTAAATCCCGTTATCGGCTCTGAACAGGGCGGCACAAGACCTGTACTTATCATTTCCAACGATATAGGCAACAAGCATAGCCCTACGGTCATTATCGCCCCTATCACAAGTCGGGTACACACAAAAGCAAAATTACCTACGCACACCTTAATTAAAGACTTCGACGGTCTGGATAAGAACTCAATTATATTGTTTGAACAAATCCGCACCATAGACAAGCAACGCCTGCGAGAGTACTTAGGAACTCTTGACAGGCGTATTATTCATTGCGCAGACAAAGCCCTTGCCATCAGCATCGGGCTTGCAAAAAAGGATTAGCTCTCTCGTTATACGGTACAAGCGGTAGCTCATATACATTAGAAACGAGGGAGGTGTTGCGGCTGTTGCATAGAGAATTTGTTTATATTGGCGACCCTGTTCCAGAATTAAACGAGCAGGAACACGCTGCGTTCCTTATGAATATCCAAAAGTCGATACTCCTTTCTTTGGAGAAAAGGAAGCTGCTGACACATTCTCAGCGGGAACGCTGTTTGGTCGAGCTTGAAAAGCAATATAGCAGGGAGCAAAAAAGCAGACGCCGAGCATAACGCTTGGCGTTTTTACATAGCCGAGCGAAAAAAACAAATTTGCACATTCGACACCGCACTCTCTTTTTCCTATAATTAAATACAGTAACAAAGTTTACTGAGAAAGGAGCTTCGCTATGATAAATAGATATGAACGCCTAAACCAAGAGCTTAAGATGGTTGAAACGAAAAGAAAGGTAGCTGCGTACTGCCGTGTTTCAACGGACAATGAAGACCAAGCCAATTCGTTTGAAAGCCAACAGCGGTATTTCAGACAGTATATTGAGCGCAATCCCGATTGGGAGCTTTATGAGATTTTTGCCGATGAGGGCATTTCTGGCACGAATACAAAGAAGCGTAAAGAGTTTAACCGTATGATAGCGTGTGCCAAGAATGGCGACTTTGATTTGATTATCACCAAGGAGATTTCCCGTTTTGCGAGAAACACCCTTGATAGTATATATTACACCCGTGAATTGAAAAAGCACGGCGTCGGTGTTATATTTATGAATGACAATATCAACACCTTAGACGGCGATGCAGAGCTTCGTCTGGCGATTATGTCCTCTATTGCACAGGAAGAAAGCCGCAAGACTTCCGAGCGTGTGAAGTGGGGACAAAAACGCCAGATGGAACAAGGCGTTGTGTTCGGCAGAAGTATGTTGGGCTACGATGTCGAGGGCGGCAAAATGACTATCAACGAGGAAGGCGCAAAGGTTGTACGCCTTATCTTCCATAAGTTTGTCAATGAGGGCAAAGGAACGCACGTCATCGCCCGTGAGCTTCGTGAGGAAGGTATCAGCCCTATGCGGGTCAAGGAATGGAGCAACACGGTTATTCTGCGAGTGATACGCAATGAGAAATACTGCGGCGACTTGGTGCAGAAAAAGACCTATACGCCCGACTTCCTATCTCACGAAAAGAAGTACAACCGTGGGCAAGAGGAATTTGTTATCATTAAAGACCATCACGAGCCGATTATCTCCCGTGAGTTATTCGATGAAGCAAACCGCATTTTAGATGCAAAGTCACTTTCGCAGGAGGGCAAGGCAAAGCACTCTAACCGCTATCCGTTCTCTGGCAAAATCAAATGCGGCTGCTGCGGCTCAAGCTATGTGGCAAGGTATAAAACCAGAAAAGACGGCGGCCGGTATAAGGCGTGGCGCTGCAACGAAGCCGCAAAGCACGGAAGCCCCCATATCGACAAGGCAGGAAATCAAGTCGGCTGTACGGGCTTGTCTATCCGCAATGAGGATGCGACCCACATTATGTATCTCGTAACCAAGAGCCTTAAATACAACAGAAACAAAATCATAAATAACCTAACTGCCGTTATTCAATCTATCATTGCTATGGATACGACGGGTACGGATGTCCTAAAGCTGCAAGAGCAGATTAAGAAGATTGAGGGCAAACGGGCTAATCTGATTGACCTGTATATGTCCAATCTAATCAACAAGGATGAATTTACCGCCACCCGTGCAAGCTGCGATGCGGAAATCGAGGAGCTTCAATCTATCATTGAAAGCGTGGATAAACAACGGGAAATGATAGAGCAGCAACAGCAACTCCTAAAGGAGATTGAGGACGCAATCAAAGAGATTGTCAGCGGCGTGGAGTACGAAGATGAGTTCTATAAGCACATTTTAGACAAGATGGTAGTTCAAGATAAGGACAACATAGATGTATATCTGAATTTGCTTCCTATGAAGTGGAGCTATACGGTTGCAAAAGCATCAAAAAAAGCCGTAGCCTCTGAATGGAACATTTCAGAGGCTTCTCTACCGATGTCCGTCAGCAGGGCCTTCAGTTCCGGATAGGGCATGGAGTACCGCTGGCTCAGATAGCGCAGAGACGCTCCCAGCTCGCCGTCCGGACCACCGTACTGGCTGATGATAAACGCCGCCAGCTTGGGGTTGGGATTGGCGATGCGCACGGGGTACTGCAGCTTCTTTTCATATACAAACATCAGTCCGAACCTCCTTCATCCCAGGGCCACGGATCGTTGAGCCACCGATAGCCGCCCTCCGTGACGGTGGTCTGGGTCAGGGGGCCGTACTGCTCCTGATACCGGGCGCGGCCCTCCCTGGCCAGGGCGATATACTTCCAGTACAGGTTCAGGACCTCCTGGTCGTCGGCGTGGGTCACCAGATACAGCCCCAGCTCGTCAATGGCAAAATCCAGGGCCATCAGCTCCGACAGGGCGTTGTTGGCCGCCGGGAACCGGCTGCGCAGCTCCTTATGAAACGGCAGGTCCAGCCCTGGAAACAACGTTCCCTGCTGCAGGGCCTCCCGCTGGTCATACCGGGGCGGGTCCTGCTGCTGCATGGCCACAAAGGGAAAGGCCAGCGCCCCGCAGCCGCCGGGGAGACTGCCCTGGTTCTGCGGACACCCATTGGCAGGGGTGCAGCTGCTTGTTTCTGTGTACAAGGGGATTCCTCCTTCACAAATCGTGGGTATGGCCCCCGCGCGGGGGCTCACTCCAGTATATGTACCCCTCCCCCAGCGGGAAACGGGGGATTCCCTTTTATCGGGAAATGTGGTATGGTATAGAAAACGCATCCCCTGCATACGGTGAGCCGAAGGGGGTGCGGAGATGATCGTTATACTTCGCCGCCGGTATCTTGCGGCGGCTGCGGCGGTGCTGCTGCTGGCGGGAGCCGCCGCCGTCCTGCGGCCGGGACGGCCTGCCGCTGTAAACGCTGCCGCGGGCTGCCGGACCATCGTTCTGGACGCCGGACATGGCGGCGAGGACGGCGGCGCGGTGTCCCCGGACGGGGTGGTGGAAAGCGACCTGAACCTGGCCATCACCCGGCGGCTGCGGGATGTGCTGCTGTTTCTGGGCCGGGATACCGTGCTGACCCGGACGGGGGAGGACGCGATTTATTCGCCGGAGGCCGTCACCCTGCGGGAGAAGAAGGTGTCGGACCTGAAAAACCGGGTGGCCCTGATTAACAGCAAGCCGGAGGCGGTGCTCATCAGCATCCACCAGAACAGTATGCCCGACCACCCGTCGGTCCATGGGGCTCAGGTGTTTTATAACGGCGCGGTCTCCGGCCCACGGCTGGGCGAGACGGTCCAGGCGGCCCTGAACGGCGCCGTCAACGCCGGAAACGGGAAAAACGCCAAGGCCATCGACAGCACCATCTATCTGATGAAAAATGTACAATGTCCCGCCATTTTAGTGGAGTGTGGCTTTCTGTCCAACCGGACGGAAACCGGGCAGCTACTGACCGGCGGGTATCAGCTGAAGCTGGCGGTGTGCATCGCCGCCGGATTTCTCCAGCACGACACGGAGGGAGCAAGCGCATGAAAACCAAAACCATATTTTACTGCACCGAGTGCGGCAACGAGACCCCCAAGTGGGCGGGACGCTGCCCGGCCTGCGGCGCATGGAACAGCATCGTGGAGCAGGCGGATAAGCCGGTGAAATCCGGCAGAAAGCCAGCGTCGGCGAGGGCTGTAAAGCCCGTTCCCATTACAGAGATCGGCACGGCGGACGAGATCCGCTTTTCCACCGGTATGGGGGAGCTGGACCGGGTTTTGGGCGGCGGCGCGGTGAAAGGCTCCCTGGTGCTGGTGGGCGGCGCGCCGGGTATCGGCAAATCCACCCTGATGCTCCAGATCTGCAAGAAGCTGGGGGAGTTCGCCCGGGTGCTGTATGTGTCCGGCGAGGAGTCGGCCCACCAGCTGAAGCTGCGGGCCCAGCGCCTGGACGCGGAGAGCGATAATCTGTACGTTCTGTCGGAGACCTGCCTGGGGAATATCTTAGAGTGCGTCCGCAGCGAGCAGCCGGACGTGCTGATCGTGGACTCCATCCAGACCCTGTATAACGAGGACCTGGATTCCCCCGCCGGAGGGGTGGGACAGGTGAAGGACTGCACCATGGCCCTGATGCAGCTGGCCAAGGGCCAGGGGGTTACCGTGTTTGTCATCGGCCATGTGAACAAGGAGGGCTCCATCGCCGGGCCCAAGGTCCTGGAGCACATGGTGGACTGCGTGCTGTATTTCGAGGGGGACCAGCACATGACCTATCGGATCCTCCGGGCGGCAAAAAACCGCTTCGGCGCCACCAACGAGATCGGCGTGTTCGAGATGATGGACCGGGGCCTGCGGGAGGTGGAGAACCCCTCGGAGATGCTGCTGTCCGGGCGTCCTAAGGACGCCCCCGGCACCTGCGTCACCTGCGCCATGGAGGGGGCCAGGCCCGTTCTGGCGGAGGTGCAGGCCCTGATCGCCCCGGCCAGCGCCTCCAACCCCCGGCGCATGAGCAACGGCTTCGACTATAACCGGGCGGCCATGCTGCTGGCGGTGCTGGAGAAGCGGGGCGGGCTGAAGGTGTCCCAGTGCGACGCCTATCTGAACATCATCGGCGGGCTGACCCTGGAGGAACCGGCGGCGGACCTGGCGGCGGTGGTGGCCATCGCCTCCAGCTATCTGGACAAGCCCGTGCCGGACCATATGGCGGCCATCGGCGAGGTGGGCCTCTCCGGGGAAATCCGTTCCATCAGCCACCTGGAGCAGCGGCTGACCGAGGTGCACCGCCTGGGCTTTACCCAGTGCATGATCCCGGCCCGCCGGGCCCGGGAGCTCAAGCCCCTGCCGGGGCTGGAGCTGCTGCCGGTGCAGAACATCGCCCAGGCCCTGCGCCTGCTGGTCCGGGAGAAATAATCCGGGCAGGGGAGGCACTCTTTGGCACATAAAGGGCACTTTTTGGGAGAAAATGGAATAATTATCTTGACAGTGGGGCTGTAAGGGTTTATCCTGTTACCGTGAGAAACGCCCGGCGGACTGGGCCGGGTATGCGGAAAGGAGCATCCCCGTCGTGATTGAGTTGACGGATCTGCCGGATGGCGCACTGGAAGACATGAAACGTTATGTGTCCTATGCCTGGCCGCCGGGGCGCATCGCCCAGCTGCTGAACCGCGCGTATGATCTGAACCTGACTCGCGAGACCGTCATCGGCATGCTCCGCCGGTTGAAGCACGAATGTGAATAAAAATTTGAGCATCCCCTCCGGGCGCGGAAGGGATGCTCTGTTTTTGATTTTTGAGGAATCAGGCGTTGTTCTTTTCCTGCTCTTTGCGGTCCTGCTCCTCCAGCTGGCGCTTGGTGCGGCGCAGGTCCACGATCATCAGAACCGCCGACAGCACGCAGGCCACAAACAGGATATAATACACCGCCTGGCCCAGATAGATCCCGGCCAGCAGGAACAGCACGGCCAGAGCCGCCAGAATGAAGGTGATGTCCACCTGCTTGCGGCGCTTTTTCGTGCGGCGGAGAATTTCCAGTCTCTTTTCGTTGTCGTCCATGTTGCGTCTCCCTTTCTGTAATCTATCAGATGTCCTCCCGGGGACCCGGGCGCAGCTCCGTTCCGGACAGCTCCAGCCGCAGCCGTCCGGCGGACAGCTCCGTCAGCCGGTCCTGCAGCCGCTGGGGGGCGTCCTCCGGCAGGGACAGGGTCAAAGCCACTTCCGTCCCGTAGTCCACGGCGTCCACGGTGCCGCCGACGGCCTGCACCTCCAGCTTCACCCGCTCCAGCAGAGGATAGGGACAGGTGCAGAGGGCCGCGGTCCACCGCCCCATAGCCGCCACGCCCGCGGCGGCCAGCGCGTCCCGGGCGCTTTTGCTGTAGGCCCGGGTAAGCCCTCCGGCCCCCAGCAGGATGCCGCCGAAATAGCGGGTCACCACGCACAGAACGTTGGTGACGTGCTCCCGCTGGAACACCGCCAGCATAGGCTGACCGGCGGTGCCCTGAGGCTCGCCGTCGTCGCTGTAGCGGACCACGCTGCCGCCCAGCAGATAGCACCAGCAGTTGTGCCGGGCGTCGTAGTGCTGCTTCTTCACCCGGCGCAGCAGCTCCTGGGCCTGGTCCTCGCTGTCCACCGGCCACACATGGCCTATGAAGCGGGAGCGCTTTTCCACAAACTCGCTTTCCGCCTCCTGATAGGGGACATAGATTTTATCCCCCATGGCGGACCTCCCACTCCTGTCTTGTGATGGCCTGGCACACGCCGGGGCGCTCCGTTCCGTCGGGCCACGGCGACGGCGGCGTATCGCAGACATGGCGGAAGCCGCACTTCTTCTGCACCCGCCGGGACTTCTCATTTTCCGGGGAATGGGCGCACCATACGCGCTGGACTCCCATCTCCTGAAACTGCCAGCGCAGCAGCTCCTCCACGGCCTCGGGAACAAGCCCCTGCCCCCAATAGGGGTGGGCAATCCAGTAGCCGATCTCCGGCTCTCCCTTCCCCACCGGTATCGCCGTGGGAAACACACCCACGGAGCCGATGGGACCGCCGTCGCCGCCCTTGAGCAGCACCGCAAAGGTGCCCTCCTCGGACAGCACGGTGCGGATGATCTCCCGGCTGTTTTCCACGGAGGTGTGAGGCGCCCAACCGGCGGAGGGGCCCACCTCCGGGTCCCTGGCCCAGCGGTACAGGGCCTGGGCGTCGCTGTCGCACCACGGGCGCAGAATCAGCCGCGAGGTTTCCAGCTGCGTCATAGCTCCCAATCCTCCCTTTCCTCGTGCCAGCCCTCCACATAGTCCTTGACCTGGCCCAGCACCTTAGGCGGGCACACGGCCACCACGTCGATGGAGGCAGCATACTCCACGGACTCCACCTTGGCCTCCCGGTACAGGCCGTCCAGAAGTCCGGCCTTGTCATAGGGCAGGTGCAGGGTCACCCGGCGGGTACCCTTGTCCAGCTTTTTGTCGATGCACGCCAGCAGCTCCGGCACCCCCTCGCCGGTCTTGGCAGAGATGGACACGGTGTCCTCCCCGGCGGTACGCTGACCGGAAAAGGCCAGGTCACACTTGTTGTATACCCGCAGGCAGGGGATGTGGTCCGCCTTCAGCTCCCGGATCAGGCTCTCTACAATGGCGGCCTGCTGCTGCCACTGGGGATTGGACACGTCGATGACGTGGAGCAGCAGGTCGGCGTATTCCAGCTCCTCCAGGGTGGCCTTGAAGGCCTCCACCAGCTGATGGGGCAGCTTGCGGATAAAGCCCACGGTGTCGGAGATCACCACGTCCAGGGTATCGCTGACGGTCAGCAGCCGGGTGGTGGTGTCCAGGGTGTCGAACAGGCGGTTGTTGGCGGGGATCCCGGCCCCGGTGATGGCGTTTAAGAGGGTGGACTTCCCGGCATTGGTATAGCCTACGATGGCCACCACAGGGATCTCGTTTTTCATGCGGCGCTGGCGCTGGGTGCCCCGTACCCGGCGCACCTCCTCCAGCTCTGCCTTGAGCTTGTCGATTTTGCGGTGGATGTGGCGGCGGTCGGTTTCCAGCTGGGTCTCGCCGGGGCCCTTGGAGCCGATGGGACCCTTGCCGCTGGTGCCGCCCTGGCGCTCCAGATGGGTCCACATACCGATCAGCCGGGGCAGCAGATACTGATACTGAGCCAGCTCCACCTGCAAGCGGCCCTCCCGGGTCCGGGCCCGCTGGGCGAAGATATCCAGGATCAGGCCGCTGCGGTCCAGCACCTGGACCCCGGTCATCTCTGTCAGCACCCGCAGCTGGGAGGGCGACAGGTCGTTGTCGAAAATCACCATGGTGGCGTTTTCCTCCTGGACCATGCGGCGGACCTCCTCCACCTTGCCCTCGCCGATAAAGCTGTGAGGGTCCGGCTTGTCCCGGCTTTGCAGGATGGTGCCTACAGCCTGACCCCCGGCGGTATCCACCAGGGCGGCAAGCTCCGCCAGGCTCTCCTCATCGGCGCTGTCATCGCCCAGCACCGGGGACCGCAGGCCCACCAGCACCGCATAGTCGCGCTTTTTTTCTTGTATGATCGTTTGTTCCATATTTGCCCTCGCTTCCGGTTTTCACCTGATAATATAGTATACCCGACGGCAAAAGTAAAGGACCCGCAGCCAAAAATGGTACGGGTCCTGTAAAAAGTGTCTTTACTTGTCCAGGCCGAAGCGCTTGTTGAACTTGGCCACACGTCCGCCGGTATCCACCAGCTTCTGCTTGCCGGTGAAGAAGGGGTGACACTTAGAGCAGACTTCTACGCGAATATCCTTCTTCGTAGAACCTGTCTCAATTACATTACCGCAGGCGCATTTGATAGTAGTCTGCTGATAATTGGGATGGATTCCTTCCTTCATTGCTCTGGTTCACCTCTTTCTGGTACAAAAGTCCTTTTCACAAAGGCAACTGTGATTTTACCACTTTTCCCGGACAATTGCAAGCATTTTTTTGAAGAAAATTCCGGAACCGGGATTTTTGGCGTCTGACGGACAAAAAGTCAAGGATTGGGCCGTATTTCCCCTGCGATTTGTGAGAAAATGCAGGAATTTTTGATTGACTTTTTTCCGGAACAAAATATAATTAATGAGTGTATTTTGGATTTAGCCGTTTAGTTATCTAAATTTGGGAGGAAGAAAGCATGTCGTTGGATAAGACCTATTTCGAGCAGATGGAGGCCAAAATCCCCCACGGGCGGGTCCGGACCCGGTTTGCCCCGTCCCCCACGGGCTATATGCACGTGGGTAACCTGCGGACGGCGCTGTATACCTGGCTCATTGCCCGGTCCCACGGCGGGGATTTCATCCTCCGCATCGAGGACACGGACCAGGGCCGCTATGTGGACGGCGCGGTGGACGTGATCTACCGCACCATGGCCGAGTGCGGCCTGACCCATGACGAGGGCCCCGACGTGGGCGGCCCCGTGGCCCCGTATATCCAGTCCCAGCGGCGGGATACCTACGGAAAGTATGCCCGGCTGCTGGTGGAAAAGGGCGGCGCGTATTACTGCTTCTGTGAAAAGACAGAGTCTGAGGAGGATTCCGGCGAGTTTGACCGGGCGGCGGACCCCTGCCGCGACCTGCCCCTGGAGGAGGCGGAGCGCCGTGTGGCCGCAGGCGAGCCCTATGTCATCCGTCAGCGCATTCCGGCGGAGGGCGTCACCACCTTCCATGATGCCATTTTCGGCGACATCACCGTGGAAAACAGCACCCTGGACGACCAGGTGCTGATGAAGCGGGACGGTCTGCCTACCTATAACTTCGCCAACGTCATCGATGACCATCTCATGGGCATCACCCACGTGGTCCGGGGCAGTGAGTACCTGTCCTCGGCCCCCAAGTATGACCTGCTGTATCACGCCTTCGGCTGGGAGGTGCCCACCTATGTGCACTGCTCCCCGGTGATGCGGGACGCCCAGAACAAGATGTCCAAGCGCCATGGGGACCCCTCCTATGAGGACCTGAAGGCCCAGGGCTATCTGACGGAGGCCATTCTGAACTATGTAGCCCTGCTGGGGTGGAGCCCCAAGGGCGACCTGGCGGAGCAGGAAATTTTCGACCTGGAGGGCCTGACCCGGGCCTTCGACATCACCGGCATTTCCAAGTCCCCGGCCATTTTCGACCGGGCCAAGCTGGACCACTTCAATGCCGTGTATCTGCGGAGCATGGAGCCTGCGGCCTTCGCCAGGGCGGCGGAGCCTTACATCCGCCAGAGCGTCCAGAATCCTGCCTATGACCCGGCGGCCATCGCCGCCCTGCTGCAGGCCCGGTGCGAGCGGCTGACGGAGATTCCCGAGAAGGTGGACTTCTTCGACGCCCTGCCGGAGTACCCGGTGGATTTCTATACCAACAAAAAGTCCAAGACCAACCCCGAGGTGTGCGCCCGGATGCTGGAGGCCGCCATTCCCATGCTGGAGGCCCTGCCGGACTGGACCGACGAGAGCATCCATGACGGCCTGGTGAATCTGGCCGCGTCCCTGGAGGTGAAGAACGCCACCCTCATGTGGCCCGTGCGCATTGCGGCGGCGGGCAAGCTGGTGACCCCCGGCGGCGCGGTGGAGATCTGCCGCATTCTGGGCCGGGAGGAGACCCTGCGCAGGCTTCGCCGGGGGCTCTCCATGCTGACGGCATGCTGAAATGGCTGGTGCGGCAGCGGCAGCAGCTGCACGGGTTTTACCGGGACGGCTTCGGCCGTGCCTTCGGCATGACGGCCCTGGCCTTTGCCGTGGTCGTGGTGGTCAGCTATCTGGTGACCCTGCGCTATCCCGCCCCCATTGAGCGGCTGATTGAGCTGTTCCGGGAGCAGGTCGCGGACCGGGGCATTGTGGACGCGGAAGGGAATTTCAGCGCCCCGGCCCTGTTTCTCAACAATCTCCAGGCCTGCGCCCTGGCCATGGGCTATGGATTCATCCCGTTTCTGTATCTGCCTGCGGTGTCCCTGGGCATCAACGCCATGATGTTCGGCGGCTTCGCCTCGTACTATGTGCAGCTGGGTCTGCCCCTGTGGTACTACGGCGCGGGGACGCTGCCCCACGGCGTTTTCGAGCTGCCGGCCCTGTTTCTGGCCATGGCCGGGGGCCTGTACCTGTGCCGGACCCTGGTGCGCTATGTGCGCCGCAACGAGAAGGGCCTGGTGGGGCCGGTGGTGCTGAACCTGCTTCGGCTGCTGGTGATGCACATTGTCCCCCTGCTGCTGGCGGCGGCCGCCGTGGAGGCGTATGTCACCCCCCGCATTATGGAAGCGGCGGCGCGGCTGATCTGATGCTGTTCCTGCGGGCATTGCCCGCTGAAAGATAAAACTACAGACCGCAAGTGCGGCGAAAGGAGCCTTACAATGAACGAAAAAGTCACAAGTATCCCTGAACTGTTCGGAAGCATGGTGTTCACACAGGAGCAGATGCGACAGCGTCTGCCGGCCCACATCTACGATGCTTGGCAGCAGTGCCTGGTGCAGGGAACGTCATTGGACCGCTCCATCGCCGACGAGATCGCCGCCGCCATGAAGGACTGGGCCATTGAAAAGGGGGCCACCCACTATACCCACTGGTTCCAGCCCATGACCGGCTTCACCGCCGAAAAGCACGACAGCTTCATCGCCCCCCAGGGGCCCACCGGCGTGCTGATGGAGCTGTCCGGCAAGGAACTGTCCCGGGGCGAGGCGGACGCCTCCAGCTTCCCCTCCGGCGGCCTGCGGGCCACCTTCGAGGCCCGGGGCTACACCGCCTGGGACCCCACGTCCTACGCCTTTGTGAAGGACAAGACCCTGTATATCCCCACCATTTTCTGTTCCTACGGCGGCGAGACTCTGGACAAAAAGACCCCCCTGCTGCGTTCCATGAAGCTGCTGGACACCCAGAGCATCCGCATCCTGCGGCTGTTCGGCAACACCCAGGCCCAGCACGTCACCGCCCAGGTGGGCCCGGAGCAGGAGTATTTCCTCATCGACAAGGAGATGTACCGCCGCCGGGAGGATCTGGTGCTGTGCGGCCGGACCCTGTTCGGCGCCAGGCCCCCCAAGGGTCAGGAGCTGGACGACCACTATTACGGGGCCATCAAGCCCCGGGTGGCGGAATTCATGCATGAGCTGGATCAGGAGCTGTGGAAGGTGGGCGTTCCCGCCAAGACGGAGCACAACGAGGTGGCTCCCGCCCAGCACGAGGTGGCCCAGGTGTATTCCGATGCCAACAGCACCTGCGACCACAACCAGCTGACCATGGAGTTTCTGAAGAAGGTAGCCGACCGCCACGGCCTGGTGTGCCTGCTGCACGAGAAGCCCTTTGCCGGCATCAACGGCAGCGGCAAACACGACAACTGGTCCCTGGCCACGGACACCGGCGAGAATCTGCTCAAACCCGGCAAGACCCCCAGCCAGAACGCCCAGTTCCTGCTGTTCCTGGCGGCGTTTATCAAGGGCGTGGACGAGTATCAGGATATGCTGCGCTGCTGCGTGTCCTACCCCGGCAACGACCACCGGCTGGGCGGCAACGAGGCCCCTCCGGCCATCATCTCCGTGTTCCTGGGCGATGAGCTGACGGCCATCCTGGATTCCATCATCAACGGCCAGGCGTATGTGGATAAGGCCAAGCGGAAGCTGGAGATCGGCGTGGACACCCTGCCGGAGATTCCCCAGGACACCACGGACCGCAACCGCACCTCGCCCCTGGCCTTCACCGGCAACAAGTTCGAGTTCCGTATGCTGGGCTCCTCCCAGTCCATCGCCAGCCCCAACGTGGTGCTCAACACCATCATGGCCCAGGAGCTGGAGGAGTTCGCGGACATTCTGGAGCAGTCCAACGACTTCCGGGCGGACCTGCAGAACCTGCTGCATGACACCTTCAAGGCCCACCAGCGTATCATCTTCGACGGCAACGGCTACGGCGGGGACTGGGTCCGGGAGGCCCAGCGCCGGGGCCTCAGCAACCTGCGGGACACCGTGGACTGCATGCCCGCCTATATTGACCCCAAGAACATCCGCCTGTTCTCCAGCCACAACATTCTCAGCGAGACGGAGATGCGGGCCCGGTACGAGATTCACCTGGAGAATTACTGCAAGGTCACGTCCATCGAGGCGGCTACCCTGCGGGATATGGTTATGCGGGGCATTCTCCCGGCGGTAAACCGCTACACGGCGGACCTGACCCAGGCCATCCTGCGCAAGCGGGAGCTGGTGGTCCCCTGCCGGGTGGAGGAGGACCTGCTGTCCAAGCTCTCCGGCCTGACCGCCAGCCTGTACGACACCATGGCGGCCATGGAGCAGGCCGTGGACCAGGCCCCCGACGCCGAAGGCGGCATCGAGGCCGCCCGGTACTACCGGGAGGAGATCGGCCGCCGCATGGAGGAGGCCCGCCAGTCCATCGACCGGCTGGAGTCCCTGACCGCCGCGGAATACTGGCCCTACCCCACCTACGCCGACATCCTGTTCTCTGTGTAAAATCAACCAGCCCCGGGGGCCTCCCATTCAGGAGGCCCCCGTTTTTTCTGCCCGGCAGTTTATAATTAATTTAAGAAGCATTAATGTTCCTCTAATATTTCCGCCGTAAGATAGCACCAGAACGAGGGGGACGACACCCCGGAACACAGAATATCAAGGAGGAACAACTCATGAAAAAGACCATCCGTAATCATATCGACACCAACATCACCACCCGCCGCCTGGCTGAAGGCCTGATCCTGGAGCGCCGGGTCACCGAGAACGGCATCGACCTGCGGGTGATGCTCCAGCGCCCCCTGGAGGAGTACGACGGTCTGCAGACCGCCGCCGAGGCTGCCTACATCGAGCAGTACCTGGTGGAGAAGTACCGGGGCGTGGCGGATGTTGCCACCATTCTCCAGCTGGCCTCTTGAAAAACCGGCCAAAATCTGTTACGCTGATACCGAGACTCGGCGGCGCCGCCTATCCCATCCTGCGGGCGGCGCCGCCATGCTTCATAAAAGAGGAGGGATCCCCCTATGCGCCTTCTGTTTGCCGAGGATCAGCCCCAGCTGCGCCGCTCCGTCACCAAGGCCCTGACCGCCGCCGGATACAGCGTGGACGCCGCCGCCGATGGAGCCCAGGCCCTGGACGATCTGGATGGGGTGGACTACGACGCCATTGTCCTGGACGTGATGATGCCCCGGGTGGACGGCCTGACGGTGCTGCGGACCCTGCGCAGCCGGGGCGATGACACGCCGGTGCTGCTGCTGACGGCCCGGGACGCCATCGACCACCGGGTGGAGGGCCTGGACGCCGGAGCCGACGACTATCTGGTGAAGCCCTTTGCCATGGAGGAGCTGCTGGCCCGGCTGCGGGTGCTGACCCGCCGTAAGGGCAGCGGCCGCACCAATGTGTTCACCCTGGCGGACCTGACCGTGGATACCGCCGCCCGCAGCGCCCTCCGGGCCGGGACGCCGCTGACCCTGTCCGCCCGGGAATACGCCCTGCTGGAGTATCTGATCCGCAACAAGGGCATCATCCTCTCCCGGGAGCAGATCGAAAACAACCTCTGGAACTACGACTACGCCGGGGGCACCAACGTGGTGGATGTATACATCAGCTATCTGCGCAAAAAGCTGGACGGTGGCCACGAGAAAAAGCTGCTGCACACGGTCCGGGGCATGGGCTGGGTGCTGAAGGAGGACGTATGAGACATATCTCCATCAAGGTCCGCATGACCATTTGGTTCACCGTGGTGATGGTGGTCATTTCCTCCCTGATGCTGGTGTTCGTGATGCTCATGAACCGCAATCAGGTCACAAAGCCCCCGGCGGCCCAGGTGGTGTCCGTGGTGACCCGCAACGCCGACCGGCTGGAGGTGGAGCACGGCGTCCTGGACCTCAGCGATGTGGACCTGTTCCGCCACGGGGTGTATACCCAGGTGTTCGACGAGGAGGGCCAGCTGCTGGCGGGCTCCGCCCCTACGGAGTTGACGAAGCAGCTGCCGCTGGCCGAGGGAGACGTCCGCCAGGCCCAGGGCAGCGACGGCCTGTACGATGTGTATGACGTCTCCATCCCCGCCGCCGGAGTCTGGGTCCGGGGCACCATCTCCCACAACGCCCGGGGCGGCGTGATGGAGGTCATCGTGCCTCTGGCCTGGTCCCTGCTTCCGGCGCTGATCGTGGTGTCGGCCCTGGGGGGCTTTCTGATCGCCTGGCTGTCCTTCCGCCCCATGGAGAAGGTTATTTCCACGGCGGAGGCCATCTCCGACGGCGGCGACCTGTCCCGCCGCATCGGCCTGCCCAAGGGCCGCAGCGAGATATCCCGTCTGGCCGCCGCCTTCGACGGTATGTGCGACCGGCTGGAGCGGTCCTTCGAGGCGGAGCGTCAATTCACCTCCGACGCCTCTCATGAGCTGCGGACGCCGGTGGCGGTGATCCTGGCTGAGTGCGACAGTCTGGACCACGGCCAGCCCACGGAGGAGGACTATCGCCAGTCCGTGGACGTGATCCGCCGCCAGGGGCAGCAGATGTCCCGGCTCATCGGCCAGCTGCTGCACATCACCCGGCTGGAGCAGGGTACGCAGAAGCTCCAGCTGGAAACGGCGGACCTGAGCCAGCTGGTGGAGGTCCTCTGTGAGGAGCAGGCCCATCTGGCCCCGGAGGGCACTACGCTGGCGGTGCATACCCAGCCGGACCTGCTGGTAAACGGGGACGTGACCCTGCTGTCCCGGCTGCTGACGAACCTGATCTCCAACGCCTACCGCTATGGGAAGCCCAACGGCCATGTGTGGGTGGATCTGCGCCGGGAGGACCAATGGGCCGTGCTGTCCGTCCGGGACGACGGCATCGGCATCGCCCCGGAGGACCGGGAGCGCATCTTCCAGCGCTTTTACCAGGTGGACGCCGCCCGGGGCAAGGACGGCAGCGGCCTGGGCCTGTTCATGGTGCAGCAGGCGGCCCGGCTCCACGGCGGCTCCGTCACCGTGGACAGCCGGATAGGGGAGGGGAGCACTTTCATCGTCCGTCTGCCGCTGGCAGAATAAAACAAAACGCCGGACCCCATCGGGGTCCGGCGTTTTGTGCGTATTCAGATGCTTTCGTTTACCTTCCGGGCAAATTCCGCCGCCAAGCGGGCCTTTTCCGGGTTCATGAACACCGTGTCATAGCCCCGGTGCCGCTGGGCCAGCATACCCAGCAGCCGCAGACGGGAGTGCTTGCAGTAACGCTGCATCCCGGCCTCCCAAAGGTCCGCGCCCTTTTCCACGGGATAGCCGCAGGTGGCGATCAGGGCCACAGGCTTGCCCTCCCACAGGGACGGCCCCTTCTCCCGGCCGTAATACTTGTTCATTCCGTATACCAGCCGGTCCAGGACCGCCTTCATGGGCGGGGTGCAGTACCAGGAGTAGATGGGCGTGGCCAGCACCAGCAGGTCGCAGGCCAGCACGCTATCGAAAATCTCCTGCATGTCGTCGTTCTGGGGGCAGCCGAACACCGTCCAATCCTGCTGGCACACCCGGCAGGCCCGGCAGGGCCGGACCTCCAGGTCATACAGCCAGACCGTCCGGTAGGACCAGCCCAGCTTTTCCAGCTCCGCCGCAAAGGGCACCGTCAGCGCGGCGGTGTTGCCCTGCTTCCGGGGACTGGCCAGCAGGATACAGGCCTTTTTCATGTCCCTTAGCCCGGAGGCCAGGTCATATCCCGGCCGGACAGCACATGGAAGTGCAGGTGATGCACGCTCTGACCGGCCTGCTCGCCGATGTTGGACACCACGCGATAGCTCTCCAGCCCCTGCTCCCGGCACAGCCGAGCGATGACCTCGAAGATGTGGGCCACCACGGCGCTGTTGCCGCCGTTTACCTCCGCCACGGAGCCGATGTGCTCCTTGGGGATCACCAGGAAGTGCGTGGGGGCCTGAGGCGCGATGTCGTAAAAGGCGTAGCACAGCTCGTCTTCATACAGCTTGTTGGAGGGGATATCCCCGCCGACAATTTTGCAGAACAGGCAGTTGTCGTCTCGCATAGTCATGCTCCTTTCGTTATTTCCACTCTCCCGGCTTCAGGAGAGCTTTTCCGACACAAAATCGTCCACGGAAGCCAGGGCGTCGTCCACCTTCAGCAATTCGGTGCCGCCGCCCATAGCGGAATCGGGCTTGCCTCCGCCCTTGCCGCCGCACACGGCGGACACGGCCCGGACCAGGTCGCCGGCCTTGATGCCCCGGGCCACGGCCTCCTTGCCGCACACGGCCAGGAAGGATACCTTTTCGCCGTTGATGCTGGCGATGACCGCCACAACGCTGGGGTCCTTATCCCGCAGGAAGTCGCCCATGGTGCGCATGGCGGCGGTGTCCATGCCGGTGCGGGTGGTGGTGATCACATGCAGACCCTTCACGGTTTTGGCGGAGGCCAGGAACTGCTTGGCCTCGCCCAGGGACGCCTCGGCCTTCAGCTTATCCAGTGCCTGGCGCAGCTGCTTCATTTCGCTGGCCTGCTGCTCCATGCGCTCCAGCAGGGAGGCGGGAGCGGTTTTCAGGAACTGGGCCGCCTTGTGCAGCACGCCCTGGCTGCGCTCCATGCCCTGCAGGCTCAGCTTGCCGCAGGTGGCCTCGATCCGGCGCACGCCGGAGGCCACGCTGGTCTCGGACTTCACCCGGAAGGGACCGGCCTTGGCGGTGTTGTCCACATGGGTGCCGCCGCAGAACTCGATGGAGAAGTCGCCCATCTCCACCACCCGGACGGTGTCGCCGTACTTTTCGCCGAACATGGCCACGGCGCCCTTCTTCTTGGCCTCCTCGATGGGCAGGACCTCCGTCACCACGGGATAGCCCTCCAGAATGGCGTCATTGACCAGCTCCTCCACCTGATGCAGCTCCTCCGGGGTGATGGCCTCGAAGTGAGTGAAGTCGAAGCGCAGACGGTCCGGCTCCACCAGGGAGCCCGCCTGGTGCACGTGCTCGCCCAGCACCTTCTTCAGGGCCGCATCCAGCAGGTGGGTGGTGCTGTGGGCCCGGCGGATGGCCTTGCGGCGCTCGGTATCAATGGCGGCGTGGACGGTGTCGCCCACATGGAGGGTGCCCTCCGTCAGGCGGCCATAGTGCATGAACTTGCCGCCCTTGTTCTTCTGCACGTCGGACACGGTGAACAGAATGCCGTCTGCGCTGATGGTGCCGTGGTCGGCCGCCTGGCCGCCCATCTCCGCATAGAAGGGAGACTTGTCCAGCACCACCACGGCGTCGGACCCGGCGGGGATCTCGCCCCGCAGCTCGTCCTCGGCCACCAGAGCCACCACCGTGGCGTCGATCTCATCGTGGTCATAGCCCACGAACTCCGTGGCCGGGATGTCCTTGCCGAACTCCACACCGGCCCAGCCCAGGTCGCCCAGAGCCTTCCGGGCCTCACGGGCCCGCTGCTTCTGCTCCTGCATCAGCTGGCGGAAGCTCTCCTCGTCCACGGTCATGCCCTGCTCGGCCACCATCTCCGCCGTCAGGTCGATGGGGAAGCCGAAGGTGTCATACAGGCGGAAGGCGTCGGCGCCGGAGAAAACCTTCTCCCCCTTGGCCTGATGCTCCGCCAGCAGGTCGGAGAAGATCTTCATGCCGCCGTCGATGGTGCGGCCGAAGTTCTCCTCCTCGGTGCGGATGACCTTGGTGATATAGGTCTGCTTTTCCCGCAGATCGGGATACTGTCCCTGGTTTTCATGGATAACGGTATCCACCACCTGATACAGGAAGGGATCGTTGACGCCCAGCAGCTTCCCATGGCGGGCGGCCCGGCGCAGCAGACGCCGCAGCACATAGCCCCGCCCCTCGTTGGAGGGCAGGATGCCGTCGCAGATCATGAAGGTGGCGGAGCGGATGTGGTCGGTGATGACCCGCAAGGACACGTCCCGCTTCTCCGTCTCGCCGTAGTGGGCCCCGGTCAGCTCAGACACCTTGTGGGTGATGTTCATCACGGTGTCCACGTCGAACAGGCTCTCCACATTCTGGCACACACAGGCCAGACGCTCCAGGCCCATACCGGTGTCGATGTTCTTCTGCTTCAGTTCGGTATAGTGGCCCTGTCCGTCGTTGTCAAACTGGGAGAACACGTTGTTCCAGATCTCGATATACCGGTCGCAGTCGCAGCCCACGGTGCACCCGGGCCTGCCGCAGCCGAACTCCGGCCCGCGGTCATAATAGATCTCGGAGCAGGGGCCGCAGGGGCCGGAGCCGTGCTCCCAGAAGTTGTCCTCCTTGCCGAAGCGGAAAATGCGCTCCTTGGGGATGCCGATCTCCTTGTTCCAGATGTCGAAGGCCTCGTCGTCGTCCAGATAGATGGAGGGATACAGCCGGTCGGCCTCCAGGCCCACCCACTGGGGGCTGGTCAGAAATTCCCAGCTCCAGGCAATGGCCTCGTGCTTGAAATAGTCACCGAAGGAGAAGTTGCCCAGCATCTCAAAGTAGGTGCCGTGGCGGGCGGTCTTGCCCACGTTGTCGATGTCGCCGGTGCGGATGCACTTCTGGCAGGTGCATACCCGGTGGCAGGGGGGCTCCTCCTCGCCCTTGAACCAGGGCTTCATGGGGGTCATACCGGCGTTGATCAGCAGGATGGACTTGTCGTTCTGAGGCACCAGGGAAAAGCTGGGCAGCCGCAGATGGCCCTTGGTTTCAAAGAACCTCAGGAACATCTCCCGCAGCTCGTTCAGGCCGTGATAGGGATGGGACATGGTTCATTACTCCTTTGTTTCAAATGTATTTTACTGATTTTCTTCTGTGGGGCACAGGGCGGCGATCTCTTCCTCCAAAGCCCGGTAAAAGCGGGCAATGTGCCATCCATCCGCCAGGGCGTGGTGGACCTGGATGGATACAGACAGCTGGGTCATGCCGCATCGCATGAACAGCTGCCCCCAGCTGACCCGGACGTTGCTGTCCGCCGGAGTGCAGGCCGGGTGGGTCAGAGCCGTATAGTTCAGCCACGGCAGGCAGGAGGCAAAGATGCTGGGGCTTTCCGCCCGGCGGTCCGTTTCGATGGTGCCGCCCTGCCTGGCCGCTGCCTGCTGCACGCGTCCCATGGCGATGTAGTCCTCATAGGGCACCCGGGCCGACTCCATCCGGCAATAGGCATAGCTGCCGTCCGGCTTCATCTCGGTGAAGGATACCGGGCACTCGTCATACTCTACCACCTGGCCGTCTTCAATGCGCCGCCGCAGCTCCGGCACCCGGTTCACCGCCCGGTGAATGACATACAGCATGGTCAGGAAGATAGGCTTGTGCTCCGCCCGCAGCCGCAGCTCCAGGGCCGTCACATCCAGCTGCACCGTTACCCCGGCATAGGGGAAGGAATACCCGCTGAACAGCTGAAACTGCTCCCGCCGCGGGTCCTTTTCCATATCAATTACACGCCGCTCCATAATCGCCTCCTGATAAACAAAAACGCCCCGCCCCACATAGGGGCGAAGCGATGCTTCACGGTACCACCCTAATTAACGGCCGCAGCCGTCGTCTCAGTCATCCGGTAACGGGGATGGGGCGTGCGGCTCGTCGCCGCCGGCTCGGAGACGGCCCTCTGCCCTGTGACCCGGCGGGCTCACACCCTTTCCCGCCTCGCTTGCGGCGCACTCCGCGGCAGATTCTTCTCGTCATTGCCTTTGACGTTCTGTATTTTACCACAGATCCGGCCGTTGTCAAGGGTTCCGCCCGCTTCCGGTCACAATTTTTTCACAATTTGCGCCCCAAAGCCGCACTTGACGCTGGGACGGGTCTATTGTATAATGGGTTGATTTAATGTGCGGAGGTATACCCATTATGTGGATCGCGGATGGCTGGAAGGATTATGAGCTGCTGGACTGCGGCGACGGAGAAAAGCTGGAGCGGTGGGGCGACCAGATCCTGGTGCGGCCGGACCCCCAGGCCATCTGGGAGTCGGACCGGAAGAACCGGGGCTGGCGCACGGCCAACGCCCGCTACAGCCGCTCCAGCACCGGCGGCGGCCACTGGGACAAGAACAAGCTGCCGGAGAGCTGGCCCATCGCCTATAAAAACCTCCGCTTCCAGGTGAAGCCCATGAACTTCAAGCACACCGGACTTTTCCCGGAGCAGGCCGCCAACTGGGACTTTGCCATGGACCAGATTCGCCGGGCGGGCCGCCCCATCCGGGTGCTGAATCTGTTCGCCTATACCGGCGGGGCCACGGTGGCCTGCGCCGCCGCCGGGGCCAGCGTCTGCCATGTGGACGCCGCCAAGGGCATGGTGGCCTGGGCCAAGGAAAACGCCCGGGTCTCCGGCCTGCAGGATGCCCCCATCCGCTGGATCGTGGACGACTGCGCCAAGTTCGTGGAGCGTGAGATTCGCCGGGGCAAGACCTATGACGCCATCATCATGGACCCCCCCAGCTATGGCCGGGGTCCCGGCGGCGAGGTGTGGAAGCTGGAGGAGAATCTCTATCCCTTCGTGAAGCTGTGCGCCCGGGTGCTGTCCGATAAGCCCCTGTTTGTGATCCTGAACTCCTACACCACGGGCCTGGCCCCGTCGGTGCTGGGCTACATCCTGCAGATGCTGGTGGGCCGCCGCTTCGGCGGACACGTCACCTGGGACGAGCTGGGCCTGCCGTGCACGGATTCCGGCATGGCGCTGCCCTGCGGGGCCACCGGCCGCTGGATGAGCAAATAAAATTTCGCAGAAAAGAGACAAAGCAATGCAGCCAATGATTCAGACCGACGCCCTCTCCTTTTCCTACCCGGTGGAGGAGGGCCAGCGCCGGACCACCGCCCTGGACAATGTGACCCTGTCCATCGAAAAGGGCAGCTTTGTGGTGGTGCTGGGCCACAACGGCTCTGGCAAATCCACCCTGGCCAAGCATATGAACGCCGTGCTGCTGCCCTCCGGCGGCGCGGTGTATGTGGAGGGCATGGACACGAAAAAGGAGGAGCTCCTGCTGGAGATCCGCCGCCGGGTGGGCATGGTGTTCCAGAACCCGGATAACCAGATCGTGGCCAACGTGGTGGAGGAGGATGTTGCCTTCGCCCCGGAGAACCTGGGGGTCCCCACGGCGGAGATCCGCCGCCGGGTGGACGACGCCCTGGCGGCGGTGGGCATGACGGAGTTCACCCGCCACGCCCCGCACCTGCTGTCCGGCGGACAGAAGCAGCGGGTGGCCATCGCCGGCGTCATCGCCATGGAGCCGGAGTGCATCGTCCTGGACGAGGCCACGGCCATGCTGGACCCCTCCGGCCGCCGGGAGGTGCTGGACACCGTTCACCGGCTGAACCGGGAGCGGGGCATCACGGTGGTGCACATCACCCACCATATGTCCGAGGCGGAGGACGCCGACCGGGTCATCGTCATGAACGACGGCGTGGTGGCCATGGACGGCGCGCCCCGGGAGATTTTCTCCCGGGTGGAGGAGCTGCAGGCCCTGGGCCTGGCGGCCCCGGACACGGTGGAGCTGCTGCGGCGGCTGAACCGGCACGGCATGGATCTGCCCTTGACGGCGATCACGGTTGACGAGTGTGCCCGCGCCATATTCCAGGCGCTCCATGGCGCGGAAGGGAAGTAAGCAGAGTTGGAACCGATCATTCGTATAGAACACCTGACCCACACCTACAGCGCCGGGACTCCGTTCCAGCGCAGCGCGGTGGAGAATGTCAGCCTCGATATCATGCCCGGCGAGTTCCTGGGCATCATTGGCCACACCGGCTCCGGCAAGTCCACCCTGATCCAGCACCTCAACGGACTGCTGCGCCCCACCCAGGGCCGCGTCCTGCTGAACGGAAAGGACATCTGGGCCGAGCCCAAGAAAATCCGACAGGTCCGCTTCCAGGTGGGCCTGGTGTTCCAGTACCCGGAGTACCAGCTGTTTGAGGAAACGGTGTACAAGGACATTGCCTACGGTCCCGGCAACATGGGCCTGGACCGGGACGAGATCGACCGCCGGGTCCGGGAATCCGCCGCCCTGGTGGGCCTGACGGAGGACCAGCTGGAAAAGTCCCCCTTTGAGCTCTCCGGCGGACAGAAGCGCCGGGTGGCCATCGCCGGCGTCATCGCCATGGAGCCCAAGGTCCTGATCCTGGACGAGCCCACGGCGGGTCTGGACCCCCGGGGCCGGGAGGCCATTCTGGCCCAGATCCGGGCCTATCACCGCAAGCGCGGCACCACCGTTATCCTGGTGAGCCACAGCATGGAGGAGATCGCCTGCAACGTGGACCGCATCCTGGTGCTGCGGGGCAGTCATGTGTATATGGACGGCACGCCCCGGCAGGTATTCCGGCGGGCCGACGACCTGGAGGAGGTGGGCCTGGACGTGCCCCAGGCCACCAAGATCGCCCTGGCCCTGCGCCGCATGGGCCTGGACATCGACACCGCAGTCTACACCGTGGACGAGCTGGAGCAGGCCCTGCTCTCCGTCAGAGGGGAGGCGGGCGTATGCTGAGAGATATCACCCTGGGCCAGTTTTTCCCAGGCAATACCTTCATCCACCGGCTGGACCCCCGCACCAAGCTCCTGGCGGTGATCCTGTACATTGTGGCCCTGTTCAACGCCCAGGGGGTGGTGACCTACGCCATCGTGGCGGCGCTGCTGGCCCTGTGCATCATTGTTTCCCGGGTGCCCTTCCGGTCCCTGACCCGGGGCCTGAAGCCCATCTGGGTCATCGTGGCCTTCACGGCCATTATGAACCTGTTCTTCACCAGCGGCACCCCCTTGGGCGCCGGCTGGCTGCTGAGCCATATCTCCCAGGAGGGCCTGCGCTCCGCCATCTTCATGGTGCTGCGGATCGTGATGCTCATCATGGGCACCTTCCTGCTGACCTACACCACCAGCCCCATCTCCCTGACGGACGGACTGGAGAGCCTGCTGTCCCCCCTGAAGAAGCTGCGTCTGCCCGTCCACGAGCTGGCCATGATGATGTCCATCGCCCTGCGCTTTATCCCCACCCTCATCGAGGAGACGGACAAGATCATGTCCGCCCAGAAGGCCCGGGGCGCGGACTTTGAATCCGGCAATATCTTCCAGCGGGCCAAGGCCCTGGTGCCTATCCTGGTGCCCCTGTTCATCAGCGCCTTCCGCCGGGCCGACGAGTTGGCCACGGCCATGGAGTGCCGCTGCTACCACGGCGGCGAAGGCCGCACCGCCCTCCATGTGCTGCACTTCCGCCCGGCGGACCTGTGGGCCCTGGCGGGGTTTGCGGCCCTGACGGCGGGGGTCATCGCCCTGGGGCGGCTGGGAATCTGAAAGAGGTACGCTATGCGCAACATCGCACTGATCCTGATGTACAACGGCACCGCCTACCATGGGTGGCAGGTGCAGAAAACCGAGGTCACCGTGGCCCAGACCCTGGAGAGGGGTCTGTCCATGGTGTGCGGCGAGCCCATCAAGTGCACCGGCTGCGGCCGCACCGACGCCGGGGTCCACGCCGAGCACTATGTGGCCAATTTCCGCACTAATTCCCGTATTCCCGTGGACCGGCTGCCCTTCGCCGTCAACACCCACATTCCCGAGGACATTGTGGTGAAGGCGGCCTATGAGGTGGCGGAGGATTTCAACGCCATCGGCTCCTGCATCCGCAAGGAGTATACCTATCGCATCTACAATTCCCGGGTGAAGAACCCGTTTTATGTGAACAGGGCGTATTTTTACCCCAAGCGCCTGGACGAGGAGGTAATGGACCGGGCGGCCCGGATGTTCGAGGGGACCCACGATTTCGCCGCCGTGCGCAGCGTGGGCACCAACGTCCGCAGCACCGTCCGCACCATCTACTACTGCCGGGTCCGGCGGCAGGGGGAACTTTTGGAATTGAAGGTCTGCGCCAACGGCTTTTTGTATAATATGGTACGGGCCATCACCGGCACGGTGCTCTACGCGGCGGAGGGGAAGCTGACGCCGGAGGAGATCCCTGTGATCCTAGACAGCGGCAACCGTACCCTGGCCGGGCCCACCGCCCCGCCGGGAGGTCTGTACCTGACAAGGGTGTGGTATGAAGATGAAAGACTCAACGGACCGAATGGAATTTGACCGGGGCAATCCCCAGGAGGAGGCGCCCCGCCGGGTGCAGCGCCGGAAGCGGCCGGAGCTGAAGCCCATATGGTTTGCGGCGGTGGCCGTGGCGCTGCTGGCGGTGGTGCTCATCGCTGCCCTGACGGATACCACCGCCTTCGACGGGCTGCGCCGCAGCGTGACCTATGCCCGGGCCAAAAAGGACGAGACCGGCTGCGCCCAGCTGTACCACTACGCTGCCGACCGCACCAGCTGCTTTGCGTCTCTGGACGGCAGCCTGGCCATCGTCACCAACAGCCAGCTGCTGGTGATGCAGGAGGACGGCCAGGTGGTCTGCAACGAGACTGTAAAGTGGACCTCCTGTACAGTGACCGGAACCGGCAGCCTGGCCGCCGCCTACGACATCGGCGGCAGCGACGTGTATGTCCTCAATGCCCAGGGCCTGGTCCGCAAAATCACCTGCGGCGGCGAGATTCTGTCCGTTACCCTGACCCGGGAGGGCCGCCTGGCGGTAACCCTCAACGAGCGGGGCTACAAGGCCGCCGTGGAGGTCTACGACGAGGACGGTGTAAAGGAATTTGCCTTTCATTCTGCCGACAGCTTTCTGATGACCTCCTCCGTGTCCCGGGACGGCAAGGAGATGGCTGCCGTCACCATGGGCCAGTCCCAGGGCTCCTTCACCAGCAGCATCGTCCTGTATAAGCTGGACCGGCAGGAGGCCTACGCCACCTGCGACCTGGCCGGCGTGGCGGTGTATGACCTGGGGCTGGTAGGGAAGCGCTACTGCGCCGTGGCGGAGGACAGCCTGCATTTCATCGACCAGAAGGGCCGGGCCGCCGCGTCCTACAGCTATGACGGCGGCGTTCTGCGCCGGTGCAGCCTGGGGGGCGACGGCTATGCCGCCGTGCTGCTGGGCCGTTACAAGGTGGGCAGCCAGCTGCGCCTGGTGACGGTGAACAGCGACGGCAAGGAGCTGGGGTCCCTGGACCTGGACGGCGATGTGCTGAGCATGTCCGCCTGCGGCCGGTATGTGGCGGTGCTGTTTGCCGACCGGCTGGTGATCTATAACAAAAACCTCAAGGAATACGCCACCCTGCAGGGCGTCAGCAGCGCCGGTGATGTGCTGATGCGCAGCGACGGCTCTGCGGTGCTGGCGGGCTCTGCCGCTGCCAGCGTGTTCCTGCCCTGACCCCGAAAGGAGAGTGTCCATGTCCGTATTTGCCGATATTCTGGTGCTGGCGGCCCTGATCGCTGCCGCCTGGCTGGGAGCCAAGCGGGGCCTGCTGAAAAGTCTGGCGGGCCTCTTGATTGTTCTGGTGGCCCTGTGGGGCGCCTCCTGGGCCGCCGACCACCTGACGGAGCCTGTGGCCCAGTGGATCGAGCCCCGGGTGACCCAGCGGGTGGAGCGGAAGCTGGAGGAAAGCCACGCCGTCGACGCGGGCCAGATGCTCCAGGCTCTCAGCTTCCGGGGCGACAGCCTCCAGAAGCTGCTGGACACCGTTTCGCAGCGGGTGCAGGAAACAGGGGAGAGCCTGATCCGGGCGGTGAGCCTCAGCGTGGCCCGCTCCGTGGCCAGCACGGCGGTGTATGTGGTGGTGTTCCTGATTCTGCTGGTGCTGCTGTGGCTTTTGATGAAGCCGCTGAATGCCATTGTCACCAGGCTTCCCCTGATCAGCACCGTCAACGGTCTGGGGGGCGCGGCCCTGGGCCTTGTGTGCGGCGGCCTTACGCTGTTTGTGGCCGTGTGGGCCATGCAGCGCTTCGGCTGGCTTCTGACCCCTGAACTGATTGACAGCACCACACTGCTGAAATTCTTTGCATCCCATACGCCGCTGGGCCTTCTGGCGGCGCTGTGAACAATTTACCCAGATAACGGAGGGAAACCATGCAACCGACTCTTTGTTCCAAATGTAAGAAAAATGTGGCCGTGGTCTTTATTTCCCGGCAGAATGAAAAGGGCGAGATGGTCAACGAGGGCCTGTGCCTGAAATGCGCCGCCCAGCTGGGCCTGCCCCAGGTGGAGGAGATGATGAAGCGAATGGGCATCTCTCCGGAGGACCTGGAGAACATCAACAACGAGATGATGCAGGCCTTCGGCGGGGCCGAGGAGCTCAGCGACATGCCTGCCCCCCAGGATGAGGACGACGAGGACGACGGCGAAAGCGGCAAGACCGCCACCTTCCCCTTCCTGAACCGCCTGTTCGGCGGCAGCAATCCCCCGGCGGAGAAGTCCGACGCCCCCTCCGGCCGGGAGGAGGCCCCCAAGGGCCGCAAGGCCGATAAAAAGCACAAGTACCTGGACAGCTACTGCATCAATCTCAGCCAGCGGGCCCGGGACGGCAAGCTGGACGCGGTCATCGGCCGGGAGGAGGAGATTCAGCGGGTGGTGCAGATTCTGAACCGCCGCCAGAAGAACAACCCCTGCCTCATCGGCGAGCCCGGCGTGGGCAAAACCGCCATTGCCGAGGGGCTGGCCCAGCGCATCGCCGCCGGGGACGTGCCCTTCAAGCTGCGGGATAAGCAGGTGTATCTGCTGGACCTGACGGCGCTGGTGGCGGGCACCCAGTTCCGGGGCCAGTTTGAAAGCCGCATGAAGGGCCTCATCGAGGAGATCCGCAAGCTGGGCAACATCATCCTGGTCATCGACGAGGTCCACAACATCGTGGGCGCCGGCGACGCCGAGGGCAGCATGAACGCCGCCAATATCCTCAAGCCCGCCCTGTCCCGGGGCGAGATTCAGGTCATCGGCGCCACCACCTTCAACGAATACCGCAAGCACATCGAAAAGGACACCGCCCTGGAGCGCCGCTTCCAGCCGGTGACCGTCAACGAGCCCAGCCTGGAGGATACGCTGAAAATTCTCCAGGGCATCGCCCATTACTATGAGAATTACCACGGCGTCTCCATCCCCCAGGGGGTGCTGCGCCAGGCGGTGGCGCTGTCCGAGCGGTACATCACCGACCGTTTCCTGCCGGACAAGGCCATCGACCTGATCGACGAGGCCTGCTCCGATATGAACCTTCACGACCCGGATATCAACCGCCGCATGGAGGTCAAGCGGGACCTGGAGAACGTCACCTTCGAGCGGGAGAACCTCATGTCCGCCCAGCCGGCGGAGGGTCAGGAGTTCACCCAGGAGGAGCTGGACGCCCGCTATGCCCGCATTGCCGAGCTCCGAAGCCAGGAGCTGCGGCTGCAGCAGGAGCTTTCCGCCCTGGAGGCCAAGGGTATGCCCCAGCTGACCATGGACAACATCGCCCGGGTCATTGAGATGTGGACCAAGATCCCCGCCAGCAAGATCAAGGAGGAGGAATTCAAGCGCTTGTCCCAGCTGGAGGACCGGCTGAAGCAGCACATTGTGGGCCAGGACGAGGCGGTTTCCGCCGTGTCCGCCGCCATCCGCCGCAGCCGCGTGGGCATTTCCCCCAAGCACAAGCCCGTCAGCTTCATTTTCGTGGGCAGCACCGGCGTTGGCAAGACGGAGCTGGTGAAGCAACTGGCCGCCGACCTGTTCAACACCCCGGATGCGCTGATTCGCCTGGATATGTCCGAGTTCATGGAAAAGCACTCTGTTTCCCGTCTGGTGGGCTCGCCTCCGGGCTATGTGGGCTATGACGAGGCAGGCCAGCTGACGGAGAAGATCCGCCGCAAGCCCTATTCCGTCATCCTGTTTGACGAGATCGAGAAGGCCCACCCGGATGTGCTGAACATTCTGCTGCAAATTCTGGATGACGGCGAGATCACCGATGCCCATGGCCGCAAGGTGAACTTTGAGAACACCGTCATCGTCATGACCTCCAACGCCGGGTCCGACAAGGCCGCCGGGTCCGTGGGCTTCGGCCGCAGCGCCGATGACCAGGGCCGGGAGCGCACCATGAAGGCCCTGCGGGAGTTCCTGCGCCCGGAGTTTATCAACCGGGTGGACGAGATCGTCTATTTCCACCAGCTGTCCGAGGAGAACTTCGCCGCCATCGCCCGGATCATGCTGGATGAGCTGCGGGATTCCCTGCGGGAGAAGGGGTATACCTTCACCTATGACGACGCGCTGGTTTCCTACCTGGTGCACTCCTCCTATTCCGCGGCCTACGGGGCCCGGAATCTGCGCCGCTGCATCCAGAAGGAGCTGGAGGACCCCATGGCGGTTCAGATCATCGACAGCTTTGAGCACCCCATCACCCAGCTGCGGGCCACGGCAGAGGACGGCAAGGTGCGGCTGGATACGCTGTAAGGAGGGCGGTTTCATGCTGTTTCGCAAGGATATTGAGCCCCGGTGCGCCTACTGCACCCAGGGGGTCTGCATCAACGAGACCCAGGTGGCCTGCGTGAAAAAGGGCATTGTGGCGGCAGAGAATCACTGCTTCCGCTTCCGGTATGACCCCCTGAAGCGGGTACCGCCCCGTCCGGCCCAGCTGGCCACCGAAGGGCTGAAAGAGGAAGATTTCAGCCTATAAAACCCACAAAAATACACAAAAGAGGGGAAATATCATGACAACCGTTTGGGCCGTATATTTCAGCGGCACCGGAACCACGGAGCGCACGGTAACGCATATTGCCGGGGAGCTTGCCCGGCTGCTGGCGGCGCCCTGCCGCAGTCTGGACTTCACCCGGCCCCAGGTCCGGCAGCAGGAGCTGGATTTCTCCCAATCGGACCTGGTGGTGCTGGGAACGCCGGTATACGCCGGGCGGGTGCCCAATGTGCTGCTGCCGTTCCTGCGGGAAAAGATCCGGGGCGGGGGAGCGCTGGCGGTGCCGGTGGTGCTGTTCGGCAACCGGAACTATGACGACGCCCTCATAGAGCTGCGGGACATCCTCCAGCAGGACGGCTTCCGCTGCGTGGCGGCCGGAGCCTTCGTGGGGGAGCACAGCTTTTCCCGCACTTTGGGGGCGGGCCGTCCGGACGATGGGGACATGGCGGGACAAGCCGCTTTTGCCCGGGAAATCTGCGAGAAATTGGCGGGACAAGCCGGGACGGAGAATACGCCTGTTGCCGTCCGGGGGGAAACACCCATCCGCCCCTATTACACCCCCCGGGACCGCCATGGAAACCCCATCAACATCCTGAAGGTGAAGCCTAAAACGGACCCGGACAGGTGCGGCGGCTGCGGCCTGTGCGCGGAGCTGTGTCCCATGGGCTCCATCGACCCGGCGGACGTGTCCCAAGTCAGGGGCATTTGCATCAAGTGCTGCGCCTGCGTCAAAAAATGCCCCTCCGGGGCCAAGTACTTTGATGACCCGGGGTATCTGTTCCACCAGCATGAGCTGGAGGACGTCTATACCCGCCGGGCGGAAAACGAGTGGTTTGTGTAATCGGATCAGGCAGCCCCCTGCTTTCACTTTCGGGAAGCAGGGGGCTGCACATGATGTTGCCCCTCTTTGGGCAATCGGACTCTTTACGTCCGGGGAAATCCATGTTACCATGGGAAAAAACGAAGGGAGGCAGTACGGATGGAGCAGCCAAGGATTTTCCGCTATGACACGGTGGACTCCACCAACACCGTGTGCAAGAGCCTGGCGGCCCAGGGCGCGCCCAGCAGCACGGCGGTGATCGCCCGGCGGCAGACGGCGGGCCGGGGCCGCATGGGCCGGAGCTTTGAATCGCCGGAGGGGCTGGGCCTGTACCTCTCGGTGCTGTGGCGACCGGAGGGGACGCCGGAGGACCTGCTGCCCCTGACCCCCATGGCGGCGGTCTCCGCCGCCGGGGCCATCCGACGCGTCACCGGCGCACCGGTGCGGATCAAATGGCCCAACGACCTGGTGCTGGAGGGGCGGAAGCTGGCGGGCATCCTGACGGAGGCGTCGCTGTCCGGCAGGGGAGTGGACTATGTGGTCATCGGCATCGGCGTCAACCTGCGGCAGCGGTCCGATGACTTTTCGCCGGAGGTGGCCCGGATCGCCACGTCCCTGGAGGCCCAGGGCTATCCCGCAGACCGGGCTGCCCTGGAAACGGCCCTGGCAGAGGCTCTGTGCCAGGCCTTCGGACACTTGCACACCCAGGAGGTCTACGCCGCCGATTATCGCCGCCTGTGCCTGAACCTGGGACAGACGCTGCGCATCCCGGATACCGGGGAGACGGTGACGGCCCTGGACATCGACCGGCAGTACGGCCTTGTGGTGCGCCGCCGGGACGGCACGGTGGACACGCTGCGCTGCGGCGAGGTCTCCGTGCGGGGCCTGTACGGCTATGTATAACAGATAACGGATCGGCGCATCTCCCCTGTGGGAGGTGCGCTTTTTCTGTGGTTTTGTACAAGCATCCCGTTGGGCACATTTGTCATTCTGCACAAATTGTTAAAATTGTGACGGATTACTGTTGACAGATTCGCCATCTGTGTGTATAATGGAGCAACATATCAAAGAAATTTGTCCACGTCTTGTCCGCGCAGACAGCAGACAAAGGACAAATCTTCCGGGATATGCACCGTCTGCGCAGTAAGAGTATGAGGGAGGAAGAAATGGACTATTCCAACTTATTTGTCGTGCTGATGGGCCTGGGAACGGTGTTTGCGGGACTTCTGTGCATCATTCTGCTGGTTTCGCTGATGAGCTGGGTGTGCACGCGCACTGCCGGCGCTCAGACGCCGCCCAAGGCTGCGGTTCCCGCCGCCCCGGCGGCTGCGGAGGCCGTAAGCCCCGCCATGATCGCGGCTGTGGCTGCTGCCATCGCCGAGGACCTGGGGACCGACGTCTCCGCCATCCGTATCGTATCCATGAAGAAAGTGTAAGGAGGAACGCACCATGAAAAAGTACAGAGTCAACGTCAACGGCACCGTGTTCGAGGTGGAGATCGAGGAAATGACCGGTGCGCCCGCCGCTCCTGCGGTTGCTGCGGCTGCCCCCGCTGCACCTGCCGCCCCCGCCGGAGGCGAAAAGATCACCGCCCCCATGCCCGGCACCATTCTGGCCGTCAATGTGACGAGCGGCAGCGCCGTGAAGAAGGGCGACGTGCTGATGATCCTGGAGGCCATGAAGATGGAAAACGAGATCATGGCGCCCTGCGACGGCACCGTCACCTCCGTGTCCGTCACCAAGGGGGCCGCCGTGGAGTCCGGCACCCTGCTGTGCACCATCGGTTGACCCCGGAGGGCCGCATATGGAAGCAATTGCCAATTTCCTGACCAGTACCGGCTTCTATCTGTTCTTCCAGGGGGAGAACTGGAAAAGCGCCATTATGCTGGTGATTGCCTGTGTCCTGCTGTTTCTGGGCATTGTGAAGAAGTTTGAGCCTCTGCTGCTGGTGCCCATCGCCATCGGCATGCTGGTGACCAATCTGCCCGGGGCGGGGATGTTCCACGAGATCCTCTTTGCCGGGGGCCACGTCCACTGGGAGCTGTTCGGCGGCCAGCCCATCACGGCCAGCTTTCTGTCTGAAATGCTGAACAGCGGCGTATCCGCCGATGTGCTGCAGCCTTATGTGGACTCCCTGTGGACCGCCGCCCAGAGCATGTTTGGCGCGGATGCACTGAGTCAGGTGGCCGCTCAGGTGGCCGCCGCCACCGGCGACGCTGTGAATTCCATCGCCGTACAGATCCAGACCCTGGCCAGCGCAGAGCAGTTCGCTGCCGCCAGCGGTCTGACCATGAGCAATGTCACCGTTTCCGCGGGCCTGGTGGATGTGCTGTATCTGGGCATCAAGCTGGGCATCTATCCCTGCCTGATCTTCATGGGCGTGGGCGCTATGACCGACTTCGGCCCCCTGATTGCCAACCCCAAGAGCCTGCTGCTGGGCGCTGCCGCTCAGCTGGGCATTTTCCTGACCTATCTGGGCTGCCGCCTGCTGGGCTTCACCGGCGCGGAGTCCTCCTCCGTGGGCATCATCGGCGGCGCGGACGGCCCCACGGCCATCTTCGTCACCGCCATGCTGGCCCCGGCGCTGCTGGGCCCCATCGCCGTGTCGGCCTACTCCTACATGGCCCTGGTGCCCGTCATCCAGCCGCCCATCATGAAGGCCCTGACCACCCAGAAGGAGCGGCAGATCGTTATGAAGCCCCTGCGGGAGGTCAGCAAGCGGGAGAAGATCCTGTTCCCCGTTGTGGTCACGGTGTTTGTGGCCCTGCTGGTGCCCTCCGCCGCGCCGCTGATCGCCTGCCTGATGTTCGGCAACCTGGCCAAGGAGTGCGGCGTGCTGGACCGCCTCAGCAAGACCATGCAGAACGAGCTGATGAACATCGTCACCATCTTCCTGGGCATCAGCGTGGGCGCTACCGCCACCGGCACCACCTTCCTCAGCCCCAAGACCCTGGCCATTATGGGCATGGGCGTGGTGGCCTTCGGCTTCGGCACCGCAGGCGGCGTGCTGCTGGCCAAGTTTATGAACCTGTTCCTGAAGGAGAAGATCAATCCCCTCATCGGCTCCGCCGGCGTGTCCGCCGTTCCCATGGCGGCCCGGGTCAGCCAGAAGGTGGGCCAGGAGGCCAACCCCGGCAACTTCCTGCTGATGCACGCCATGGGCCCCAATGTGGCGGGCGTCATCGGCTCCGCCATCGCCGCAGGCGTGCTGATCTCCCTGTTCGGCTGATAGGAGGTAAATTATGGAATTTTTATCGAATAAGCCCCTGCTGATTACCGATACCATCCTCCGGGACGCCCACCAGTCCCAGGCGGCCACCCGCATGACCATCGAGGATATGCTGCCCGCCCTGGAAACCCTGGACTCCATCGGGTACTACTCCCTGGAGTGCTGGGGCGGCGCAACCTTTGACGCGTGTATGCGCTTTCTGGGGGAGGACCCCTGGGAGCGCCTGCGCACCATCCGCAAGCACGTGAAGAACACAAAATTGCAGATGCTGTTCCGGGGCCAGAACATCCTGGGCTATAAGCACTACGCCGACGACGTGGTGGACGCCTTCTGCGGCAAGTCCATCGAAAACGGCATCGACATCATCCGCATTTTCGACGCTCTCAACGACGTCCGCAATCTGGAGCAGGCCATCAAGTCCACCAAGAAATACGGCGGACAGGTGGAGGCCACCCTCAGCTATACCATGTCCCCCATCCACAACGAGGCCTACTTCGTGAAGCTGGCCAAGGAGCTGGAGGAGATGGGCGCGGACATGATCTGCATCAAGGACATGGCAAACCTCCTGCTGCCTATGGACGCCTATTCCCTGGTGAAGGCTCTGAAGGAGACCGTCAGCGTCCCCATCCACCTGCACACCCACAACACCTCCGGCACCGGCGACATGACCCTGCTGATGGCGGCCTATGCCGGGGTGGACATCGTGGACACCGCCCTGTCGCCCATGGCCAACGGCACCAGCCAGCCCGCCACCGAGTCCCTGGTGGCCACGTTGAAGGGAACCGTCCGCGATACCGGCCTGGACCTGGGCAAGATGTCCGATGCTGCCGTCCACTTCCGCCAGGTGGCCCAGCGGCTTCAGGACGCGGGCATTCTGGACCCCAAGGTCCTGCGGGTGGACACCAACACCCTGCTGTATCAGGTCCCCGGCGGTATGCTCTCTAACCTCATTTCCCAGCTGAAGCAGGCAGGGAAGGAGGACAAATACTACGACGTGCTGGCGGAAATTCCCCGGGTCCGCAAGGACTTCGGCTATCCTCCCCTGGTGACCCCCTCCAGCCAGATCGTGGGCACCCAGGCGGTCATGAACATCATCATGGGGGAGCGGTACAAGGTATTCCCCAAGGAGTCCAAGGCCATGCTCAAGGGCGAGTACGGCCAGCTCCCCGGCCAGGTGAACCCGGAGGTCCGGGCCAAGGCGGGCATCGCTCCCGAGGACGTGGTCACCTGCCGCCCGGCGGATCTGCTGGAGCCGGAGCTGGAGAAGTACCGCCAGGAGTTCCGGGGCCTTGCCAAGTCCGACGAGGACGTGCTGAGCCTGGCCCTGTTCCCCCAGGTAGCCTCCAAGTTCATCGAGAAGCGGGACCATCAGCCGGAGCCCGTCACCGCCGATGCACCGGCGGTCCGGGAGCTTTATGTGGACGCCAAGTCCATCCTGTAACAACGACATAATAAAGGGCTTCCACCGGTCGGGTGGAAGCCCTTTATTTATCCAAAGAATTGACTCAGTTCAGACCCAGCAGCTGCATGGCCCGGCCATTCAGATAGGGCTGCAGCAGACTGTAGGGAATCAGGTACGACAGCTCCCCCGTGGCATAGGGAGCGATGGTATAGGGATTGAACACCACGGTCAGGCCATTGTCATCGAATACCAGGCACTGATCCGCCCAGTTGCCCACGGTGTCCTCATAGTCTTCGAAGAAGGCCTCGGCCCCGTATTCCATCCAGATGTCGCTCTCTCGGATCTGGTACAGCAGATTCTCGTTGACGGCGGCCCGCAGGCCCTCGCTGTCCTCGGCCAGCTCCATGATCTTGACGGCCTCGCCGGTGTTCAGGTCGAAGCTCACCGCCACGCGCCAGGAGTTGGGGTGGGCCCCGCCGGAATAGGAGCTGTAGTGCATCTCCACGCACAGCAGCTTGGGCCCCACCCAATAGTCGGTGGTAACGGTATCGGAGTACACATACTCCGGCTGCTCCCAGCGGGAGTCCTCCCCGTTGACGCCGGCGTAAGCATCCCGGGCCAGGTTGGTCACGTCTCCCAGAAATTGCAGCTGGTCCTTGCGCCACTGCTCAAAATACGCGTTGATGCCCTCGGCGGCAGCGGCGGTGGCGGTCAGCGTGTCCCCTGCACCCTCCTGATTCAGCTGGAACACCTGATAGCTGCCCTTGGCCAGCAATCGGTCGTCCTCGGCGAAGTTCTCCTTATCTACCTGCTCCAGGGTGATGTTCCAGTCCTGGCCCTCGTCCGTGACCTTCAGCGCGTCATTAGTCGGGCCGGGCAGATTGGGCGCTTCGGCACCCCGCAGGGACACGGGCTTGGCGCTGCAGGCTGTCAGGCACGCCGCCAGCGTCAGCAGCAGGGTCGCTATCAGAATGATGTACAGTTTCTTCATAGGCATTTCCTTACATGATCCATGGGGTGGCCCGCCAGTCCGCGCCGCAGGCGCTTTGAGACAGGTCGGGATACGCCAGAGTATATAAATCGGTCCAACCGGCCTCCCGGGTGAACAGGTCCTGGGCCGTCTGCCCCAGGCGGGATACGTCGGCGGGCTTGGTCAGCACCGGCGCTCCGCGCATCTGCCGCAACAGGGTGCAGCCCCGGGAGCTGGCGGCCAGCAGCCGCAGATAGGGAATGTGCTCCGGCTCCGGCAGCTCCAGATACGCCGCCAGCAGCATCCGCCGCAGCCGGGCCAGGGGATAGCGCCGGGTCCTGGCGGCCTCCAGCAGGCCGTCTATGTCCGCGGCCTGCCGCACCGCCCGGTAAAACCGGCGGTACAGCCCCTCGCCGCCGCCGTCATAGGGGAGAAAGTCCTCCTGGGACATGGTCCGCAGCCGGGCCAGAATGGCCCGCTGGCAGGTGTGCATATTCACCGGCCCCCGGCCTGCGGCGATTTCCCGCCGCAGCACCTCCGCCGATTCCCGGGGCAGGAAGGCCATGGCCTCCTCCGTGTGCCCCGCCCGCAGAAGCCTGCGGATGTGGGACGCGGAGGCGATCCCATCCGCCGCGCCGCCGTCGTGGGGTCCGCCCCGGCGCGGGAACGTTATCGGTTCCATGGGAAGATCCGCCCGGCGCAGGGCCTTCAGATACTCGATGGCCAGGATGTTGTTGGGCTGGGACAGCAGCGCCGCGTCCCGGGGGTCCAGCAGCTCCTCCACCGCCGCCTGGCGGCAGCGGGCAAAGGTCTCGCCGCCCTCCAATCTCCGCCGGAGGGTTTCCTGAAAGCTCTCGCCGGAGAGGCAGGCTTCCACCCGCCGCAGGGCCTCCAGGTTGCCGCACTCGCTGCCGAAGGCCAGGTGGGTCACCAGGCCGGTTTTCTTCAGCAGTTCCACGCCGCCCCGGGCAAAGCGCTCCGCCCCGGACACCGCCCAGGGCGTGGGCAGCTCCAGCACCAGGTCCGCCCCGTTCCGGACGGCCATCTCCGCCCGGGCAAACTTGTTCACGGCGGCAAATTCCCCCCGCTGGGTGAAGCAACCGCTCATGGCGCACACCACCGGTCCCTGCCGGTGCAGCTGCTCCAGCATCCACCGGTGCCCCAGATGGAAGGGGTCATATTCGCAGATCACGCCGAAAACGGGCATGCGATCACCCCTTTCCAGAAAATTACAAATAGTTACAAACTGGTTACAAATTAGCGACACTTTTCCCGGCATTTTGTACAGGTTATAGGATATTAATCACCACACTGTTTAAAAATGCACTTTTGGTTCATTTCTCAGCTCATTATACCGCATTTTGGGAAATTTTGCAATCCTCTTGACAATCCACCCGGTGAATCCTTACAATATAGGGTGAAAATCGAATTTATCGGGAGGAAACCAACCATGAAGATCGGACTTGTATACGCCATGACCGGCGAGATTGAAAGTTTGCTGACCCAGGAGAATGCCCAGCCTTTGCAGACCGTGGCCGGGGTACCGTTTTATCAGATCCGGCCGGACGTCATCGCCTGTGCCGGGGGCGTCAGCAAGGTCAACGCCGCCATGGCCACCCAGCTGCTGATCAGCCTGTATCAGCCGGACCTGGTGCTCAACGCCGGTGTGGCCGGGTGCTTCGAGAATATGCCCATCGGCTCCATCGTTCTGGCGGAAGGCTTTTTGCAGCATGATGTGGATACCAGCACCCTGGGCGACCCTGTGGGACTGGTGTCCACGGTGAACCGGGTGCAGTTCCCCACCAGCGATCCGGACCGGGCCAGGGCTGCCATGGACCGGGTGGGCGTCGCTTACCGCACCGGCTGGGTGGCCACCGGCGACTGGTTCGCCACCGACACGCCCCGGGCCCACTGGATCGCCGACACCTTCCACCCCCTGCTGTGCGACATGGAGGGCTGCGCCGACGCCCAGGTGTGCCTGCGCAACAACGTGCCCTTCATGTCCATCAAGTCCGTGTCCGACTGCCTGTTTGAGCACCACGACTTCGTTTTCAATTTTCCCACGGCCATGCGGGACCTGAACCGGGTGGTCATGGCCTTTGTGGACCAGCTGGAGGCGTGACATGGAACGGATCGCCAGCTTTACGGTGAACCACGACGTGCTGGTTCCCGGCCTGTACCTGTCCCGCCGGGACGGAGACGTCACCACCTTCGACCTGCGCTTCAAAAAGCCCAACACCGGCGACCTGCTGACCAATGCCCAGATGCACTCGGTGGAGCACATCATCGCCACCCTTCTGCGCAACAGCCCGGAAAAGGACGCCGTGATCTACTTCGGCCCCATGGGCTGCCAGACGGGGTTTTACTTCCTGTTCGACAGCCGCCGCCTGACGGATGAGGCGGCCATCCGGCTGGTGCAGCAGGTGTTCGCCGCCGGGGCGGTCTATGACGGTCCTATGCCCGGCAAAAGCGCCGCAGAGTGCGGCAATTTCCGCAATCTGGACACGGCCCTGGCCCGGGACTGCTGCGCCTGGTACGCAGACCGGATCCGCAATTGGACGCCGGAAGGCCTGGTCTATCCCCAGGCAGAGGCAGAATGAAAAACGGCCCCGGATTGTCAACAAGTTGACAATCCGGGGCCGCTATGGTATCATGGTCCCAATCTTTTCCAAATCAGGAGGGGGCCATGTCCGCACGAAAGCTGGTATATACCGCGCTGCTGGCCGCGTTGACGGCGGTGGGCGCGTTTATTCGTATTCCGATAGGGATTTCCGTTATCACCCTGCAGTTCCTGTTCACCGCCATGGCGGGGGTGCTGCTGGGGCCGGGCGGCGGAGCCCTGAGCCAGGGAGTCTATGTGGCTCTGGGGCTTGTGGGGCTGCCGATCTTCACCGCCGGAGGCGGCTTCGGCTATGTGCTTCAGCCCTCTTTCGGGTTCCTGCTGGGGCTGATTCCCGCCGCCGCCGTCATCGGCGGTCTGAGCCGCCGCAGCAGCTCGCCGGTGAGGCTGGCCCTGGCCTGCGGGGCGGGGCTGGCGGTTCTCTATGCCGTGGGGGTGCCCTATATGGCGCTGATCCTCAACGGCTATCTGGGCAAGGGCATCAGCGCGCCGGCCCTGCTTTGGTCGGGGATGCTGATCTATCTGCCGGGGGACGCCGCGAAAATCGCCGTGACGGCCCTGCTGTGCCCGGTGCTGCGCAGGCGCATTCCCGGGCTGCGGTAGGGGAGAGGGCGGCTTACTCCTTTCACCGAGATAGGCCCGGATTTCGCTGTCCGGGTCGTCCGGATATTTCTTGAGCTCCGTCAGGTTGTTTTACACAACGCTGGCGGACATTTTTTCGCTTTGCTCCAACTGGGTATAGTCGGCGTAGATGCCGGTGCGGGGGGAGTCCTCCAACGATGCGCCGTCTCGCATCTGGACGATGAACTCCGCCCGCATGCCCATAACGCCGGTGACATAGGTTTTGACAATGCTATTCAGTTGCTGCATTTGAGTACCTCCTGTTATGGGGGCCATTGTAGCAGAGAAAGATAAACCCACGGACACGCAGCGGTGAACGGAATGTAAAAACCCCCCGTGCAGAGGGCCTGCACAGGGGATGCGGTATCAGTAGGGGAGAGGCCGCCGGATAGGGCGGGTTCAAATCTACCATACCACGCCGGTAGGCGGATTGCAAGAAAAAGTTTCGCAAATTCCGCAATTTCGGCTGATTGTGCAGGGAAGCGCCGGAGGGGATTCTTTATTTTGATAAATATTCCGTCTTGACGGGGGAGGGCGGCGGCAGTAGAATTTGAAAGTATTTTTAATATGGTATTCTGCGGGTAAGGAGTGGTCACGATGAAGCATATTTTTGTTACCGGCGGCGTAGTGTCCGGGCTGGGAAAGGGCATCTGCGCGGCGTCCCTGGGGCGGCTGCTGAAGCAGCGGGGCTTCCGGGTGAAGAACCAGAAGTTCGACCCCTATTTTAATGTGGATCCCGGCACCATGAGCCCCTTTCAGCACGGCGAGGTGTTTGTCACCGACGACGGCGCGGAGACGGACCTGGACCTGGGGCACTATGAGCGGTTTGTGGACGAGTCCCTGACGGGGAACGCCTCCGTCTCCTCGGGCAAGGTGTTCTGGAACGTGCTGAACCGGGAGCGGCAGGGAGGCTATCTGGGCGGCACCGTGCAGATCATCCCCCATGTTACCGACGAGATCAAGCGGCGCATTTACGCCATGGACGACAGCGAAACGGACATCATCATCACCGAGGTAGGCGGCACCGTGGGCGACATCGAGAGCCAGCCCTATCTGGAGGCCATCCGCCAGGTGGCGGCGGAGAAGGGCCGGGAAAACGTGCTGTATATCCATGTGCCCCTGGTGGTGTCCATCCCCGGCACCGGGGAGCTGAAAAGCAAGCCCACCCAGCACTCCGTGAAGGAGCTGCTGTCCGTGGGCATTCAGCCGGATATTCTGGTGTGCCGCACCGACAGTCCCCTGCCGGAGGACCTGCGGCGGAAGATCGCCCTGTTCTGCAACATGGAGGAGGACTGCGTTATCCAGAATCTGACGGCCTCCACCCTGTATGAGGTGCCCCTGCTGCTGGAGCGGGAGGGCCTGTGCCGGGTGGCCTGCCGGAAGCTGAGACTGCCCCAGCGGGAGCCGGACCTGGCCGAATGGACGGCCCTGGTGCAGCGCATCAACGGGGTGCACAAAACCGTGCAGATCGCCCTGGTGGGCAAGTATACCGGCCTCCACGACGCCTATCTCAGCGTGGCGGAGTCCCTGTTCCACGCGGGAACGGCCTGCGACGCCAGGGTGAACATCAAGTGGGTGGACTCCGAGAGCCTGACGGCGGAGAACGTGGAGCAGGTGCTGGGAGATTGCAGCGGCATTCTGGTGCCCGGCGGCTTCGGTGACCGGGGCATCGAGGGAATGATCCTGGCGGCGCAGTACGCCCGGGAGAAGGACGTGCCGTATTTCGGCATCTGCCTGGGCATGCAGATCGCCGTCATCGAATATGCCCGGCACGTGGCCGGGTGGGCCGACGCCCACAGCGCGGAGTTCTCCGGCCTGACTGCCCATCCGGTGATCGCTCTGATGCCGGATCAGGTGGGCATCACCGCCAAGGGCGGCACCATGCGGCTGGGCAAATATCCCTGCGTGCTGGCGGAGGGTACCCTGGCCCGGGCCGCCTACGGCGCTGCCGACATCTCCGAGCGGCACCGGCACCGGTATGAGTTCAACAATCAGTTCCGGCAGGAGCTGCAGGACGCCGGACTGCGGCTGGCGGGACTGTCTCCGGACGGCCACCTGGTGGAGATCGTGGAGGAACCCGCCAATACCTGGTTTGTGGGGGTGCAGTTCCACCCGGAGTTCAAGAGCCGTCCCAACCGGCCCCATCCGCTGTTTGTGGGCTTCGTGCAGGCGTCTCTGGACAGGCAGGGATGACGGCGGCGGGCCATGGCGCATACACTGGAATGCGGAAACGGCTCCTGCCCCCAGGGGGCGGGAAAACCCATCCGTTTTCCGGGAGGAGTTCTATGGCTTCCTTTACCAACATGGCTACCTTGTCCTACAACGGCAGTCAGATCAATTCCAACGTGGTCACCGGCGAGCTGCGGGACGCGCTGACCATCACCAAGACGGCAGTGTCCGGCGGCTACCGGCCCGGCGACACGGTGACCTATGTGGTGACCCTCAGCAATACCGGCACGGCGGCCCTGACGGGGCTGACTCTGACCGACGATCTGGGCGGCAGCACCGCGGCCGCCGGGACCGTGTATCCCCTGGCCTATGTGCCGGGCAGCGTCCTCTATTACAACGGCGGCACGGTCCAGCCCGCCCCCACGGTGACGGCGGGGCCGCCTATGACCGTCACCGGCGTTACGGTGCCCGCCGGGGGCAACGCCACCCTGGTGTATCAGGCCCGGGTCACGGAGTTTGCCGCGCCGGGGGTGGAGGGTGAGATCCGGAACACCGTCACCGCCAGCGGCGGCGGTCTGGCCACGCCGCTGACGGCCACGGCTGCCACGGCGGCCCGGCTGGAGCCGGAGCTGACCATCAGCAAGGCCCTGTCTCCCGCCGTGGTCACCGGCAACGGGCCTCTGACCTATACCTTTACCATCCGCAACACCGGCAACACCGCCCTGACCGGCCAGGAGGGGGCCGTGATTACCGACACCTTCGACCCCATCCTGAACATCACCGGCGTCACCTTCAACGGCACGGCCTGGACGTCGCCGGAGGACTACACCTATGACGCCGCCACCGGCGCCTTTGCCACGGTGGCCGGCAAGCTGACGGTGCCGGAGGCCGCGTTCACCCAGAACGCCAATGGCTCCTGGACCGTCACCCCGGGGCAGAGCGTCCTGACGGTAACGGGCACCGTGTAACAGCCCGGGGCATAAGGTGATAAGCGCCCGCCTGCCGCTTTCGCGGCAGGCGGGCAAATTTTGCTTTGGAAAACGGCGAAAAGTGATTGACAAAGGTGAATTTCTCTGTTATACTCTATAAGCCGCTTTGAATGGGTCAAAAGTTCCGGCCTTGCCGGACGCCCCCGACAGCGAGTCCGTAATAAAGGAAAGGCAGGTGCAACAAGTATGCAGGCTATTATCGTGACCGGTGGTAAGCAGTACAACGTCTCCGAGGGTGACACTCTGTTTATCGAGAAGCTGGACGTCAACGCGGGTGATTCCGTGGTGTTCGACCAGGTCCTGGCCATCGTCGACGGCGAAAACACCAAGTTCGGCACTCCCGTGGTGGAGGGCGCTAAGGTGGACGCCACCGTCGTCAAGAACGGCAAGGGCAAGAAGATCCGTATCTTCAAGTATACCCCCAAGAAGGGTTATCGCAAACGGCAGGGTCATCGTCAGCCCTACACCAAGGTGGAAATCGGCAAGATCTCCTTCTGAGTGACAGCATGACGACCGTTACATTCCTGACAGAGGAAGCCCGCATCGTCGGTTTCGATGCACAGGGACACAGCGGCTTCGCCGCAGAGGGTGAGGACATCGTCTGCGCCGCCGTTACCAGCGCCGTGCGTCTGGTAGAAGCCACCATCAATGACGTGATGGGTCTGTGTGCCGCGGTGAAAGTCCGGGAGCAGGACGCCGCCATCTCCTTTCGTCTGCCCGGGGGCCTGGCTCCCATGGCGGAGAACACCTGCCAGAATCTTCTGACGGGGCTGATGGTGTATCTGGCCCAGCTTCACGACGAGTATCCGGAAAACATTGAAGTGATGGAGGCGTGAAACCCTCCTGTTCCCCCGCAATCATCTCATAGAAAGGATGGTACTGCATTATGCTGAACATTGGTCTGCAGTTCTTTGCCCATAAAAAAGGTATGGGCTCCACCAAGAACGGCCGTGATTCCGAGTCCAAGCGCCTTGGCCCCAAGCGCGCTGATGGTCAGTTCGTTCTGGCCGGCAACATCCTGGTCCGCCAGCGCGGCACCCACATCCACGCCGGCACCAACGTTGGTATCGGCAGCGATGACACGCTGTTTGCCAAGGCCGACGGTGTTGTCCGCTTCGAGCGTCTGGGCAAGGATCGTAAGCAGGTTTCTGTTTACCCCGCCGAGTAAAAGAACCATATGAAAAGCACCGCCTGCGGGCGGTGCTTTTTTGTATCAAAATATGTGCGGCGGTCAGTCCTGCTCCTGAAATGCCCGGATATACGCCTCCAGGGCTTCGGCGGTTTTCTCCACCCCCAGGACGCTGGTGTTCACCGTCAGGTCATAGCAGGAGCTGTGGCCCCAGAACTTGCCGGTGTGGTGGTGGTAGTAGACCCGGCGGTGCCGGTCGGTTTTGGCCACCAGCAGCGCGGCCTTTTCCGGGGAGAGATTGTGCCGCTGCTGGATGCGCTTGATCCGCTGGGTCAGGTCCGCCCGGCAGAAGATCCGCAGCAGGCCCGGCCGCCCGGCCAGGGCATAGTCGGCGCAGCGGCCCACGAAGATGGCGGATTCGCCGCTGTCGGCGATCTGGCGGATCATGTCGAACTGCCGCTGGGCCACGTTGTGGGGGATGGAGTTGTCAAATTCGTTGATCTTGCGGCTGAGAATGCGGTTCACCGGCCGCTCGTCGTACTCCTGGGCCAGCCGCTGCATTTCCGGGTCATTTTTCCAGAGCTCGTCAATAAGCTCCCGGTCCAGCATCCGGATGCCCAGCCGCTGGCTCAGCAGGACCGCCAGGTCATGCCCGCCGCTGCCGTATTCGCGGCCAATGGTGATAAGAATCTGCTTTTTCATGCGAAAACATCCTTTCTGCACCCCGTCAATGGTGATGATTTGTCTATATTATACTGCCTTTGTCCGGATTTGTCACCTGATTTTTACGGATTCTGTACAGGAAAATGAAAATGTATAGATGAGGCCTCCGGATGGGGCGGAAAACTTTTTCATGGACAAAAGGGCCGGGCCGTGGTAGAATAACCTGAATGCATATGTCGAGCCGGGGGAGGAAACATAGGATGAGCGGAAAACTGATCGTATTCGAGGGCACCGACGGCTCCGGAAAGGCTACCCAGACGGCGCTTCTGTGCCGGGAGCTGGAGAGCCGGGGCGTGCCCTTCCGCAAGCTGGAATTTCCCCGGTACAAGGAGGAGTCCTCGGCGCTGCTGCGGCTGTATCTCAGCGGGGCCTTCGGCACGGACCCGGCGGACGTCAATGCCTATGCCGCCGCCACGTTCTTCTCCGTGGACCGCTTTGCCTCCTTCAAGCAGGACTGGGGCGGCTGGTACCGGCAGGGGGGACTGGTCATCGCCGACCGGTACACCACCAGCAACGCCGTGCACCAGACTTCCAAGCTGCCGCCTCAGGAGCGGCAGGCGTTTCTGGATTGGCTGTTTGACTTTGAATACCGGAAGCTGGGGCTGCCGGAGCCGGACCGGGTGCTGTATCTGGACGTGCCCACGGAGCTGTCGGAGCAGATGATGCGCCGCCGGGAGCAGCTGACCCACACCACCGCCGACATCCACGAGCGGGACAAGGCATACCTGCGGTCCTGCCGGGAGAGCGCCGCCATGGTGGTGGACTACGGCGGGTGGACCCGCATTGACTGCGCCCGGGACGGACAGGTCCGCTCCGTGGACGACATCCACCGGGAGGTCATGGAGCGGCTTCGGGACCTGCTGGAGGGCATAAAATAGGGAGGGAACGCCTGCGCGTCCCCTCCGGGCGAGGGTATGTACGGCCCTCAGCAGGAGCAGCAGCCGTCGCCTCCATTGCCGCAGCCGCAGCGGGATCCGGTTCCGCTGCCGCAGCAGCAGAACACCAGCAGTAAGATCACGATCAGCCAGATGCAGGAGCAATTGTTGTTGTCAAAGCACATGCGATTCACCTCACTTGTTTCCTGTATGGGCTATTCTATGCCGGAGATGGCTCCGGCGTATCTTGTCCGGGTGTGCCCGGCGGAAAAAATAGAGAAAGGAACCGATCATATGTCCGATTATCAGAACTCCGATACGGCCAAATGGGATGCCCAGGAGGTCCGTAAGCAGGCTTCCGGCCAGGGGCCGAAGAAAAAGAAAAAGCGCCGCCTGGGGTGGCTGGGCTATCTGGCGGGGGTCATCGTGGCCTCGTTCCTGCTGGCCGGTATCGGCTGGCTGGCTGTCAACGATGTGTGCGCCCTGAATAAGGCTCCTCTGACCGCCACCATCGAGGTGGAAAGCGGCGACTCCGTGGGGACGGTGGCCACCAAGCTGAAGAAGGCGGGGCTCATCAACTCCAAGCTGCTGTTCATGATCACCAGCCCCGTGTTCCACGCCAGCCGCTATATTCAGCCCGGCGTGTATGAGCTGAACACCGACATGGACTTCAACTGTCTCATCAAGTCCATGCAGCCCACCGGCGGCGTGGCGGCCACCGTTACCGTCACCATCCCCGAGGGCTACACCGTGGAGCAGATCATCCAGCTGCTGGCGGAGAACGACGTGTCCGACGCCGCCGCCCTGGAGGAGTCCGCCAAGAACCATGTGTTCGACAAGTTCGACTTTCTGGACAACGAAAATCTGGGCAGCGTCAGCCGCCTGGAGGGCTATCTGTTCCCGGATACCTACGAATTCTATGTGAAGGAAAATGCCGACTCGGCCCTGAGCCGCCTGCTGTCCAACTTCCAGGACCGCATTATGGACGACCCGGATATTGCGCCGCTGATTGCCAACTCCTCCTACAGCCTGAAGGAGATCGTTATCATGGCATCCCTGATCGAGAAGGAGACCGACGGCACCGACCGCACGCTGATCTCCTCCGTCATCCACAACCGGCTGGAGAACGTGGGCGAGACGGCCCACCTGCTGCAGATCGACGCCTCCCTGGTGTATGCCGCCGGGCGGGAGATCACCGAGGACGACTATCAGACCCTGGACAGCCCCTATAACCTCTATACCCACCAGGGCCTGCCCCCCACGGCCATCGCCAACGCCGGTAAGGCCTCCATCCAGGCCGCCCTGCAGCCGGACAAGACCAACTACTACTTCTATGTGCTCAATCCCGATACCCAGCGGCACGTGTTCAGCCGCACCCTGTCCGAGCACAACGCCAATCTGCGGAAGTTCGGATGACGGCGGAGCGAAAAAAACCGGAGCTGCTGGCTCCGGCAGGGGACTGGGAAAAGCTGCAGATGGCCGTGCTGTACGGGGCGGACGCCGTATACCTGGCGGGGACGTCCTTCGGCATGCGGTCCTTTGCGGGGAATTTCAGCGATGAGGAGCTGCCCCGGGCGGTGGACTTCGCCCACCGGCACGGGGTGAAGGTCCACGCCACCGTGAACACCATGCCCCGCAGCGGCGAGGTGGACCGGCTGCCGGAGCACCTGGAAAAGCTCAACGACGCCGGGGTGGATGCGCTGATTCTGGCGGACCTGGGGGCCTTTACCCTGGCCGGGAAATACGCCCCCCGGTGCCAGCGGCACATCAGCACCCAGCAGTCCATCGCCAACTATGCCTGCGCCCAGGCGTGGTTTGACCTGGGGGCCCAGCGAGTGGTGCTGGCCCGGGAGCTGGGGATGGACGAGATACGGGAGATCCGCCGCCGGGTGGACCCGGCCCTGGAGCTGGAGACCTTCTGCCACGGGGCCATGTGCGTGTCCTATTCCGGCCGGTGCCTGCTGTCCAACTATATGACCGGGCGGGACTCCAACCGGGGAGCCTGCGCCCAGCCCTGCCGCTATCAGTACGCCCTGATGGAGGAGAAGCGGCCCGGGGAGTATTTCCCGGTGTTCGAGGACGAGAAGGGCACCTACATCATGAACTCCCGGGATATGTGCATGATCGACCACCTGGACGACCTGATGGACGCCGGGGTGGACTGCCTGAAGATCGAGGGGCGGGCCAAGTCCGCCTATTACGCCGCCATTGTCACCGGGGCCTATCGCCATGTGCTGGACGACGTGGCCGCCGGACGGCCCATAGACCCGGTGTGGCGGGACGAGGTGGAGCATGTCAGCCACCGGCACTATTCCACCGGATTTTTCTATGGCCAGCCGGGGCAGTTCTATGAGGACGCTCGGTACATCCGGGATTGGCAGATCTGCGCCGTGGTGATGGGCTGCACGCCGGAGGGCCTGGCCACCCTGAGTCTGCGCAACAAGTTTGCTGCCGGAGACGCCGTGGAGGTGGTGGGGCCGGACACCAAGCCCTTTACCATGACAGCCCCCATGATGACCGACAGCCAGGGGCTGCCGCTGACGGAGCCGAAAACACCCCAGATGGTGTTTACCATGCAGCTGCCCCATCCGGTGCCGCCTATGAGCTTTGTCCGCCACGCGGTGGACCTGGGCGGAAGATAAATGTGTTGAAGCGGGAATCCGACTTGCCGGATTCCCGCTTTTGATATAAATTCCCGAGCCTGGATTGCCGTGATGGTTCGGCCATAGCCCGATCACGCAAAAAGGATGGCCATCAAAGCTCGGAATGGAAACCTGGCCGACTTTTTCCCTTCTTGGTTCAGTTTAACGCAACGGCATCCTGATTGATATACACGGTGTAGCTTTCAGAGAATTCGGGAATATAGGCAAAAAAGCAGTACACTCGAGCCACCCCATTTTCAATTTCGTAGGAGTAAAATGTAGAAAATGCGGAGTCTGACACGGATGGGAGCGGATCCTGATCTGTCGACATGTAAGTAATGAGAATGTAGTGCTCCCCATAGTCCGGGACGAAGCACTCTGTTATGTGGCACAAGTTGTCCTCTATTTGTGCCACTTTATCGGTGTAACGTAAAGAAATAGGGGCGACCTGTCCATTGTCGAGGATCTGAAAAACATTCCATTCGTAGTCGCCGTTTGATGCATCGTACCAATACAGTAGGGCAGTTTCCGTTCCATCTACCCGCAGGATGACATCCTTTTTTGATAAATCAACGAATGAAGGCCAAACGGTAACTGAAGACATGCAGGCCGTCAGCATACAAAGCAAGGAACACACGCAGAACGCGATGGCGAAGTGTCGGAACGGTTTCATATGTTTTCTCTCTTTCCTCTTATATGGCGGTGGGAAGCTCTCACCCCTACTATATACAACACCGTTGCAGCCGTTTTGCAACGGACTTTTTGTTTTTTTGGAAAGATTGTGGTATATGCCAAAAAGCACACGTGTTTTTTGGCCGTTATGCCCGGGGAACGGAGCCTCTGTCGGGATAAATGCCGCAAAAGAGAACGGCGCGACCGAAGCCGTGCCGCTCTCTGAAAACGAAAGGTTCTTATCGCTTTTTAATTATCCGGCGTTGTGATTATCTGGCTGCATTGTGCCCGGCCTTATTGATCCTCGGCCCGGCGCTTATAGGACTCGTATTTGGCCTTGGCGGCGTCCTCCGCCTCGGCGAACAGGACCTTGGCGTTCTCCGGGAAGCTCAGCTCCAGGGAGGAGTAGCGCACCTCGCCCTTCATGAAGTCGTACAGGGCCATGCTGGGCTCCTTGCTGTCCAGGGTGAACTTGTGGGTCTCGGGGCTGTAGCGGTACAGGTTCCAGTAGCCGGAGGCCACGGCGTCCTTCATCTCCTGCTGGACGCAGCCCATGCCCTTCTTGATGCCGTGGTTGATGCAGGGCGCGTAGCAGATGACGATGGAGGGACCCTTGTGGGCCTCGGCCTCCCGGATGGCCTTGATGAGCTGGGCCGGGTCCGCGCCCATGGAGCACTGGGCCACATAGACGTTGTCGTAGGTCATCATCAGCATGCCCAGGTCCTTCTTCTTGGTCTTCTTGCCGCTGGCCTGGAACTGGGCCACGGCGCCCACGGGAGTGGCCTTGGAGGACTGTCCGCCGGTGTTGGAATACACCTCGGTGTCCACCAGCAGGACGTTGACGTCCTCGCCCATGGCGAACACATGGTCCAGACCGCCGTAGCCGATGTCGTAGGCCCAGCCGTCGCCGCCGTACATCCACATGGTCTTCTTGGACATATCCTTGCGGCGCTTGAGGATCTCATCCACCAGAGCCTGCTCCTGAGCGGAGAAGGTCTCGCTCTCCAGCAGGTGCAGCAGCTCCTGGGTGGCGGGGGTGGAGGCATCCAGATCGTCATAGGTCTCCAGCCACTTGGCGATGGCGGCCTTGACGGCGGCGTTTTCGGTCATGTCATCCAGCTGATGGACGTAGTCCGTGACGGCGGCGCGCAGCTGCTTCACCGCCAGGCACATACCATAGGAGAACTCGGCGTTGTTTTCAAACAGGGAGTTGGACCAGGCGGGACCCTTGCCCTCCTTATTCTTGCAGTAGGGCACGCAGGGCATGGCCGCGCCCCAGGCCTGGGTGCAGCCGGTGGCGTTGGCCAGGAACATCTTGTCGCCGAACAGCTGGGTCAGCAGCTTCACATACGGGGTCTCGCCGCAGCCGGCGCAGGCGCCGTTGAACTCCACCAGGGGCTGGCGGAACTGGCTGCCCTTCAGGGTGAACTTGTCGAAGCGGTCGTTCTTCTCGGGGATGGTTTGCAGGTAGTTCCAGTTGGTCTGGTCCAGGGATACCTCGTGGGCCGGGACCATGCGCAGGGCCTTGCCGCTCTTGGGGCAGGAGGCCACGCAGCTGCCGCAGCTGGTGCAGTCCAGGGTGGACACGCCCATGGTGTACCGCAGGCCGGCCAGCTGGGGACCCTTGGCGTCGGTGAGCTCCAGACCGGCGGGGGCGTTCTTCACCTCGTCCTCGTTCAGCAGGTAGGGACGGATCACCGCGTGGGGACACACGAAGGAGCAGCGGTTGCACTGGATGCACTCGCTCTTGTCCCACACCGGCAGGTGGGTGGCGATGCCACGCTTTTCATACTGGGAGGTGCCCAGAGGCATGGTGCCGTCCTCCATGCCCCGGAAGGCGGAAACCGGCAGATCGTCGCCCTTCTGGGCGTTGATGGGCACCAGGATATTTTTGATGACGTCGGGCACGTCGGCACGGGGCGGCTGGATGGCAGCGCCGGTGAGGTTCTTCCACTCCGGCTTGACGTGTACCTCCACCAGGGCGTTGATGCCGGCGTCCACGGCGGCGATGTTCATGTTGACGACCTTTTCGCCCTTGAGGCCGTAGGTCTTTTTCACGGCGTCCTTCATATGGGCCACGGCGTCCTCCACGGGGATCACCCGGGCCAGCTTGAAGAAGGCGGCCTGGAGCACCATATTGGAGCGGTTGCCCAGGCCCAGGGCCTGAGACTCCTTATTGGCGTCGATGATATAGAAGTGGATGTCGTTTTCGGCGATATAGCGGAGGATGTCCCCGGGGATGTGCTGCTCCAGCTCATCTTCCTTCCACTCGCAGTTCAGCAGGAAGCTGCCGTGGGGCTTCAGCTCGGAGATGATGTCATACTTGGTCAGGTACGTCTGGTTGTGGCAGGCCACAAAGTCGGCGCGGCTGACATAGTAGGTGGAGCTGATGGGATGCCTGCCGAAGCGCAGGTGGCTCTTGGTGATGCCGAAGGACTTCTTGGTGTCGTACTCAAAGTACGCCTGACAGTACATATCCGTGGTTTCGCCGATGATCTTGATGGAGTTCTTGTTGGCGCCCACGGTGCCGTCGGAGCCCAGGCCCCAGAACTTGCAGCTGATGGTGCCCTCGGGCTCGGTGAGCAGGGGGGCGCCCACGGGCAGGGACAGGTGGGTCACGTCATCCTCGATGCCGATGGTGAAGTGGTTCTTGGGCTCCTCCAGCAGCAGATTGTCGAACACGGCCTTCAGCTGGGCGGGGGTGGTGTCCTTGCTGGACAGGCCATAGCGTCCGGCGAAGATCAGGGGGCGGTCCGCCTCGTTGATATAGGCGGCGCAGATGTCCTCATACAGGGGCTCGCCGATGGAACCGGCTTCCTTCACACGGTCCAGCACGGCGATGCGCTTCACGGTCTTGGGCATGGCGGCCATCAGGTGCTTGCGGGAGAAGGGACGGAACAGGTGCACCTGCAGGAAGCCCACCTTCTCACCCTTGGCGTTCAGATAGTTGACGACCTCCTGGGCGCAGCCGGACACGCTGCCCATGGCCACGATGACGCGCTCTGCGTCAGGCGCGCCGTAATAGTTGAACAGGTGATACTCCCGGCCCGTCAGGCGGCTGATCTGGGCCATGTAGTCCTCCACCACGTCGGGGAGGTTGGCATAGTCGTTGTTGTTGGACTCCCGCAGCTGGAAGTAGATATCGGGGTTATCCACCAGGGAGCGCATCCGGGGATCCTCGGGGTTCAGGGCGTTGGCGCGGAATCTGGCCAGGGCCTCGTAATCCACCAGCTTGGCGTATTCGTCATAGCTCAGCACGTCGATCTTCTGAATCTCATGGCTGGTGCGGAAGCCGTCAAAGAAGTGCAGGAAGGGGATGCGGGCCCGGATGGCGGACAGATGGGCCACGGCGGCCAGGTCTGCGGCCTGCTGGACGCTGCCGCTGGAGAGCATGGCAAAGCCCGTCTGGCGGCAGTTCATCACGTCACTGTGATCGCCGAAGATGGAGAAGGCGTGGGTGCCCACGGTGCGGGACGCCACATGCAGCACGCCGGGCAGACGCTCGCCGGAGATGCGGTGCATGGTGGGGATCATCAGCATCAGGCCCTGGGAGGCGGTGAAGCTGGTGGCCAGAGCACCGGCCTCCAGTGCGCCGTGACATGCGCCGCAGGCGCCGGCCTCGGACTGCATCTCCACCAGGCGGACGGTCTGGCCGAAGATGTTCTTTCTTCCGTTGGCGGCCCATTCGTCGGTTTTCTCCGCCATGGGGGACGACGGGGTGATGGGATAGATGCCCGCTACCTCGGAAAAGGCATAGGCAACATAGGCGGCGGCTTCGTTGCCGTCACAGATTTTCAGGAGCTTGCTCATATAGGTTCCTCCTCACACATTTTTGCGGCGGCCCCACACAGACCGCCGTCCGACCTATACATACATTTTTCATTTTAGCACTTTGAATTGAGATGTCAATGATTTAACAAATGATTTCATTGAATTTTTCCGTAAAATCTAATCGGGAGTCGTGGAAAGAAACAAAAAGCCATGGAGCCGGTAACTGGCTCCATGACTTTTACATAAAAATTATTATATTGGTGATAATTATTTATTTCAGCAGCTCCAGGAACTCGTCCTCCGTCAGGACGGGGATGTTCAGCTCCTGGGCGCGGCGCAGCTTGGACCCCGCGCCGGGCCCGGCCACCACATAGCTGGTCTTTTTGGACACCGAGGAGGCGGACTTTCCGCCCCGCTGCTCGATCATCTGACCGGCCTCCTCCCGGGTGAAGCGCTCCAGGCTTCCGGTGAGGACGAAAGTCATTCCGGCAAAACGACTGTCAACTAATTCCTCTTTACAGCTCATATTGACCCCGGCGTCCTCCAGACGCCGCAGCAGGTCCCGGGATTGGGGGCTTTCCATCCACTGGCGGATGTAGGCGGCGGTGATGGGGCCCACATCGTCGATGGAGGTCAGCTCATCCTCCGTGGCCTGGGACAGGGCCTGCATGGTGCCGAAGCGACGGGCCAGGACCTTGGCGGCCTTTTCGCCCACCTGCCGGATGCCCAGGGCGAAAATCAGACGCCACAGGTCGTTGTCCCGGCTTTTATAGATGGCGGCCACGGCGTTGACGGCGGACTTCTCGCCCATGCGCTCCAGGGGGGCGATGTCGGCGGCGGTCAGGTCGTACAGGTCGGCGGCGGTTTTTACCAGACCGCTTTCGATGAGCTGATTCAGCACTGCCGGGCCCAGGCCGTCAATATCCATGGCGTTCCGGCTGGCGAAATGGGTCAAGTTCCGCAGGCGCTGGGCCGGGCATTCCGCGCCGGTGCAGCGCAGGGCCGCGCCGTCCGGGTCCCGCTCCACCGGTGCGCCGCACACGGGACAGGTCTGAGGGAGGTAATAGGGGACCGCCCCGGCGGGGCGGTGCTGCGTTACCACCTCCACGATCTCGGGAATGATCTCTCCCGCCTTCTGCACCACCACGGTGTCGCCGATGCGGATATCCTTCTGGGTGATATAGTCCTGGTTGTGGAGGGTGGCGAAGGTGACGGTGGTCCCGGCCAGGCGCACCGGCTCCAGCTGGGCCTTGGGCGTCAGCACCCCGGTGCGGCCCACCTGGACCACGATGTCCAGAATGCGGGAGGTCTTGCGCTCCGGGGGATATTTATAGGCGATGGCCCAGCGGGGGAACTTGGCGGTGCTGCCCAGGGTCTCCCGGTCTGCCAGGTCGTTGAGCTTCACCACCGCACCGTCCATGTCGAAGGGACGCTCCATCCGGGTGTCGTTGAGGCGGTCGATTTCCGCCATGATATCGGCATGAGTACGCAACAGGCGATAGGGGATGACCTTGAAGTGCTGGGAGCGGAGATAATCCAGGGTCTCCGTGTGGGTAGTGAAGCTGCGGCCTTGGGCCAGCTGGAGGTTGAACACGGCGATGTCCAGCTGCCGCTGGGCGGCGATCTTGGGGTCCAGCTGCCGCAGAGAGCCTGCCGCCGCGTTGCGGGGATTGGCCATCAGGGGCTTGCCCTCGATCTCCCGGCGGGCGTTGAGCTTCTCAAACACACTGCGGGACATATACACCTCACCCCGGACGATGAGCCGGGGCAGCTTCTCCGGCAGGGTCATGGGGATGGAGCGGATGGTGCGCAGATTTTCCGTCACGTCCTCGCCCACCTGGCCGTCGCCCCGGGTGGCTCCCCGGACGAACACGCCGTCCCGGTATTCCAGGGCCACGGACAGGCCGTCCACCTTGGGCTCCACGCTGTATTCCGCCTGGGGCATGGTCTCCGCCACCCGCAGCAGGAAATCCCGGACCTCCTCGCCGTCAAAGACGTCCTGAAGGCTCTCCAGAGGTACGTCGTGGCGGACCTGTTCAAACTGGGACAGGGCCGGGCCGCCCACCCGCTGGGTGGGGGAGTCCGGGGTCACCTCCTCCGGGTGCTCCCGCTCCAGGTCCTCCAGGCGGCGGAGCATATGGTCGTACTCATAGTCGCTGATGGTGGGGGCGTCCAGCACATAATAGCGGTAGCCGTGGGCGTTGAGAGTGTCCCGCAGCTCCCTCATCTCGGTTTTATAGTCCATGTTTCACTTATCCTTTGTTCATGATGTTGTCCCGGGCGGTATCCTCCAGCTCATCGGGCGTGGTACTGAAGTAGGTGTACGTCTCCGGCACGGAGCCGACGATGACGGTCTCTGCCACGGCGATCTCGTTGCTGACCTTGGTGGAGGCGGTGAAGCCCGGCAGGAGAATGCTGGTGTACACGTCCACGCTCAGCAGAATCTGGTGCCGGGTCTGGTTGATACCGGCGGCGGAAAAGGCGTTGCGCAGGCTGGCGTCGGTGGAGCCCACCGCCTGCATCCGCACCCGGATGCAGGGTCCCCGGCCCGCCAGCAGGGTGGAACCGGTGAGGGTCCCCACGGGGATAGACAGCTCGCTGGTGGATACCTCCGACAGCCGCCGGAGAATTTCGTCGGCGATCTGGGACCGCAGACGGTTAAAGGCCGCCATGTTGCTCTCCAGAGCCGCCACCCGGCCGGTTTCGTCCTTTTCCAGGTGGATCAGCACGTTATAGTCCACCTGGCCGCTGTCGATGGCGTCCCGGACGGCGTCCACCACGATGCGGTTGACGGCGTTGGACACCCGCGCGGTGGCCAGGCTGACGATGATGGGCCGCATATGCAGCACCGCCGCGCAGCCCAGGCCCGCCGTCAGCAGGACCGCCAGCACCAGCCAGGTCAGCCGCCGCTGCCGTCCGGTGAGACGCAGATAACGGATCTTCCTCACGGCACACACCCCCTATGGGTCAATATATGCCGCAGGGGCGGCGTCCGTTACTCCTGCCAGGAGTTGACGATGGCCTTGAAGGTCTTGCCCCGCTCCATGAAGTTCTTGAACTGGTCAAAGGCAGCACAGGCAGGGGAGAGGGTCACCACGTCCCCGGGGACGGCCCGGTCACGGGCGGTCTCCACAGCCCGCTGAAAGGGTGTCACATCCAGTATTTCCGGATGGCCCGGCCGGTAACCGGGGGCCTGCTCCACGGCGGCCCGGATCTTGTCTGCCGTGGCGCCGCACAGAATCAGCAGCTTCACGTGCTCCACCACCTCGGGGCCCAGCACATCGAAGGGAATGTGCTTGTCATAGCCCCCGGCGATGAGGATTACCTTCTCCTTGAAGGAGCGCAGGCCCGCGATGGTGCGGGAGGGGCTGGAGGCGATGGAGTCGTTGTAAAACCGGACGCCGTGCCAGGTGCGCACCAGCTCGATGCGGTGCTCCACGCCGTTGAAGGCCCGGGCAAAGGTGCGGATCACGTCGTCGGGCACCAGACCGTCCACCGCCGCAATGGCAGCCATGTAGTTCTCCACGTTGTGGACGCCGGGCAGGCGGATGTCCTCCGTGGTCATGATCTGGCGCTCCCGTCCGTCCCGGCGGGAGATCACGGCGTCGCCCCGCAGAAACACGCCGTTTTCCGGCTCTGCCTGGCGGCTGAAATACAGGGCGCGGCCCGGGGCATGAGCGGACAGCTCCCGGGTGATGGCGTTGTCCAGGTTGAACACGGCGATGTCGCCGGGCTGCTGGTGGCGGAAGATGTTCTCCTTGGCCCAGACATATTCCTCCATGCTCTTGTGAACGTCCAGGTGGTTGGGGGCCAGATTGGTCACCACGGCGATGTGGGGGCTGTGGGTCATGGTCATCAGCTGGAAGCTGGACAGCTCCAGCACGGCCCAGTCGGTGGGCCGGATGGTATCGGCCTCGGCCAGCAGGGGATGGCCGATGTTGCCGCCCACATGGACGGTGTGGCCCGCTGCCCGCAGCAGCTGGGCGATGATGGTGGTGGTAGTCGTTTTGCCGTCGGACCCGGTAACGGCGATGATGGGGCAGGGGCAGACCTCAAAGAACACCTCCATTTCGGAGGTGATGGTGCTGCCCTTGGCCCGGGCGGCCTCCAGCTCCGGCACGTCGGGCCGCAGGCCCGGGGTGCGGAAGATCACGTCCTGGTCCAGGCCCTGAAGATACCCGTCGCCCAGCCGCAGCACGGCTCCGGCGGCCTCCAGCTCCTCCGCCAGAGCGCCCAGCTTCGCCCGGTCGCTGCGGTCGCAGGCGGTGACGGCGATGCCCTCCCGCAGCAGCAGACGCAGCAGCGGCGTGTTGCTGACGCCGATGCCGATAACGGCCACGGTCCTGCCTCGCAGAGAGGCGATATATTCCTGCAAAGTCATAGGATGAACCTCCTTATCGTATCTGACCCGGCTATTATACCGCATTCCGGGGCGGGGTTCAATCAATTTCCGCGAAAATCGGTTGACTTTCCGAAGCGGGTCGGGTACAATATTTGTGCGAGTAAGCCAGACAGTCGCGGGGACAAGGCGAAAGCCTGTTCATGAGGAAAGTCCGGGCTCCACAGGGCAAGGATAACGGGTAACGCCCGCCGAAGGCGACTTCAGGAAAAGTGCAACAGAGATATACCGCCTCCGTTGGAGGTAAGGGTGGAAAGGCGAGGTAAGAGCTCACCCATCGGCTCGAGAGTGTCCGATGCTGTAAACTCTATCCGGAGCAACACCGGTATGGGAGCAATAGGGCGGCCCGTCCGCTCCCGAGGTGGCTGAAGCGCACCGGCAACGGCGCGCTTAGATAGATGACTGTCAAATACAGAACCCGGCTTACAGACTTGCTCGCGCACACCATATGGGCCCGCCGGCGGAGATCGCCTGGCGGGCCCCTTTTATGCCCGCAGCGAGGCGGAAGCCGACTTTTTTCGAGAATCTCTGTTAATCTATTGACAAACTATGGAAAAGGTGATTTAATTAACAATATCAAAACACAGAAAGAGGCGGACAGGCTATGGCGATACCGTTTGACTATACGTCGGAATACAAACGCAAGCTGCGCACTCCGGAGGAGGCTGCGCGGGTGGTCAAAAGCGGCGACTGGCTGGATATCTCCATGGGCGGGGCTTTCCCGTCCCTGATGGACGAGGCCATTGCCAAGCGGAAGGACGAGCTGCGGGGCGTGAAGATCCGGGGCTATCTGATCCAGCAGCCCATTCAGATGGTGGAGTGCGACCCCAGCCGGGAGCACTTTATCTATAACAGCTGGCACATGTCCGGCTATGAGCGCAAGCTCTGCGACCGGGGCCTGTGCAACTTCAACCCTATGGTGTTCCGGAATCTGGGGGCCTACTATGACCATTTCCTCACGGTAAACGTGGCTATCACCTGCGTGACCCCCATGAACGAGCACGGGTATTTCAATTTCTCCGTGTCCAACGCCTCCGCCCGGGCGGTGCTGGATAAGGCCGACGTGGTGATCCTGGAGGTCAACGAGAATCTGCCCTGGGTCTATGGCGGGCTGGACGAGTGCATCCACATCGACGATGTGGATATGATCGTGGAGGGCCCCCACGGCCCCCTGCCGGGCATCAAGACTCCCGCCGCCAGCGAGACGGAGATGAAGATCGCCGAGTATGTGGTGCAGAATATGGTGGACGGCTCCACCCTGCAGCTGGGCATCGGCTCCCTGCCCAACGCCGTGGGCCAGATGATCGCCCGCTCCGACCTGCGGGACCTGGGCATCCACACGGAGATGCTGTGCGACTCGTACCTGGATATGTACAAGGCCGGAAAGATCAACAACAAGAGAAAGACCCTGGACCGCTATAAGAGCGTGTTCGGCTTTGCCATTGGTTCGCCGGACCTGTACGACTGGATCCGGGAGAACCCCGGTGTGGTGACCTATCCCATCAGCTACTGCAACGATCCCTCTATCGTGGGGAAGATCGACAACTTTGTGTCCATCAACAACTGCATCTCCGTGGACCTGTACGGCCAGATATGCGCCGAGAGCGCCGGTACCCGGCAGATCAGCGGTACCGGCGGCCAGCTGGACTTCCTGGAGAGCGCCGCCGTGTCCAAGGGCGGCAAGGCCTTCATCTGTCTCACATCCTCCTTTACCAACAAGGAGGGGGAGATGGTGTCCCGCATCAACCCGCTGCTGACTCCCGGCGATATCGTCACCGATCCCCGGAGTCTGGCCTACTACATCGTCACCGAATACGGCGGCGTGAACCTGGTGGGCTGCAGCACCTGGGAGCGGGCGGAGAAGCTCATCTCCATCGCCCACCCCAAGTTCCGGGACGAGCTGATCGCCAACGCCGAAAAGCAGGGCATCTGGCTGCGGTCCAACAAGCGGTAAAGGGAATACATACATAAGAACACCCGCTGCGGCGTAATGCCGCAGCGGGTGCTTGAATATAGCCGGTTACTGGATAGGCTCCAGAACGCCCAGGACCACATAGCGGACGTTCTTGAACTCATAGGTGCAGGTGGACAGGGTGACGATATGACTGTCCGCCGAGGGGACGCCGGTGGTGGGGCGGAAGGTGGAGTGGTTCACCATCTGCTGCAGGAACTCCTGGGTCAGCTGGAACTGATAGACGCTGCAGTCGGAGTAGGCCACCTGGCCATTGCCGTCGAGGATATAGCCCGAGGCGTCCACAATGACCCCGGCAAACAGGTGCAGCTTGTAGCTCTGCTGGGGGGTCAGCATGTAGAGGTAGGGATGCTGGTCATAGTAGGCCTGCTGCTTGTACTTCACCAGGTTGGAGAACATGGCCCCGGACGTCATATTGTGGCCGTAGATCAGGCTGTTCTGGTCGGAGAAGTCGGCGCTGTTGGCGCAGTCCATGAAGATGCTGCCGTTGTCGTTCCAGGTGCCGTCCAGCAGGTGACGCAGATAGTAGTCGTTGTCGCTGCCCTGGACCACCGGGTAATTGATATGGGTATTGGCCCCGTAGATCCAGGCGATGACGTCGCCGTTGGTTTTCAGCAGCTCGTCAAACTGCACCGTGGGGCACTCCGGGTCGCCGCTGGGGTCCTGGGTCGGGTCGTTGTTATCGCTGTCGCCGGGAAGGGTCACAAAGCGGTTGGCCTCGGAAATGACCTTATCGCTGCGGTATTTTTCCAGATAGTAGCTGCCCACCTTGTAGGCGGCAAACAGGAACACGCCCACAAGCAGGGCGAGGATCACATAGTATACGGGCTTTTTCATGGCGGCGTCTCCTTTTGTGGGATGACCCTATTTTATCAGCTTTTCCCCGGTATTGCAAGAACTTTGCATTTTTGGTATAATAACGCAAAAAGCCAAGGGGAGGCACAGCGATGCTGATTTTTGACATGGACGGCACCCTCATTGATTCCAACGGGATCTGGCGGCAGGTGGACGAGGCGTTCCTGGCCAAGCGGGGGTATCCGTATACCCGGGAGTATTACGAGGGCGTGGCCCACACCATTTTTCCCATGGCCGCGAAATTCACCAAAGCCTATTGCCATCTGGAGGAGTCCGAGGAAGAGATCATGGCCGAGTGGATGCAGATGGCCGGGGACGCCTACGCCGTGCGGGTGCCCATCAAGCCCGGGGTCCGGGAATATCTGGACCGGTGCCGGGCGGCAGGGGAGAGGATGATCGTGCTGACCTCCAGCGTGCCGGAGCACTGCCGGGCCGCCCTGGGACGATTGGGGCTGACGGAGTATTTCGAGCGCATCCTCTTTGCTCACGACCTGGGCATGGACAAGAAGGACCCGGAGACCTTCCGCCACGCGGCGGCGCTGATGGGCGTGACGCCGGAGGACTGCACCATGTATGACGACTCTGTGGCCGCCTGCCGTGCGGCCCGGGAGGCCGGAATGCAGGTGGTGGGGGTGTATGACGCCTTTTTCCACGTTTCCTGGCCGGAGATGCAGCAGGTGTGTCACCGGGTCATCCGCAGCTTTGAGGAGCTGTTATAACAAAAGGACCTCCGCCGCTGGCGGAGGTCCTTTTGTTTGCAGGCGGGAATGGCTTTCTCATTAAAAGCTGCCGATGGGGATGGAGCCGTCGTCGCTGCCCTTTTCGATGGAAAGAATTTGCAGCCAGTAGCCCCGGCCGCCGCCCATGTCCACCTGGACCCGGTCGCCGCTGCGCCTGCCCAGAACGGCCTTCCCCACCGGGGACTCCTTGCTGATGAGGCCCTTCAGGGCGTCCTGCCGCAGGGTGGTCACCAGCTGGATTTTCCGGGTTTTGCCGGTGTTCTCCATGAGGATTTCCACGGTGTCGTACAGGCCCGCCGTGTCGGCCCGGGAGTGGTCCTCGATGACCCGGGCGGTTTTGATCATCCGCTGGAGATAGCGGATACGGCTGTCGTTGCGGTTTTTCTCCTGCTTGGCGCACTTGTACTCGAAGTTTTCGCTGAGGTCGCCGAAGGCCCGGGCGGTCTGCACGTCCTCAATGAGCTTGGGGCGCAGCGTCTGGACCCGGTAGTCGATCTCCTCCTGCATTTTCTGGATGTCCTGCCTGGTCAATTCGTCATACATGATGGTTCCTCCCATAGCTGCGCCAGGCGGCGCAGTCCCTCCGGCAAGCGGTCCATGTCGATGCCGGCATAGTTGACAACTAATATGTGCTGGGGCGCGGCGGCGGGCTGGCTGTAGTAATCCGACAGCAGGGCCAGCCGCAGGCCCATGGCCTCCGCCCGCTGCCGCAGGGCGTCGTCGCCGAGCTCCGTGTGCAGATGCATGAGAAAGTGCAGCCCTGCGTCCTGCTCCCATACCTCCACCCGTCCGGAAAGGGGACTGCTGCCGATGGCGTCGATGACGGCATCGCGCTTTTGCCGGTAGCGGGTTCTCATGCGATTGAGATGCTGCTCATACCGTCCCTGCTCCAGAAACCGGGCCAGGGTATACTGCTCGAAGCTGGACACGGTGCAGGCGTAAAAGCCCAGCCTTTCCCGGTACCGGGCCAGCAGCTGCGGCGGCAGGATCATATAGCTGATGCGAATGGACGGGGCGATGGTCTTGGAAAAGGTGTTCAGATAGATGACCCGCTGATTTTCACTGACGGAGAACAGCGTGGGGATCGGCCGCCCCACAAAGCGGAACTCACTGTCATAGTCGTCCTCCAGAATGTACCGCTCTGGCTGCTCCGCCGCCCAGCGCAGCAGCTCCTGGCGGCGGGTTATGGGCATGACGATACCCGTGGGATAGTGATGGGACGGCGAGATGTGTACCACGTCCGCCGGCTGGCGGCGCAGCAGCGTGATGTCCAGCCCCCCGCCGTCCAGGCCAACCCGGCACAGGGGCACCTGGTGGGCCTGATAGATCTTGGCGATCTTGCCGTAACCCGGGTCCTCCACGGCGTACCGCTTGTCCCGGCCCAGCAGCTGGATGATGAGGGTGTATAAAAGCTCCGTTCCCGCGCCGATGATGATCTGCTCCGGGTCCACGTCCATGGCCCGGAACTGACGCAGGTGAGCAGCGATGGCCCGGCGCAGGGCCGGTGCGCCGTTGTATGGCGTGGAGCGCAGCAGCTCCGTGTCCTCCTCCAGAATGGTCTGCCGCATCAGCCGGGACCATACGGTGAAGGGGAAGTAGGACCGGTCCAGAGACCCGGTGGCCAGGTCCAGAAACACCGGCTCCGCAGGGCGCTCCGGCACCAGGGGCGGCGGAGCCGCCGGGGGCAGGGGACTCTCCAGCGGGCTTACATAATAGCCCTTTTTCTCCACGGTGTAAATATACCCCTCTGCCGCCAGCTGCTCATAGGCGTTCTTCACGGTGATGACGCTGACCTCCAGGTGCTGGGCCAGCGCCCGCTTGGAGGGCAGCTTCTGCCGGGGCGACAGGGTGCCGGACAGAATATCCCGGCGAATACAGGCGTACAGCTGGGTGTACAGACTCTCGCCTCCGTCCTTTTCCAGGGAATAGGTCAGCATGGGAACCTCCAATCTGGTATTATCAAATAATATCGATATGGATATTTTAATAATACCAGTTCTTACTATAATACAGACAGAATCAAAACGCAAGGAGATTTTTCCCATGAGAGACATGAAAATCAGAAAAATGGTACTGGCCGCTCTGATGGCGGCACTGACGTATGTGGCCACCATGGTGGTGCAGATTCCCTCTCCCATGCAGGGCTATGTGAATCTGGGCGACTGCTGCGTGCTGCTGTCCGGCTGGATACTGGGGCCCTGGTGGGGCGGCGCTGCCGCCGGTATCGGCTCCATGCTGACGGACCTGCTCAACGGCTATGCCCACTACGCCCCCGGCACCCTGGTCATCAAGGCCCTGGATGCCATCGTGGCGGCGCTGATCGTGAAGGCCCTGGGCCGCAAGCCCTATGCCTATGCGGTGGGCGGCCTGGTGGGTGAAATCATCATGGTGGTGGGCTACTTCGGCTATGCGGCGCTGCTGCTGGGCAAGGGCATCGGCGCGGCGGCCAGCATCCCCGGCAACCTGGTGCAGGGCGCTATGGGCTTGGTCATCGGTCTGGTGCTGTTTGTGCTGCTCAAGCGCAGCAAGGCTCTGGACAAGCTGAACATTCAGTGGTAAAATAATTCCGAACGGGGGTTCTCCCCGCGGAAAGGAAGTTATATCATGGCTGGAATCGTTCATGAAGTGGAAAATGCCGATCTGCTGGCCCGGGTGCGGCAGGAATCGGCCAACGCCGCCCGCCAGCTGGCGGAGGCCGCCCGCCTGCACAGGGGGCAGATCGTGGTGGTGGGCTGCAGCACCAGCGAGGTGGTGGGCCACCGGGTGGGCAGCTGGTCCACGCCGCAGGTGGGCCAGGCCATTTTCGACGGGCTGCACAGCGTGTTCGGCCCCATGGGTGTGTATATCGCCGCCCAGTGCTGCGAGCACCTGAACCGGGCGCTGATCGTGGAGCACGAGGCGGTGCCCCAGCTGGACATCGTCAACGTGGTGCCCCAGCCCAAGGCCGGCAGCTCCTTTGCCACCGCCGCCTATCACACCTTCCGCCACCCGGTGGCGGTGGAGGAGATCCGGGCCGACGCCGGTCTGGACGTAGGCGGCACGCTGATCGGCATGCACCTGAAAAAGGTGGCGGTGCCGGTCCGGCTGGAGCAGGACCACATCGGTGGTGCCATTGTGCTGGCGGCCCGGGTGCGTCCCAAGTTCATCGGCGGCGAGCGCGCCGTGTACGATGAGTCCCTGAAGGACGGATACCCGGAATTCTGAAAAAGCAATCCCTCCGGCATAGACGGGTGTTCGTAAAACAGGTTTAGACCGAAATTACGAAATGAGCATCTGTCATGCAGGGTTGGCAACGAAATAACGGGTATCTGGTGAACGCCGGATACCCGTTATTTTTTGCCGTCACGAAAAGCAATGGATTTATTCACAGCTTTCAGGTATAATTACCTTAAATCGATCCTATCCCATCCACTCCGAGAATTTTTCAAAAAATCCCAAAAAAGTTTGAAAGCATTGGAACAATTCATCCCTTCTCATGCCATATATAGTAGAGGGCTGAATACAGAAACGATTGGAGGTGACGCTGATGGACAAGCAGACAGGCCCAAAAGGTTTTCTTGTGGTGCTGCCCGGGGAGATCATCGAGATACCACAGGACAGCAATAAATCATGGCTGACGCTGTTTTACAGTCTGCCGCAGGAGCTTGCGGAGAAGTGGAAGCCCGCCTATGAGCTGCCCCGCTGCCCATATGAGGTGCTGCGGACGGACAAGTATGACCACATCGTATGTGACGATATGTTCAAGCTGCTTGTGTGGGACTGCTACGCATGGAGCGCATGGCAGTTTTTCCAAGTCAAAGACCGCAAGCGCAACTACCGCGACATTCCCGGCAACTGGAATCAGTACGCAGGATATTTCCCTTTGTGGCGGCTATCGTACAGTATCATCCCCTACATCCGAATGAAGTTTGAGCAGAACGGGCTTGGCTTCCAAAACCTTTACAACATCCCGCAGGGTGTGGAAGTGCCGTGGCTGACCTATCAGCAGTTCAGCAATCTGATCGGTAATGTCACCGACATGGTGATTGCAGAGCAGAACTGGCAGCCGATGATCGACGCAATCTGGGAAAACCGCACCGTGGAGGACTACGAAACCACCGGCAGTACCGTCAAGACGGATTTCATGCGGAAGTGGCATCACAACCGTTCCGGCAAGCCGATTTCTCTTGACGAGATGATGGAGAACGAGGACGGCGATATTTTCGAGGTAGCTGATCCGCGCGGCGAATTTGAACAGAAGGTTATCTCCGAAATGCAGATTGCCACCTTTGCCGAGCAGCGCATCAGCGGGAAAGACCAGGAGATATTGAAGCTGCGCATGGACGGCTTGACCGAGCAGGAGATTGCAGACAAGGTTGGCTACAAGACCGCCAGCGCAGTCCATAAGCGGATCGCCAAAATTGCGGGAGCCTATGAGGACTATGTGACAGCGGAGTATCAGAAGTATTTGGACAAGTAAACAGACGCAGAAGCGGCAGCAGTTACCGAAATGGTAGCTGCTGCTTTTTCATGCGGGAAAGGAGATTTTATGAGCAGAGAACCGTTTGAAGCCATGCCCGATGTGATGGACGCAAAGCAGCTTGCCGAAGCGTTACAGATTTCCAAAGCGGGGGCATATAACCTTTTGAGCAGCCCGGATTTTCCAACCTTACGGATCGGCGGGCGCAAATTGGTGATGAAAAATGAGCTGGTGAAGTGGCTGAAAAGCCACACGAACAGAACACCATGAAAATGCAGTCAAGAGCTGGAAAAGTGGCAAATCAGCCGATAGGACAATGCGAAACGTACTGCGCATCGTTTGGGGTGCTTCCATCAAAAAATCGCAGCACTTTGTCAATTCAAGAGCTGAGAAAAAATCGTGAAAATCAGGAGGTTTTATGAGAACAGGGCTTACCAAGAAGCAAAAGACAACGGCGATCTATTTTGACGAGCATAGCCGCATGATCGAGGTGCAGACCCACAACACCGATCTCAAAAAGCGGCTGACGGCATTTGCGGCAAAGTACCCGCAATGCTGCCGCCAGACCGACGATGATGAGCAAGGCGGGCTGACCTTTGAGATTGAGAAAGGGCGGCTGAGCTTTCGACTGACTGCGCCGTATAGTGAGGAACGGCGCAGGGCGGCAAGTAAACAGGCAAAGCAAAACGGCGTTCATAAAAAGGTCGCTGATTTACCATGAAGAAGGCGTTGATGTAAGTCGCTTTATATGCTATGCTTATCAGTGAGAAGTCGTTGGCAAACCGTGAGTTGTGGAGGTGAAAACAAATGAAGTATTTAGTTCTATTAGCAGGCTGTGGCCTCGGTGATGGTTCATGTATAGAAGAAGTAATTCTGACGTATGTAGCGCTTGATAAATATGGGTGTGATTACACGCCTGTCGCAGAAGATGTTTCCATTCAGTCTGTTAACCACTTGACAGAAGAGATGGCAGAAAAGCGGAATATCCTTATAGAAGCAGCCCGCATCGGTAGGGGACGCATTAAAGATATTCATGAGGTTGATTTTGCAGAATACGATGCATTGATCATACCCGGTGGAATTGGTTTATTGAACAATTATAGAGACTCCAATGTGATAAAAACGTGCGTCACACATTTTATTAGCGAAAAGAAACCTGTCGCTGCCATGTGCGCGGGAATCGACTTTCTCCGCCGCTTCTATGGAAGTAATCTATTGGCACGTGAGATGGAAGAACTAACTGCTGAAAAATTCTGCTTTGATGCTGAAAATAATGTTTATTACACGCCTGCTTTCAGAAAAACCAACAATAGCTATACGGCGCTATTGGGCGTCGATTCTATGATTTGTGCGTTGAAACAGGGTAATTCAACCCCACCGCAAAGCTGGCATTGATCCTCTGCATTGCGCTGGACAAGTAATTTGAAGAACTGTTTTATTTCTAAGGAGGAAGCGAATGGATCATATCGCTCTTTTGATTTTAGGCATATTCATCGCCATCATTGGAATCGTGAACATAATGGGGAATATCAGCACAATACATTCCTACAACCGAAGAAAGGTCAGGGAAGAGGATGTACCGAAGTATGGGAGAGCCGTCGGCACAGGTACACTGATCATCGGTGTATCTTTGATAGCGGCATTTGTCACAGCTTTCTGGAGTGAAACGGCAATGTCTTTCATTGTTATTCC
>ENA-OWOV01000013-OWOV01000013.1-gut-metagenome-genome-assembly--contig:-NODE-13-length-105597-cov-13.664746_pt1 | contig 105597 bp, 120 predicted proteins | sample MGYA00248247_ERZ651799 | MGnify/ENA primary metagenome ERZ651799 (study PRJEB26908, sample SAMEA4031712) | gut metagenome | biome: gut; feature: normal infant; material: stool | place: China | collected...
CGCGCGGTTAGCTCAGCTGGTAGAGCACATGCTTGACGTGCATGGGGTCACAGGTTCGAGTCCTGTACCGCGCACCATAGCCGAAAAGCCCTGAAACCACTAAGGTTTCGGGGCTTTTGTCATTCTGTTGGCTGGCTGTACCCCATCCGAACACCCGGGCGTGTCTTTTGACCCGGCAAAAAATATGATATATCGCTCACTGCAAACGGGCGGCCCCTTATGTCTATGGGGCCGCCCGTTTCGCATTATCGGATTGTCAATCAGAAGATTTTTATTTGAACCAAGCACACGAATCTGATATAATCTATTGGACAAACTGAAACCTGTGGAGGCGGAAGCGATGGGCGATTGGCATAAGGTTGAATTACAAGAAGATATTGACTTTTTAATGGAGACTTATGGCGGTTTTCATGATTCCTGCATCGTTTCGCTCAGTTTTCAGAGCGGTGCATTCGTTGATAACGATATGGCCATGCATTTTGGAAGCCCAAACGAAAGAATACTGTCCGTTATATACCAGAGTCAATGGGAGCCTAAAACAATAGAGCTACAGTTCTCGGGGCTACGTCAGATGCATATAGTAGGCTGGCAGGATAATTATCTTTGCCTTATTTTGGACGCATATCTGGCCTTCCACAACGGCTTACTGCCGGGAAGCCCGGATCGGGTGATCGTGTGGTCGGATACGGACTGCTTCGATATTAATAAGATTGATAATTCAATTGCTGAACCGGCAGATACTTATATCGTTGCAAATGAGTTGAGATGGCGAATCTTACAGGAGAATCCACATGATCGTGACAATCGATTCCTTTGAGAAATACCGGGCGTTCATCCAGGACATTTCGCGTGACCCATTCTTTTGTGACCCACATTTCACATATGACCCCGATAATCTTTACGGTTCACTGCACCGGAAGGACGAATCCGCATTTGCCGTTGTGACAGACGGGACCGTGCAGGGCCTGTTCGTCTGGCTGATTCTTCCCGACCGGCGGTACATGGAGATGCTGATCGGGCTGACAAGGTCTGAGGCGGCCTTTTCCGAGATGCTGTCCCATCTGGCGGAAAGCTATCCGGGCTATCAGGCCGATTTTGTGCTCAACCCGAAAAACACGGCCCTATTTCGCGTTCTGACCGGGAAAGGCGCTTATTTTGACAGGGAACAGCAGAAAATGCTCCTGACCGGCCCTGCACCCGCCGTATCAACGGACTGTGTGGAGCCATACGCGGAAAAGTGGCAGGCCCAGTACCGCGCGCTGCATCGCACGGACACCTACTGGACGGCGGAGCGCGTCCTTTCGGCGCCGGAGCGGTTCCGGGTTTTCCTCGCCGTGGAGGACCGGCAGCTTCTGGGATACCTGGACGTTACATACGGCTGCGATATAAATGAACCGTATGATCTGTTGGTCAGGCCCGGGCTGCCCTTCCAGAAATATGCGGTCCCCCTGCTGGCAGAGGCGGTCAGACGAAACGGGCGGAACCGGATGATGGCGCTGGTTTACACAGACGCGGCGGAGGAAATCGCAGCCTACGCCGCGTCCGGATTTGAGAAAGTCGAGGGGCAGAACAGCGTGTACGCCTCTTACCTGCTCTGATAAACGGGCGGCCCCTGACCGGGGCCGCCCGTTTTCTGCAATTTACGCCTGCCGGTCCGCCTGGATCAGCAGCTTCAGGGCCTCCACACCCACCTCCACGGCGGAGGTGGTGTCCTCGCTCATGTCCTGGTCCAGTCCGGCGGCCTCCCGCTCCTGGTTCCAGATCACATGGAAGCAGCTGCCGCAGCGGCAGCCCAGGGCGTCGGCCACCACAAACAGGGCGGCGCTTTCCATTTCGCTGGCCTTCACGTGCAGGCGCTTCCAGGCCTCCCACTTGTTCAGCAGCTCATAGGACACCGGCATTCTGGCGGGGCTGTGCTGGCCATAGAAGGCGTCCTTGCACTGGACCACGCCGGTTTTCAGGGACTTGCCCAGATTTTTGGCGGCCTGCACCAGGGCGCAGGTGACGTCGAAATTGGCCACGGCCGGGTACTCGATGGGGGCATACTCCCGGCTGGTGTGCTCAAAGCGGATGGCACCGGTGGCCACCACCACGTCGCCGGAGCGTACGTCCAGGTCGATGCCGCCGCAGGTGCCCACCCGGATGAAGGTATCCGCGCCGATGTTGTGCAGCTCTTCCATGGCGATGGAGGCGGAGGGGCCGCCGATGCCGGTGGAGCAGACGGAGACCTTTTCCCCCAGCAGGGTGCCGGTATAGATGGTGAATTCGCGGTTCTGGGCCACAAAATGGGCGTCGTCGAACAGGGCCGCGATCTTTTCGCAGCGGCCGGGGTCGCCGGGCAGGATGACGTAACGGCCCACGTCGCCCTCCACGCAGTGGATATGGAACTGTTTGTCCAGCTTTTGCATAGCTGCGCCTCCTTGATAAATGATCCGTGTGATGCCGTCATTATATCACAGGAAGCCGCCGGGTGCAAATAAAATGCCGGGGCGGGTGCTTATACGTTGCCGTACATAAACAGGTCGCACTTGATCATGCCGTTATAGAGCTTGCGCTTCTTCTTGGCCTGGTGGCCGAAGGTGCGCTCAAACTCCGTGTGGCTGCTGAGGACCAGGGTCCGCCAGGTATCCGGCAGACGCTCCCACATTTTGCCGAAGTCCCGGTACAGGGCCTCGGCCTCCTGCCGCTCCAGCAGCCGCTCGCCGTAGGGGGGATTGGTCACCAGCTGGCCATAGGTGTCCTCCCGGCGGAAATTCCGCATATCCGCCACCTCGAAGCGCACCACTTCCTCCACCCCGGCCTTCCGGGCGTTGTCCCGGGCGATGGCCACGGCCCGGGGGTCCACGTCGCCGCCCCAGATGTCGTACCGGCCGTGGAACTCCTTGTCCATGGCCTCCCCGGCGGCGGTCAGCCAGTCCCCGGAGGGCACGAAGCCCCAGCGCTGGGCGTCGAAGCTGCGGTCCAGGCCCGGGGCCCGGTTCATGGCGATCAGCGCCGCCTCGATGCAGATGGTGCCGCTGCCGCAGAAGGGGTCGCAGAAGGGGTCCCGGCCCCGGAAGCGGGACAGGGTCACCATGGCCGCTGCCAGCGTCTCCCGCAGGGGGGCCTCCACGCCCACGGCCCGATAGCCCCGCTTGTACAGGCCCTCCCCGGAGCTGTCCAGGCAGATCATGGCCTCGTCCTTGAACAGGGAGAACCGCACCTGATACTTGACCCCGTCCTCCGGGAACTGCTCCAGGCCGTAGTGGGCCTTCATCCGCTCCACCATGGCCTTTTTGATGATGGACTGGCAGGCGGGCACCGCGTGCAGCTGGGAGGAGATGGAGTAGCCCTTCACCGGGAAGGCCGCGTCCCGGGGCAGATACTCCTCCCAGGGGATGGCCCGGGTGCCCTGAAACAGCTCCTCAAAGCTGTGGGCCGGGAACCGGCCCAGCACCAGCAGCACCCGCGCCCCGCAGCGCAGGTTGATGTTCAGCCGCGCCAGGTCGGACAGCTCCCCCCGGCACAGCACCCGGCCGTTTTCCACCTGCACGTCCTTCAAGCCCAGCCGCCGGATCTCGTCGCCCACCAATTTCTCCAGGCCCAGCAGGCAGGGCACCATAAATGTATGCATATCGCACCTCGTTTCGTGATTTGGGGTCATTGCAGCATGTCCAGCAGCTGCTCCGGGGTGTCCGCCACCAGGGGCGCACCTGCGGCCTCCAGAGCCGCCCGGCCCCGGAACCCCCAGGCCACGCCGATCATGTCCAGCCCGGCGTTCCGGGCGGTGGCCACGTCCACCTCGCTGTCGCCCACATACAGAGCCTCCTCCGGGGCCGCGTGAAGCTGGTCCAGAGCCGCCCGGACCATATCCGGGGCGGGCTTGGAGGCGATGCCCTCCCGCTGGCCCATGGCCCCGTCCAGCTCCGGGAAGAACCGGGCCGCCAGGGTCCGGGTGGTCCGGTCCGGCTTGTTGGACACCACCGCCGTCCGCACGCCTGCCTGCCGCAGCCGCTCCAGCAGCGGCCCGATGCCGTCATAGGGACGGGTCTCCACGCAGTTGTGGGCCTGGTAATAGGCCCGGTAGTCCGCCAGGATTTCCGCCTCCCGGTCCGGGTCCACCCCCTGGGGCAGGGCCCGGTGAATCAGCGGTCCCGCGCCGTTGCCCACGAACCGGCGCACCTCCTCCAGGGTCCGGGTGGGATAGCCGTCTTTTTCCAGGATGTAGTTCACCGCCGCCTGCATATCCGTCAGGGTGTCCAGCAGTGTTCCGTCCATATCAAATAAAATCGCCTGATATTTCATGTTATTCACTCTCCTTTGGCAGCCGGGGCCGGTTTCTTCCCGGCGGGCCGGGGCAGCTTCCGCAGCGGCCTCTCTGCCTGATTTTTCCGCACAGGACGCATCTCTTTCCGACTTTTCTCGTTCTCTGTCTTTTGGAGTATACCACGCCGCCGGGCATCCGTAAAGCCGGGCGGCGAAAATTTCGCCCTTGGCCGGGCCCGGCATTTTACCGGGATTTTACAAAACACGCCTTTCCGGCTTTACATCCGGCCCGTATTCTATGAACTGTACCGAGGATATCCAAAATCCGTTGAATCGAAAGGAGATTCTGAAAAAATGAAAAGGTTTCTTTCCATGGCCCTGTGCATCGTCATGGCACTGGGCATCCTGGCCGGCTGCGGCCAGAAGGGCAATGACACCCCTAAGAACGACGATAACAGCACCGCTCTCTCCGGCTCCGTGTCCACCAACGGCTCCACCTCCATGGACAAGGTCATCGGCGCTCTGAAGGAGCAGTTCACCGCCGACAATCCCGGCGTCACCGTCACCTATGATCCCACCGGCTCCGGCGCCGGCATCGAGGCCGTGAAGAACGGCTCCGCCGATATCGGCCTGGCCTCCCGGGCCCTGAAGGACCAGGAGAAGTCCGCCGGTCTGAAGGAGACCACCGTGGCCCTGGACGGCATCGCCATCATCGTCAACGCCGGCAGCAAGGTCGCGGACCTGACCGTTCAGCAGATCGCCGACATCTTCACCGGCAAGATCACCGACTGGAGCGAGGTGGGCGGCGACCCCGGCGCCATCTCCTGCATCGGCCGTGAGTCCGGCAGCGGCACCCGGGACGGCTTTGAGTCCATCACCGATACCAAGGATGCCTGCAAGCTGGACCAGGAGCTGACCTCCACCGGCGGCGTCATTGAGGCCGTTGCCGGCAACCCCAACGCCATCGGCTACGCCTCCCTGTCCGCCGTGGAAGGCAAGTCCACTGTCAAGGCCCTCACCGTGGGCGGTGTGGCCTGCACCGAAGCCACCGTCCTGGACGGCAGCTATGAAATCCAGCGTCCCTTTGTGCTGGTGACCAAGCAGGGCGTAACTCTCTCCGCCGCCGCTCAGGCTTTCTTTGACTTCGCCACCTCCGCCGCCGCTTCCGACCTCATCAAGAACGCCGGTGCGGTGCCCGTGGCTAAGTAACCATCCCCGGGAGACCTCCCCTGACCCGTTATCCCGGGCCAGGGGCCTTTCCCGTTCCGGACCAGAAAGGAACCGACTATGCGTTCAAAGAATACAGGGGCCCGCAAGGCCCTGGAAACCGTGATCCATCTGATCTTCCTGCTGTGCGGCATCGTGGCCGTGGGCTTCGTGCTGGTCATCAGCGTGTACCTGATCCTCTCGGGCCTGCCCGCCATCCGGGAGATCGGCCTGTTCAAATTCCTGTTCGGCCAGGTCTGGGACCCCACCAACACCACCACCGGGGCCCAGTACGGCATTCTCCCCTTCATCCTCACCTCCATATACGGCACCGCCGGGGCCATGGTCATCGGCGTGCCCATCGGCCTGATGACGGCCATCTTCCTGGCAAAGCTGGCCCCGCCCAGGGTTGCCGCCGTGATCCGCACCGCCGTGCAGCTGCTGGCGGGTATCCCGTCGGTGGTATACGGCCTGGTGGGCATGATCGTGCTGGTGCCCCTGATCCGCACCACCTTCTCCCTGGGGTCCGGCGCCTGTCTGCTGGCGGCCATCCTGGTGCTGTCCATTATGGTGCTGCCCTCCATCATCAATGTGTCAGAAACGGCCCTGCGGGCGGTGCCCCGGGAGTATGAGGAGGCCAGCCTGGCCCTGGGGGCCACCGCCACGGAGACCTATTTCCGCGTCAGCCTCCACGCCGCCCGCAGCGGCGTGGCCACCGCCGTGGTGCTGGGCGTGGGCCGGGCCATCGGCGAGGCCATGGCCATCATCATGGTGGCCGGAAACGTGGCCAATATGCCGGGGCTGTTCCAGTCCGTCCGGTTCCTGACCACCGGCATCATCTCCGGCATGTCCTATGCCCCGGTGGGCAGCCTGTATCAGCAGGCCCTGTTTTCCATCGGCCTGGTGCTGTTTCTGTTCATTATGCTCATCAACGTATTTCTCAACGTGTTCATCAAAAAAAGGAAGGAGGACTGACTCATGGAGGAAAGGCTGTCGCCCCGCCGCCGTCTGTATGACCGGGGGCTGCGGTTTCTGGTGTGGCTGTGCGCGGGCCTGACCTGCGCCCTGCTGCTGTTTCTCATCGGCTATATCTTCTATCGCGGGGTGCCGGGCATCACCTGGCCCCTGCTGACCAGCCAGACCAGCTATATCAAGGACACCGTGGGCGTCCTGCCCAACATTCTCAACACCCTGTATATCATCGTGGCGGCCATGGTCATCGTCCTGCCCCTGGGGGTGGGGGCCGCCATCTATCTGACGGAGTACGCCGCCAACCGCCGCCTGGTGGCCGTCATCGAGTTCGCCACCGAGACCCTGACGGGCATCCCCTCCATCATCTTCGGCCTGGTGGGTATGCTGCTGTTTGTGCAGCGGCTGGGCCTGAAGGCGGGCATCCTGGCCGGCGGCCTGACCCTGGTGGTGATGATCCTGCCCACCATCGTCCGCACCACCCAGGAGAGCCTGAAAACCGTGCCCCAGTCCTATCGGGAGGGGGCCCTGGGCCTGGGAGCCGGAAAGTGGCACATGATCCGCACCGTGGTGCTGCCCGGGGCCGTGGACGGCATCGTCACCGGCTGCATCCTGGCGGTGGGCCGCATTGTGGGCGAAAGCGCCGCCCTGCTGTATACGGCGGGCTTCGGCCTGGAGCTGGTGGGCTTTGTCAAGGCTCTGCACACCTCCTCCGCCACCCTGACCGTGGCCCTGTACGTTTATGCCACCGAGGGCGGCGAGACGGCCCTGGCCTTCTCCATCGCCACCATCCTGATGGTGCTGACCCTGCTGATCAACCTGACCGCCTCCCTGGTGGGGCGGAAGCTGCGAAAGAAATGAGGCAATTTATGGAACCGATTCTTGAGGCCAAGAGCCTGAACCTGTGGTACGGGCCCAATCACGCCCTCCACGATGTGTCCGTGGCCATTCCGGAGCGGCAGATCACCGCCTTTATCGGCCCCTCCGGCTGCGGCAAATCCACGTTCCTGCGGACGCTGAACCGCATGAACGACCTGATCCCCTCCGTGAAGATCCAGGGCGAGGTGGACTTCCACGGGAAGAATATCTATGACGCCGGGGTGGACCCCACCCTGCTGCGCAAGCGCATCGGCATGGTGTTTCAGAAGGCCAACCCCTTCCCCATGAGCATTTATGACAACGTGGCCTACGGGCCCCGGACCCACGGCATCCGCAGCCACGCCAAGCTGGACGACATCGTGGAGCGCTCCCTGCGCTCCGCCGCCATCTGGGACGAGGTGAAGGACCGGCTGAAAAAAAGCGCCATGGGCCTCTCCGGCGGCCAGCAGCAGCGCCTGTGCATCGCCCGGGCCCTGGCCGTGGAGCCGGAGGTGCTGCTGATGGACGAGGCCACCAGCGCCCTGGACCCCATTTCCACCTCCAAAATCGAGGACCTGGCCCTGGAGCTGAAGGAGCACTACACCGTGGTCATGGTCACCCACAATATGCAGCAGGCGGCCCGCATCTCCGACAACACGGCCTTTTTCCTGCTGGGCGAGCTGGTGGAGTTCGGCAGAACGGAGCAGCTGTTCTCCGCCCCCGCCGACAAGCGCACCGAGGACTACATCACCGGGAGGTTCGGATAATGAGAAGACAGTTTGACCAGCAGCTGGCGCTGCTGAACCGGGAGCTGATTGAAATGGGCGCCCTGTGCGAGGAGGTCATCGCCCTGGCCTCCAAGGCCCTGACGGAGGGAAACCCCGACATGGCCGCCCGGGTGGCCCCCCTGGACACCGAGATCGACCAGAAGGAGCGCACCATCGAGTCCCTGTGCCTGAAGCTGCTGCTGCAGCAGCAGCCGGTGGCCCGGGATCTGCGCCAGATCTCCGCCGCCCTGAAAATGATCACCGACATGGAGCGCATCGGCGACCAGGCCCAGGACATCGCCGAGATCGTCACCTTCCTGAAGGGCCGCACCGCCGAGCATGACGACATTCTCTGCCAGATGGCCCGGGCCACCATCTCCATGGTGACAGAAAGTGTTGACGCATACGTAAAACATGATACAATAAAAGCAGAGGCCGTTCTGGCCGCCGACGACACCGTGGACGCCTATTTCCGCCAGGTGAAGCAGGCCCTGATCTCCCGCATCGCCGCCGACCCCGCAGACGGGGAGTATGCCCTGGACCTGCTGATGATCGCCAAGTATTTCGAGCGCATCGGCGACCACGCCACCAACATCGCCGAGTGGGTGATTTTTTCCATCACCGGCCGGCACAAGGAGGGATAACCCATGATCTGGTGCGTAGAGGACGACTCCAGCATCCGCGATGTTGAGGTATATACACTGCGTTCCACCGGCTTCGAGGCCCGGGGCTTTGCTGACGGGACGGCCTTCTGGTCCGCCATCGGGACGGCCCAGGAGCTGCCGGAGCTGGTGGTGCTGGACGTAATGCTCCCGGGCGTGGACGGGGTGGAGCTGCTGCGCCGCCTGCGGGCCGCCCCGGCTACCCGCTCCATCCCCGTGGTCATGGCCACGGCCCGGGGGGCGGAATATGACAAGATCCAGGCCCTGGACCTGGGCGCGGACTACTATCTCACCAAGCCCTTCGGGGTCATGGAGCTGGTGTCCTGCGTCAAGGCCGTGCTGCGCCGGTGCGCCCGGCCCAGCCACGTGCTGCACCTGTCCGGCCTGACCCTGGACCAGGACGCCCACACCGTCTCCTGCGACGGGCAGCGGGTGCCCCTGACCTATAAGGAATACGAGCTGCTGCGGCTGTTTTTGTCCCATCCCGGCATGGCCTTCACCCGGGACCAGCTGATGGCCCAGGTATGGGGCACCGACTATTACGGCGAGACCCGCACCGTGGACATGCACATCCGCACGCTGCGCCAGAAGCTGGGCCCCTACGGCAGTCTGATCCAGACCGTCCGCAATGTGGGCTACCGGCTGGAGGAACAAGGATGACCAAGAAAATTTTCCGTTCGTTTATGCTGTCCGCCGTGGCCGTGCTGCTGGCGGGGGTGGTCATCGTCATGACCTGCCTGTACAGCTATTTTGCCTCCGTGCAGGAGTCCCAGCTCCAGGATCAGCTGCAATTGGCAGCCGCCGCCGTGGAGACGGAGGGCACGGATTACCTGAAAGGGCTGACGGCGGACCGCTACCGCCTGACCTGGATCGCCCCGGACGGGGCGGTGCTGTGCGACACCAAGCGGGACGCCGAAAGCCTGGAAAATCACGGCGACCGCACCGAGGTCCGGGAGGCCCTGCGTACCGGATCCGGCCACTCCACCCGCTATTCCAGCACCCTGCTGGAAAAAACCAGCTACTATGCCCGCCGGATGCCGGACGGCACGGTGCTGCGCATTTCCATCAGCCGGGCCACCGTGGGGATGCTGCTGCTGGGAATGCTGCCTGCCATTCTGCTGACGGCGGCGGTGGCCCTGATCCTGTCGGGCCTGCTGGCGGGCCGCCTGTCCCGCCGCATCACCGCGCCCCTGAACGCCCTGGACCTGGAGCACCCCCTGGAAAACGACACCTATGAGGAGCTGTCCCCCCTGCTGTGCCGCATCAACGTCCAGCGGCGGCAGATCGACAGCCAGCTGACGGACCTGCGCCGCCGGTCCGACGAGTTCCAACAGATCACCTCCCATATGCAGGAGGGCCTGGTGCTGCTGGACGACGCCGGGGCTGTGCTGAGCATCAACCCCGCCGCCTGCCGGATTTTCGAGGCGGACGAGACCTGCCTGGGCCAGGATTTCCTGACGGTGGACCGTAGCCGGGACGTCAGCGCCGCATTGGAGGAAGCCATGGCCTCCGGCCACAGCGAGGTCCATGTGCAGCGCCCGGGCCGCATTTATCAGTTCGATATCTCCCGCATCCGGTCCGGCGAAGACGTGCTGGGCGCGGTGGTGCTGGCCTTCGACATCACCCAGCAGGAGACGGCGGAGCAGAGCCGCCGGGAGTTCACCGCCAACGTCTCCCATGAATTGAAGACCCCCCTACAGGGGATCATCGGCAGCGCCGAGCTGATTGAAAACGGTCTGGTGAAGCAGGAGGACCTGCCCCGGTTCGTGGGCCACATCCGCCGGGAGGCCCAGCGGCTGGTGGCCCTCATCGGCGACATCATCCGTCTGTCCCAGCTGGACGAGGGGGACCCCCTGCCCTGGGAGCAGGTGGATATCCCGGCTCTGTGCCGGGACATTGCCGCCGACCTGCGGGACAAGGCCGAGAAAAGCCAGGTCAGCCTTACCGTGGAGGGACAGGACGTCCGGGCGGAGGGCGTGCGCCGTCTGCTGCACGAGACCATCTATAACCTCTGCGACAACGCCATCGGGTACAACGTCCCCGGCGGCAGCGTCCGGGTCACCGTGTCGGATGCCGGCGAAAACGCCGTGATCTCCGTGGCGGACACCGGCATCGGCATCGCCCCGGAGCACCAGTCCCGGATCTTCGAGCGGTTTTACCGGGTGGATAAGAGCCACTCCAAGGCCTCCGGCGGCACCGGCCTGGGCCTGTCCATCGTGAAGCACGCTGTGGCCTATCACCACGGAACCGTGCAGCTGGAGAGCCAGCCCGGCAAGGGCACCACCATCACCGTGACCATTCCCAGGAAGCAATCCTGAAATATCCCCGGCTTGGCCGGAAAGCGAGGGCTTTTCGGCCAAGCTGAAACGCTATTATAAGAGAGGTACCGCCTATGCTGCTGACCGCCGACATCGGAAACACCAACATCGTTCTGGCCCTGCTGGATGAGAAGGACCGGGTCGTATCCCAGTGCCGAGTCCCCTCCGGGGAAACGCTGCCGCCGGAGGCGTATGACGACGCCATCCGCCGGGTACTGGAGGGGCAGGCCGCCCCGGAAGGGGCCGTCATCGGCTCGGTGGTGCCCCGGCTGACGGAGGAAACGGCCCGGGCCATCCGAAGCGTTACGGGGCTGGGGGCCCTGGTGGTAGGTCCCACCACCCCGGCGGGGCTGGACATCGCCATTGAACAGCCGGAGACCCTGGGGGTGGACCTGCTGGCCGCCGACGCCGCCGCTGCGGCGGAGTATCCCCTGCCGGTGGTGGTGTTCGACTTCGGCACCGCCACCACCGTCACCGTGGTGGACGCAGACCGCCGCTATCGGGGCGGCGTGATCCTGGCCGGGGTGAAGCTGAGTCTCCACGCCCTGTTTTCCGGCACGGCCCAGCTGCCGGATATCGCCCTGGAGGCCCCGGGGAAGGTCATCTGCTCCGTCACCGAGGACAGCCTTCAGGCCGGGGCCATTTACGGGACTGCCGCCATGGCCGACGGTCTGCTGGACCGCATGGAGGAGGAGCTGGGCGCTCCCTGCACCGCCGTGGCCACCGGCGGCCTGGCCGGGGTCATCACCCCCTATTGCCGCCGGGACATCCGCCGGGACGACAGCCTGCTTCTGCGGGGCCTGGCCCTGATCTGGCGGAAAAACTGCGGAAATCGGTAAATTTTATCATATAGGAGGATTCTTATGGACCAGCTGCGACAGAAAAAAGGCTTTATCTGCGACATGGACGGCGTGGGCGACATCCCCGGCCCGGCAGAACAGTAAAAAATAAGCAATCCGCTTCCGGCAAAAAACGGAAGCGGATTGCTTATTGTGATATCTTTAAGGGCGTAACCCCGGGTTAAGGATTATTTTACGGTCTGTTCAAAAACTGCCGGAAGAATGTGGTATAATGCCTATATCAACAGATCGAGGTTTCTTATGGACAAGCATGTTTTCACGGATAAACAGAAAAAGCTCATCGCCTGGGCGGCCATCGCCATCTTCCTGCTGCTGTCGGCGGCGGTGGGGTGGTTCATTGGCCGCCCCCTGGTGCGCTTTGCCTCCCGGCCGGAGGAGTTCCGCCTGTGGGTGGACGGCCACGGCCTGCTGGGCATGGCCGCCTATGTGGGCATGGTGTTTTTGCAGGTGGTGGTAGCTGTGATCCCCGGGGAGCCCCTGGAGATCAGCGGCGGCTATGCCTTCGGGGCCCTGCGGGGCAGTGTGCTGTGTCTGCTGGGGGGGGTTCTGGGCAGCGTGGCGGTGTTTGCCCTGGTGCGGCGGTTCGGCCGGGAGCTGGTGGAGATCTTCTTCCCCCGGGAGAAGCTGGAGAAGCTGAAATTCCTGCAAAGCTCCCCCAAGCGGGACGCCCTGTTCTGGCTGATATTCACCGTGCCGGGCACCCCCAAGGACCTGCTGTGCTACTTCGCCGGGCTGACGGATCTGTCCTGGGGCAAGTGGCTGCTGCTGTGCACCGTGGGGCGTCTGCCCTCGGTGCTGACCTCCACCATCGGCGGCAGCGCCCTGGGGGTGAAGGACTATCAGTTCGCCATTCTGGTTTTCGCCGTGACCCTGGCGGTGTCCGGCGTGGGGCTGCTGATTTATCGGGCCATCTGCCGGCGGCATGAGCGAAAGCAGCAGGAACACGAATAAGCAAAGCAGTCCCCTGGCCTGGGCCGGGGGACTGCTTTGCTTATTTTCCGTTGGCGATTTTCTCCTCCGTTTCCCGGAGGATGGCCTGCCGCAGGCGGGTCAGATAAGGGGACCAGGCGGCGTTTTCCATGGCGTAGGTGCGGTTCAGGTCGTATTCCCGGGGCTCCCAGGTGTCGATGGGGGACTCGTTGTGCTGGATCACGGCCTCAAATTTGTCCAGGGCCTTATAGATGCGGGACTCCGGAGTCTCCTGGGCGGCCATCTCCCGGTACAGGGCGTGCATCTCCGTTCCATAAGGGGCGGGCAGGGTGTCCACCCACTCATGCAGCAGCCGCTCCTCCCGTTCCTCGTCCTCCGCCGTTTTGCGGAAGGTGGGGATATCGCCGGTGAAGCACTCCCCCAGGTCGTGGATCAGGCACATGCGGATGACCCGGTCCATATCCGCCTGCGGAAACTCGTCCCGCAGCCAGAAGGCCATCAGGGCGATGCGCCAGCTGTGCTCTGCCACGCTTTCCGGGCGGCGGTGAGAGGTGCAGCAGTGGCGGGTGGTGTCCTTCAGCCGCTCCGCCGTGTGCAGAGCGGCCAGCAGATCGGTGGGATTCATGGCGGACCTCCTTACCTCAGATCTCTGCCCACTGGACCGGGGAGCCGTGCTCCCGCAGCAGGTCCAGCAGGTCCCGGGTGGACAGCCACACGGTGGCGGTGTTGTCGTTGGGGTGAACGCCGATGCGGCCTCCCTCGAAATCCCGGTCCAGATAGAACTGCACCGACCGGTCCGGATCGTTCAGCAGGCCCAGAGGCGTCACGGACCCGGGGGTCAGGTGCAGCCGGGCCATCAGGTCCTCCGGGGAGGCGAAGCTCAGCCGGGTGGTGCCGTGGCGGCGCTGAAACTCCTTCAGGTCCACCCGCTTGTCGTGGCGGATGGTGATGAGATAGTAATTCTGCTTTTTGGCGTCCCGGACGAAGATGTTCTTGGCGTCGTCCTCCGGATACGGCATATCCACGGCGGCGCACTCCTCCATATTGAACACCGCCGGGTGCTCGGTGATCTCAAAGGCCACGCCCCGGGCCCGGAGATAGTCATAGGTTTCCTGCTTGGTCATGGGATGCTCCTCCTTGGATGCTCTGGCGATTTTGCTTCATTGTAGCAGAGGGCGGCGGCCATTGCAAGCCCGGGAAAAACTCCCGTCCGCCGGGACGGCACATTTGTGCATTATGCGGATTCCCTTTTGGGGGAAATTGCTTTATAATCCAGAAAAACATGCTGAGAGGACCGAATATGAGCATTATTTTCTTTGACATCGACGGCACCGTTATGGACCTGGACGGAACCATTCCCCCCTCCGCCGTGACGGCGGTGCGGCGGCTGCGCCAGGCGGGGCACCACTGCGTCATCAACACCGGGCGGCCCAGGCTTGCCATGGACCCGCAGCTTATGGACATGGATTTTGACGGACTGGTGTGCTCCTGCGGCCAGTATATCCAGCTGGACGGGAAGATCATCCGCCATGTGGGCTTCGACCGGGAGACCAGCCGGAAAATCCTGGAGATCGGCCGCCGGTGCCGGGTGGATATGTACTTTGAGGAGGCGGAGCGCATCTGGTGCGACACCCCACACGGCATTGAGAACCGGGAGCTGCGGGGCGCCATCGCCCGGCTGGAGGCCCGGGGCGTCCGGGTGGGACAGCCCGACGGAGACCCGGACTTCCACTTTGACAAGGTGTGCGTGCTGACTGCGCCGGACAGCCTCCGGGAGGAGTTCCTGGCGGAGGCGGCCTCCATGTGCCAGATCATCGACCGGGGCAGTATGCTGGAGCTGCCGGTGCGGGGGTATTCCAAGGCCTCCGGCTGCCTGGCGGTGGCCCAGGCCCTGGGAGAGGACCTGGCCGACTGCTGCGCCATCGGCGACAGCGCCAACGACCTGGAGATGCTGCAATGCGTGGGACACCCGCTGGTGATGGGCGGCGCCCCGGCCCGGGTGCAGGCGGTGGCGGAGTATGTCACCGGCACCCCGGCGGAGGACGGCCTGTACCACGCCATGGTCCACGCGGGCCTGCTGGCGGAATAACCGCCCTTTTCCCGACAACCGGATATATATCAAAGCCGCCCGACGGGGGATGGACGGCGCTTTTTCCGGGCAGCCTGTCAAAAATTTTTTTGACAGGCTGCTTGCAGCATTTCAGAACGTTACGTTCTGAAATGCCTATGATTGCAAACGAAAGACACCCCTGGTGGGTTTCTTTCGTAACGATCTTCCTTTCCGAAGACGGCTTTTCCCTGCGTATTCCGGCGTCCGAACGGAAAAAACGCCGCCCAGGATGGACGGCGTTTTTTCCGGAACAAAAAGAAGGAAAAAAATAAAAGGGGAAATTGGCTAGATTTACTTGTGATCCACGGAATACATGTGCTCAACGAGGCACAGGATCTTATCGGAATAGCCGATCTCGTTATCGTACCAGGAGACCACCTTCACGAAGGTGTCGGTCAGGGCGATACCGGCCTTGGCGTCGAAAATAGAGGTGTGGGTGTTGCCCAGGAAGTCGGAGGACACCACGGGCTCGTCGGTGTAATCCAGAATGCCCTTCAGCTGGCCCTCGGCGGCCTTCTTCATGGCCTCGCAGATCTCGTCATAGCTGGCGGGCTTCTCCAGGTTCACGGTCAGGTCCACCACGGACACGTCCAGGGTGGGCACGCGCATGGACATACCGGTGAGCTTGCCGTTCAGGCTGGGGATCACCTTGCCCACGGCCTTGGCGGCGCCGGTGGAGCTGGGGATGATGTTGCCGGAAGCGGCGCGGCCGCCCCGCCAATCCTTCACGGACACACCGTCCACGGTTTTCTGGGTGGCGGTGGTGGAGTGAACGGTGGTCATCAGGCCGTCGGCAATGCCGAAGTTATCGTGCAGCACCTTGGCAATGGGGGCCAGGCAGTTGGTGGTGCAGCTGGCGTTGGACACGAAGGTCATATCGGAGGTGTAGCTGTCCTGGTTCACGCCCATAACGAACATGGGGGTGTCGTCCTTGGAGGGGGCGGACATGACCACATGCTTGGCGCCGGCCTCGATATGGCCCTTGGCCTTGTCCTTGGTCAGGAACAGGCCGGTGGACTCGATGACGTACTCCGCGCCGATCTCCTTCCAGGGCAGGTTGGCGGGGTCACGCTCGGCGTACACGGGAATCACGTGGCCGTCCACAATGATGGAGTTATCGCCGGAGGACACCTGGGCATTGATCCTGCCGTGCATGGTGTCATACTTCAGCATATAGGCCAGGTAATCGGCGGGACACAGGTCGTTGATGCCCACGATCTCGATCTCGGGGTGCTGCAGGCTGCAGCGCAGGACCATGCGGCCGATGCGGCCAAAACCATTGATGCCGACTTTGATGCTCATATAAACACAGCTTCCTCTCCGTAATGGAATATATCAAATGTATGGTACGTTTAGTATTATATGCGATGAATTCCAAAAATGCAAGACCCTTTTTAAAATTTTTCTGATTTTCCAGAATGCGACAAATATCTTGTGTTTTTCCTCTTTCTTTGATATAGTATGGTATAAATTTGCATGACAGACAGAACGTTCCGGGAATAAGCGTCGGGCTTTTCCGGAATCGTAAACAATAGTGGAAGGAGGCTGTATCACATGGAATACAGCGAAGCCGAAAAGCAGATGCTCCGCGAGGTGCTGCCGGGGATTGCCACCCAGTTGCGCGGGGCATTGGCCAATATACATGGGGCTCTGGGCCGCCTGGCTCCGGAGCGGCTGCGGGACCGGGACACCGGAACGGACCGCAGCGCCGCCATTCTGTGCCAGAGCTATTACAAGATCCTTCGGGTGGTGAATAACCTGTCCGACGCCCCCATGCTGGCGGAGGACAAGCCCTTGGACACGGAGAACGTGGAGCTGGTGGAGCTGCTGGAGGGCCTGTGCCGCCAGGGGCAGGTCCTGGCGGAGCTGCTGGGCCTGAATCTGTCCTTCACCTGCCGGGACCGGGCCCACGTCATCGCCGCCAACCGGGAGCTGCTGGAGCGGCTGTTCTGGAACCTGGTGTCCAACGCCATGAAATTCACGCCCCCCGGCGGGACCATCGAGGTGTCCCTGCGGCTGGGGCCGGACTGCGTGCTGCTGTGCGTGAAGGACAGCGGCCCCGGCATTCCGGCGGACAAGCTGGAGCGTCTGTTTGACCGCTGGCAGCACAGCAGCATGGACCTGCCGGTCCACGGGCTGGGCCTGGGCCTGCCCCTGTGCCGCCGCATTGCCCAGGGCCACGGCGGCAGCCTGATGGTCTCCTCCCGGCAGGGGGAGGGCACCGCGGTGACGGTGCGCCTGCCGGACCGCCGCAGCGGCGTGACCCTGGTGCGCCAGCCGCCCTTCCACTATGCCGGCGGCTTCAACCCGGTGCTGGTGGAGCTGGCCGACGCCCTGCCGGTCCAGGCGTTCACCCGGAATTATATTGATTAGATCATTGCCGTTTTTTCCCTGTTTTATGCATAGGAGGTCACACATGGAAGGAAAACGCGTATTGGTGGCCATGTCCGGCGGCGTGGACAGCAGCGCCGCCGCCCTGCTGCTGCGGCAGCAGGGGTACGAGTGCGACGGGGCCATGCTGCGGCTGTATAACGGCGAAAAGGCGGGGACCTGCTGCTCTGCCGACGACGCTGACGACGCCCGGTCCGTGGCCTATCGCCTGGGCATGAAGTTTTATGTGTTCAACGAGACGGAGCGCTTCGCCCGGGAGGTCATGGACCGGTTCGTGGCGGAATACTGCGCCGGACATACCCCCAACCCCTGCATCGACTGCAACCGCTGCCTGAAGTTCGGTGCGCTGCTGGACCGGGCTCTGGTGCTGGGGTATGACTACATCGCCACCGGCCACTATGCCCGGGTGGACCGGGACCCGGACACGGGGCTGTATCGCCTGCTGCGGGGCCGGGACCGGCGGAAGGACCAGAGCTATGTGCTCTATCAGCTGACCCAGGGCCAGCTGGCCCACCTGCTGCTGCCGGTGGGAGACTATGACAAGCCCGCCATCCGGGAAAGCGCCCGCCAGGCGGGGCTGCTGAACGCCGGCAAGGCCGACAGCCAGGATATCTGCTTTGTCCCCGACGGGGACTACACGGCGTTTTTGCAGGAATACGGCCATGTGACCCTGGAGCCCGGGAACTTTGTGGACCGGGAGGGCCGGGTGCTGGGCCGCCACAAGGGCCTTCCCTGCTACACCACCGGCCAGCGGAAGGGGCTGGGGGTGTCCGCCGGGAAGCACGTCTATGTGGTGCGGAAAAACGCCCGGGACAACACCATTCTGCTGGGGGATGACCGGGACCTGTTCACCAGCCGCCTTACCGCCTGCCGGGTGAACTGGATCGCCGGGGCCGCCCCGGCGGACACCATCCGGGTCACCGCCAAGACCCGGTACAGCCAGACGGAGGCCGAGGCCGCCGTGACCCCCCTGCCGGACGGGCGCATGGAGGTGGTCTTTGACCGGCCCCAGCGGGCCGTCACCGCCGGACAGGCGGTGGTGCTGTACGACGGGGACCAGGTGCTGGGCGGCGGCGTCATCGAGGACTGAGACAAAAGACTTGCGTTCTATATGAACAGCAATCCGGAGGCGCACCTTAAAGCGGTCAACGAGTATAAATCTTCGGAGCAACCTCAGATCGGAGGAGCGTTATGATCATTAACTGCGTATGGGAGCATAATGGCAGCGACACCTTGCTTTATGCCACAAATTTTATCGGTGCATATACCCGTGGCGAAAGCCTCGAAAACGCAAAGGCAAAGATGCCGCAGGAAATCGCTTCTTATTGCAGCTGGCTGGGCATGGAGGCCGAGGGCAAAGCGGAAATCGTGATCGTCGGAGAAAAATGCTCCGAGCTTACGATTCGGGACGCGGATTCCGATGTGCTTTTTGAAAGCGAACAACCACCACTGACAACAGAAGAATATAAGGCGCTTAAAGCCCTTGCGCTGAAGTCAGCAAAGGATTTCCTCGCATTGTACGAATCTATCCCGGATAAGAACGCAGCCGCCGCACCGGAGCGCAAGACCTTTTACGGACAAGTTCCCCGCACGGCAAATGAAATGTACGAGCATACAAAGAATGTGAATACATATTATTTTGCGGAGATTGCTGTGGAGGCCGATCATGACGGCAACATACACGAATGCCGCAAGCGGGGATTTGAAGCGCTGGAAGCAAGCCCCGATTTTTTGCAGAATACCGTCAGAAAAGGTAGCTATGGCGAGGATTGGTCACTGCGTAAGGTCCTGCGCCGCTTTATCTGGCATGACCGCATTCACGCCAAGGCAATGTATCGAATGGCTACAAAAGTGTTCGGGGCGGAGCATGTGGCAAATCCGTTTTGCTTTTGATTGGAGAAGACTATGGACATTGAATTTGTAAATCCGGGCGTTGATTATATGATTCAGCGGATGATGGACTTTCAGACCGAAGACGAATCAGCCTTTTGGTCTGAACCCCTATACCATTTCTATCCGCAGCTTGATAAAGCCTATGCGATCAGTTTACCTTTCTCCGAAAGGAACGAATACATTGAGCGAACCATGCGAGCCGTTTATGCCGAGTTGGAAGATACGATCAATGAAAAGGCAGCTTTATATACTCGCCATTGGAACGCTTGTAAGCCGCAGATTACAGCAGCTTTATCGGATGCTTTTGGCGTGGATTGTGCCAACTTATTTAACGACATACGGTGCAATTTGAGCTTGAATCCCATTGAGCCGCGGTTTTTGAAGGAACACTGTTATGATACTTTCTATCTGAACAGCGAAAGAGGCGCGATCGGTGGTGGAATACACGAGATCATACATTTTGTTTGGTTCCATGTATGGAATCGATTGTTCGGAGACAGTTACGATGAATATGAACGCCCATCACTCAAATGGATTTTGAGTGAAATGGTGGTTGAGTCTGTGATGAAGGATGAACGACTCAGTTCCATCAATCCCTACTTCCCCAGAGAGAACGGCGGCTGCGTCTACCCCTATTTTTTCAATATGGTGGTGGATGGCAAGCCGATTTTGGACACGCTGGACACCATGTACCAGAGTCAGCGTATCGAGGATTTTATGCGGAATAGTTATGCTTATTGCAAAGAACATGAAGCGGCTATCAGAGCGCATATTCAGAATTCGGAGGGCGGTATCTTTGCCGGATCATAGAAATCGCAGGCGGCCGATACAGGTCAGATTCTTTGTGGATTTTCATTGATGGCAGGGTTCGGTGAAGAAATTGCAATATTACAGTCTTAACAAAAAGAGACGGGCCGAGGCCCGTCTCCTTTTGCTTTTTCACGCACTTTCCCCGCCATAAAAACTCAAGGTTGACTTTTGCGGAAAATACGCTAAGATGGAGGGTAGAAAGGGTACCCAATTCTGTTAAAAGTGTGTAGGAGGTCACCTGATATGAAATTCTCCAGCAAGGTCCAGAAATGCGGCCTATCCCCCATGCGGAAGTTCCATCCCTACGCCGTGGCGGCGGAGGCCAAGGGCAGAAAGATCTATCACCTGAACATCGGCCAGCCGGACATCGAGACTCCCAAGGCGTATTTCGAGGCCGTGCGGCATTTTGACCTGCCGGTGCTGGAGTATGCCCCCTCCCCCGGCATGCCGGTGCTCATCGACGCCATCCGGCATTACTATGACAAGCTGGACATGCACTTCGACGCCGGTGACATTCTCATCACCAACGGCGGCTCCGAGGCCCTGCAGATCGCCTTCAACTGCATTCTCGACGACGGCGACGAGATCCTCATTCCCGAGCCCTTCTATCCCAACTACAACACCATGGTGCGCACCTGCGGCGCGTCCATCCACCCCATTCCCACCAGCCCCCACGAAGGCTATCGCTATGCCGACCGGGCCCGCATCGAGGCCGAGATCAATGAGCACACCCGGGCCATCGTCTGCACCAACCCCGGCAACCCCACCGGCGTGGTGCTGACGCCGGAGGAAATGCGCATGCTGGTGGACGTGGCCAAGGAGCACGGCCTGTTCATCATCGGCGACGAGGCGTACCGGGAGTTTGTCTACGCCGGGGAGCCCTTGCAGTCCATGGGCCAGTTTGCGGACGCGGCGGAAAACGTCATCGTCATTGACACCGTGTCCAAGCGGTTCTCCGCCTGCGGCGCCCGCATCGGCTGCCTGATCACCCGGAACCGGGAGCTGATGGCCCACGCCATGAAGTATGCCCAGTGCCGCCTGTCGGTGCCCACCCTGGACCAGGTGGCCTCCGCCGCCCTGTACGACGTGGGCCCGGAGTATTTTGCCGCCGTGCGGGAGGAGTATAAGCGCCGCCGGGATACGGTGATGCAGAAGCTCCAGGCCATCCCCGGCGTCATCTGCGAGTGTCCCAAGGGGGCGTTCTACGTCATGGCCCACCTGCCGGTGGACGACGCCGACACCTTCCAGCGCTGGCTGCTGGAGGAGTTCGAGGACAACGGCGACACCGTGATGTTCGCTCCGGGCGAGCCCTTCTATGCCACCCCCGGCCGGGGCCGCAGCGAGATCCGCATCGCCTATGTGCTCAAGCAGGAGGACCTGGAGCGGGCCATGGACCTGCTGGCCCTGGGCATCCGGGCCTATAACGCAAGATAAAGCATCCCGATACGCAAAAAATCTGTTGCTGCGAGTCGGCCCACGGGCTGGCTCGCAGCAGCTTTAGCCATAGCAGCGCATGGCTTGTGCCGGTCCGGCATCTGTACAGCGCCGGGCATGCTCGGAGATCGCTTCCTGCTTCTCCAAGGCGCACTGCCGTGAGTCCGTCCGCAGGCGGCTGCGGTCCTGCATCGGCTGTCCGACCTCTTTACAGGCGGGCTTTTTTGTAGTATTCTGGGTCATAGTTGACGCCTCCCTATTGATAGATTCCGTTTCCGGATGTCATGAATTATACATTCGGCGGGAAGCGGCGGCTATGTGGAATGGACGGGAACTTTTGCGATATCTTTGTGAAGGTATCACAAAGGAGAACCAGAAGAAGGAGCAGCTATGGACTTGAGCCATTTTGACCGATATCCCACTGTGGAGGAGCTTCTGAGGCTCCCGAGCTTCAGCTGCAGTCGAGTCTGCGGCGGCCATGCAGGACTTGACCGCCTTGTGCGGGGAGTCAACCTGACAGATACGCCAGACTATTCCCGCTGGCTCTCTGCCGGTGAACTGCTTATCACCACCGGCTTTTCCATTGCCGGGGATCAGCAGGCCGTTGATGCTCTGCTGCCCACGGCGGAACGCTGCGGACTGTCCGGCGTCTGCATTAAGGCCGGCAGATATCTGCCGGATGTTATGCCTGCCGGGCTGGTGGAGGCGGCAGACCGGCTGTCCCTTCCGCTGATCGCGCTTCCGGCACAGGCGAGATTTTCGGACCTGGCCAGCGCCGTGTCCCAGGAGATTGCCCGGCGGCAGATTCCGGCCGAGCAGGAACGGAGAGAAGCGCTGTGCCTTGCCCAGCTGCTGAGCGCTCCGCTTTCCGACAGCGCCGCCCTGCAAACGGCTCGGGAGCTGGACATAAACCCCGAACAGCCACACATGATCCTGCGCCTGCACATCGAGGCAGCCGCATCGGAAAAACGCCGCCTGATGCACGAGGCGGTTCGCTGCTTCCGACAGGCAGGTGTCCAGGTCTGGGCCGCTGTGCTGGATGGAGAGCTGGTGATCCTGCTGGCGTGTGGGGATGATCCTGCCGCAGAGGAGAGATTTTCCCGTATAGCGAAGATATTCGCCGCCGGATGCCCGGAGAGAAGCTCCTGCGGCATCGGGCGGCCATATGCCGGAATCTGCGGGCTGCTCCGGGCCGATGACAGCGCCCGCACGGCGCTGCAAATGGCGCGTGCGCAGGGGATTTCCTGCCTGACGGATGACCCGGCAGGGGTGGTGCGGATGATTGGCAGCGATTCGCCGGAGGCGGCCATTGCCTCCTATGTCCGGGATCACCTGGCGCCGATTTTTTGCCAGGAGTCCGGGCGGCGGCGCGAACTGCTGGACACGCTGGAATGCTGGTTTGTCTGCTTCGGCAACCAGCGGCAGATGGCCCAGCTGATGCACCTGCACTACAACACGGTTGCCTATCGCCTGCATCAGCTGTGGGGCATACTTCCCGGCGGACAGCCCGAGGGCGATGCAAGACTGGCCCTGCAAACGGCGCTGTATCTTTACAGGCAGAGGCCGGATATCTGCAAGCGGTCATAATAAACCGTGCATAGCAGACAAATCAGGCTGCAGGGCTTTTGTCCTCAAAGAACGCACCGCCAGGTGCGTTCTTTTTTCACAGGCACATGCTCACCGGCCAGGCCAGCAGGACGGACACGGCGGCGTGGGCGGCCTTGGCCGCCAGATACGGCCCCATGGGCAGGTCCGTGCCGGACAGCACGGCGGCGGACTGCCCGTGGACCGACAGGCCGCCCCAGCCCAGCAGGCCCGCCGCCCACACGAAGCCCCGGCGGGTATGGGGCAGGGCCAGGATCCCCTGGGTCAGCTCCACCGCTCCCGACAGCACCGGGTGGCTCAAACCCGTGACCCGGCCCATTACCCGCAGCAGCACCAGAAAGAACACCACGAAGCCGCAGATGTACACCATGGTCCCGGCGGCGTCCCGCACGGCGGCGATCAGGGCCGGGACAAGGGGGGGACGGGCCGGGACAGAGCCGGGACGTTCCGACGGTTCCGCCGCCTGCCGGGGCAGGGCCAGGGCTATGACCAGCGCCGCCAGAATATGCACCCCCCACAGCAGCACCCCGGCCCGAAGGCTGCCGAAGCAGCCCAGCCCCGCCACCCCCAGGATAAACGCCGGGCCGCAGTTGTTGGAAAACAGCAGCAGGCGGCAGGCCTCCCGCCGGGAGATGCCGCCCCGGCGATACAGCTGGGCCACGGTGCGGGCCCCCACGGGATAGCTGCCCGTAAGACCCAGGAGAAAGGCCCTGGCTCCGGCCCGGCTGCACCCCAGCAGCCGGGCCAGAGGACCCAGAGCCGGGGACGCCCCGGCGTCCAGTGCCGTCAGCAGGCCCGACACCGCCAGAAATGGAAACAGCGCCGGGATCACCGACCCGGCGCACAGGGCCAGCCCATCCCGGACGGCCTGGGCTGCTTCCGCCGACCGGGCCAGCAGAAGCCCAAGAGCCGCCAGGCATCCCCAGGCCGCCAGCCTTCCCTTCATATCCCTCACCTCCATGGCCACTGTATGCGCCCCGGCGGTGGGACTTGCAAGTTTTTCCGGCGGCGCGCATAGGGTTTACGGAATCGGGAGAAAGGCGGTGGCGCGGCATGGACAGAGGGTGGCTGACCCGGGCGGGCCAGGCGGCTATGGAGCGGCTGGACCTGCCGGGGGATATCCCGGCGGGGGTGCCGCATATGGAGCTGATAGGCGAGCGGGAGTTTTTCATGTGCCGGCACCGGGGGGTGCTGTCCTACAGCACGGAAACCGTGGAGATCGGCGGCGGGAGCCTGACGGTGCGGGTGATCGGCACGGAGCTGCAGCTGGTGGCCATGACGGAGGAGGAGCTGCGGCTGCGGGGCCGCATCGCCGCGGTGGAGCTGCGGCCGGGAGGCGGCCATGTATAAGGCGGCGGTGAACTTCCTGCGGGGCCAGGTGCTGGTCCATATCGAAAGCGGCTGCCCGGAGCGGGTGGTGAACCTGTGCGCCGGGGCGGAGGTGCCCTTCTGGGACGTGCAGTGGCTCTCGCCGGTGGAGCTGACCCTGCGCACCACCCGGCGGGGACTGGCGCAGGTGCGCCGGGCGGCGGAGCAGGTGGGGGCCTCGGCCACGGTGCGGCGGGAGCAGGGGGCGCCCCTGCTGGCCCGGCGGCTGCGGCGGCGGTATGTACTGCTGGCGGCGGCGCTGCTGACGGTGCTGCTGGTGGTGGAGGGGAACTTCACCATCTGGGAATTTCAGGTCAGCGGCAACGAGACGGTGCCGGACGAGGCCGTCTTACGGGCATTGGAGGATTACGGCATCACCATCGGCACCCGGAGCCTGGACATCGACCAGAAGGACATGCGCAACCATGTGCTGCTGGAGCTGGAGGACGTGGTGTGGCTGGCGGTGAACGTCCGGGGCTGCGTGGCCCGGGTGCAGGTGGTGGAGCGGGTCCGGGGGCAGGACATGGTGGAGGACGGCCCGGCCAACGTGGTGGCCCGGCGGCCGGGGCTTGTGACCCGGGTGGAGGCCCTGGGAGGCCAGGCCGCCGTGGTCCCCGGGGACACTGTGACCCAGGGACAGCTGCTGATCTCCGGGGCGGTGGACCTGGACAACGGGGGGCTGCGGTGGCAGCACGGCATGGGCCGGGTGTGGGCCAGAACCTGGTACGAGCTGACGGCCCAGGTGCCCCTGACGGTGCGGCAGAGGGGGGTCCCCCTGTCCTCCCGGACCCGGTATGCCCTGGATATCGGCAAAAAGCGGATAAAATTATACGCAAAGGGTAGCACATTGGGGGGCGACTGTGATAAAATAACCCAGTATAGGCCCGTGTGCCTGCCCTGGGGCCTGCGCCTGCCCATCACGGTGGCGGCGGAGACGGTGACGGCCTATGGCCCGTCCACGGACGTTCCCCGCAGCACCCGGGAGGCCCGGGACGAGGGGGAGTCCCTGCTGCGCCGACAGCTGGAGGAGCTGCTGGGAGATACCGGCACGGCGGAGAACGTCCGCATCGACGCTGTGGAGCAGGGACAGTGGCTGCTGGTGACCCTGCGGGCGGAGTGCCTGGAGGAGATCGGCCGGGAGGTCCCGCTGACCAAGGAATAAATTTTTCAAGATACAAGGGGAGGAATGCCCAATGGAACAGCGCATCGGTATCGAGCGCATGGAGGAGGCCATCAATCTGTTTGGCTCCTTTGACGAAAATATCCGCCTGCTGGAATCGGAATTTCAGGTGACGGTGGTGAACCGGGGCGGCGAACTGGTGATCTCCGGGGAGCCGGAGAACGTGATGCTGGCGGAAAAGGCGGTGCAGGCCCTGCTGACCCTGTCTGCCAAGGGGGAGAGCATCAGCGAGCAGCACGTCCGGTATGTGGTGGGCCTGTGCCGCAGCGGCCAGTCCGAGCGCATCGGTGAGCTGACCCAGGACGTGATCTGCATCACGTCCAAGGGCCGCCCTGTGAAGCCCAAGACCATCGGCCAGAAGCAGTATGTGGACGCCATCATGCAGGACACCGTCACCATCGGCGTGGGCCCCGCCGGAACCGGCAAGACCTATCTGGCGGTGGCGGCGGCGGTGGCCGCCTTCCGGGACAAGCAGGTCAACCGCATCATCCTGACCCGCCCCGCCGTGGAGGCCGGGGAGCGGCTGGGCTTCCTGCCCGGCGACCTGCAAAGCAAGGTGGACCCCTATCTGCGGCCTCTGTACGACGCCCTGTTCGATATGCTGGGGGCGGAGACGTATCAGAAATATCTGGAGCGGGGCAACATCGAGGTGGCCCCTCTGGCCTATATGCGGGGCCGGACCCTGGACGACAGCTTCATCATCCTGGACGAGGCCCAGAACACCAGTCGGGAGCAGATGAAGATGTTCCTGACCCGGATGGGCTTCGGCTCCAAGGTGGTCATCACCGGCGACATTACCCAGATCGACCTGCCCGGGGACAAGCCCAGCGGCCTGAAGGAGGCCATGAAGGTCCTGAAGGGGGTGGAGGGCGTGTCCATCTGCCAGCTGGGCAAGGCCGACGTGGTGCGGCACGTGATGGTCCAGCGCATCATCGAGGCCTATGCCCGGTTTGAGGAGAAAAAGAGATGAGAAAGACCCACTATATCCCCGTTACCGCCGACGTGCCCGGGGCCGCCAGTGATGCCAACTGCGCCCTGATCCGCCGCACCATCCGCACGGCCCTGGCGGCGGAGGGGGTCACGGCCCCCTGCGAGGTGGACGTGCTCCTGACCGACGACGAGGGCATCCACCGCATCAACCTGGATATGCGGCAGGTGGACAGGCCCACGGACGTGCTGAGCTTTCCGGAATTTGACTTGGCCCCCGGGGAGCACCCGGGGCCGGAGGACGCCGACCCCGGCACGGGACTGATCCCCCTGGGGGACATGGTGCTGTCCATGGAGCGGGTGGCGGCTCAGACCAAGGAGTTCGGCCACTCCCGGCGGCGGGAGCTGGCGTACCTGGTGACCCACTCGGTGCTGCACCTGCTGGGCTACGACCACCTGGACGAGGGGCCTATGAAGGCGCAGATGCGGGCCCGGGAGGAGGCCGTCATGGCCCTGCTGGGCCTGGAGCGGTGATACACGATCAAAGGAGATTTGCCATGAAGATACGGAACCTGTGCGCCCTGCTGCTGGCGCTGATGCTGCTGGCCCTGGCGGGCTGCGGCCAAAAGGAGCAGCCCACCCAGCCGGAGAACCCGGACGTCCCCCAGGAGGAGGAGACGGTGCCAGTGCGGCTGGTGTGCAGCAACGGCTCCACCACCCTGCGCTTCAGCCGGGAGGAGGACGGACACTGGCTGTGGGCCGACGACAAGACCTTCCCCCTGGACGAGAGCTATGCCCTGACCCTGCTGGAGACGGTGCAGGGCATTGAGCACCTGCCTCCGGTCACCAACTCCGCCCAGCTGGCGGATTACGGCCTGGAGAGCCCCACCAAATACGTCACCGTCACCGACAGCAAGGGCGAGTCCGTCACCTATCGCCTGGGCAGCGAGTCCGACGGCAGCGTGTATGTATACCGGGAGGGGGCCGAGGCCACGGTGTATGCCGTGCCGGACCTGCTGGGCCAGATCGGCCGCAGCATCTATGACATGATGGCCCTGCCGGAGCTTCCGCAGCTGACGGCGGAGAACGTGCAGTCCCTGACCGTTGCCGCCGGGGACGTCAGCTTTACCCTGACTCCTGCGGAGGGGGCCTGGACCGCCGATGGCCGGGATGTAACGGATCAGCTGGCAGACCTGACTGCCTGGCTGGGGGATATGCACCTGGCGGCCTGTGTGGACTGGCGGCCCAGCGCCGGGGCAGCGGCCCTGTGCGGGCTGGACCAGCCGGGTGCAGTTCTGACGGCGGAGTATACCCATAACGGGGTGCAGCACAGCTTCACCCTGACGGTAGGCGGTCAGCGGGGCGCAGGCTACTGCGTCACCGTTTCCGATGACGACACCATTTATCTGATGAGCGCGGAGGCCCTGGCCCCGCTGCTGGCCCTGGCCCAGACGGGCCTGGCATAAAGAAGGAGGCGCCCCATGCGGCTGCTTGTGATCGAGGATGAAAAGCGCCTGGCCCGGAACCTGGCGGAGCTGCTGCGGCGGCAGGGGTACACCGTGGACGTCAGCAGCGACGGCGTGTCCGGCTACGACAACGCCTCCACGGACCTGTATGACCTGATCCTGCTGGACGCCATGCTGCCGGGGATGGACGGGTTCACCCTGCTGCGGAAGCTGCGCGCCGGGGGCCACGCCGTGCCGGTGCTGATGCTGACGGCCCGCAGCGACCTGTCCGACCGGGTCCAGGGACTGGACTGCGGGGCGGACTATTATCTCACCAAGCCCTTTGAGCCGGAGGAGCTGCTGGCCTGCGTGCGCTCCCTGCTGCGGCGGGGCGGCGGCGACGCCCGGACCGACGACGCCATCACCTTCGGGGATCTGCGGCTGGAGCCGGGGACCTTTCAGCTGTCCTGCGGGGAGCGGTCCTTGCGGCTGAGCCGCCGGGAATACGACTTGCTGGAGCTGCTGCTGCGCAGCCAGGGCCGGGTGGTGCCCAAGGAGCAGCTGCTGCTGAAGGTGTGGGGCTATGACTCCGACGCGGAGGACAACAACGTGGAGGTGTATATCAGCTTCCTGCGGCGGAAGCTGACCCATCTGCACTCCGCCGTCACCATCCGCACCCGGCGGATGGTGGGGTATTTCCTGGAGGTGGAGGCATGATCCGCCGCCTTCGCTGGAAGATCGTGGCCATCAACATGGCCATGGTGACGGCGGTGCTGCTGGCGGTGTTCGTGGGGGTGCTGGTGTCCAGCCGGGCCGCCGTGGAGCGCACCGTGAACCAGCGGCTCATGCAGGTGGTCCAGACCGGGCGGTATGACGCCTCCCTGCCCGGGGAGGAGTCCGCCGCCCCCTGCTTTGTGGCGGACGTGTACCCCAGCGGCACCGTGCGCCTGTCCGGCAGCAGCTATTACCGGCTGGACGACCAGGATGCCATGGCGGAGATCGTCACTGCCTGCCTGGAGCAGGGGGATTCCTCCGGCATCCTGCGGAGCTATCATCTGCGGTATCTCCGGGCCGACGGCCCCCTGTATACCCGCATCGCCTTCACCGACGCCGCCCAGGAGGACGCCACCCTCCGGGCGGTGGTGAAAATGTGCCTGATCGTAGGCGTGGCGGCCCTGGCGGTGCTGCTGGGGTGCAGCTGGCTACTGGCGGGCCTTGCCGCCCGGCCGGTGGCCCGGTCTTTGGACCAGCAGCGGCGGTTTTTGTCCGACGCGTCCCATGAGCTGAAAACACCCCTGACGGTGATCCTGTCCTCGGCGGACCTGATGCAGCAGACGGCGGTCCAGCCGGACCAGCAGCCGTATGTGGACAACATCCGCTGGTCCGGCCGGCGGATGAAGCGGCTGGTGGAGGATATGCTGACCCTGTCCCGGGCCGACGACGGGCGGCTGAAGGCCGCCATGGTCCCGGTGGACCTGTCCGACGCCGTGGTGGACACGGCGCTGCGGTTCGAGCCGGTGGCCTTCGAGGCCGGGCGGCAGCTGAGCTATGACATCGACGAGGGCATTACCGTCACCGGCAGCCGGGACCAGCTGCAGCAGGTGGCGGGGGTCCTGCTGGACAACGCCATCAAATACGCTCCCCAGGGGGCCGGGGTGCACATGACCCTGACCCAGGCGGAGCGAAAGGCTGTGCTGACGGTGGAAAACGGCGGCCCGCCGATCCCGCCGGAGGTGCTGCCCCATCTGTTCGACCGATTTTACCGGGCCGACGGCAGCCGCACCCAGGGGGGCTTCGGCCTGGGGCTGTCCATTGCCCAGGCCATCGTCCGGGAGCACAAGGGAACCATCCGCTGCGAAAGCGACCGGCGCTCCACCCGATTCATCGTGACCCTGCCTGCGGGCGGGAAGAAATAATCGCGCAAAAGAAGGGAATCTCATGTTTGATCTCATCATCCGGGGCGGCGCCGTGTACGACGGCACAGGCCGTCCCGCCCGTTGGGCCGACGTGGCGGTGTCCGGCGGCAAAATCGCCGCCGTGGAGCCGCTGCCCGCCGCCCGGGCCGCCCGGGTCATCGACGCCCGGGGCAAATGGGTAACTCCCGGCTTCATCGACATCCACCGCCACGCCGACGCCGCGGCCTTCCGGCCGGGCTTCGGGGAGCTGGAGCTGCGCCAGGGGCTCACCACCATCGTCAACGGCAACTGCGGCCTATCCTGCGCCCCAGTGGGGCCGGAGAACCTGCCGGCCATCACCTCGTATCTGGAGCCCATCTGCGGCCGGGTGCCGCCGGAGGCGGCCCAGGAGACCCTGGCGGGGTATTTTGCCGCCCAGCCCGCTGCCCCCCTGCACACGGGGATGCTGGCGGGAGCCGGTACCATCCGGGCCAGCGTGGCCGGGTATCAGGTGCAGCGCCTGGAGCCGGAGCACTACGCCGCCATCCACCGGCGGCTGGAGAGGGCTTTGGCCGACGGGGCCCTGGGCGTGTCCCTGGGCCTGGGCTATGCGCCGGAGTGCTTCTATACCACCGACGAGCTGATCCGGGCCCTGGCCCCGCTGGCGGGGCAGAGCATCCCCATCACCGTCCACATGCGCCAGGAGGGCGGCGGCGTGGTGGAGGCCGCCCAGGAGATGGTGGAGGTGGCCCGGGCCCTGAAGGCCCCGGTGCATATCTCCCACCTGAAGGCCATGGGCCGGGACAACTGGAACCGTAAGATCCCCCAGGTGCTGGCTCTGCTGGACCGGGCCAGGCAGGAGGGGCTGGACCTGTCCTGCGACGTGTATCCCTACACCGCCGGGTCCACCCAGCTGCTGCACATCCTGCCGCCGGAGTTTCTGGCCGGGGGCATGGAGGCCATTGTCCGCCGTCTGGGGGACCCGGACCAGCGGAAGCTGCTGGCCCGGCGCATCGAAAGCGGCGATGGCTTTGACGACATCGCCAAGCTGGCGGGCTGGGACGGCATTTTTCTCACCAGTCTCCACTGCCCGGAGGATCACCCCTATCAGGGCATGAGCCTGCAGCAGATCGCGGAGCTGACCGGCCAGGACCCCCTGACCTGCTGCTGCGACCTGCTGGTGCGGGAGCAGGGGGAGATCACCATGATCGACTTCATGGCCCACGAGGAGGACATCGCCGCCATTCTGCAAGATCCCTTCTCCAACCTGATCTCCGACTCCACCTATCCCACGGAGGGCCAGCCCCATCCCCGGGTATACGGCACCTTTGTCCACCTGCTGACCCGGTTCGTCCGGGAGCGGGGGGACCTGACGCCGGAGGCGGCCATCCACAAGATGACGGGCCGCCCGGCGGCGGTGCTGGGCATGAAGGACCGGGGTGTGCTGACCCCCGGGGCCCAGGCGGATATCAACGTGTTTGCCCCGGAGGACCTGCGGGAGCCGGGGACGTATCAGGACCCCTGCCGCATGGCGGAGGGGCTGGATACCGTGCTGGTGGCCGGACAGCCGGTCATCGACGGCGGCCAATACACCGGCGTCATGGCCGGGCAGATCGTCAGAAGGAGCTAAGTATGCTGGAGCAGATCATCGACATTGTGCGCCGGGCGGGGGACATTGTCCTCTCCGCCCACGACATTCAGAACGTCACCCGGGAGAAGCACGGCCCGGCGGACCTGGTGACCCAATATGACGAGGCCGTGCAGGTGTTTCTACGGCAGGAGCTGCTGAAGCTGCTGCCGGAGGCGGAGTTTTTCGGCGAGGAGGGGGAGCGGCCCGCTCTGACCCACCCCTGGATTTTTGTGGTGGACCCCATCGACGGCACCACCAATTTTACCCGCCGCATGAATTGCAGCAGCGTGTCCGTGGCCCTGGTCCACAACGGGCAGGCGGAGTACGGCGTGGTGTATAACCCCTTTGTGGGCGAGCTGTTCGCCGCTCAAAGGGGCTGCGGGGCCACCCTCAACGGCGCGCCCATCCGCGCCAGCTCCCGGGACGCCGCCCACGCCATTGTGGCCTGCGGCTCCACCATCTATGACCGCAGCTATACCGACCGGCACTTTGCCATCCTGCGGCACCTGTATGACCGGTGCCTGGACTACCGGCGGTTTGCCTCAGCGGCCCTGGACTGCTGCATGGTGGCCTGCGGCCGGGCGGAGATCTTCTTCGAGTGCCGACTGTCTCCCTGGGACTATGCCGCCGGGTCTTTGATCGCCCAGGAGGCCGGAGGCGTCGCCGTCCGGCTGGACGGCTCCTTCCTGGACCCCCTGCGCCCGGGCTCGGTGTTCATCACCAACGCCGCCTGCCGGGAAATGCGGCAGGGCCTGCCGGAATAAGAAAACAAAAAATCTCAAAGGGCCAAAGCCCTTTGAGATTTTTTTATGGAATTCAGTTCTTCTCCTGGCCATACAGGGCCGCTTTGAAATAGGTGGCCCGGACGATCTCCTCCACGTTGTCCTGGCGGCGGCTGCGCAGGGTCTCAAAGAGGTCGCTGTGGGCCTCCAGCAGCTCCTCGCCCCGGCCGGTGTTGATCATGGTGCTGACCGTTTCATACCGGACGGCGTGGGTCAGGGTGCGCACCACCCGGCTGATCTTGTCGGCCAGGGGGTTCTTTCCCATCTGGGACACCATGTCGTGGAACTGGTTGTCCACGGCGAAAAAGCGCTCCACCTTGTCCGCGCCGTCGCCGCGGACGATGCCGCGCATCTGGTCCAGGAGCTGCTCCAGCACCCGGCCGTCCTCCTCATTATACTTGGCGCTGGCCAGGCGCATGATGCCGGCCTCCACCATCTCGCGCAGCTCCATCAGGTTGTCAAAGGAGTCCTGGTTCAGGATCATGCCATAGATCATGGGGTCGATCATGCTCTCCTGAAAGCCGCTGCAAACGAAGGTCCCCTCGGAGCGCTTGCTCTCCAGCACGCCCAGATAGGTGAGAATTTTGATGGCCTCCCGCACGGAGCTGCGGGCCACGCCCATGGAGGCGGCCAGATCCGGCTCCGGCGGAATGCGGTCTCCGGGCTTGAGCTGCTTATTGCGCATGGCATCGGTCAGGCAGTTGATGACGCTCTGCACCACCGACTCCTTCTTCAGATTTTTCACATAGCCGGGGGTATCACTCATATAAATCGCTCCTTTATGGGACTGTTAACTCTATAACATATGTATAACATAGTACAAAGTTTGAATACCGTCAAGTAAAAGTTTCACCAAGACATCAAAACGCGCAGCGGACGGCAGACAAAAGCTGCCGTCCGCTGCTTTCGGAGGGGAAAAGGGTAAAAGAAGATGTGTTTGACTGTGTAATTTTTGTCAGCGGCCCAGATAGATGGACTGCTTGGCCAGCACCAGCTGCAGCATCAGGTCGTTGCAGGGGGTGGCGATGCCGTGCTCCCGGCCCAGGCGGCACACAGCGCCGGTGATGATGCGGATCTCGGTCTCCCGGTGATGGGTCACGTCCTGCACCATGGAGCTGATGGTCTCGTCGGTCATGCGGGACACCTCATAGGCGTGCTCCAGCTCGGCGTCGTGGTCCAGGGTGCAGCCGCAGGCGTTGGCCACGGTGATGGCCTCCTCCACCAGCATCCGGGCGGCCTCGTGGGCATACTGGTTGCCGTCCACAAAGCCGTTCTTGGTCTCCAGCAGGGCGCTCATGCCGTTGATGGCCACGTTGGCCAGCAGCTTGTGCCAGATGGCGTTCATGACGTTCTCGTGGACGCAGACCTCCAGGCCGGCCTCGCGCAGGGCCTCGGCCATGCGCTCCACGTTCTCCTTGGGGGCCTTCAGGGAGCCCATGTTGGTCACACCGGTGCCGGTGTGCTTCACATGGCCGGGCTCCATGGGGGTGGCGCCGAAGGCGGTGTTGCCGATGATGATCTGCTCCTCGGGCACCACCTTGGCGATCTCGTCATAGTTGCCCAGGCCGTTCTGCAGGCACAGGATCATGGTGTGCCGGTCGATCATGGGCAGAGCGTTGCGCACGGCGGCCTCCAGATACTGATAATGCACGAACACGATCAGCAGGTCCACCACGCCGATCTCCTTGGGGTCGGTGGTGGCCATGGCCGGGCGGAAGGACACGGTCTCGCCGGTGCCGCTGCCGGGGGCGCACTCGTCCAGGAGAATGCCGTTCTTCTTGATGGATTCAATTACCGGGGCATAGGTATCCAGCACGCAGACCTCATGCTTCCGGGACAGATAGCTTGCATAGCAGCTGCCGATGGCGCCGCAGCCAACAAAACCGATTCTCATAATGATAACCTCCTGATTTTTCCGATGTTAGGCGTTCATGCTCTCGGCGATGGCCACGATGTCCTCAACGGTCACGCCGTTCATGGCCAGCAGGCGCTCATAGGGGGCGGACTGACCGAACTGATCCCGGATACCAACGCGCTTGACCAGGCCCTTGCCCATCTCGGCGGCTACCTCGCACACGGCGGAGCCCAGGCCGTTGATGATGTTGTGGTCCTCCACGGTGATGACCTTGCCGATGTCGTTGATGGCGGCGGTGACGGCCTCCACGTCCAGGGGCTTGATGGTGTGCATATCCAGCACGCGGGAGGAGATGCCCTTACCGGCCAGGACCTTGGCGGCCTCGATGGCCAGGCACACGGTGTCGCCGTTGGCGATGATGGCCACGTCCTTGCCGTCCTGAATCTGGTGGGCCTTGCCGATGGTGAACTCCACGTCCTCGTCATAGATCTGGGGCACGGCGTCACGGGTGAAGCGCAGATACATGGGGCCGTAGGTCTCGGCGGCCTGGCGGACCAGCTTGCGGGCGGCGTTATAGTCCGCCGGCATGATCACGGTCATGTTGGGGATGGTGCGCAGCACACCCATGTCCTCGATGGACTGGTGGGAGGCGCCGTCGTTGGCGGGGGTCACGCCGCCGTGGGAGCAGGCGATCTTCACGTTCAGGTTGGGATAGCAGACCTCCTGGCGGATCATTTCGCACATACGCAGGGAGCCGAACACGGCGTAGGTGACCACGAAGGGGACCTTGCCGCAGGTGGCAAGACCCGCAGCCAGGCCTGCGCCGTTCTGCTCGGCGATGCCCACGTTCAGATACTGCTGGGGCAGCTCCTTGCGGAAGTCGCCGGTCTTGCAGCTCTTGCCGATATCAATATCCACCACCAGAATGTCAGGGTTTTCCTTGCCCAGGGCCACGATCTCCTTGCCGAAGCCTTCGCGGGTAGCGATCTTTTTCTTTTCGCTCATTGCTCTTTCCTCCTTGCTTAGTGGATCAGCTGGGCTTCCAGCTCAGCCATGGCCTGCTTATACTGCTCATCGTTGGGGGCAACGCCGTGCCAGCCGCACTGGTTTTCCATGAAGGAAACGCCCTTGCCCTTGACGGTGTGGGCATACAGGCACTTGGGCTTGCCGTTCTGGGAGGCATAGCACTTGTCGATGGAGGCGGTGATCTCCTCCATGCTGTGGCCGTCGAGCTCCAGGACCTCCCAGCCGAAGGCACGGAACTTCTCGCCCAGGTCGCCGTTGGGCATGATCTCGTCGCAGGTGCCGTCCAGCTGCAGGTTGTTGTTATCCACGAAAACGATCAGGTTGTCCAGACCGTACTTGTGAGCGGTGTTGGCAGCCTCCCAGATCTCGCCCTCCTGGGCCTCGCCGTCGCCCACCACGCAGAAGACCTTGTAGTCCTTGTGGTCCAGCTTACCGGCCAGAGCCATACCGGCGGCGCAGGCCAGACCCTGACCCAGGGAGCCGGTGGAGATGTCGATGCCGGGGCAGCGGTTCATGGAGGGGTGACCCTGAAGCATGGAGCCCTCCTTGCGCAGGGTGTCCAGCACGGACTCGGGGAAGAAGCCCACGGTAGCCAGGCAGGCATACTGGATGGGGCAGACATGGCCCTTGGAGAGCACCATGCGGTCCCGGTCCTCCCAGCGGGGGTTCTTGGGGTCCAGGTTCATGTATTTGAAGTAGCAGGCGGTGACAAAATCTGCCGCAGACAGGGATCCGCCGGGATGACCGGACTGGGCCTTGTAGATCATGTCGATGACCTTCATACGCATCTGCGTGGCGGTGTTTTTCAGCTCTTGCATGGAGATATCTTTCACAAAAATCACCTCATTGAAAATTTTCGGAATGTTCGGATTTGTTTAATGTCGGACAAATGACAATTACAGTATAGCGCTTTGTCTGACAAAGTCAAGGGCTTTTTTGAATTTTTCTCTTTTGTCTAATTCTTTGCATGTTTTTTATGGAAATTGACCGAAACCTGACCGAATGTGGGGCGGCGGGATAAAAAATGCAGCACCGGGCGGATGAAATCCGCCCGGTGCTGCATGCGTGGGATAGAAAGCTGTGTGTGTGGAGAGAGAAAGGAAGCGTTAGTGAATGAGGAATGTGGAAATTGCGGGGACGTAGGTGATCAGCAGCAGCACCGCCAGCTCGGCGATGAGGCACGGGACAATGCCCTTGGTGATCTCCTCGATCTTGATATCTCCGATGCCGCAGGCCACATACAGGTTGACGCCCACCGGCGGGGTGAACAGGCCGATGGCCAGGTTCACGATCATAACGGTGCCCAGGTGGATGGGATCAATGCCCAGCTGCACCGCAACGGGGGCAAACAGCGGGGTGAAGATGTACAGGGCGGAGGTGGAGTCCAGGAAGCAGCCGGCGATCAGCAGCACCACGTTGACGATGATGAAGAAGATAACCGTGTTGCCGTTGGTAACGGTGAGCATGAAGTTCTCAATGGCCAGATCCAGTCTTGCACGGGTCAGGACATAGCCGAACAGGGTGGCGCCCATGGTGATGAACATAACCGTGGCGGTGGTGGAGCAGGAGTCGATGAGGATGTCCTTCATCTTCTTCCAGTTGACCTCGCGATAGATGAACACGCCCACAATCAGGCCATAGAACACGGAGACAGCGGCGGCCTCGGTGGGGGTGAAGATGCTGCCATAGATACCGCCCAGGATGATCACGGGCATCAGCAGGCCCCAGAAGGCATCCTTGAAGGCCTTCAGCCGTTCCTTGCCGGAGGCCTTGGGCTGCACCGTCAGGTTGGCCTTGCGGCCCACGAACAGGGCGGCCACGATCAGGCCCAGGCCCATCAGCAGGCCGGGGATGACGCCGGCCTTGAACAGGTCGGTGATGGAGGCGTCAGCGATGGAGCCGTACACCACGAAGGTGATGGACGGGGGGATGACCACGCCGATGGCGCCGCCGGCGGCCATCAGAGCGCAGGCAAAGGCCGGGGAATAGCCCGCCTTCTTCAGAGCGGGGATCATAATCAGGCCCAGGGCCGCCACGGTGGCCGGACCGGAGCCGGAGATGGCCGCGAAGAAGCAGGACACCACCACGCAGACCATGGCCATGCCGCCGCGGATGTGGCCCAGGCACTTTTCCGCCAGGTTGATGAGGCGGCCGGAGATACCGGCCTTCTCCATCACGTTGCCGGAGAGGATGAAGAACGGGATCGCCAGCAGGACGAACTTGCTGCTGGCCGAGGAGCACAGACGGGGAAGCACGCTCATGATGGCGTCCAGGGGCTTGCCAGCGCCCTGCACCAGGATAGCGCCTACGCTGGACATGCCCAGGCAGACGGCGATGGGTGCGCCGAAGGCCAGCAGCAGCACAAAGACACCCAGTAATACGATACCGACCATTTATTTGCCCTCCTCTGCCCGATAGTCTTTATACATCTGCACCATGGTCTGCAGGAACGCAATGGCGGCGAAGGCCGCGCCCACGGGTACAAACGAACCATAGATCCACTCAGGCCACTGCATGTTGGCCGTTTCCTGACCCAGCCGATACTGGCTGATAACCATCTGCACGCCGGTGACTACGATCAGCAGGCAGAACAGAGCGGAAATCGCATAAACGGTCATCTGGATGATGATGCGGGCCTTGGGGCTGACCCGGTCCGTCACGATAGACAGGCCCAGGTGGGCCTTCCGCCGGGCGGCGATGGCCGTGCCCATGAAGCTCATCAGCACAAACAGATAGGTGGACATCTCGTCGGACACAGCCAGCGAGTGCTTGAACACAAAGCGGGCCACGACGTTGGCAAACACCAGCACCGCCATAACCGCCACGCACGCGCAGGCGACGAATTTTTCGATTTTCTCAAACATGTTGGCCCCTCCTTAGTTGATCCCGAAGGCGGCGCAGGCGTCCTCACCGTATTCCGTCTTCAGCTCAGCCGTGACGCCGGCCACGGCATCCTTGAACGCCTGCAGCTGGTCCTCGGTCAGGATATCCACCTGCATGCCGCTGTCCATGAAGCCCTGGATCAGCTGGTCCTCCTCGGCCTCCAGGTGGTCGCGGCCCCACTCGCAGGACTCCGTGGCGCACTCCTGCAGCAGCTGCCGGGTGTTCTCGTCCAGGCTTTCCCAAACCCGGCTGTTGGCCACAAACAGGTCGTTCTCATAGCTGTAGTTCCAGATGGTCATATACTGCTGGATCTCGTCCATCTTGGCGGACTTGGTCACGGAGCAGCCGTTCTCCTGGCCGTCGATGGTCTTCTGCTGGATGGCGGTGAACACCTCGCTCCAGCTCATGGCCGTGGGGCTTGCGCCCAGGGCATTGAACACGCCCATATACACCGCCGAGCCGGGCACGCGGATCTTCAGATCCTTCAGGTCCTCGGGCTTGGTCACCGGGTGCTTGCTGTTGGTCAGCTGGCGGAAGCCGTTGTGGAAGGAGCCCAGATAGGTGATGCCCTTGGCCTCCAGCAGCTTGGCATAGTAAGCGCCGCCGGTGGTGTCGATGACCTGGCGGGCCTGCTGATAGGAGGTGAAGGACCAGGGCAGGGTGGCCACGGACATCTTCGGCTCCAGGTTGGCCAGCACGCAGGTGGCGTAAGCGCCCAGGTCGGAGCCGCCCACGGCGATGTACTCCACGCCCTTGGTGCTGTTGCCGCCGGCCAGGGTGTCGTTGGAAAATACGTCGATCACCACGTTGCCGCCGGAGCGCTCCTCCACCAGATCGGCAAAGTGGTGGGCCACCAGCGAGTCAATCTGGGTGTCGGTTCCGTTGACCGCCATGGACAGGTTGATTTTTTGATATTCGCCGTCGCTTCCACCGGACGGCTCGGTGCTGCCGCAGCCGGACAGACTGCCGATGAGCAGGGCAGTTCCCAACAGCGCAGCGACAATTGATCTTCCGTGCTTCATATTACGGTTCCCTCCAAGATTGTTCAAACTTTGTCATTTGTTCTATGTCCGACAAATCTATAAATGATTATATGAACTTTACCGGGCCGTGTCAATAGGCTTCCAAAAAACCAACGTTTTTTACAAGAAACGCCAGGAAAATTTATGTAAAAAGTCAAATGCACCTGGGGGACGGACGGTGCATGCCCCGGAAATATCCCTGTCATACTCCCGCATACACTCATAGTAAGCGGCCTGCCCCGCCGGGGCGCCGACTTATGGGGAAAGTGAGGATATTGACCATGAAACGAACCTTCCGCAGGCGGGGGGCGGTGCTGGCGGCGGCGCTGGTGCTGCTGTGCGCCGTCTCCTTTGCCGATCGCGGCGGCCCGGCCTCTTTTGCGGCCACCGGCTGGGCGCTGCTGCCTCCGGCGGTGGCCATTGTGCTGGCCTTTGCCACCAAGGAGGTGTATTCCTCCCTGCTGGCCGGGTGCGTGGTGGGAGCACTGCTGACGGAGGGCTTTGCCCCCTGGCGCAGCTTTGAGACCCTGTTCCTGACCCTGATGGAGGGCATCGACCTGAAGATCTTCTTCTTTGACGTGCTGCTGGGGGCCATTGTGGTGCTGTTTGCCCGGTCCGGCGGCTCCCGGGCCTTCGGGGAGTGGGCCTCCCGCCGGGTGCGGTCCCGCCGGGGGGCGGTAACGGCCACGGCGGGCCTGGGCTGCCTGATCTTCCTGGACGATTATTTCAACTGCCTGACGGTGGGGGCCATCATGCAGCCCATCACCGACCGCTGCCGGGTCTCCCGGGAGAAGCTGTCCTTTATCATCGACGCCACCGCCGCCCCGGTGTGCATCCTGGCCCCCATCAGCTCCTGGGCCGCCGCCGTGTCGTCGTACATCCCGGCGGATTACAGCCATGTCAACGGCTTCGCCCTGTTTATTCAGGCCATACCGTATAATTTCTATGCCCTGCTGATGCTGTGGCTGGTGTTTCTGGTGGCCCTGACAGGCCGGGATTTCGGCCCCATGTACCGCCGGGAGCAGCTGGCCATCCGCCAGGAGCCGCCCCGGCCCGAAACTGCGCCGGAGGGCCGGGACCGTCCCCGGGGCCGGGCGGTGGACCTGCTGCTGCCCACGGCGTGCCTGATCGTCGCGGTGGTGTGGGGCATGGCGGTGCTGGGCCGCCGCAGCTGCCGGGAGGCGGGCCTGGCCCTGACGGCCTCCAACGTCTTTGCCAACACCGACGCCCCCATGGCCCTGTGCTTCGGCTGCTCCGTCACCCTGCTGGTGATGGCCCTGCTGTATATCCCCGGGGGGGTTATGAGCTTTTCCGGGTTTGTGGAGGGCTTTCTGGACGGGTTCAAGCTCATCACCCCGGCGCTGCTGGTGCTGACCTTCGCCTGGGGGCTGAAATCCTTTGCCGCCCGGCTGGACACGGCAGCCTTTGTCCGGGAGCTGTTTGACGGCCGGGAGACCCTGACGGCCCTGTTCCCCCTGGCCCTGTTTCTGGTGGGCGGGGTGCTGGCCTTTGCCACCGGCACCAGCTGGGGCACCATGGGCATTCTCATTCCCGTGGCGGTGCCGGTGTTTGCCGGAAGTCCGCTGCTGCCCATGGCGGTGGCGGCGGTGTGCGCCGGGGCCGTCATGGGGGATCACTGCTCCCCCATCTCCGACACCTCCATCATGAGCTCCACCGGAGCCGGCTGCGACCACATGGCCCATGTGAACACCCAGCTGTGGTACGGCCTGGCGGTTGCCGCCGACTGCACGGTGTGCTATCTGCTGGCCCCGGCGCTGGGAAATCCCTGGGTGCCCCTGGCCATCGGGGCTGCGCTGGTAACGGGGCAGGTGTTCCTGCTGAACCGGCTTTCCCGGCGGCGGGCAGGGGAGGCGGTATGAAGCGGCTTCCGGTGCCCTTTATCGGCCAGGGGCAGGACCTGCCCACCGGCTGCGAAAGCGTCAGCGCCGCCATGGTGCTGCAATACCTGGGCTTCTCCGTGACGGCGGAGGAGTTCGCCCGGGAGTGGCTGCCCCGGGGCCGGTTTTACCGGGACGAGAACGGTGTCCGCCACGGGCCGGACCCCCGCCGGGCCTTTGTGGGGGACCCCCACGACCCGGAGGCCCTGGGCTGCTGGGCCAGCGCGGTACAGACCGGATTGTCCCGGTTTCTGGCGGCTAAGTCCCGGGACGGAGCCGGGACATACCGGGTCAAAAACGAGACCGGCGCGGAGCTGGGCTATCTGTGCCGCCGATACATCGACCGGGACCTGCCGGTGCTGCTGTGGGTCAGCATCGACCTGCGCCCCACCGTCAACGGACCCTGGTACCGGCTGGAGCCGGGAGGCGAGCCCTTCATGTGGATCTCCAACGAGCACTGCGTGGTGCTGGCGGGGTATGACCGGGAGCACTATATCTGCTGCGATCCCTGGAAGGACCGGGGCATGGCGGCCTGGCCCCGGGAGACGGTATGGCAGCGGCACCGGGAGCTGGGGATGCAGGCGGTGGCCCTGGAGGGGCCGGTATGAGGCGGCGGGCGGGGATAGTTCTGGCCCTGCTGCTGGTGCTGACCGGCTGCACCCCGGCGGAACCGGCAGGCCCGGCGGCGGAACCGGCGGCGGAGCCGGTGTACATGGCCCTGACCTTTGACGACGGCCCCTCCCCGTCCAACACCCCCCGGCTGTTGGAGGGCCTTTCCCGGCGGGGCGTCCGGGCCACGTTCTTTCTGGTGGGCAGTCGGATCGAAGGCCGGGAGGACCTGGTCCGGCGCATCCGGCAGGAGGGCCACCAGATCGGCAATCACTCCTTCGGCCACGGGGACCTGACGGACCTGTCCGCCGCCCAGGCCCTGGCGGACCTGGACAAATGCAGCCGGGCCCTGGAACGGGTGCTGGGGCCGGGAAGCTACTGGCTGCGGCCCCCTTACGGCTTCATATCGCAGGAGGAGCTGCGGGCCCTGGGGACCCCGGCCATCTGCTGGTCCGTGGATACGGAGGACTGGAAAAGCCGGAACGTGGACAGCATCCTGGACATCGTGCTGCGGCAGGCCGGAGACGGGGATATCCTCCTGCTCCACGACTGCTATCCCACCAGCGTCACGGCGGCCCTGGAGATCGTGGACCGGCTGCAGCCCCGGGGGGTGCGGTTCGTCACCGTGGAGGAACTGTTCGCCGTCAAGGGGGTGCAGCCCGCCTGCGGGACCCTGTACCGCCGGGTGCGGGGCGAATAAAACCCGCATTTTGTCCAAAATGACAATGGACGCGGGGCCGTGGGGAGCATATAATAGGGCCAGATTCCAAAAGGAGCAAACGCCATGAACCGCAACGTTTCCATGAACAGCTGCCGGGCCATTTGTACCATGGCCTGTCGTTGTCATGCCCGGAACGGTCATGCATGGTTTGCCCAGAAGGCCCGGGCCTGACGCGCCCGGGAAAAGCGCGTAAAAGCAGCGGCAGAGGATGCATGACGCATTCTCTGCCGCTTTGATTTTTCCACACACGGAAAGGAAGCCTGCTTATGTATCCCCAACACATCCAAGAAGCCGCCGCGGCCATGGGCCGCACCCTGACGGAGAGCGCCACGCCCCTGTACGGCAGCGGCCTGCGCCTGCCGGACCGCCGGGCGGTCATCGACCTGGTCAAGGAGGTGCGCCGCCTGCTGTTCCCCGCCTATTTCGGGGACCCGGCGCTGATGTCCCTGGCTCCGGAGAACTATGCCGCCCTGCTGCTGGAGCGCATTTCCGAAAAGCTGACGGCCCAGCTGCGGCTGGCCCTGCCGGAGGACCAGGTGCAGCGGGCGGAGGAGATCACCCGGGAGTTTGTGCGTCGGCTGCCCCGGGTGCAGCGGCTGCTGCTGGAGGACCTGGACGCCACGTTTGAGTCCGATCCCGCCGCTGCGTCCCGGGAGGAGATCATCTTTGCCTATCCGGGCCTGTTCGCCATCTTTGTCTATCGCATTGCCCACCTGCTGTACTGCCAGCGGGTGCCCATGATCCCCCGGATCATGGCCGAATATGCCCACAGCCGCACGGGCATTGATATCCACCCCGGTGCGTCCATCGGGCCCCACTTCTTTATCGATCACGGCACCGGCATCGTGGTGGGCGAGACCACGGTGATCGGCCGGAACGTGAAGCTGTATCAGGGCGTGACCCTGGGGGCCATGTCGCCCCGGGCGGGGCACGCGTCCCTGCCGGGGAAGCGCCACCCCACCGTGGGGGACGACGTGACCATCTATTCCGGCGCGTCCATTCTGGGGGGCGACACGGATATCGGCGACGGCTCCGTGGTGGGGGGCAACGTGTTTTTGACCCGGTCCGTCCGCAGCGGCACCCGGGTGGCCGCCGCCACCCCGGCCCCGGTGCTGAAAAACCCCGGGGACCCGTTTGTGTACACGATATAAAAAGAGGGGCGGACGGAGTCGTCCGCCCCTGCGGAAACAGGAACCCCTCCGGCCTGGGCCGGAGGGATTCCTCAGCTTGTCAAAAGGCCTCGCAGAGTTTGCCGCCCGCAGGCGGCGGATAAGTTGGTGCGCGGGTCAGCCCAGCAGCTGCTCCAGGTCCGCCGCCGTCATAATGCGGCCGCCCACCCGCTGCATATCCGCCAGGTTGGCCTGCTGCACGGCGGGGGTCACAGAGGAGGTGCAGTCCGACAGCACCACGGCGTCATAGTCCAGGGACAGGGCGTCGTAAAAGGTGGAGCGGATGCAGTTGGGGGTGGTGGTCCCGGCCAGCAGCACCGTGTCCACCCCCAGGCGGCGGAGGATCAGGTCCAGCTCCGTGTGGAAGAAGGCGGAAAACCGGGGCTTCACGATGACGTAGTCCGCCGGGGCCCGGCGGAACTCCTCCGGCCAGGCGTCGGACATGGACGCCGGGCACGTCTCGGACAGGGGCTTCCCGCCCTTGGCCCACACGTCGTATCTGGCCCGCTCCACATCGGACCCGTCCGCCCGATAGTGCCGCACGGCGAACACCACTGGCACCCCGGCCCGATGGCAGCAGTCGATGGCCCGGGCGCAGGCAGGCACCGTGTCCGCCGCCCCGGCGATATACAGGGGGCTGGACGGGTCCAGAAAGCCCCGCTGCATGTCGATGACCACCAAGGCATATTTGTGCATGAAAATCCCTCCACAAACGCAATTGAAAATCCGGCGGATGTTCCGCCCAGGCTATTGTAGCGTCTCCGGCGGGAAAACGCAACGGGAAAAAATTGCGGCCTTCACGCCTTGTGAAGACGCGGGATAACTGGTATAATAAAAGGGTTCAGAAGATTTTCAGGAAAGGAACGACATTGCATGGAGCTGCACGCAAAGCTGGTTCGTTCTCAGCTATCATTTTTCAAGCCCTTCGTGGCCGGTCTGTCCCTGGAGGCCACCCGGAAGGGCCAGGACAAGCTGGGCGAGCTGATGACCGCCCTGCACCGGCGGGAGGTGCTGGTGCGGGACCACGATTTTGAGCATTTTCAGGGGGCGTGGGTCATGCCCAAGGACCAGCGCCGCACCGGGGTGATCCTGTATCTCCACGGCGGGGGCTATACCTGCGGCAGTCTGGAATACGCCAAGGGCTTTGCCGCCGCCCTGGCCTCGGAGTGCGGCGTGCGGGTGTTCTGCCCGGCCTATCGCCTGGCCCCGGAGCATCCGTATCCGGCGGCCCTGGACGACGCGCTGGAGAGCTATCAATACCTGCTGAAAAAGGGCTATGAGCCGGGGCAGATCCTGCTGGCGGGGGAGTCCGCCGGAGGCGGGCTCATTTACTGCCTGTGCCTGAGGCTGAAGGAGCTGGGCATGGAGCTGCCCTGCGGCCTGATCGGCATCTCCCCCTGGACGGACCTGACCGGCTCCGGGGATTCCTATCGGGAGAACCGGGAAAACGACCCCTCCATGACCCCGGAGCTGTTGCAGTTTTACGCGGGGTGCTATACCCAGGACCCCACGGACCCCCTGTGCTCGCCGCTGTTCGGCGACCTGACGGGCCTGCCGCCGTCGCTGCTGTTTGTGGGCGGGGACGAGGTGATGCTGGACGACACCCGGGCCCTGCACGAAAAGCTCCTGGCCGCCGGGTGCCGCAGCAGGCTGCACATCGCCCCGGAGCGGTGGCACGCCTATGTGCTGTACTGCCTCAACGAGAATATGGAGCAGGATTTTGAGGCCATCAACCACTTCCTGGACCGGACCCTGTCCCCGGCCCGGAGCCTGCGGTGGATGCGGCTGGACAACGCCGCCAAGATCTATCCCGCCGCCAAGCGCCGGAACTGGAACAACTTCTTCCGCCTGTCCGCCACCCTGACGGAGCCCATCGACGTGCCCGTGCTGCGGGCGGCTCTGGACGTGACGGTGCGGCGGTTCCCGTCCATGGCCGTGCGGCTGAGGCGGGGGGTGTTCTGGTACTATCTGGAGGAGATCCCCCAGGCGCCGGAAATCCAGCCGGAAAAGAGCTGCCCCCTGGCCCACGCTCCCTTCGGCCAGGTGCGGCGCTGCGCCTTCCGGGTGCTGGTGTATCATAACCGGGTGGCAGTGGAGTTTTTCCACGCCGTCACCGACGGCACCGGGGGGCTGATCTTCCTGAAAACCCTGGTGGCGGAGTATCTGTGCCAGAAATACGGCATCACCGTTCCGGCGGAAAAGGACGTTCTGGGCCGGCTGGAGGAGCCAAGCCCCCAGGAGCTGGAGGACAGCTTCCTGCGCTATGCCGGGGACGTTACCGCCAGCCGGGCGGAGAGCACCGCCTATCACCTCAGCGGCACCCCGGAAAAGGACGGATATAAGAACCTGGTGACCATGATGGTGCCGGTGGACCGGGTCCGCGCCTGTGCCAGGCAGTACGGCGTAACCGTGACGGAGCTGCTGTGCGCCGCCATGATGCAGGCCATCGCCGACCTGCAGGCGGAGAAGGTGCCCCGGCGCAGCCGCCGCAAGCCGGTGAAGGTGCTGCTGCCGGTGAACCTGCGGACCCTGTTCCCCAGCCGCAGCCTGCGGAACTTCGCCTCGTATATCACCCCGGAGATCGACCCCCGCACCGGGGACTATACCTTCTCCGAGATCTGCGCCGCCGTGCACCACCGGATGGGCTTGGAGAACAACACCCACACCCTGCGCTCCAAGTTCGCCGCCAATGTGGCCAGCGAGAAGTCCCCGGTGCTGAAGGTGATGCCCCTGTTCATCAAGAACATCGCCATGAAGGCGGTGTTTAACGCCGTGGGCGAGCGGAAGTCCTGCCTGTGCCTGTCCAATCTGGGGGCGGTGGAGCTGCCGGAGGCCATGGCCCCGTATGTGCAGAGGCTGGACTTCATCATCGGCGTTCAGGCCGCCGCGCCCCACGACTGCGGCGTGGTGTCCTGGAACGGAACCATGTATATCAACTGCATCCGCAGCATCCAGGAGCCGGAGCTGGAGCTGCATTTTTACCGGGTCCTGCAGCGGCTGGGTCTGCCTGTGAAGGTGGAGAGCAACCGCCGGGGCCGGGGATAAGGGAAAGGAGTGTCCGATATGTATTGCATCAATTGCGGCGTGGAGCTGGCCGACAGCGAAACCGTGTGTCCCCTGTGCGGGACCCGGGTGTTTCACCCGGATATGCCCCGGCAGCAGGGGGAGCCTCCCTTTCCGCCGGACCCCATGGGCCATCCCGAGGAGGTGAACCGCTCCGGCGTGCTGTTTATCCTGACCATGCTGGCGGTGCTGCCCATCGTGATCTGCATCCTGTGCGACTGGAGCGTCAACGGGGCCATCCTGTGGTCCGGGTACGCCGCAGGGGGCGTGGCGCTGCTGTACATCCTGGCGGTGCTGCCCCTGTGGTTCAGAAGGCCCAACCCGGTGATCTTCGTCCCGGCGGACTTTGTGGCCATCGGGCTGTATCTGCTGTATATCAACTTCGCCACCGGCGGACACTGGTTCCTGACCTTCGCCCTTCCGGTCACGGGGACCATCGGGGTTCTGGTGACTACGGTGGTGACGCTGCTGCGGTATCTGAGCCGGGGGCACCTGTATATCTTCGGCGGGGCGCTGATAGCCGGAGGCGGACTGGCGGTGCTCATCGAGTTCCTGCTGAACCTGACCTTCGGGCTGCATCACACGTTCATTTGGTCCTTCTATCCCCTGGCGGCGGGAGTGCTGCTGGGGGCCATGCTGCTGATCATTGCCGTGTGCAAGCCCCTGCGCCGGTCCCTGCACCGGAAGTTTTTCCTGTAAGGCCATGGGCGAGATGTGCGCATCCTGCGTGGAGCTGGTGACCTTTGACCAGATGCGCCAGCGGTATCCCCAGCTGGAGCAGCACCGCATTGCCCCCTCCGGCGGCGCCTTCTGCCGGGCGGAGCGGCTCAAGGGCGGCGGGGCCGCCGGGACCTATGCCATGCCCCGGCCCATGGCCCCCACCGGCGAGAAGCACTTTTTCGGCTTCTATCTGACCCAGCGGCGGCTGCTGCTGGCGGAGGACGGGGAGTTTTTGCGGGGCCTGGCGGACGACCTGGAGGCCGGGACCCCGGCCCAGGCCCTGGCGGAGCTGTTTACCCGGCTTTTGCAGGAGGACATGCCCACCCTGCAGAAATACGAAAAGCGGCTGACAGCCCTGGAGGAGGACCTGATGCAGGACCAGGCCCAGGACCTGGACAAGAAGCTGTTCCGCATCCGCCGGGAGCTGTCGGTGTTCGCGGCGTATTATGAGCAGCTGGACGACCTGTTTGCGGTGCTGTCGGAGGAGACGGAGGAGGGAGACCCCCACGCCTCCCGGCTGTTCGACCACCTGACGGGCCGGGCCCAGCGGCTGCTGTCCGCCACGGAGCAGGAGAAGGAGTACGCCTTACAGCTGCGTGAAATGCACCAGACCCAGCTGGACATGCGGCAGAACCAGATCATGAAGATCCTGACCATCGTTACCACGGTGTTTCTGCCCCTGTCCCTGATCGCCGGGTGGTACGGCATGAACTTTGTGAACATGCCGGAGCTCACCGCCCGGCACGGGTATCTGGCCGTGTGCATCGTCAGCGCGGTGTGCATTCTGGTGGAGCTGGTGATCTTCAAGTGGAAAAAATGGCTGTGAAGCAGCCGGGCATAAAACTTCATGCACTGTGCGGCGCACCGCGAAAACAGGCAAAATCTTCTGTGCATGAAGATTTGTGCATCATTCCCGGTTGCCCCGAAGGGGCGAGGGAATGGCACATTCTATTTTTTGCTATGCTTTTGCATAGCAAAAACGCGGGACGCACCGGAATAACCCGGCGCGTCCCGCGTTTGTCCTGCATGAAATCAGTCCTTCCTCCAGACGGAGGGGGACAGGGCCACCAGCATGGGATAGATCTCCAGCCGCCCCATCAGCATGGCCGCCGACAGCAGCAGCTTGGACAGGACGGAATACCCGGCGTAGCTTCCGGCGGGGCCCACGGCCCCCAGGCCCGGACCCACGTTGTTGAAGCAGGACACCACCGCCGACAGGTTGGTCTCCAGGGAGAAGGGCTCCCCGCTGAGGCACAGGAAGGTGATCAGGATGCACAGACAGTACAGGGCGAAATAGATGCTGACGCCCCGCTGGACCTCGCTGCTCAGGGCCTTGCCGTCGCAGCGGACGGCGGTGACCCGCCGGGGATGGACCAGGCGGTTCACCTCCCGCCGGATGGTGCGCAGCAGGATCATGGCCCGGGACACCTTCAGGCCGCCGGCAGTGGACCCGGCGCAGCCGCCAATGAACAGCAGGGCGAACAGGATGGCCCGGGACAGTCCCGGCCACAGGTCAAAGTCCGCCGTGGCATAGCCGGTGGTGGTGAGGACGGAGCTGACCTGGAACGCCGCCTGCCGCAGGCAGGTGCCCAGACCGCCGTACACCCCCCGCAGGTCCAGGGTGATAACGCCGGTGGCCACGACTGCCAGTCCCAGATAGGTCCACAGCTCGTCACTGCGCAGGGCTGCCCGCCACTGGCGCAGCAACAGCAGATAATAGAGGTTGAAGTTGATGCCGCACAGGATCATGAAAACGGTGATGACCCCCTGGATATACGGGGAGTAGGAGGCAATGGAGTCGGCCCTGATGCCGAAGCCGCCGGTGCCCACGGTGCCGAAGGCGTGGACCAGGCTGTCAAACAGGGGCATACCCCCCAGCAGCAGCATGCCCACCAGCACCGCCGTGATAAGAAAATACAGCAGGTACAGCACCCGGGCGGTGTCCCGGGTCCGGGGGGTCAGCTTGCCCTTTACCGGGCCGGGCATCTCCGCCTTGAGGATGTTCATGGAGCGGTCGGTGCTGCCGGAGAGCATGGTGATGAACACCAGCACCCCCATGCCGCCCACCCAGTGGGTGAAGCTGCGCCAGAACAGCAGCCCGTGGCTCATGGCCTCCACGTCCGTCAGGATGGAGGCCCCGGTGGTGGTGAAGCCGCTGACCGTCTCAAAAAATGCGTCGGCATAGGAGGGAATCTCCCGGCTGAACCAGAAGGGCAGGGCCCCCACCGCCGACAGCAGCACCCAGGCCAGGGCCACGATGATGTATCCCTCCCGGCTGAAGAACTTGTGGCTGCGGGGCCGGGCCAGCAGCGTCAGCAGCCCGCCCAGAACGGCGGCCACGGCCATGGAGGCCAGCACCGCCCAGGCGCAGTCCTCCCGATACAGAAAGGACACCGCCAGCGGCAGGACCAGCAGCCCCGCCTCCGCCAGCAGGACCCGTCCCGCCATATGGAAAATAATGCGATAATTCATAAATAAAGCCCCCGATGGGTCTGTCCGACGGAAAATCGGAACGGTTGAAGAAACTCTTGCCGCAGCCTATTATAGTTTACCCACCGGGGAAAGTCAATAATCCCCAGGACAGAACAAGGCCCCCGGCGGAAGCCGGGGGCCTTGGATGCTTATTGGGGGAGAGACTTACTCGGCCTCGGCCAGAGCCTTGGCCTCGGCAATGGCCTTCTCCTGGGCCGCGGCGGGGCAATCCTCGTAGCGGACGAAGTTGAAGGTGAAGGTGCCGCGGGACTGGGTCATGGAGCGCAGGTCGATGGCATAGCTCATCATCTCGGCCATGGGGACCTCGGCCTCCAGCACCTGCTCGCCGTCGCCGGTGGGGTTCATGCCCATGACGCGGCCCCGGCGCTTGTTCAGGTCGCCCATCACGTCGCCCAGGTAGCTGTCGGGAATGGTGACCTTCAGCTCGCCGATGGGCTCCATCAGCACGGGCTTGGCCTCGGGCAGAGCGGCCTTGAAAGCCAGGTTGGCGGCCAGCTTGAAGGCGATTTCGGAGGAGTCCACCGGGTGATAGGAGCCGTCCACCAGGGTGGCCTTCAGGAACACCACGGGATAGCCCGCCAGCACGCCGTGCTGGCAGCTCTCGCGCAGGCCCTTTTCCACGGCGGGGAAGTAGTTCTTGGGCACGGAGCCGCCGAACACGTTCTCCTCGAAGATCATATCCTCCTGCTCGCTCTGGGGCTCGAAAATGATATGGACGTCGCCGAACTGGCCGCTGCCGCCGGTCTGCTTCTTATAGCGGCCCTGCTTGCGGACGGTGGAGCGGATCTTCTCGCGATAGGCGACCCGGGGGGCGGACAGCTCAGCGTCCACGCCGAAGCGGGTCTTCAGCTTGGCGCACAGCACGTCGATCTGGATATCGCCGGCGCCGGAGATGACGGTCTGGTGAGTCTCGGCATTGTTGACCACGTGGAAGGTGGGATCCTCCTCGTTGAGCTTGTTCAGGCCGGTGCCCAGCTTCTCGATCTCCTGCTTGGTCTTGGGGGAGATGGCGCGGCTGTAGCAGGGCTGGGCATAGTCCATGCCGTGGAGGCGGACGATGTTCTTGGCGTCGCACAGGGTGTCGCCGGTCTTGACCTTGTCCATTTTGCCGATGGCGCCGATGTCGCCGCAGCAGATCTCCTTGGTCTCCTCGCCCTTCTTGCCCTTCATGACATACAGGCGGCCCAGCTTCTCGGTGTTGCCGGTGGTGGGGTTATACAGGGCCATGTCGCCGGTGACCTTGCCGCGGATGACCTTGATCATGGAATACTTGCCGTACTGGTCGGAGATGGTCTTAAAGACGATGGCGGCGGTGGGGCCGTTGGGATCGAAGGCCACCTGGATGTCGTTGCCGTCGTCATCCTGGGCGGCCTCGGCGGGCATATCGGTGGCCACGGGAGCCAGGTCCAGGATGGTCTGCAGCAGCATCTCCACGCCCAGACCGGTATTGGCGGAGCCGCACAGCACGGGGCAGACGCTGCCGTCCCGGACGCCGATCTTCAGGCCCTTGGCCATATCCTGGGCGGACAGCTCCATGGTGTCGAAGAACTTCTCCATCAGCTCCTCGTCGGCGCCGGCGGCGGCCTCCATCAGCTCGGCGCGCAGGGCCTCCACCTCGTCGGCCATGTCGGCGGGGATGGCGCAGGCAGCGGCCTTGCCACCCTTGACCTCATAGGCGGTGTTGTGCAGCAGGTCCACAATGGCGGTGACCTTCTTGTTGCCGTCGATCACGGGAGCCACGATGGGCGCGATGGCCTGGCCGAACTTGCCCTTCAGGGCGTCCAGGCAGGACTGGTAGTCGCTGTTGTCCTCATCGGTGCGGTTGATGAAGATCATGCGGGGCTTCTTGCCCAGCATCTTCCAGGAGCGCTCCATACCCACGGACAGGCCGTCCTTGGCGGCGCCCACCAGCACGGCGCACTCGGCGGCACGGATGGCGGACAGAGCCTCGCCGGAGAAGTCGAAGTTGCCGGGGGCATCCATGACGTTGATCTTCACGCCCTTATAATTCACGGGAGCAAAGGCCAGGGAAATGGAAATCTGGCGCTTGATCTCCTCGGCGTCGTAGTCGCAGGTGGTGTTGCCGTCGGCGGTGCGGCCCAGGCGGTCGGTACCCTTGGTCATAAAGAGCATCTGCTCGGCCAGAGAAGTCTTGCCGGAGCCGCCGTGGCCCAGCAGGGCGATGTTGCGGATGTCGTTGGCAGTCATAGTGGTTGTTCTCCCTTCGTTTTCTGTACAAGCGCGGTTTTTCCGCCGCGCATTCGCTCAACATATGGATTATATAATATTTTGCCGGTTCTGACAACTATATTTTTAGGGATTTTCAGCAAAATTTCCGGAAAACCTCCCGGGGCAGGGGGGAAATCACCGCTCCAGCAGCCCCGGCAGCAGGTGCAGGGCCTTCTCAAACTCCACCCCGTACCAGGGGGCGTTGGGGTCCCGCTGGGTGGCCTGAATACAGGCCAGGGTGAAATCCGCCGCCAGGCGCAGGGCGTCGGGCAGCTCCTTGCCCCGGACCATGGCCCCGGCGCAGGCGGCGGAGAAGATGTCGCCGGTGCCGTGGAAGTGGTCGTGGACCCGGGGGGTATGGTACTGGAAGATGCCGCCGCTTTCCGGGTCCAGGGCCATGACCCCCAGGCGGTCCGGCCCGAAGGGCACCCCGGTGAGCACCGGACAGCGGGGTCCCAGGTCCGCCACCCGGCGCAGCAGGTCCCGCCACCAGGACAGGTCCTCCGTCTCCCGGTAGGGGGTGTCCGTCAGCAGGCAGGCCTCCGTCACGTTGGGCACCGCCACATGGGCCCGGCTTACCACCCGGCGCATATACGCCGGAAAGTCCGGGCCGAAGCCGCTGTACAGCCGTCCGCCGTCGGCCATGGCCGGGTCCACGAACAGCAGGGTGTCCGGCCCTGCCAGCAGGTCGAAAAAGTCGCAGACCTCCTCCGTCTGCCGGGGGGAGGCCAGATAGCCGGTGCAGATGGCGTCCAGGGTCACGTTCTGGCTTTTCCAGTGGCGGGCGATGGGCAGCAGCTGGTCCGACAGGTCCCGGCTGATGAAGCCGGGGAACATGGTGTGGGTGCTGAGCACCGCCGTGGGTACGATGGCGCACTCCACCGCCATGGCGGAGATCACCGGCAGCGCCACCGTCAGCGAACAGCGGCCCAGACACGAGATATCCTGGATACTGGCAATACGTTTCATGCGGGGGTCCTCCGTGTGTACGATTCCTTATCAGTGTAGCACATCCGGCGGCTTCGGGCAAGGGGCGATAAAAACGAAGGAGCCCGGCGCACCGCGCCGGGCTCCCGGTATGATGATGGGTATGGGCCGTCAGGGGTTCAGGTGCCGCTTGAAGTTGCCCCGGGTATGTACGCCCTCCTGCATCATGAAGAAGGCGTGGGAGTCAATTTTCTGGACCTCCTGCTGCAATGTTTCGATCTCGTATTTGGACAGGCAGATGCAGAGGATCTGCACCTCATCGCCGGTGTAGGCGCCGTGGCCGGTCCAGTAGGTGATGCCCCGGTCCATCTTCCGCCCCAGCTCCCAGAAGGGCTCCAGGTCCCGGAGTTTGGTGACGATGAGCACCTGGGTGGTGATGTTCTGCTGGTGCACCCGGTCCACAAACAGGGCGTTGAACACCGTGTAAATGGCGGAATAGATGGCCGTGGGGGCGCTGAACAGGATCAGGCACAGGGTATACAGGGCGGCGTTGAACAGCAGGGAGAACTTGCCCACCGTGAAGCCCCGGCCCTTTTTGGACAGATAGAGCCCCAGAATGTCCAGCCCACCGCAGGAGGCGCCGCAGGTCAGCACCAGGCCGTTGGAAAAGCCCGCCAGGATGCCGCCCACCAGGCAGCTGGTGAGCATATCCGGGATGATGGGCTCCGCCGGAATGGGGATGATGGACAGAAACAGGGAGTTGGACACCGTGCACAAAGCCAGCTTCACCACGAAGGTCCGGCCCATGGTCTTGTAGGCCAGCAGCAGCAGCGGCAGGTTCGCCAGCAGGTACAGCGTGCCCGCCAGGTCGAAGTTGCTGAAGCGGATGCCCAGCTTGGTGTCCAGCAGGGTGCGGATCACCTGGCACAGGCCCAGCAGACCGCTGGTATACAGGTGCTGGGGCACAATGAACAGATTGATGGCCAGAGCCAGCAGCAGCGACCCGAACAGCGCCGCCCCCACCCGGGGCCAGCGATTGTGCACAAGCTTATCTAACATAATAGGAGATACCACCCTTTCTCGTCTGTCTTTTCCCTCTATCCCGCAGGGGACCACCTGTCCGCCGGACAGACACAGGCCCCATATAAACCGCGCGTACAGTATAGGCATTATAAGGTTTTCCCCGGAAAAGTCAAGGCTTTTCCGGGGAAAATGTAAGTTTTTTTACAGACTGTACCGCAGGCTGCGGTACAGCTTCCAGGTGCTGCGGGACAGGGTCCGGGAAACGGTGGCCTTGTTGATGCCCAGCTCCTGGGCAATGCAGGTGACGGACATGTTCCGGGAATAGCGCATGCGCATGATCTGCCGCTGACGGGGCGTCAGCTCCTCCTCCATGGCCAGGGGAAGGTTCCGCAGAAGCCGCTCGATCCGGGGGCGGTTGTCCTCCTGGTTCTCCTGCTTCCAGAGCTGCAGACTGGCCATGCTCAGCGGATCATAGGGCAGGCCTGCCAGGTCAGATGCGGTATTTTTCACGTCTTATGTACCCCCTATCATAATAATGGGCGGTGTGCTCCGCCAGCTCCCGGGCCTCCTGCAGCAGGGGCCGCAGCTCCTGCTGTCTGCGGCGCAGGGCCTGGACCCGCTCCGGGTCCCCCTCCGTCAGTGCCTGTTGGCGCAGCTCCCGCAGCCGCCGGGACACGGCCTCCGCCTGCCGGGCATACTGCGGGGACAATTCCTGCATCGTCATATCAACTGTCTCCTCTCTCCTGTGTGCATGGGTGAATGTGGTGTCGGTGCCGGTTTATGTAAAAAATTCCCGCCAGAGGCGAAAATTTCTGTTGACAAACGGGGTGGAGTCTGGTAATATAATCATCGCTGGTCAGACGCTGGTGTAGCTCAGCTGGTAGAGCAGCTGATTTGTAATCAGCAGGTCGGGGGTTCGAATCCGTCCACCAGCTCCAAACTTCATATATGGGGGATTTCCCGAGTGGCCAAAGGGGACAGACTGTAAATCTGCTGGCAACGCCTTCGGTGGTTCGAATCCACCATCCCCCACCAGGACTTCCGGATGCTTGCATCCGGAAGTCTTTTTTTGCCTCTACCTATACATGGATTTTCTCAAATCGTTGCATAAATCCGGGCAACAACCGGAAAAATTTGTTGCACTGTCCCATTGCGCGGCCCTGCCGCCTGTGCTATAATGCCGGGGCATTCTGAGGAAAAAGGGCGATTTTTATGACCGATACGGTACTTTTCATACTGGAAATCGTGGGAACGGCGGTTTTTGCCGCCTCCGGGGCCCTGGCGGGGCTTCAGCGCCAGCTGGACGCCTTCGGCGTGGTGATCCTGGGCGTGTGCACCGCCTGCGGCGGCGGGGTCATCCGGGACCTGACCCTGGGCATCACCCCGCCGGTGATGTTCTGCCAGCCGGTGTATGCCCTGGTGGCCATGGGGGTGTCGGCCCTGGTGTTCCTGCCGGCGGTGCGGCACCTGCTGGCGGTGGAGAGCCGGGCCTATGAGCTGGTGATGCTGTGGCTGGATTCCATCGGTCTGGGGCTGTTCACGGTGGTGGGCGTTCAGTGCGCCTTTCAGCAGGCCCAGGACTATAACCTGTTTCTGCTGGTGTTCGTGGGCGTCATCACCGGCGTAGGCGGCGGCGTGCTGCGGGACGTGCTGTCCAACCAGAAGCCCTATATATTTGTCAAGCATTTTTACGCCTGCCCCACCCTGATCGGGGCATTGCTGTGCGCCCTGTGCTGGCGGCATCTGGGGGATATCCCCTCCATGCTGCTGGGGGCGGCAGTGATCTTGGTGCTGCGGCTGTGCGCGGCCCACTTCCGCTGGGGCCTGCCCCATGCGGCGGACCTTCCGGAATAACCAGCGTTTGTCAAAAAGGACTATGCCTGCCGCGGCTGCGGCAGGTTTTTTTCGGCCTTGCTGCCAAGTAACTTGAGAATGACGCTACTATAGCACAAGAAACTTGTTATGTCAATCCTAAATTAACAAGATTCTTGTTAAAACTATTGACAAGAACCAACAAATGTGGTACGCTATCGACAGCATGGGGCGAACCCCGTCGAAGGAGGGCGAAAGCATGAGCTTTGGCGAACAGCTGCGCAAGCGCCGGGAGGAGCTGGGCATCTCCCGGGTGGAGTTGGCAGGCCGGTTGGGAATTTCCCGGTCGGCGGTGGGAAACTATGAAACCGGCGTCAGCGCTCCCAAGGAGGAGGTGCTGCTGCGGCTGTTTGACGCCCTGGGGGTGGACCCCAACTATCTGTACCGGGACGCCTACCGTGCCCACGGCGGCATCCGGTCCGACGAGGAGCAGGCCCTGCTGGAGGGATACCGCCGGCTGAGCCTGGCGGGCCGGCAGACGGTTCACACCATGGTCCGGGCCCTGGAGGACCTGCAGCAGGAGTCGGAGCGCCTTCAGCCCCGGCAGGACTCCCGCACCATCCCCCTGTATGCCAGTCCCGCCGCCGCCGGATATGCCGCCCCGGTGTTCAACGAGGACTATGAGACCATTCCCGTTACCGGCCAGGTGCCCCGGGGAGCGGAGCTGGCGGTGCGGATCCAGGGGGACTCCATGGAGCCGTATATCCACGACGGCGGCGTGGTGTATGTGAACCACGACCCCCTGCAAAACGGCGACGTGGGCATTTTCTGCGTGGACGGCGACATGGTGTGCAAGCAGTATTACCGGGACCCCCTGGGCATGGTGTATCTGTTCAGTCTGAACCGCCGCCGGTCCGACGCCGACGTGTTGCTGCCCCCCAGCAGCGGGCGCAGTCTCACCTGCTTCGGCCGGGTCATGCTCCATGGTCTGCCTCTGCCCCAATGATTTTTTCGGTGATTCCGACAAATTATTGTAATTTGATTTGACTTTTTGCATAAAGACTCTTACAATAAAAGCCGCTCTCTGAACGGAGGGCGGCTTTTATTGTGATCGTAAAGGTGGAGCGTTATGAAAATCTTGCTGCAAGTTGCATTGGTATTCGGCATTTACTGGGTCAGCCAGGGCATCGAGGCCATTCTGCCGGTGGCCTTCCCGGCCAGCGTCATCAGTCTGCTTTTGCTGCTGGTCCTGCTGCTGACGGGGATCGTGAAGGTGGACCATGTGCGGGAGAAGTCCGACTTCCTGCTGGGGAATCTGGGCTTCTTCTTCATTCCGGTGTCCGTCAGCATCATCAACTATGTGGACCTGATCTGGCAGAATGCGGCGGCGTTTCTGATGGTTTGCGTGGTGTCCATGGTGCTGACCTACGGGGCCACGGCCTGGGCCGTGCATCTGACCCGGAGACTGATGGAGCGGGGAGGAAAACGGAAATGAAGGAGCTGACGGCGCAGCCGTATTTCGGCGTTATGCTGACGGTGGCGGCCTATTGGCTGGGGATGAAGGTCCAGAAAAAGACCCGCCTGGCCATCTGCAACGGGATGCTCATCGCGGTGCTGCTGGTGATCGCGGTGCTGCTGGTGTTCCATATCCCCTATGAAAGCTACTGGCAGGGCGGGGAGCTCATCAACCTGTTTCTGGGCCCGGCCACGGCCTGCATGGCGGTGACCATCTATTCCCAGCGGAAGCTGCTGGCAAAGCACTGGCTGCCGGTGCTGGTGGGCTGCGTGGTGGGCGTGGTCACGGCCATGGGCAGCATCCTGGTGCTGTGCCGCCTGTTGGGCCTGGACCGGGCCATGACCATGTCCCTGCTGCCAAAATCCGTCACCATGCCCATTGCCACGGTGGTGGCCCAGGGCCACGGCGGCACCGTGGCCGTTACCGTGGCGGCGGTGGTGGTCACCGGTATGCTGGGGAACCTCTGCGCCCCGCTGCTGGTGAAGCTGTTCCGGGTGAAGGACCCTATGGCCGTGGGGCTGGGCATCGGCGCGTGCAGCCACGCCATGGGTACCGCCAAGGCCCTGGAGCTGGGGGAAACCGAGGGGGCCATGAGCGGCCTGGCCATCGGCCTGTGCGGCATCCTCACCACGGTGCTGGCCCTGCTGGCGGATTTCTTTGTTATATAATGGTATGTTTCCGGGGGCTGCGGCCCGCCGGGAAACCGGCGGCTTTTTGTGTTGACATTTCCCCGCCGGGCAGATACAATAAGAGTTCAGGGATAATAATCCGTTAAAACGATGAAAATAAAGGACTGAGAGAAATTATGGCAAAAGACCAGAGAAATGTGGAAGCCATCACTCCCATGGAGGTGGACTTCGCCAAGTGGTATACCGACATCTGCCTGAAGGCGGAGCTGGTGGACTATGCGTCCGTGAAGGGCTTCATGATCCTGCGGCCCTATGGCTACGCCATCTGGGAGAATATCCAGCGCATTATGGACGGTATGTTCAAAAAGACCGGCCATGTGAACGTGGCCATGCCCGTTCTGATCCCCGAGAGCCTGCTGAAAAAGGAGGGGGAGCTGGTAGAGGGCTTCGCCCCGGAGGTGGCCTGGGTCACCATGGGCGGCAGCGAGAAGCTGGAGGAGCGCCTGGCCTTCCGCCCCACCTCCGAGACCATGTTCTGCGACCACTGGCACAACGTGCTGCAGAGCTATCGGGAGCTGCCCATGCTGTATAACCAGTGGTGCTCCGTGATCCGCTGGGAAAAGACCACCCGCCCCTTCCTGCGGTCCCGGGAGTTCTGGTGGCAGGAGGGCCATACCATCCATGAGACGGCGGAGGAGGCCATCGCCGAGACCGAGCAGCAGCTCAACTGCTATGCCGACTTCTGCCGGGACGCCCTGGCTATGCCCGTGGTGAAGGGCCGCAAGACCGACAAGGAGAAGTTCGCCGGGGCCGAGGCCACCTATACCATCGAGGCCATGATGAAGGACCACAAGGCCCTCCAGTCCGGTACCAGCCACTACTTCGGCGACAAGTTCTCCCGGGCCTATGACGTGACCTTTACCGGCCGGGACAACAAGCTGCAGTACCCCTTCCAGACCAGCTGGGGCTCCACTACCCGCCTCATCGGCGCGTGCATCATGACCCACTCCGATAACAACGGCCTGGTGCTGCCCCCGGCGGTGGCCCCCATCCAGGTGGCGGTGGTGCCCATCGCCCAGCACAAGCCCGGCGTCCTGGACGCCGCCCGTGAGCTGAAGCGGCGGCTGGAGGCTGCCGGTCTGCGGGTGAAGCTGGACGACAGCGACCAGTCCCCGGGCTGGAAGTTCGCCCAGTATGAGATGAAGGGCGTGCCCCTGCGGGTGGAGATCGGCCCCAAGGATATGGAGAAGCAGCAGTGCTGCATGGCCCGGCGGGACACCGGCGAAAAGACCTTCGTGCCGCTGAGCGATCTGGAGAGCGCCGCGCAGACCCTGCTGCAGGACGTTCACGACAACCTGTACGCCATGGCGGAGAAGAACCTGGAGGACAACACCTTCGACTTCACCTCCTGGGAGGAGGTCCGGGATATGGCCCAGGGCAGGGGCGGCTTCGCCCGCACCAAGTGGTGCGGCAGCCTGGAGTGCGAGCTGGCCATGAAGGAAAAGGCCGGCGTGTCCAGCCGCTGCATGCCCTTGAAGCAGTCCGGCACCGTGGGCAAGTGCCCCGTGTGCGGCAAGGAATGCACCACCGATATCTACTGGGGCGTGGCGTATTGATGCTGCCTCCGTCGGCATGAACAAAAACCACCAAAAAATTCCGTGAAAATAATAGAAAAAGTCCCTTGACAAAAGGGACTTTTTCTATTATGATATACCGGTACGCGTGCGATGGGCGGTATACGCCCGGAGGCGTTTACACTGCGATGAACCGGGAGATTGCGGCCCCAGGCCGGTAACTTCCGGGGAGTATGTCCGATCATCGGGCGGCTGAGAAGATTCTGCACGTCAGCGTAGATCGCTGCGCCAGAAGGGCACCGGCCGGATTCAGCCGGTGTTTCTTATGAGCTGGAATGATACGCACGGAACGGCGTATAAGAAATTTCTCGCCGTACGGCAGTTGGTCACGCAATCAAAAACCGTACGAAGTAATGGAGGAACACACCAAATGGCAAAAGAAATGATTCGCATTCGTCTGAAGGCCTATGACCACCAGGTCATCGACCAGAGCGCAGAGAAGATCGTCGAGACCGCCAAGCGCACCGGCGCCACCGTGTCCGGCCCCATCCCTCTGCCCACCAAGAAGGAGATCGTCACCATCCTGCGGGCTACCCACAAGTATAAGGACAGCCGCGAGCAGTTTGAGCGCCGCACCCACAAGCGCCTGATCGACATCACCAACTCCACCCCCAAGACCGTGGAGGCCCTGATGGCTCTGGATCTGCCCGCCGGTGTGGAGATCGAGATCAAGCTGTAAACGCATCTCCCTCATTTAATTACCCCCCCGCCGGGAGGAGCCCGGCAAAGCAAATTTGCTTGCTGCCCAGCCATCCGCTGACTTGCGTAAGGCGGATGGGGGTTACGTCGGCAGAGCAAGCGGTCCGACCCCAATGCGGACTGAATCTATGCCGACCAATAACCTTTAAGGAGGATCATACATGAAAGCAATCATCGGCAAGAAGGTTGGCATGTCTCAGATCTTCGACGAAAACGGCAAGGTGATCCCCGTCACCGTTATCGAGGCGGGTCCCTGCGTGGTCGTCCAGAAGAAGACTGCCGAAAAGGACGGCTACAACGCCGTTCAGCTGGGCTATGAGGACATTCCTGAGCGGAAGCTCACCAAGCCCGAAATGGGCCACCTGAACAAGGCTGGCGTGGCCCCCAAGAAGTACCTGCGCGAGTTCGACCTGGAGAACGCCGCTGAGCTCAACGCCGGCGACATCATCAAGGCCGACACCTTCAAGAAAGGCGACTTCGTAGACGTGACCGGCACCACCAAGGGCCACGGCTACCAGGGCGTCATCAAGCGCTGGGGCGCCCAGCGCACCCCCATGAGCCACGGCGGCGGCCCCGTCCATCGTCACGCCGGTTCCATGGGCTCCACCACCGATCCCTCCCGCATCTTCAAGGGTAAGATCGGTGCTGGCCAGATGGGCTGCGATCAGGTCACCATCCAGAACCTGGATGTGGTCAAGGTCGATCCCGAGCTGAACCTCATCGCTGTTCGCGGCGCCGTTCCCGGCCCCAAGGGCGGCCTGGTCCTCATCAAGACCACCGTCAAGGTCCACCGCGTCAAGAACGTCGAGTCCGGCATCAGCAACAACCCGCAGAAGGCTTCCGGCCGTAATCCCCAGAAGGCTTCCGCCCGTAACAAATAAGGAAAGGAGTGCTTGAAATGTCTACTATCAAAGTGTTGAACATGGCCGGCGCAGAAGTCGGCACTGTTGAACTGTGCGACAGCATCTTCGGCATCGAGCCCAATCAGGCCGTCGTGCACGAAGTGGTGAAGAACCACCTGGCCAACTGCAGACAGGGCACTCAGAGCGCTCTGACCCGTGCAGAGGTCTCCGGCGGCGGCAAGAAGCCCTGGCGTCAGAAGGGCACCGGTCACGCCCGCCAGGGCAGCACCCGTGCTCCCCAGTGGACCCACGGCGGCATCGTGTTTGCCCCTAAGCCCCGCAGCTATTCTTACGTCCTGAACAAGAAGGTCAAGAGACTGGCGATGAAGTCCGCCCTGTCCGCCAAGGCGGCCGCCGGCGAGATCATCGTCATCGACTCCATCAAGATGGACGCCATCAAGACCAAGGACTTCCGCGCGTTCCTGTCCGCCGTGAAGGCCGACGGCAAATCCCTGGTGGTCACCCCCGCCAAGGACGAGATCGTCATCAAGAGCGCCCGCAATATCCCCGGCGTCGAGACCGCCATGGCCGGCCTCATCAATGTCTATGACATTCTGAAGGCCAAGTACCTGGTCCTCGACAAGGAAGCCCTTGCAGTAATCCAGGAGGTGTTTGCGTAATGGCTAACGTATACGACATCATCATCCGCCCCATCATCACCGAGCGCTCCATGGAGGCCACCGCTGACAAGAAGTACGTCTTTGAAGTGGCTCCCACCGCCGGCAAGATCGAGATCAAGAACGCCGTGGAGCAGATCTTCGGCGTGAAGGTGGCTAAGGTCAACACCATCAACTACGATGGCAAGACCAAGCGCGTCGGCGCCGGCCGCCCCGGCGCCCGCAAGAGCTGGAAGAAGGCCTATGTCCAGCTGACCCAGGATTCCAAGACCATCGAGTTCTTCGAGGGTATGGTATAAGAGAAGGAAGGAGTGTAAGAAATGTCTATCAAAACCTTTAAGCCGACCACCCCTTCCCGCCGTCACATGACTGTTTCCGGCTTCGACGGCATTGACAAGCACGCCAAGCCCGAAGCCAGCCTGACGGAAGTCCTGAAGAAGAACGCTGGTCGCAACAGCTATGGTCACATCACCGTCCGCCATCGCGGCGGCGGCGAGAAGCGGAAGTACCGCATCATCGACTTCAAGCGCGACAAGGTGGATATGGAAGCCACCGTTCTGCGCCTGGAGTATGACCCCAACCGCAGCGCCAACATTGCCCTGGTGCAGTATGAGGACGGCGAGAAGCGCTACATCATCGCTCCTGTGGGCCTGACCGCAGGCGACAAGGTGCTCTCCTCCGCCTCCGCCGATATCAAGCCCGGCAACTGCCTGCCTATCGCCAACATCCCTGTGGGTACCGTGATCCACAACGTGGAGATGCACCCCGGCAAGGGCGCCCAGCTGGTGCGCTCCGCCGGTGCCTATGCCCAGCTGATGGCCAAGGACGGCGACAATGCCCAGATCCGTATGCCCTCCGGCGAGGTCCGCATCATCCGCACCAACTGCACCGCCTGCATCGGTCAGGTGGGCAACCTGGAGCATGAGAACGTCCAGATCGGTAAGGCCGGCCGCAAGCGTCACATGGGCTGGCGTCCCACCGTTCGCGGTTCCGTCATGAACCCCTGCGACCACCCCCACGGCGGTGGTGAGGGCAAGTCCCCTGTGGGCCGCCCCGGTCCTGTTACCCCTTGGGGCAAGCCCGCCCTGGGTTACAAGACCCGCAAGACCAAGAACCGCAACGACAAGTTCATTGTCAAGCGTCGTAATGTGAAGTAAGGGAGGCAAAGAAATATGAGCAGATCTATTAAAAAAGGCCCGTATGTTGCCCCTGAGCTGCTGAAGCGGGTTGAAGAAATGAACAAGACCGGCGAGAAGAACGTGCTGAAGACCTGGAGCCGCAGCTCCACCATCTTCCCCGCCTTCGTCGGCCACACCATCGCAGTCCACGACGGCCGCCGTCATGTGCCTGTCTATATCCAGGAGGATATGGTCGGTCACAAGCTGGGTGAGTTCGCTCCCACCCGCACCTTCCGCGGCCACGCCAAGTCTAAGTAAGGAGGATGCACTGAACAATGGAAGCTAAAGCTTATTTGAGATATGTCCGCATCTCTCCCCGCAAGATCCAGATCGTCTGCGATCTGATCCGCGGCAAGGACGTGCAGACTGCCATGGCCATCCTGATGCAGACCCCCAAGGCTGCCTCCGAGCCCCTGATGAAGCTCCTCAAGAGCGCCTGCGCCAATGCGGAGAACAACTTCAGCATGGACCCCGAGAAGCTGGTGGTCACCCAGGTGTTCGCCACCCCCGGCCCCATCCTCAAGCGGATGATGCCCCGCGCTCAGGGCCGCGCCTATCGCATCAATAAGAGAACCTCTCACGTGACGCTGGCCGTCGCTGAGAAGAACTGAAGGGAGGAGACAGTTTATGGGACAGAAAGTTAATCCCCACGGCTTCCGCGTGGGCGTCATCAAAGACTGGGATTCCCGTTGGTATGCCAGCAATGAGAAGGTGGGCGACCTGCTGGTCGAGGATCACAAGATCCGCGTCTACCTGAAGAAGCTCCTGTATGCTGCCGGTGTCTCCAAGATCGAGATCGAGCGCAGCAACGAGGTCGTCACCGTTTACCTGCACGTTGCCCGCCCCGGCGTGGTCATCGGCAAGGGCGGCGAGCAGATCGAGCAGTACCGCAAGGACGTTGAGAAGCTCATCGGCAAGACCGTGAAGCTGAACATCGTCGAGGTCCGCAACCCCGATATGGACGCGCAGCTGGTGGCCGAGAACATCGCCGCTCAGCTGGAGAAGCGTATTTCTCACCGCCGCGCCATGAAAAATGCCATGGGCCGCGCCATGCGCGCCGGCGCCAAGGGCATCAAGTGCAACTGCTCCGGCCGTCTGGGCGGCCGCGAGATCGCTGGTTCCGAGCACTATCACGAGGGCACCATCCCCCTGCAGACCCTGCGCGCCGACATTGACTACGGCTTCGCTGAGGCTGCTACCACCTTCGGCCGCATCGGCGTGAAGGTCTGGATCTACAAGGGCGAGATCCTGTCCCAGGCCCTGCGGACCACCCCCCGCACCCTGGACACCAGCAAGCCCTATCAGGAGCGCCGTGAGCGCCGCGGCCGCCGGGACGGCGACCGCCGCGGCGGTTTCCGCCGCGATGGCCAGAATGGTGGCTTCAACCGTGACCGCCGGGACGGCAACCGTCCCCAGGGCGGCTTCCGCAAGCCCGCAGAAAAGAAAGAAGGAGGCGCTCAGTAATGCTTCTGCCCAAGAGAGTTAAGTACCGCAGAGTACACCGTGGCCGCCTCACCGGCAAGGCCATGAGAGGCAACAAGGTCACCTACGGTGAGTTTGGCCTCGTCGCTGTGGAGCCCGCGTGGATCACCAGCAACCAGATCGAAGCAGCCCGTATCGCCATGACCCGTTATACCAAGCGTGGCGGTCAGGTCTGGATCAAGATCTTCCCCGATAAGCCCGTCACCGAGAAGCCGGCCGAGACCCGCATGGGTTCCGGTAAGGGCTCCCCCGAGTACTGGGTCGCAGTCGTCAAGCCCGGCCGTGTCATGTTTGAGATCGCCGGTGTTCCCGAAGAGGTCGCCCGTGAGGCCCTGCGTCTGGCCAGCCACAAGCTGCCCATCAAGACCAAGATCGTCAAGCGCGAGGATCTCGAAGCACAGGAAGTAGGTGAATGAGATGAAGGCAACTGAAGTACGTGCAATGAGCGTGGAGCAGCTGAATGAGAAGCTGACCTCCCTGAAGAAGGATCTGTTCTTCCTGCGTATGCAGCACGCCACCAATCAGCTGGACAATCCTCTCAAGATCGCTGAAACCAAGCGTGATATTGCCCGCGTCAAGACCGTTATCCGTGAAAAGGAGGAGAAGTAACATGGAAGAGAAGAGAGTTTCCTCCCGCAAGGTCCGCGTCGGTAAGGTCGTTTCCGACAAGATGGACAAGACCGTCGTGGTCGCCATCGAGGACCGTGTCGCTCATCCTCTGTATAAGAAGATCGTCGGCCGCACCTATAAGCTGAAGGCCCACGACGAGGAGAACGCCTGCGGCGTAGGTGATATTGTCAAGGTGATGGAGACCCGCCCCCTGTCCAAGGACAAGCGTTGGCGCGTGGTCGAGATCGTCGAGAAGGCGAAGTAAGGAGGTAGCCGAGTATGATTCAGTCAGAGTCTTATCTGAAGGTTGCCGATAATACCGGCGCCAAGGAGATCAAGTGCATCCGCGTCCTGGGCGGTTCCAAGCGCAAGTACGGCAACATCGGCGATGTGATCGTCGCCTCCGTGCGCAAGAGCACCCCCGGCGGCCAGGTGAAGAAGGGCGAAGTGGTCAAGGCCGTTATCGTCCGCAGCGCCAAGGGCGTCCGTCGTGCCGACGGCACCTATGTCCGTTTCGACGACAATGCCGCCGTCCTCATTAAGGACGACAAAAACCCCAGAGGTACCCGTATCTTTGGGCCCGTTGCTCGTGAGCTGCGCGACAAGGATTACATGAAGATCCTGTCCCTCGCTCCCGAAGTTGTTTGATGGAGGGGCCAGAGAAATGAATAGTCTGAAGATCAAGAAGAATGACACCGTTGTCATCCTGTCCGGCAAGGACCGCGGCAAGCAGGGTAAGGTGCTGGGCACCGTCCCCAGCGAGGGCAAGGTCGTTGTGGAAGGCTGCAACATGGTCACCTGCCACATCAAGCCCCGCCGTCAGGGCGAGGAGGGCGGCATCGTCAAGCGCGAGGCCGCTATCTACGCCAGCAAGGTCCAGGTGGTCTGCCCCAAGTGCGGCAAGAACACCCGCGTGGGCTATGAGCTGAAGGATGGCAAGAAAGTCCGCACCTGCAAGAAGTGCGGCGCAGAACTGTGAGAAAGGAGAGCGTAAAAAATGGCACGTCTGAAAGTTAAGTATACCGAAGAAGTGGCTCCCGCTCTCTTCAAGAAGTTCGGTTACAAGAGCACCATGCAGATCCCCAAGATCGAGAAGGTGGTTCTGAACGTCGGCTGCGGCGAGGCCCGCGAGAACCCCAAGGTTCTGGATGCCGTTGTCAGCCAGCTGTCCCAGATCACCGGCCAGAAGGCCATCATCACCATCGCCAAGAAGTCCGTGGCTAACTTCAAGCTGCGTGAGGGCATGCCCGTCGGCGCCAAGGTCACCCTGCGGGGCGACAAGATGTGGGAGTTCCTGGATCGTCTGTTCAACGTGGCTCTGCCCCGTGTCCGCGACTTCCGCGGCATCAGCGCCAACGCCTTCGACGGCCGCGGCAACTATGCCCTGGGCATCAAGGAGCAGCTGATCTTCCCCGAGATCGAGTATGACAAGATCGACAAGATCCGCGGCATGGACATCGTGATCTGCACCACCGCTCAGACCGATGAAGAAGCACGCGAGCTGCTGACCCTGGTCGGCGCTCCCTTTGAACGCTGATTAGGAGGAGAAACACCATGGCAAAGAAGTCTATGATCCTGAAGCAGCAGGCTCCCGCGAAGTTCTCCACCCGTAAGTACAACCGTTGCAAGCTGTGCGGCCGTCCCCACGCCTATCTGCGTGACTACGGCGTCTGCCGTGTCTGCTTCCGCACGCTGGCTTACAAGGGCGAGATTCCCGGCGTCCGCAAGGCTTCCTGGTAAAATTTTTCCGCCATACTTCGTTGAAGCTCCTTGCTGTACACAAAGTACAGCGGCGTCGCTTCGCCTCGTCTGGCGAAAAAATTCCAACCTTTGTCCTCATACATCGCTGAGGCTCCTTGCTGTACACAAAGTACAGCGGCGTCTGAACGCCTCGTCTGAGAACAAAATCCGCATTTTTCCGCCATACTTCGTTGGCCCGGCCCGGCATACACAAAGTACGCCGTCGCCTCGCCTCGTCTGGCGAAAAAATCCAATCAACAAGTGCCTGCGAGCGCTCCGTGCGCTCTGGCAATATAGGATGGCGAAAGGTCACTGGTAATTAAACATCGCTGGTCATCGGACGGTGCCTAAATTATCAGTGATACCTCGCTGCCTCAACAGGGATTTCCCTGTAACTCTAAATTAGGAGGAAATATTTATGCACATCACTGATCCTGTTGCTGATATGCTGACCCGTATCCGCAACGCCAACAACGCCAAGCATGAGACCGTTGACGTTCCTGCCTCCAACATGAAGAAGAGCATCGCTCAGATTCTGCTGGACGAGGGCTATATCAAGGCCTTCCAGGTCGTCGAAGACGGCACCCAGGGCGTGATCCGCATCACTCTGAAGTACAATGCCGGCAAGGAGAAGGTTATCTCCGGTCTGCGCCGCGTGTCCAAGCCCGGTCTGCGGGTGTATGTGGGCGCCGACGAGCTGCCCCGCGTTCTGCGCGGCCTGGGCATTGCCATCGTATCCACTTCTAAGGGCGTCATGACCGACAAGGCTGCTCGCGCGGCTCACGTCGGCGGCGAAGTCCTTGCGTTTGTTTGGTAAGGAGGGTATTGAACAATGTCGAGAATTGGTAGAATGCCCATTACCGTCCCCGCCGGTGTGGAAGTCACCATCGCGGAGAACAACGTCGTTACCGTCAAGGGCCCCAAGGGCACTCTGACTCAGGCTCTGCGCCCGGAGATGATCCTGGAGCAGGACGGCAGCGTCATCCACGTCAAGCGCCCCTCTGACGACAAGCTGCACTGCGCTCTGCACGGCATGACCCGCGCTCTGCTGCACAACATGGTCGTCGGCGTCAGCGAAGGCTTCAAGAAGGAACTGGAGATCAACGGCGTCGGTTACCGCGCCGCCAAGGAAGGGAAGAACCTGGTCATGAACCTGGGCTATTCCCACCAGGTCATCGTTCCCGAGATCGACGGCATCACCATTGATGTCCCCTCTGCCAACAAGGTGGTCATTTCCGGCCCCGACAAGCAGAAGGTGGGCCAGTTCGCGGCGGAAGTCCGCGAGAAGCGTCCTCCCGAGCCTTATAAGGGCAAGGGCATCAAGTATGTCGACGAAGTCATCCGCCGCAAGGTCGGTAAGACCGGCGCCAAGAAGTAAGGAGGTGTGCCGTTATGATTAAAAGACCCAATACCAACGCTCAGCGTCAGAAGCGCCATAAGAGAGTCCGCGCCAAGGTGTTCGGCACTACCCAGCGTCCTCGTCTGAACGTGTTCCGCAGCGAAAAGAATATCTATGCCCAGATCATCGACGATGTGGCCGGCAACACCCTGGTCTCCGCTTCCTCCCTGGATAAGGAGATCGAGGGCAACGGCGGCAACAAGACCGCGGCCCGTGCCGTGGGCAAGCTGGTGGCTGAGCGCGCCAAGGCCAAGGGCATCGACACCGTGGTGTTCGATCGCGGCGGCTATCTGTATCACGGCCGCGTGGCCGAGCTGGCTGAAGGCGCCCGCGAGGGCGGCCTGGAATTCTGAGAGAGGAGGAACACTGACAAATGGCAAGATTTGAAAGAGAACCCAGCGAGTTCATCGAAAAAGTCGTCTGCACCAACCGTGTATCCAAGACGGTCAAGGGCGGCCGCGTCATGAAGTTCTCCGCTCTGATGGTCGTCGGCGACGGCAAGGGCAAGGTCGGTTTCGGCCTTGGCAAGGCCGCTGAAGTGCCCGAGGCGATCCGCAAGGGCATCGAGGACGCCAAGAAGAACATGATCACCATCTCCCTGTCCGGCAGCACCATTCCTCACGAGATCATCGGCGAGAAGGGTGCCGGCCGCGTGCTGATGAAGCCCGCCGCCCCCGGTACCGGCGTGATCGCCGGTGGTCCTGTGCGTATCATCATGGAAGCTGCCGGCGTGAAGGACATCCGTACCAAGTGCCTGCGCTCCAACACCGCCGTCAACGTTGTCGCCGCCACCTTCGAGGGCCTGAAGGCCCTGCGCACCCCGGAAGAGGTCGCCCGCACCCGCGGCAAGAGCGTCGACGAGATCGTGGGCTAAGGAGGCGTGAACAATGGCTAATCTGAACATCAAGCTCGTCAAGAGCCTCAACGGCAGACTGGAAAAGCACATTGCCACTGCCAAGTCCATGGGCCTGCGCAAGATCGGTGACACCACCGTTCAGCCCGACAACGCCCAGACCCGGGGCAAGATCGCCAAGATCGGCTATCTGCTCCAGGTCACCGAAGTAGAATAAAGGAGGTGCGAGAGGATGAAACTCAACGAACTGTCTCCCGCCACTGGCTCCGTCAAGGAAGCTTACCGCAAGGGCCGCGGCGCCGGCTCCGGTAACGGCAAGACTGCCGGCCGCGGCCACAAGGGCCAGAAGGCCCGCTCCGGCGGCGGTACCCGCATCGGGTTCGAAGGCGGCCAGATGCCTCTGGCACGCCGTATCCCCAAGCGTGGCTTCAACAACATTTTCGCCAAACCCCTGGAGATCATCAACCTGACCGCTCTCAACAAGTTTGAGGACGGCGACATCGTCACCGCAGAGGCCCTGCTTGCCAAGGGAATCCTGAGCAAGTGTGAATACGGCTACAAGGTTCTGGGTAACGGCAATGTTACCAAGAAGGTGACCGTACAGGCCGCTGCTTTCTCCCAGTCTGCCAAGGATGCAATCGAGGCTGCTGGAGGAAAGGCAGAGGTGATCTAAGTTGATCCAGACCATCAAGAAGGCTTGGGGCATCCCCGAGCTGCGCAAAAAGATCGTCTTTACCGCGCTGATCCTGCTGATCTTCCGGATCGGCAACGCCATCCCCGTCCCCTATGTGGACACCGGCCTGCTGGGCACCTATATCAACCAGCTGAGCACCACCGTGCTGAGCCTGTATAACGTGATGTCCGGCGGTGCCTTCGCCCAGGCCACCATCTTCGCCCTGGGCGTCCAGCCCTATATCAACAGCTCCATCATCATCCAGCTGCTGACCATCGCCATTCCCTCCCTGGGCCGCATGGCACAGGAGGGCGGCGAGGAAGGCAAAAAGAAGATCCAGTCCATCACCCGGTATGCCACCGTGGCCATCGCCATCATCCAGGGTGTCGGCTACTTCTTCCTGATGAAGAACTATGGCATCCTCACCAGCACGTCTGTGTGGGCCGCCCTGGTCATCATCGTGTCCTTCATTGCGGGCTCCTCCTTCGTGATGTGGATGGGCGAGCAGATCACCGAGTTCGGTATCGGCAACGGCATCTCCATCATCCTGTTCGCGGGCATCCTGTCCCGCGTTCCCACCATGGTGTCCCAGATGGTCGGGGGTATGCGGGCCGGTTCCCTGAAATGGTGGATGGTCCTGCTGGTCATCGTGGGCATCCTGCTGCTGATCGTGCTGATCACCTGGGTCAACGGCGCCGAGCGCCGGATCCCCGTGCAGTACGCCAAGCGCCAGGTGGGCCGAAAGATGTACGGCGGCCAGTCCTCCACCCTTCCCATGAAGGTGAACATGTCCGGCGTCCTGCCCATCATCTTCGCTCAGTCCATCGCCATGATCCCCTCCACCATCGCCGCTTTCTGCAAGCAGCCTGAGAAGGGCACCTTCTGGTATGGCTTCCTGAACGCCATCGACACCAAGTCTGTGCTGTACATGATCTTCTATTTCCTGATGATCATCGCTTTCAGCTACTTCTACGCCACCATCCAGTTCAACCCCGTGGAGATCTCCAACAACCTGAAGAAGAACGGCGGCTTCATTCCCGGCTTCCGCCCGGGCAATCCCACCGCTGCGTTCATTCAGAAGGTCCTCAATAAGGTCACGCTCTTCGGCGCCGTGTATCTGGGTATCGTGGCCATTCTGCCTCTGATCATTGGCAAGATCGTCAATGTCGCGGCTCTGTCCATCGGCGGCACCTCCGTCATCATCGTTGTGGGTGTGGCGCTGGAGACCGTCCAGGCTCTGGAGTCCCAGATGCTGATGCGTCAGTATAAGGGCTTCCTGGAATAATCGAGGTGTGCAATATGAAACTGATCCTTTTAGGCGCTCCGGGTGCCGGGAAGGGCACTCAGGCTGACATTCTCAAGAAAAAGCTCAATGTGCCCACCATTTCCACCGGCAACATCCTCCGCGCCGCCGTCAAAAACGGTACGCCCACGGGCCTTCGTGCCAAGGAGTACATGGACGCCGGCCGCCTGGTGCCCGATGAAGTCATCATCGGCATCATCCAGGAGCGTCTGCAGGAGTCCGACTGTGCCAACGGCTACATTCTGGACGGGGTGCCCCGCACCATCGCCCAGGCCGAGGCCATGGAACAGGCCGGCATCAGCTTCGACGCCGTGGTGGCCATCGAGATCCCCGATGAAAAGATCGTGGCTCGTATGGGTGGCCGCCGTGTCTGCGAGAGCTGCGGCGCCAGCTATCACATCGTGAACATCCCTCCCAAGACCGAGGGCGTGTGCGACGTGTGCGGCGGCAAGCTCGTGCAGCGCAAGGATGATAACCCCGAGACGGTCCGTGACCGGCTGGCGGTTTATCATAAAGAGACAGAGCCCCTGAAGGTTTTCTACGAGGCCCGTGGGATTCTGAAAACTGTGGAGGACCAGCCCACCGTGGCTGGGACCACGCAGGCGATCCTGCGTGAATTGGGAGTGACCGAATGATCACGCTGAAATCCGCGCACGAGATCGAACTGATGCGCCGGGCGGGAAAGATTACCGCGGCTGCCCGTGCTGTGGCACGGGATATGGTAAAACCCGGCGTAACAACCCAACAAATTGACAAGGCAGTCTATAAGTTCATCACCGAGCAGGGAGCGACCCCGTCGTTCCTGCACTACAACGGCTATCCGGCCAGCGTGTGCGTCTCCGTCAACGATGAGATCATCCACGGCATCCCCGGCAAGCGGGTGCTGCAGGAGGGCGACATCGTCAGCGTGGACGTGGGCGCGTTCATCGGCGGCTTCCATGGCGACTGCGCCGGCACCTACCCCTGCGGGCAGGTGTCCGACGAGGCGCTGCGGCTGATCCGTGCCACCCAGCAGAGCTTCTTTGAGGGCATCAGGTACGCCCGGGAGGGCTATCGCCTGTCCGACATCTCCGCCGCCGTTCAGGCGTACGCCGAGAGTCAGGGCTACAGCATCGTCCGGGAGTATGTGGGTCACGGCATCGGGCGCAATATGCACGAAGCGCCGGAGGTGCCCAACTATGGCCGCCCCGGCCATGGCCCCCGCCTGCTGCGGGGCATGACCATCGCCGTGGAGCCCATGGTCAACGCCGGCTCCGCCGCCATTGTGCAGATGCCCGACGGATGGACTGTTCGCACGGCGGACGGCAAATACGCCGCCCACTATGAGAACACCGTTCTCATCACCGCCGGGGACCCGGAGCTTCTGACGGACCCCGAGGGCTCTTTGGTGTGAGCGTATGGACATTGCCAGATCCAACATCGTAAAATCTATCGCCGGCAGGGACGCGGGAAGCCTCTTCTTCGTGCTTGCGACGGAGGGAGACTTCCTCCTGCTGGCGGACGGCAGACGCCGCCGCGTGGAAAGCCCCAAGCGCAAGCGCCGCAAGCATGTGGAGCTGGTGCAGGAGGGGGGCGGCCCCGCTGCCGACAAGATCAGAAGCAGCGAAAAAATCACAAATAGTGAGCTTCGTAAAGCCTTAGCCGCAGTCAGCGGCGGTAATCAGGACCAGGAGGGATAGCACTTGGCAAAATCCGACATGATCGAAGTTGAGGGAGTGGTGGTCGAATCACTGCCCAACACCACATTCCAAGTTGACATTGGAAATGGTCACACTATCTTAGCGCATATTTCCGGAAAGCTCAGAATGAATTTCATCAGGATTCTGCCCGGCGACAAGGTGACAGTGGAGATGTCCCCTTACGATCTGACCCGCGGCCGGATTACCTGGCGTAGTAAGTAGGAGGTTTATTGACATGAAAGTAAGACCGTCCGTGAAGCCCATGTGCGAAAAGTGCAAGATCATTCGCCGCAAAGGTCGCGTTATGGTGATCTGCGAGAATCCCAAGCACAAGCAGCGTCAGGGCTAAGTAGAAAGTGGAGGTGCTTTAAAGTATGGCACGTATTGCCGGTATTGACCTGCCCAAGGATAAGCGAATCGAAATCGGTTTGACCTATATCTATGGTATTGGCAGAAAGAGCGCCCAGGACATCCTGGCGCAGACTGGGATCAACCCCGACACCCGCGTGAAGGATCTGACCGAGGCCGACGAGGCGAAGCTTCGTGAAGCCATCGACCAGAGCTACGTGGTGGAAGGCGACCTGCGCCGTCAGGTTGCCCTGGATATCAAGCGGCTGACCGAGATCGGCTGCTACCGCGGCACCCGTCATCGCCGCGGCCTGCCCGTGCGCGGCCAGCGCAGCAAGACCAACGCCCGCACCCGCAAGGGCCCCAAGAAGACCATCGCCAACAAGAAGAAGTAAGGAGGGAAGATAGAATATGGCTAATCCTAAGACCGGTAAGAAGGTCATCCGCCGCCGTCGTGAAAAGAAGAACGTCGAGAAGGGCCAGGTCCATATCCGTTCTTCCTTCAACAACACCATGGTCACCGTGACCGACAGCCAGGGCAACGCACTGTCCTGGGCTTCCTCCGGCGGCCTGGGCTTCCGCGGCAGCAAGAAGTCCACCCCCTTCGCCGCACAGAGCGCCGCCGAGACCGCCGCCAAGGCCGCCATGGAGCATGGCCTGAAGACCGTTGAGGTCTTCGTGAAGGGTCCTGGCCAGGGTCGTGAGGCCGCCATCCGCGCCCTGCAGGCCGTGGGCCTGGAAGTGACCATGATCAAGGACGTCACTCCCATCCCCCACAATGGCTGCCGTCCCCCCAAGCGTCGGCGTGTGTAATCGGAACAAGGAGGATAAGTAAGATATGGCTAAGAATATGCAGCCTATTGCCAAGCGCTGCAAGGCGCTGGGCATTTCTCCTACCGTCATGGGTTACTCCAAGAAGGAGACCAAGCGCAACCCCGGCGGCCAGATGAGAAAGAAGAAGAGCGAGTATGCCATCCAGCTCAACGAGAAGCAGAAGGTGAAGTTCGTCTACGGCATCCTGGAGAAGCAGTTCCATATGTACTATGAGAAGGCTTCCCGCATGCCCGGCAAGACCGGCGAGAACCTGCTGACCCTGGTGGAGCGCCGCCTGGACAACGTGGTGTATCGTCTGGGCTTTGCCATGACCCGCCGCGAGGCCCGTCAGCTGGTGAACCATGCGCATTTCACCGTCAACGGCCAGAAGGTGAACATCCCCTCCTATCTGGTTCGCGTTGGCGATGTCATCGAGGTCCGCGAGAGCAGCCGCTCCTCCGTGGCCTTCAAGCGCCTGACCGGCGAGGATGCCCCGCTGGTCACCGTCCCCCAGTGGCTGGAGCGTGACAAGAATGCCCTGAAGGGCACCGTCACCAAGATGCCCGCCCGCGAGGACATTGATATGCCCATTGAGGAACACCTCATCGTCGAGTTGTACTCCAAGTAATAGGGTCGAGACCCTCATAAAGCAAAGGAATCCAAGTAAGTGCGGACTTGTCCGCACCGTAACGAGAATGAAGGAGGGTACTGCATGATCGAAATTGAGAAGCCCCAGATCGAGTGTATCGAAACGCCCGGCGATGCTTCCTATGGAAAATATGTGATCGAACCCCTGGAGCGCGGTTACGGAACGACCCTGGGCAATGCGCTGCGGCGCATCATGCTCTCCTCTCTGCCCGGCACGGCGGCCACCAGCATCAAGATCGCCGGCGTGCAGCATGAGTTTTCCACCATCCCCGGTGTGAAAGAGGACGTGACCGAGATCGTTCTGAACGTGAAAAGTCTGCTGACCAAGCTGCACTGTGAGGGCACCAAGACCGTCTATATCGAGGCGACTGGTCCCTGCGAGGTGACGGCCGGCGACATCAAGAGCGACGGTGAGGTCGAGGTCCTGAACCCCGAGCTGCACCTGGCCACCCTGGATGTGGGTGCCACCCTGAGCATGGAAATCACCCTGAGCCACGGCCGGGGCTATGTGTCCGCCGACCGGAACAAGGCCCAGCGGCCCGGCGTCATCGGCGTGATTCCCATCGACTCCATCTATACCCCCGTGTACAAGGTGAATTACACGGTGGAAAACACCCGCGTCGGCAGCATGAGCGACTTCGACAAGCTGACGCTGGAGGTCTGGACGGATTCCACGATTTCCGCCCGCGACGCCGTATCCCTGGGCGCGAAGATCCTGTGCGATCACTTTGCCCTGTTCACCGATCTGTCCGACACGCTGGACGGCCGCCCCATCGTGGTGGAGAAGTCCGCCGATCCCCAGAGCACGGTGCTGGATATGACCATCGAAGAGCTGGACCTGTCCGTCCGCAGCTTCAACTGCCTCAAGCGCGCCAACATCAACACGGTGGCGGATCTGATCTCCAAGACCGAGGACGAGATGATGAAGGTGCGCAACCTGGGCCGCAAGTCCCTGGAGGAGGTCATCGGCAAGCTGGAGGCAATGGGCCTGTCCCTGGCCGACGAAGAGAACAACTAACGCGCCCCTGTGCGCATATCCTTACAAGGAGGAAACTGAAATGCCCGGAACTCGTAAGCTCGGTAAGACTACCGATCAGCGTATGGCGATGCTCCGTCAGCAGGTCACCGATTTCCTGGACAATGGCCGGATGGAGACCACCGTCACCCGCGCCAAGGAGATCAAGCCCCTGGCTGAAAAGATGATTACCCTGGGCAAGAAGGGTGATCTGGCTGCCTATCGTCAGGCGCTGAGCTTCATTACCAGAGAGACCGTCGCTCACAAGCTGTTCAAGGAGATCGCTCCTGAATATGCCCAGCGCAACGGCGGCTATACCCGCATCATCCGCACCGGCGTCCGCCGCGGCGATGCTGCCGAGACCGCTATCATCGAACTGGTGAAGTAAAAACCCCAAACCGCAAATGAGCTCTTTTGTATGGCACAGCCGCCATACAAAAGAGCTCATTTTTGTGTCTTCTCCGCCGCCGTCCCCTTGACAGGGCGGATTATGTATGGTAGACTAAAATCAGTTTACGATACATAACCCGAAAGGAGATGTTCCCATGAATCCCATGCACCAACTGACCCGGCGGCCGGTGAAGGCGGCCTTCGGCGCACTGCTGCTGGCCCTGGCCGGGGTAATTCTGGCCCTGTCCGGGGGGCAGTTCTGGGCGGCGGCCCGGACCCGGGCCGGGGTGGAGGAGACCTACACCACCGTGGCGGTGGTCACCGGACGGATCTCCTCGGATGAGGTTCTTACTCCCTCCGCTGAGGGGGGGAGCAACGCGGAGAGCCTCCGGCAGGACAGCGCCATGGCCGCCGCTATCTTCCTGGCGGAGCCGGAACAGCAGAACTGGAGCATCATCCGTTCCCGGCCCAGGGTGGGCCTGGTCAGCGGGTACAGCCCCGGCCTGAAGCCTGCCATCTCCCTCTACACCGGCCATAGCAGCAGCGATGCGCCCTATGAATACTCCATTGTCGAGATCCGAGCGGACGCGGTCACGCAGTCAAACAATGACTGGTTCGGCGAATCCGGCAGTGCCAACTGGCTGCTGGAGGGCCAGGTGCTGGGGGTCTACGGCCTGAACGATGCTTTTCGGGACCCCTCCGGCCAGCGGGCCTCCATGTTGCTGCACCAGGAGTATGACGACCCGGCGGAGCTGCTGCATCCGGAGGCGGGAAAGCGCTATCTGCTGCTGTCCTACAGTTACGAAGACAGTGAGTGGTCCCTGCGGCGGAACGTGGCCGACTGGGTTTTCATGGAAACCAACGTCAAATTGGACCCTTGGTCCCTGGATATCTCCGGGAATCTGATCCGCTATGATCAGCGCAAGAATCAGAGTGAGCACTGGTATCACACGGCGGGCGATGCTGCGGAGGAACCTGTGGAATTTGCCCCGGAGGAACTGATCTACCGGGACCCCACCACCGGCGCGGAGGTGTATACCGGCCTGGACATGGAGGCCTTCGGGCGATTTTCCTTCAGCGCGGCCAGGAGCCGGGACCGGGAGGAGGTCACGGTGGCGGACCCGGAGCAGCCCCAGGGCTGGAGCACCAAAACCGTGGACTACCGTGTGTACGACCTGCCGTCCATCCAGGAGCTGCCGGAGGGCGTCACCGCTCAGGAGGTCATTGACAACACCTCCTCCTGGCGCACGGCCATGGAGTCCATCCAGGTCAATAACCACAGCGTGCCGGTGCTGGCGGTGGATTTTGTGGAGGGAATGCTGGAATTTGCCTCCGAAAGGGCACAGGTCACCCAGGGGCGCAGCATCAGCCAGGAGGAGTACCGCGACGGCGCGGCGGTGTGCCTGATCTCCGAGACCCTGGCCCGGGAAAACGGCCTGAATGTGGGGGACGTTCTGCCGCTGTCCCTATATGAAAACGAAAAGGACCTTCCGCCGACGCTTCGGAATCTGGTGGGGGACAGCGATCCCACGGCGTCCTATTACCTGCCCCAGCGGGGTTTCCAGCAGGAGACGGAGTATACCATTGTGGGCCTGTATCGCCAGAGCAACGAATGGAGCCAGGGCGTGGCCAGTTTTACGCCCAACACCGTGCTGGTGCCGCGAAAGAGCGTCACCTGCGCCGTGGAGACCGGCGAAACGGGGCTGGGCGTCAGCTCCGGCTGTCTTTGGGAGACGATGGTCCTGCAAAACGGCACCATCGACCAGATGGAGGCCCGGCTGGCGGAAAATGGCCTGGGCGGCACGGTGACTTACTATGACCAGGGGTACAGCGATATCGTGGAGAGTCTGGACGGTTACACCCGGGTGTCCCGGACGGTGCTTCTGGTGGGTTTAGCCCTTTGGGCGGTGGTGCTGGCGGCGTACTGCGTACTGCTTCCCATGCAGGAGAGCAAAACCGCCCTGCGTATGTGGACACTGGGTGCGAAACGCCGGGATATTGCGGGACAGATCTGGACGCCCTCGGCCCTGATGGCCGCCGCCGGAACCGTTATCGCGTTGGCCGTCAGCATCCCCGGGATGTCCTGGGCCACGGACAAAATCCAGGCCCTGACCGGCTCCGATCTGACGCTGACCGTTTCCACCGGCCAGACCGTGGCCCTGTGCGCCGGGGCCCTGGCCATCGCCCTGGCGGTGCTCGCCCTGGTCAGCACCCTCACCGCCCGCCGGGGTATCCGCAAGGCGGAATAAGAAAGGACCTGTTTCTATGAATCCCATGCACCAACTGACCCGGCGGCCGGTGAAGGCGGCCTTCGGCGCACTGCTTCTGGCTCTGGCGGGGGTAATTCTGGCCCTGTCCGGGGGCCAGTTCTGGGCGGCGGCACGGACCCGGGCCAGGGTGGAGGCGACCTACACCACCGTGGCGGTGGTCACTGGCGGGGACGAGCAGGCGGGGGACTCCGACCCATCCCTCGCAAGTGCCTCCGCCGCATGGGAAGCGGCCAGGTTTCTGGCGGAGCCGGAACAGCAGAACTGGAGCATCATCCGGTCCCGGCCCAGGGTGGGCCTGGTCAGCGGCTATGCGTCCAATCTGATGCCCTTGCTGGATATGTACAATTTCCGCAGTTACAATGGCGATGAGACCATGGACTCCGCCCCGGACGCCCCCTATACATACTTTATTCTGGAAGTTCTGGTAACGGACGCTCTGGAGCGCCATGACCGGCCACAGGAGGGGGCATCCTACTCCGAGTCCACATGGTCCATATCCGGGCAGGTGCAGGGGGTGTACGGCTTGCAGCAGGGGCTGCGGGACCCCACCGGATGGCAGACGGATATCCGCTTCACCCAGTATTACGGCGATGGGGACGTCCCCGTGCGGCCGGAGGCGGGAAAACGATATCTGCTGCTGGCCTGCACCTATGACGACACGGAGTGGGAGGAGCGATGCGGAATCGCCGCCGAAATTCTGTGGCAGACCAATGTCAAGCTGAACCCCTGGTCCCTGGACATTGAGAACAACCTGATCCGCTATGACCAGAGGACCCGCCAGGAGGAGCAGGTTTTGGACGAGACGCTTCAGGAGCTGCCCCCGGACGCCCTGGGTTATCGGGACCCCACTACCGGGGCGGAGGTGTTCAGCCTGTCCATGAACGCGACGGACCATCTGCGCACCAACGTGGTCCGGTATTCCGGGATGATGGAAACCCTGGCCCCGGACGGGGATTCCGGCCTGTGGACGATGCAGACGGTGGACTATGGCCGCTATGACCTGCCATCTATCCAGGAGCTTCCGGAGGGCGTCACCGCCCGGGAGATCATGGACGGCACCGCCTCCTGGCAGACGGCCCTGAAAGCACTGGACGTCACCAACCACAGCGTGCCGGTGCTGACGGTGGAAAAGGTAGAGGCCCTGGCGGATTTCGCCGCCGGGAACGCCATGGTCACCCAGGGCCGCAGCTTCTCCCAATCGGAGTATGACTCCGGAGCAGCGGTGTGCCTGATTTCCGAGTCCCTGGCCCGGGAAAATGGCCTGAACGTAGGGGATTCCCTGCCCCTGTCCCTGTATGAGGATGACCCGGGGCTTCCTCCGATCTATGCCCGGTTTCAGGAGTCCTGCAATCCCCGGGCGTCTGTGTTCGTGCCCCAGGAGGGCTTCCGGCAGGAGACGGAATATACCATCATCGGCCTGTACCGCCAGAGCAACGAGTGGGTGACTACCCCCACCAGCTTCACCCCCAACAGCGTGTTCGTGCCGGAGAAAAGCGTCAACTGCCAGACGGTAACCGGCAGCTGCGGCGTGTGGTCCAGCCTGGTCCTGCAAAACGGTACCATCGACCAGATGGAGGCCCGGCTGGAGGAAAACGACCTGGGCGGTACAGTCACCTACTACGACCAGGGGTACAGCAACATTGTGGAGAGCCTGGACGGCTACACCCGGGTGTCCCGGACGGTGCTCTGTGTGGGCCTGGCCCTGTGGGCGGTGGTGCTGGCGGCGTACTGCGTACTGCTTCCCATGCAGGAGGGGAAAACCGCCCTGCGCATGTGGACACTGGGCGCGAAACGCCGGGATATTGCGGGACAAATCTGGATGCCCTCGGCCCTGATGGCCGCCGCCGGAACCGTCATCGCGTTGGCCGTCAGCATCCCCGGGATGTCCTGGGCCACGGACAAAATCCAGGCCCTGACCGGCTCTGATCTGACGTTGAAGGTGTCCGTCGGCCAGACCGTGGCCCTGTGTGCCGGGGCCCTGGCCATCGCCCTGGCGGTGATTGCCCTGGTCAGCGTATCCACCGCACGGCGGGGCATCCGCAAGGCGGGATAAAAAGCAAAGGCGGGCCGCTGGCCCGCCTTTGCTTTGAAAAAATCTGTTTTAAAACGCCGGTTTACTTTGTTTCGGGGGTCAGATCCCACTTCCACTCCCGGACCTCCGGCAGGTCCACGCCGTTGTCCCGGATATACTGCCGGTGCTCCACCAGCTTATCCTGCATCTTCTGGACCAGGTATGCGCCGCGATTGCCCAGCTGGGGCAGACGGCGAACCGTGTCGATGACCAGGTCAAAGCGGTCGATGTCGTTGAGCACGCGCATGTCGAAGGGGGTGGTGATGGTGCCCTCCTCCTTATAGCCCCGGACGTGGAGGTTCTTGTTGTGGCGGCGATAGGTCAGCTCATGGACCAGGGTGGGATAGCCGTGATAGGCGAAGATGATGGGCTTATCCTTGGTGAACAGACCGTCATACTCCTCGTCGGTGAGGCCGTGGGGATGCTCGGTGTGGGGCTGCAGCTTCATCAGGTCCACCACGTTCACCACACGGATCTTCAGCTCCGGCAGCTCCCGGCGCAGGATGCTGACGGCAGCCAGCGTCTCCAGGGTGGGGGTGTCGCCGCAGCAGGCCATCACCACGTCCGGCTCGCACCCGGCGTCGTTGGAGGCCCAATCCCAGATACCGATGCCCTGGGTGCAGTGCTTCACCGCCTGCTCCATGGTCAGCCACTGGGGCCGGGGGTGCTTGCTGGCCACCATCACGTTGACATAGTTGCGGCTCTTGATGCAGTGGTCGAAGCAGGAGAGCAGGCAGTTGGCATCCGGCGGCAGATAGATGCGCACCACGTCGGCCTTCTTGTTGGCCACATGGTCCAGGAAGCCGGGGTCCTGATGGGTGAAGCCGTTGTGGTCCTGCTGCCACACGTTGGAGGCCAGAATATAGTTCAGGGAGGCGATGTCGTGCCGCCAGGGCAGCTCGCTGCACATCTTCAGCCACTTGGCGTGCTGGGCGAACATGGAGTCCACGATGCGGATGAAGGCCTCATAGCTGTCGAAGAAGCCGTGGCGTCCGGTGAGCAGGTAGCCCTCCAGGAAGCCCTCGCAGAAGTGCTCGGAGAGCATGGAGTCCATGACCCGGCCGTCGGGGTCCAGGTGGTCGTCGATGCCCGGGATCTGCTGGTCCAGGAAGCGGCGGCCGGTGACCTCAAACACCGCCTGCAAGCGGTTGGAGGCCGTTTCGTCCGGGGCAAAGATCCGGAAGTTCCGGGCGTCCATGTTCAGCTTCATCACGTCCCGGACATAGGTGCCCAGAACGTACATATCCTGGGCCTCCACGCCGCCGGGAACCGTGACGTCCACGGCATAGTCCCGGAAATCGGGAGTACGCAGATCCCGCAGCAGCAGACCGCCGTTGGCGTGGGGGTTTGCACCCATGCGTCGATTGCCCGCAGGGGGGAAGGACGCTACCAGCTCCACGGGCGTACCGTCGGAGTTGAACAGCTCCTCCGGCTTATAGGAGCGCAGCCACTGCTCCAGCTGGGCCAGGTGCCGGTCAGTGTCGGCGCCCATGGAGATGGGCACCTGGTGCGCCCGCCAGCAGCCCTCCACCGGCAGGTCGTCCACCTCCTTGGGCCCGGTCCAGCCCTTGGGGGTGCGCAGCACCAGCATGGGCCAGCGGGGCCGCTTGGCCTGGCCGCTCTTGCGGGCCTCCCGCTGGATGCGCTTGATCTCGCGGATGGCCCAGTCCAGGGCCGCTGCCATCTGCTGGTGCATGAGCATGGGCTCGTCGCCCTCCACAAAGCGGGGCTCCCAGCCGCAGCCCCGGAAGAAGCTCTCCACCTCCTCGTGGCTCATGCGGGAGAAGATGGTGGGGTTGGCGATCTTGAAGCCGTTCAGGTGCAGAATGGGCAGCACCGCGCCATCGGTGATGGGGTTCATGAACTTGTTGCCATGCCAGGAGGTGGCCAGGGGGCCGGTCTCGGCCTCGCCGTCGCCCACCACGCAGGCGGCGATCAGGTCGGGATTGTCCGCCACGGCGCCGAAGGCGTGGGCCAGGGAATAGCCCAGCTCGCCGCCCTCATGGATGGAGCCGGGAGTCTCCGGCGCCACATGGCTGGGGATGCCGCCGGGGAAGGAGAAGCGCTTGAACAGCTTCTGCATGCCGTCCTTGTCCCGGGTGATGTTGGGATAGACCTCGGTATAGCTGCCGTCCAGCCAGTCCTGGGCCACCATGGCGTTGCCGCCGTGGCCGGGGCCGGAGAGATAGATCATGTCCAGGTCGCTGCGCTTGATGACCCGGTCCAGATGGGTATAGATGAAGTTCTGGCCCGGGCAGGTGCCCCAGTGTCCCACGATGGTCTGCTTGAGGTCGCTCTTGCGCAGCGGACGCTCCAGCAGCGGGTTGTCCAGCAGATACAGCTGGCATGCGGTCAGGTAATTGGCGGCGCGCCAGTAGGCGTCGATCTGATAGAGCTCCTGCTCGTTCAGCGGCGGCTTCTTGGACAGCCGCGCACCGGGCTTGAATTCGGGCATGATGATTCCTCCTTGTGCAATTGCCTGGGCTTATGTGCGCCGCAAGCGGAATTAAGATTCGGGTTAATTTGATTTTTGGCCTGAAATCTTAGGTTAGCATTAGCATAACACATGAATTACAAAAATGGAAGCATAAATTTGTAAATATTTCTTGAAGAATCAAATTTAAGTTTGGAGTTAATACACGAATAGCGGAGGATAAGAACGGATGGCCCACCGCTTTGCGAAACATGGAATGCAATTGGTTTCTCCATTGTCCGGCAGTCCGATTTTAGGGACACCCAGCGCCGTATAATAGGCGCGTAAGAGGAAAGGAGGGCGCATACTATGGCGTTCAGTATCAAATTTTCAGCGGGGACTGCCCATAAGTCGGAACGGACTATCCCCAGAAGGTCCGTGGTGCAGGTCTATTTTGCTGCCAACCACCGGAGCCTGGCGTACTACAACGATCGGTTCGACCTGAAGCCCGGCGACCTGGTCTTTGTGGACGGCAAGTTGGCCGGGCAGCGGGGCCGCGTTACCCAGGTCAACTACAGCTTCAAAATCAGGCTCTCTGACTATAAGCGAGTGATTTCCGTGGCGGACATCGCTGTGGACGGGCTGTTTTACGCGGCGGGCTCCCACCTGGTTACCTTTGACCGCGGCGCTCTGCCGGCCTGTCAGGCCGCCGGATGGTTCCTGCCGCCTGCGGACCCGGAGGAGGAGTTTGCCAGCGGCGCGGACGACGAAGCATTCTCCCTGGATGAGCTGTGGGCCAGCGATGCCATGTTCCAGCGGGGATATGACTACTACAAGCGCGGACTGGTCCGCTATATCAGCCTGGACGGCCGGGCGGGGTACGCCCTTGTGGAGGGCACGGCTCCCTATGAGGTGGAGTTTGCCTGGGAAAACGGAGAAATCAGCCGTCTGGTCTGCTCCTGCTTCTGCAGCGGCTGCTGCAAGCACCAGGCGGCGGTCATGCTGCAATTGCAGGATCTGCTGGGATGGATCGAGGGGCAGTACCCGGACGCCTACGCGCGCAGCGGCTATTTTGCCGCCGTCTACCGGCAGACGCTGTTTGAATACGCCGTGGATAGCCGGGAAAACGGCCCGTTTGCGCCATAAACTGGGAATTTTCCCCCAACAGCGGCCCGCCGCGGGCGGCGCTTCGGCGATTTCTCCGGCTGCAAATTTCCTGTTGCCAACCGAGGGGAAATGTGATAGAATACCCTTATGACGACTCCTCCGCCGCCAGCTGCGGAGCCGGTCTCGCGCAATGGATACCCACGAATCATGTCAGGCGGGGAACCGAGCAGCATTAAGAGGGATCATCCATGTGCCGCGAGTCCACCGGCCCCGTGGCTGGCAGCGGAGGAGTTTATTCTGTTCTGATTTTTCGGCCGAAGGGAGGGCTGGTTCATGTATCAGGCACTGTATCGGAAATGGCGGCCCAAAACCTTTTCCCAGGTGGTGGGCCAGGACCACATCACCGGCACCCTCCAGCGGCAGGTGGCCGAGGGCCGCACGGCCCACGCCTATCTGTTCACCGGCACCCGGGGCACCGGCAAAACCACCTGCGCCCGGATTCTGGCCAAGGCCGTCAACTGCCTGCACCCGGAGGACGGGGCCCCCTGCAACCAGTGCGAGGCCTGCCGGGGCATCGACAGCGGCTCCCTGCTGGACGTGACGGAGCTGGACGCCGCCAGCAACAGCCGGGTGGACGACATCCGGGAGTTGCTCAGCGAGTCGGTATACACCCCCACGGTGCTGAAAAAGCGGGTCTACATCATCGACGAGGTCCACATGCTGTCCACCCAGGCCTTCAACGCCCTGCTGAAAACCATTGAGGAGCCGCCGGAGCACCTGATGTTCATCCTGGCCACCACGGAGCTGCACAAGGTCCCGGCCACCATTCTCTCCCGGTGCCAGCGCTTCACCTTCAAGCGCATTCTGCCCCGGGATATGGAAAAGCACCTGCTGGAGATCGCCCGGGCCGAGCAGATCGACCTGACTCCCGACGGGGCGGAGATTCTGGCCCGGATGGCCAACGGCGCCCTGCGGGACGCCCTGAGCCTGCTGGATCAGTGCCGGGTGGCCCAGGGCCAGCTGGACAGCCGGGCGGTGCTGGATATTCTGGGCCTGGCCGGCAGCGTCCAGACGGTGGAGCTGATGGACTGCATCCTGCGGCGGGACGCCGCCGGGGCTCTGACCCGGCTGGACGGGCTGTACCGGGGCGGCAAGGACGTGGCTGCCATGCTGGGGGAGCTGGGGGACCTGGCCCGGGACATGACCATTCTCAGGGCCGCCCCCGACGGGGCCGCCGCCCTGCTGACGGGCATATACGATACCAAGACCCTGAAGTCCCTTTCCGGCAGCCAGCCCATGCGGCGGTTTCTGTATCTGACGGAGACCATCCAGGCCTGCTGCGCCGGGCTGGGGGACAGCTTCCAGCCCCGGACGGATGCGGAGCTGTGTCTGCTGCGGCTGTGTGACGAGAGTCTGTCCGGCGACCTGACGGCTTTGAGCCAGCGGATCGACCGTCTGGAGGATCGGGTTGCAAACGGAATACCGGTAAAAACTGTCCCGCAAACCGCCGGGACGTCCCCCAAAACCGCCCCTTTGTCCCGGGACAGCGCCGGGACAAGCCGGGACGTGCCAAGCGATGACCGGCCCCCTATGCCGGAGGAGCCGCCCCTGCCGGAGGAACCCGGCGGACGGGAGCGGGTATACGATATACCGGACGAGGAGCCGCCTGCGGCTCGCCCTGCCGCTAAACCCGCCCGGAAGCCTGTGGCGGCAAAGTCCACTGCCGTGGTGGGCGACACCGGCAAGTGGGACGCCATGAAGGAGCACTGCAAGGGCCGCCTGGCGGTGAACCACCGGGTGTTTCTGAACATGGTCCAGGGAGCGGTGGACGGCGACTGCCTGACGCTGTACTGCCAGAACGAGTTCGTCCGGGACTCCCTGAACAACAATACGGTGCTGCACGTGCTGCAGGAGGTGGCCTCCGCCGCCGAGGGGCAGACCATCCGGGTGGCGCTGACGGTAGGCGGCGCCCCGGCGGGGAAAAAGCCCGCCAAGCCCCGGCCCAAGCCGGAAAAAGTGACAGAAAAAGCGCCGGAGAAGCCCCTGGAGGAAGTCCCGGAGCCGGAGCAGACGCCCCCCTGGGAGGAGCCTCCGGCGGAAAAGGCCCCGGACAAGCTGGACGAGGTGGCCGCCCAGGGCCGCCAGCTGGAAAATTTCAAAATCAAGTGATCGCACGATATTAAATCAGTATTATAAAGGAGATTTCGACCATGGCTAAGGGATACAGCGCCCGCAACGGGTTCGGCGGCAGCGCCGGGATGATGCGCCAGCAGCAGCAGATGCAGCAGAAGCTGGCCAAGATGCAGCAGGAGATGGAAAGCGCCCAGAAGAACGTGGAGGAGAGCAGCTTCACCGCCTCCGTGGGCGGCGGCGCGGTGCAGGCCACCGTGTCCGGCAAGAAGCAGCTGACGGCCCTGGCCATCCAGCCCGACGCCGTGGACCCGGCGGACGTGGAGATGCTGCAGGACCTGGTGATCTCCGCCGTCAACGAGGCTCTGCGCCAGGCGGAGGAGGCCATGGAGTCCGCCATGGGCGCTCTCACCGACGGGCTGAACATCCCCGGTTTGTTCTGAATTTACATGAGAAATAGCAAAAAAGCAGCCGAAAGGCTGCTTTTTTGCGTTTGGCACGACGGTGGGCAGACATGGGCCCCGCCCATCAGGCCCTCTCTGTCACCTTCGGTGACAGCTCTCCCAGAGGGAGAGCCAAGTCCGTAGAGCCCGCTGCCCTCGGCGGGGCGGCTTGGAGGGAACACCTTCGCAACGGGCAGAACCCCCGCAGCCCACCGGCTGCGGGGGTTCTGCCTATAGGGGGAAAGGAAATCAGTCATCTTTCTTTCTGCGCAGGAGGACCATGCAGGCGGCCGTAGCGCCGCTGAACAGGGTCAGGGCCAGCCAACGGCAGAGAAGCTGTCGCCGGTGGTGGGCTTGTCGTCCTGCTTGCCGTCGTCCGGCTGGTCGGGCTGGTCCGGCTGGTCGGGCTCAGGCTGGTCCGGAGTGGTGGGCTCGCTGTTCTTGTCATACTGAGCGGTGACAGTCAGGTCGCTGCGGACGTTGGTGAAGGCAGCGTCCCAGCCGGAGAAGGTATAGCCCTCGTGCTGGGGAGCCTGGGGGGCAGCGGGGGCTCCGCGGCGCTCTGGCCGTCGGCCACATACTGGTCCAGCAGGGTCTCGTGGTTGATATCCTTGTGGACCACCTTGTGGAAGATGGTGGCGGCGAGGGGATAGCCGCATCAGGTGGTTTCCCCTTCCGGGGCCCACTGAGCGGCCAGGGCCGCGTCATAGTACACGGTCATGTCCGCCACCTTGCTGACGAACATCCTGGTGCTGACATTCTCCGGGGGATTGCCCAGGAAGTACACCTGCTCCAGGGCCTTGCAGTTGTCGTTCTCCCACAGGTTCTTGTAGGCGGCGGTGTACTCATTGCCTGCGGCGGCCACCACAATGCCCGCCTTCTCCAGGTTGGAGTACACGTTCATGGTGGACAGCATGTCCGGGCGGCTGGTGAAGCCCGCCGGGGAGCCCAGGCTCAGGTTCACGGCGTCCACGCCCAGCTTCACGCAGTCCTCCAGGGCGGCCAGGATGTCGTCCTCTGCCGCGCCGGTGGATTTGTCGCCGAAGACCTTCATGACCACCAGCTGCGCCTGGGGCGCGACGCCGGCGATGGTGCCGGCCAGCAGGCTGAGGTTGACGCGGTTTTCGGTTCTATCCCCGCCGCCGGGGGCATACACTGCTCCCAAAAGGGGGAATGCGCTATGACAGACAGACCGCGGCCCGCCCGGCGGCACCGGACGCCGCCGCCTCCGCCCCGGGGCAAGCGGGAACAGCCCGCCTCCCGGTCATGGGACCGCCGCCTGGCCCAGCTGGCCGTCAGTGCGGTGCTGCTGCTGGCGGTGGTGGTGGTGAAGATCACGGCCCCGTCGGCTATGGACCGGTACCGGGGCAGGCTGCTGGACCTGATGGCCGGGCAGACGGACTTCCGGGCGGCGTTTTCCGCCGTGGGCCGGGCGGTATCCGGCCAGGGCGCCGTGGGGAAGGCGCTGAACGACGCCTACACGGCGGTGTTCGGCCCCCAGGATACCGGGGTCACGGTCCCCCAGGACGCGGCGGACCCGGCGGCCTATACGGCGGAGAACACCCCCGGGGACGTGTGCCTGACCCAGCAGGTGCTGGGCTTTGCCTATGCCAATCCGCTGACCGGGCCGGTGACGGACCGGTTCGGCTATCGACAGGACCCCAATGGCGGCGGGCAGCAGTTCCACTACGGCCTGGACATCGCCGCCGATGAGGGGGCGGTGATCACGGCCTTTGCCGCCGGGACCGTCACGGCGGTGGGAGACAGCGCGGAGCTGGGCAATTATGTGACGGTGCAGCACCCCGGGGGCTTTGTCACCCTGTATGCCCATTGCAGCCGCATCAACGCCTCCTCCGGCCAGCAGGTGCGGCCCGGGGACCCCATCGCGGAGGTGGGCCATACCGGCAACGCCACCGGGCCCCATCTGCACTTCGAGCTGATGAAGGACGGGGTGTATGTGAATCCCATCTATTACTATGCGGCCCCCTGAGCGGACCCGGATCCGGGTGTCGCCGGGGGCCCCGGCGCTGTTGGCGGTATTTGTGTGGCTGTCGTCGCCGGAGGTGCTGGGGGCGGTGCTGCTGGCGGCTCTGTGCCACGAGCTGGGCCACTATGCCGCCCTGCGCCGCCGGGGCGGCTGGGTCCGGGCGGTGCGCATCTCCGCCCTGGGGGCGGAGATGCAGGTGGCGGGGCGGATGAGCTACGGCGGCGAGCTGCTGGCGGCCGCCGCCGGACCGGCGGTGAATCTGCTGCTGGCGGCGGCGCTGGGACTTCTGGGCCGGTGGTGGGAGCCGCTGTATCTGCTGGCCGGGGCCCAGGCGGTGCTGGGCTGCTTCAACCTGCTGCCCATCCTGCCCCTGGACGGCGGGCGGATGCTGTGGCTGGCCCTGTGCTGGGGGACGGACCCGTTTCTGGCGGACCGGGTGGCCCAGGCCGTCAGCCTGGCGGCGGCGGGCCTGCTGGCCGCCGCCGGTGCGGCCCTGGCCCGGCGCAGTCCCTTTCTGCTGTGGACGGCGGCGGCTCTGCTGGTCTGCGCGGCGGCGCCGTGTATAAAACGGCGGAGATCGGTCTATGCTTCCCATAAAGGAAGGTGAAGCGCATGAGCGACAGAAAATGGCGCACCTGGGAGGTCCTGGGGCTGATATTCGTGCTGGCGGCGGGGAATCTGCTGCATTTCGTGTATGAGTGGTGCGGCGAAAGCCCCATTGCCGGGGTCCTGGCCTCCGTCAACGAGTCCACCTGGGAGCATATGAAGCTGCTGACCACCCCATGGGTCCTGTGGAGCATCGTGGAGTTTGCCGCCCTGCGGCGCACCGGCCTGCCGGTGCTGACGGCCCGGGCGGCGGGCCTGCTGGCAGGGCTGGCGGCTATCCCCCTGTTGTTTTACGGGTATCAGGGAGTTCTGGGCCGGGACATCATGTGGCTGGACGTGGCAATTTTCCAGATAGCCGTGCTGCTGGGCTTCTGGGTGACCTGGGCCATGCTGCGCCGCCGGGCGCTGGCGTCCCCGGTGTGGCAAGTGGCCGGGGCGGCGGTGCTGGCGGCGGTATGGGCGGCGTTTATCCTATGGACCTTCGTTCCGCCGGACCTGCCGCTGTTTGCGGACCCGGAGACGGGCCTGCGTGGGATCCGATAGGGTTCTTTTCCCCCGCCCCGGCGCATAGGGTAGGGCCGGAGGTGGGGGAAATTGAGGCGCTATATCCTGGGATTTTTCACGGCGGCGGCAGCGGCGGCGGCGCTGTGGCTGCTGCACAGGACCTTTCCGTGTCCGCTGACGGCCCTGCTGGCTCCGGCCAACGGCAGCCCCTGGGAAATGGGGAAGCTGCTGTTCTGGCCGTATCTTCCGGCGGCGCTGGTGATCTGGCGGCTGGGCCCAGAGGGGGGCTGCCGGGGCGGACACTGTCTGCTGCTGGCGGCGATGCCCCTGTGCATGGCGGGGCTGTGCTGGCTGCTGCCGGGCCGGTGGCTGCGGCTGTGGAGCCTGGTGCTGGCCGGGGGACTGACCCTCCACGGCACGGTGCTGTCCCGGCGGGTCCCCGGCGGGGAGCTGGTGTGGTATGTGCTGGCCATCCTGGTGGGGATCGCCTATCTCCTGCTGACGGTGGGCGCTCCGGACATCGGACCCTTTGCCGACCCGGCGGCCGCGGCCATGGGGACCATCCCTTTCTGAAAAAACTTTGTGATTTTTTTGACTGACTGTTGCATATGCCGCAGAAATGCGGCGCGAAACCTGCTATAATACGACTATACCAAACGAGGAGGCGCTGCATATGGCGATTTTGCATGTGAACGAGAGCGAGTTTGACCGGGAGGTCCTGCAGGATAGCGGCACGGTGCTGGTGGACTTCTGGGCCACCTGGTGCGGTCCCTGCCGGATGCTGGCCCCGATTCTGGAGGAGCTGTCCGGCCAGCACCCGGAGCTGAAGATCGTCAAGGTGGACGTGGACGAAAACCGGGACCTGGCTTTGCAGTACGGCATCGAGAGCATCCCCACCCTGCTGGTGTTCAAGGGCGGTCAGATGGCGGACCGGTCCGTGGGCCTGGTGTCGCCCCAGGAGATCCTGGACCTGGTGAAATAAACGCAAAAGCAAAATACAGGGACCTGCGATTTTCGCAGGTCCCTGTATTTTGTTATAGCCGTGTGTTTTCCGCCGCCTGGATGGTGTGCTTGCAGAGGACGGCGGAGGTGACGGAGCCTACGCCGCCGGGAACCGGGGTCAGGGCCAGGTCCAGTCCGGCGGCTTCCGGGGCCACGTCGCCGCAGAGGGTCCCGTCGGGGCCCGGGTGGACGCCTACGTCCAGCACCGTCTGCCCGGGGCGGAGAAAGTCCGCTGTTACCAGGCCCGGCCGTCCGGCGGCGGCAATGACGATGTCCGCGTCCCGGGACAGGGCCGGTATGTCCCGGGTGCCGGTGTGGCACACGGTAACGGTGGCGCTGCGGCGCTGGAGCAGCAGGGCGGCGGGCTGGCCCACCACCAGGCTGCGGCCGATGACCACCGCCCGGCGGCCCGCCGGGTCCACGCCGTAATAGTCCAGCAGCTCCAGGCAGGCCTGGGCCGTGCAGGGGGCGAAGCCGCCCCGGCCGGTCAGCAGTCCCGCCAGGGAGCCGGGGGTCATGCCGTCCACGTCCTTGTCCGGGGACAGAAGCCGCCCGGCGGCTTCCTCCGCCGCCTTGTCCGCCAGGGGACGCAGCAGCAGGCAGCCGTGGATGGCGGGATCGTCGTTCACGGACCGGATGACCTCCGGCAGGGAGGCGGCGTCATCCAGATGGATGCGGCGCAGGTCGATGCCGCACTTGGCGCAGCGAGAGGCCGCGCCCTTTTCATAGGCCAGGCCGCCGGGGTCCCGGCCCACCCGGATGATGGCCAGGGTGGGGACCACGCCCCGCTGCCGCAGGGCGTCGGACCGGGCCTTCAGGTCCTGGGTCAGGCGCTCCGCCACGGGAGCGCCCGGCAGAAGTTCAGCCATAGGGGTTCACCTCGCTTCGCTTATTCCCCGGAAAACCGGAGAATGTCCCGGGAGACCGGGGTGTAGAACAGCTTTTCCGCCTGGGCGAAGTCCCGGGTCTGGCCCAGGATCCACATGAGCTTGCACACGGCGGACTCGGTGGTCATGTCATAGGCTTCCAGCACCTGGAGGGTGTGCTTCAGGTGGCCGCCCACATGATATACCGTCAGGTCGCTGCCCTCATTGGGCACCTGGGTGGTCATGACGATGAGCTTGCCCGCCTCCGCCGCCTGGCGGACCACGTCGTAAAACCCGTCGTATTCCGGCAGACCGCCTACGCCGAAGCCCTCGATGACCAGGCCGTCATAGTGATCGGCCATAAAGGCCAGCAGCTCCCGCCGGGTGCCGGGGATCAGCTTCAAAAGGCCCACGCTGCCGTCCAGAGCGTCGTAAAACCGGGGGGCGGGGCGGCTGCCGGTGGTGATATACTGCAGCAGGCGCTCGTCCTGGATCAAGGCCAGCTCCGGATAGTTGACGCTGGAGAAGGCCTGGAAGCTCTTGGAGAAGGTCTTGCGGGCACGGGTGCCCAGAATGACCTTGCCGTTGAACACGATCTGCACCCCGCCGCAGCCCCGGCAGGCATACAGGAAGGCGTCGGTGAGGTTGCGCTTGGAGTCGGTGCCGTCGTACCAGATGGGCTTCTGGGCCCCGGTGAGGACGATGGGCTTGGGGCAGTCCTGGATGAGATAGCTCAGGGCCGCCGCCGTGTAGGCCATGGTGTCGGTGCCGTGGCTGATGACGAAGCCGTCATACCGGTCGTACCGCTCCCGGATGGCCCGGGCCAGGCCCAGCCAGTGACAGGGGCGGATGTTGGTGCTGTCCAGACTGTACAGCTGCAGGCAGTCCACCCGGCACAGCTGAGCCACCCGGGGTGTATCCTGCAAAAGGCGGCTGGGGTCCAGCTCGGGAGCAAGACCCTCCGCCGTCTGGCCGGAGGCGATGGTGCCGCCGGTGCCGATCATGAGGATGTTTTTCATATCAAAGCTCCTTGTTGTCCATGGCGGCCAGGCCGAAGCGCACCGCCTGCTCGATTTCCTTCTGCCGCCGGGGGTCGGCGGCGTCATATTCCCGGCGAAGTCGGCGCAGAAACAGGCCCCGCAGGGTATCATCGCCGCAGCGGTCCCACAGGTCCCGGCGCAGACGGGTGTCGTCCGCCAGCTCCAGCTGGAAGAAGCCGCCGGACAGGGCCTGCTCCAGGGCGGGCAGGGTCAGCGGCTCCGCCGTTTCGCCGGTCAGGCGGATGCGGTAGATGTCCCGGGAGGTGTCCGGCGGCAGACGGCGGCGGATGGTCTCCAGGGCGTCCCCCTGGGACACGTCCACGGTGAGGATCTCATAGCGGCGGCGGGCAAAGGGGACAAACTGCATATCCACCCGGCCCGGCTCCACGTCGCCGAACAGGAAGCCCCGGTCGCCGGTCTCGTCAAAGCCCCGGCCCTGGGGACAGCCGGGATAGGCCCACACGGTGCTCCCGGCCCGGTTCATGGCCGAGGGGGCGTGGACATGGCCCAGGGCCAGATAGTCCAGGCCCGTGGAGGCGATCTCCTCCGGGGCGATGGGGCGGTAGCGGCCCTCCCGGCTGCCGACATCCCCGTGGAGGACCATGATGCGGGCGCTGCCGTCCGGCTGGGCATAAAAGCCCCGCAGGCCGCTTTCCGGCTCCTCCGGGGCGGTGAAGGCCGCGCCGTATACGGTGCAGCCCAGCTCCGGCAGGGTCAAGCGCTCCATGCCCCGGCCCAGGAAGATGTGAACATTCTCCGGCCAGATGGGCTGGCGGTAGGGACTGGCGGCGGAGAGCCAGTCGTGATTCCCCGGGGCGATGACCACCGTGCCCCGAAAGCGGGACAGGGCCTGGGCCAGCATCTGGGCCGTCTGACTGTACAGCCGGTCGGAGTCGAACAGGTCCCCGGCCAGCAGCATCAGCCGGGCTCCGTGGTCGTTGGCCCAGTCCACCAGGCGGCCGGGCAGCTCCCGGCTCTCCTGCCGCCGCAGACGGGCCTGCTCCTCCGGCAGGGAACGGAAGGCACTGTCCAGGTGGAAGTCCGCCGCATGAAGCACCTTAACCATGGTCTTCCTCCTGCCAGCCCTTGCACACGTCCACCCAGGCCACGAAGTTGCCGCCGCAGCAGCGCTCCAGCTGGTCACAGGTCAGCTCAATGGCGCTGGCGGCGCTGCCCACGGCGGGGAACACCGTGTCAAACCGCCGCAGGGATTCGTCCAGATAGGTTTTCACGTCCTCCGGCAGGGCGAAGGGGCACACACCGCCTACGGCGTGGCCGATGCGCTCCACCGCTTCCTCCGGGGTGAGCATTTTGGCCTTCATGCCGAAGAAGTGCTTATACTTGCTGTTGTCGATTTTTGCGTCCCCGGCGGCCACCACCAGGATGGGGTCCTCCCCCAGCTTGAAGCTCAGGGTCTTGGCGATGCGGGCGGGCTCCACCCCCACGGCCACGGCGGCCAGCTCCACGGTGGCGCTGGACACATCGAACTCCCGGATGCGGCCGGCCACGCCGAAATGCTCCAGATAGGCCCGGACTTTTTCCACAGACATGATACGGTTCCTCCTCTGTATTTATCGGATATCCACCCGCTCCACGGCGGTGCACAGACCGGTGGAGGACTCTAAGGTAAACAGGGCGCCCTGGGCCTTGCAGGGCCCCTCCGCCGGGCGATAGCGGCCCGGCAGGCCGCCCAGGAAGGTCTCCACCGACTGCTCCGGGCGGATGCCCAGCACGGACTCCACCGCCCCGGTCATGCCCAGGTCCGTGATATAGCCGGTGCCCTTGGGAAACACCCGCTCATCGGCGGTGGGCACATGGGTGTGGGTTCCCCACAGGGCGGAGACCCGGCCGTCCAGATAATAGGCCATGGCCAGCTTCTCGCTGGTGGCCTGGGCGTGGAAGTCCACCAGGGTGAAGGTGGGCTTTTCCCCGGCCTTCAGCAGGCGGTCCGCCGTGGTGAAGGGGTTGTCGCTGCCCCAGGCCAGGTCGCACCGGCCGATGAGCACCAGCACCGCCACCTGCACCCGGCCCAGGTCATAGACCCCGTAGCCCCGGCCCGGAGTGCGGGGGGAGAAGTTGGCGGGCCGGAGGATATAGCGGTTCTCCTCCAGATAGTCGGTAATCTGCATTTTGCCCCAGGTGTGGTTGCCCAGGGTGATGACGTCGGCCCCGGCGGCAAACAGGTCGTCGGCCTGCTGGGGGGTCAGGCCGGTGCCGGAGATGTTCTCGCCGTTGATAACGGTGAAGTCCACGCCCTTCATTTTTTTAAAGCCCGGCAGATGGCGGCGCAGGTGGGCGGTGCCCTCCTCACTGGTGACGTCGCCGATGGCCAAAACGCGAAATTCCATGTTTTTCTCCTTTTTATACCACTTTATACCACCTGGAACAGGTAGAATTTCAGATAGCTGGTCTCCTCCACGCCCCAGAGAATGGGGTGGTCGGCGGACTGCTGCCGGGCCTCGATCTGCCGCAGCTGGACCCCGGCGTCGTGGGCTGCGTCGCGGAGCATTTTCCGGAACAGCTCCTCTGTGGCGAAGTGGCTACAGGAGCAGGTGGCCAGATAGCCGCCCCGGGGCAGCAGCCGCATGGCCCGGTAGTTGATCTCCTTATACCCGGCCATGGCCCGCTGGGTGGTCTGGCGGCTTTTGGTGAAGGCCGGGGGGTCCAGGATGATGAAGTCATACTGCCCCTTCTGCAATTGGGGCAGCAGGTCGAACACGTTGGCGGCCACGCAGTCCACCACCTGGGACAGGCCGTTGCGCGCCGCGTTTTCCCGGGCACACGCCACGGCGAACTCCGACACGTCCACGGCGGTGACGCGGGCCGCGCCGCCACGGGCGGCGTTCAGGGCGAAGGAGCCGGTGTGGGTGAAGCAGTCCAGCACCGTTTTGCCCCGGGCCAGCCGGGCCACCGCCTGGCGGTTGTACTTCTGGTCCAGGAAGAAGCCGGTTTTCTGGCCGTTTTCAAAGTCCACGGTATAGCGGATGCCGTTTTCCGCGATGTCCGTGCGGGTGAAGTCCGGCAGAGGCTCCCCGGCCAGGGGATACCAGCCCTTGCCCTGGGCCATGCCCTCCTTGTCCCGCAGGGCAACGTCGTTGCGCTCATATACCCCGGCGATGTCCTGGCCGTCCTCCCGCAGGACCCGGACCAGCTGGGAGAAGATCACGTCCTTCACCCGGTCCAGCCCCAGGCACAGCACCTGGGCCACCAGCACCGGGCCGAAGCGGTCCACCGTCAGGCCCGGGAAATGGTCCGCCTCGCCGAAGATCACCCGGCAGCAGGTCAGCTCCTCCGGGGCCATCACCGTTTTGCGGTAGTCCCAGGCGTATTTCACCCGCCGGGCCCAGAAGTCCGGGTCGAACCGGTCGTTGGGGTTGCGGGACAGAAGCCGCACCCGGATCAGGGAGCGGCTGTTGTAAAATCCGGCGCCCAGCCAGCTGCCCCGGCGGCTTACCACGTCCACCAGGTCGCCGTCGGCGGGGCTGCCGGTGACGGATGTGACCTCACCCTCGTACACCCAGGGATGGCCGCCGGTCAGGGCTGCCTCCCCCTTGGGAGTGATGGCAATCTGTGGATAGGGTCGTTCAGCTTTCATAATGGGCACCGTCCTTTTGTCGTATGGAACCATTGTCAGCTTGTCAAAAAAGTCTTTTTTGACAAGCTGCGTGCGGTTTTTCAGAACTTTTTGAGTTCTGAAAAACCTGTGATTGCAAACGAAAGACACCCCTGATGGGTTTCTTTCGTAACTATCTTCCTTTCCGATGGCGGAAGACTTCCGAGTTTTTCGACAGCTTCTATTATATCACATACGCCGGGGAATTACCAGTGCGCAGAGCCGGTATTTTGGCATAGAATGACCAGGAAAGGAGAATGCCCATGCCGAAAATTTATCTGAGTCCTTCCACCCAGGAATATAACCCCTATGTCACCGGGAACGGGTCGGAGGAATATTTCATGAACCTGGTGGCCGACGCCATGGAGCCGTATCTGCTGGCCAACGGCATCCAGTTTTCCCGGAACACCCCGGATATGACCGCCGCGTCCTCCATCCGCCAGGCAAACCGCGGGGACTACGACTTTTACCTGGCTCTGCACTCCAACGCCTCCGGCCCCGGCAGCGAGGGGCAGAACCGGGGGATCATCGCCTTTTATTACCCCACCAGCCGGAACGGCCGCCGGGGGGCGGAGATCATCGCCCGGAATCTGCAGGAGATCTATCCCCTGCCGGAGCGGGTGGTGACCCGGTCCACCACCAGTCTGGGGGAGGTGCGCCAGCCCCGGGCCCCGGCGGTGCTGGTGGAGATCGGGTATCACGACAATGAGGCCGACGCCCGCTGGATCGAAAGCCACATCGACGCCATCGGCCAGAGCCTGGCCATGAGCATGGCGGAGTATTTCGGCCTGCCCTTCACCTATCCCGGCCCCAGCCAGCCCGGCGTCATCGTCACGGAGTCCGGCGGGCCGGTGAACCTGCGGGGGGAGCCGTCGGTGTCGGGGCAGGTGCTGGCCCGGATCCCCAGCGGGGAGACGGTGACGGTGTTCGGCCAGTACCGGGGGTGGTATGTGGTGCTGTATGACGACATTCTGGGCTACGTCAGCGCCCCATATGTGCAGATTTAGACACCTGAGCGAAAAAATAGCAGGGAACATGCGAATATGCTCTTGACAGTTTTGTGCAATCCGATTAAAATTAATGAAGATTATCATCGGGGGGACAGGGGATTCTCCCGGTTATTATCTGCCAGGAACGGAGTCATCCGTTTGCATACACAAATTATGAATAGGAGGAACACCAACCATGACACCTACCGGTTGGATTGTGGCGGCGGCCGCCTTTGCTGCGGCGGCAGTGCTGTTTTTCCTCCTCGGTATTCGCTATCGCAAGCGCGTGGCCGAAAAGGAGATCTCCAGCGCGGAGGAGGAGGCCACCCGCATCATCAACGAAGCCATCAAGAGCTCTGAAAGCAAGAAAAGAGAGGCCCTTGTAGAGGCCAAGGAAGAGATTCTGAAGTCCCGCAGCGAGTACGAGAAGGAAGTGAAGGAGCGGCGGGCCGACCTGCAGAAGCAGGAGCGGCGCCTGCAGCAAAAGGAAGAAAACCTCGATCACAAGATGGACGCCATCGAGAAGAAAGAGGAGACGCTGGCGGCCAAGCATGCCGCCGCCGACAAGGCAAACGAAGAAATTCAGATCATCAAGCGCAGCCAGACCGAGATGCTGGAGCGCATCTCCGGCTTCACCGCCGACCAGGCCAAGGATTACCTCATCGCCCAGGTGGAGTCCGAAGTGACCCATGAAACGGCCCTGAAGATCAAGGAGATCGAGGCCCGGGCCAAGGACGAGGCCGACAGCCGCGCCCGGGAGATCGTGGCCACCGCCATCCAGCGCTGCGCCGCCGACCATGTGGCCGAGATCACCGTCAGTGTGGTTCCCCTGCCCAATGACGAGATGAAAGGACGCATCATCGGCCGCGAGGGCCGCAACATCCGCACCCTGGAGACCCTGACCGGGGCGGACCTGATCATCGACGACACGCCGGAGGCCATTACGGTCTCCTGTTTTGAGCCCGTCCGGCGGGAGATCGCCCGGCTGGCTCTGGAAAAGCTCATTGCCGACGGCCGCATCCACCCCACCCACATTGAGGAGATGGTGGAGAAGGCCCGCCGGGAGGTGGAGGCCACCATCCGGGCCGAGGGCGAGCGAGCCGTGCTGGAAACCGGCGTCCGGGGCCTGCACCCGGAGCTGCAGAAGATGCTGGGCCGCCTGCGCTACCGCACCAGCTATGGTCAGAACGTGCTGCAGCACTCCATCGAGGTCAGCCACATTGCCGGCCTCATGGCCGCGGAGCTGGGGGCCGATGTGCAGGCCGCCAAGCGGGCGGGCCTGCTGCACGATATCGGCAAGGCCGTGGACCACGAGATGGAGGGCACCCATGTGGCCCTGGGCGTGGAGTTCTGCCGGAAGTACCGGGAGAAGGAGGACATCATCCACGCCATCCAGGCACACCACAACGACGTGGAGTGCAAGACCCTGGTGGCCTGCCTGGTCCAGGCGGCCGATGCCATCTCCGCTGCGCGCCCCGGCGCCCGGCGGGAGAATCTGGAGAACTATATCAAGCGCCTGGAGAAGCTGGAGGAGATCACCGGCAGCTATCCCGGCGTGGAAAAGAGCTACGCCATCCAGGCCGGCCGTGAGGTCCGCGTGATGGTGAAGCCCGAGCAGGTGTCCGAGGACCAGATGGTCATTCTGGCCCGGGAGCTGGCCAAGCGCATCGAAAACGAGCTGGAGTACCCCGGACAGATCAAGGTCCATGTCCTGCGGGAGACCAAGGTCGTGGAATACGCCAAGTAAATACACCGCCGATCAGGCCGCAGAGTTCCCCGCTCTGCGGCCTGATTTTTGTTAAGCAGCCATAAAGGTTTCGGAAATGCCGGGGAGGGGCCGTTAATTCAAAGGAATTTGTTGCATAAAGGACCGGAATATGATATACTGAACCATCAGGCTGTGAACCTGCCTGAAATTTCATTACAGAAAGCTGAGTTGGTAACCTTTCTATGGACAGTAGTACTGTCGCAATGCTGGCGGCACTGGTGGCGCTGGTCGCCCTATCCGCCTACTTCTCCGCCACGGAGACCGCTTTTACATCCCTGAACCGCATCCGCCTGAAAACCCGGGCCGACGACGGCGACAAGCGCGCCGCCCGGACCCTGGCCCTGGCAGCCGATTTCGACCGGCTGCTCTCCACCCTCCTCATCGGCAACAACATCGTCAACAACGTGGCTACCACCATCGGCGCGGTGCTGTTTATCCAGCTCATCGGCCCGGGGAAGGGCCCCACGGTGTCCGCCACGGTGCTGACCATCGTGATCCTGATCTTTGGCGAGGTGACCCCCAAGAGTCTGGCCAAGGAGCGGCCGGAGGCCTGGGCCATCGTCGCCACGCCGCTGCTGCGGGTGATGGCGGTGCTGCTGACGCCGGTGAACTTCCTGTTCACCCAGTGGAAGAAGCTGCTGCGGGTACTGCTGCGGCACCAGGACGACGACGGCATCACCGAGGAGGAGCTGATGGGCATGGTGGACCAGGCCGAAACCGAGGGAAGCCTGGACCAGCACGAAAGCGATCTCATCCGCAACGCCATCGAGTTCAACGACATGGAGGTTTCCGAGATCCTCACCCCCCGGGTGGACCTGGAGGCCCTGGCGGACACCGCTACCATGGAGGAGGCGGCGGCCATGTACGCAGACAGCGGGTTCTCCCGGCTGCCCATTTATCACGACAGTATTGACAATATCATCGGCGTCCTGCACGAGAAGGACTTCTACGCCGCCTATTGCCGGGGCGTCAAGCGCCTGTCGGAGCTGAAGAGCTCCGTGCTGTACACCACGGAAACCGCCCGGATATCGGACCTGCTACGGCAATTGCAGCAGAATAAGGTCCACATGGCGGTGGTGGTGGACGAATACGGCGGCACCCAGGGCATTGTCACCATGGAGGACATCATGGAGGAGCTGGTGGGCGAGATATGGGATGAGCACGACGAGGTCATCGAGGAGTTCCGCAAGCAGTCCGACGGCAGCTATCTGGTGGCCTGCTCGGCGGACCTGGACGATCTGTACGACCTGTTTGACATGAAGCCCAGCGAGGAGTATGACGCCTCGTCGGTGTCCGGCTGGGTCATGGAGGAGATCGGGCGGGTACCCGACGTAGGCGACCGGTTCCAGGCCGACGGCCTGGACGTGTGCGTCACCCGGGTGGAGCACCGGCGGGTCATGGAGATCCGGGTGCGGCCCCTGCCGCCGGAGAAGGAGGAGCCGGAAAAGGCCCACGCCCACAGCGGCACATAACATAGAATAGAATAACAAGTCCCCGGCGCGTCTGCGCCGGGGACTTGCTATTCTATCCAAAATGGGCGAAGCCCATTTTGGACAAAAGGCTTGCAGTCTGCCGCGCGCATAATTTGTTCGCCATAGGCGAACAAATTCCACACTTGCAGACTGAGAAGTATTTTTTGCCAGGTACACGCCCCGGCAAAAAATGATCTCAATTGATTTGCCGCCTGCGGGCGGCAAACTCTGCGAGGCTTTTTGACAGATTGGCAAGGTGCCGGGGACTTGCTTTGCAATTTGTACCAATTACTCGAAGCTCTCAGGATAGAACATCAGGGCCTCGTTGAACCGGAGGATGGAGTCGTCGTCGATGGACCATTTGCCGTCGTCGGTTTTGCTGACGGCCATCTGGATGGTGACGGGGTCCAGGGTGTCCGGCCCGTCCTTCACGGACACCCGGCAGGCGTTGTGGATGCCGGTGGCCCAGGTCTCCTCATACTGGATGTACTCCTCGTCGGACATGGCGTTGAGCTGTTCATCGGTCAGCTCGCCATAGGTGTTGAAGAAGGTCATCAGACCGATGCCCAGGTTGTCGTATACCTGGGCGGGGAAGTTCAGGGGCGTTACGGTGACGTCCACCAGGAAGTGGCTGTCGTCCACCTGGCTGGCGGCGCCGATGGTGTAGTCCGCCTTGGCATAGACCTGCTTCATGATGTCGATAAAGCGGTCGGACTGGTTGTTGTTGACGTCGTTGATCTCGAAGGCGGCCATAATGGCCTGGGCCTGAAGGGCCATGTTCTCCTCGTAATAGGGGAGGCAGTCCTCCTGGGTGCTGTTTACCAGCTTCAGATAGTTCTCGTCGCAGACGCCCTTATACAGCAGGTCCATGTTCCCCTGGACCAGGATGGGGGCGGCGGTTTCCCACAGCTTGGACTCCACCTTTTCCTGCAGTCCGCCGCAGGCCGTCAGCGCCAGCAGGGAACACAGGGCCAGCACTGCGGCGGCGATGCGCTTGATATGCTTCATGGGGTCGCTCCTTTTCTCTCTCTTGATAATTCTTTTATATCATAAATGGGAGAATAAGGCAAGAAAAGAATGAAATCCGGCGAACCAAACAAGAAAAACGGCGGCGGATAGGGAAAAATAAACAAGAGGGGAGGCCCTGCCGATGTCAGGGCCTCCCGAAATTTGCTTACAGCTTGTCGGCCACGGCGTCCAGCCAATTGCCCTGGAAATCCTCGATGCGGCCCTGGTCCACCAGGTGGGCCAGCTCCGGGTCGATGGGCATCCTGGCCAGCAGGGGCAGACCGTATTCATCGGCGGCCTGCTGAGTCTTGCCCTCGCCGAAGGGATAGAGCTTCTTCCCGCAGTCGGGACAGGTGATATAGCTCATGTTCTCCACCAGGCCCACAATGGGGATGTTCATCATCTGGGCCATTTTCACGGCCTTCTGCACCACCATGCTCACCAGCTCCTGGGGGCTGGCCACGATGATAACGCCGTCCACCGGCAGGGTCTGGAACACGTTCAGGGCCACGTCACCGGTTCCGGGAGGCATATCCACGAACATATAGTCCACGTCCTGCCACAGCACGTCCCCCCAGAACTGCTGGACCACGCCGCCGATGACGGGGCCGCGCCAGATGACGGGGTCAGTCTCGTGCTCCAGCAGCAGATTTACGCTCATCAGCTGGATGCCGGTGCCGGTGATGACCGGCAGAATGGCGTCCTCAGTGGCCACGGCCCGGCCGTGGATACCGAAGGCCTTGGGGATGGAGGGGCCGGTGATGTCGGCGTCCAGAACGGCCACATTGTGGCCCCGGCGCTGCATGGTGACGGCCAGCTGGCTGGTGACCATGGACTTGCCGACGCCGCCCTTGCCGGACACCACGCCGTATACCTTGCCGACCCGGCAGCCCTCTCGCAGGGGCTTGATCTGGAAGGGGCTGCCCTCCTGGCGCTCCGCGCAGCTTTCACCGCAGCTGCTGCAATCGTGGGTACAATCGCTCATAATCAATTCTCCTTTATAATTATGTTGTAGAAATTATTTCTTGACGACGCCGTCCTTCTTCTGGCGCAGTACGTCGATGAGCTTGCCGTGGCGCTTGGAGCGCAGGTTGGGGTGGGAGCGCAGCAGACGGCGCTCAAACATATCCGCGCCGCTGCGCAGCTGGGCCAGGCGCAGCACCCGCTCCTGCAGATATTCGTCGCTGGCCTTTTCCAGGCCGTTCATCAGGCGGACGGTAAGCTCCTCCACCCGGTTGCCGTACAGCTGGGCCTTTTCGTCCAGGTGCTGGCGGATCTCCTGCTGGATCTTCTGCAGCTTGTCCAGCCGGTGGGACAGCTGGAAGGCGCTGCGGATGGACAGAACGTTGTCCATGATGTACAGGCCGAAGATAAAGGACGCCACGGGCACGGTGTACTCCGGCCCGATGCCCATCAGCCACCGCAGCACCGGCGGGTTCACTACATGGCACAGCAGCACGCAGCCCAGACCGAAGAAAATGCAGTTGGTCAGGCAGATGCGGCCGTTGATCTGATACTTGCAGTTGGAATAGTCCCACCAGCGCATATGGAAGATGGCCTCCATCATCCAGCTGGTGAAATATTCCAGGGCCGTGGTCAGCACCATGCCGGCCAGGAAGGTCAGAAGGGGATTCTTCAGCCCACCATTTAATACATATAACACCAAAAGCGCGCCGTGTCCATAGATGGGGCAGAGAAATCCGTTGAGAAATCCGCGTTTTTCACTTAAATGCTTGATGACGATGGAGTGATAGATCATCTCGCCCACCCAACCGGCGGTGCTGTAGATGATCATCAGCAGGAAGCATACGCAGATATTCTCAAAGCTATTCAGGGGCAGAAACATAAGACACCTCAATTCAGGGATATAACGTGGGCGCGGTCCCGGAGATAGTCACCCTCCCGCCGGTGGCAGGTGAACAGCAGGATCTGGCGGGTGCGGCTCTCCTCCAGCAGCCAGTCCAGGGCGGCGGCCAGCCGCTGGTCGTCAAAGTTGGCCAGGGCATCGTCCAGGATCAGCGGAGCCGCCTTATCCCGGGGCAGCACCATCCGGCAGATGGCCAGCCGCACCGCCAGGTATAGCTGATCTCCCGCGCCCTGGCTCAGCAGGGACAGGGCCCGGGGCATGGCGTCCCCGGCGGGCTGGGCGCTGAGGGACAGGTTCCGGTCCAGCAGCACCTTGTCGTACCGGCCGTCGGTGATGGCGGAGAAAATCCGGGCCGTTTCCGCCCCCAGGGCCGGGGAAAACCGGGTTTGCAGGACGGTGTTGGCCTGGGTCAGGGCCTCCATGGCCAGGGCGATGGCGTCGTACTCCGCCTGGAGGGCTTCCAGCCGCCGGGTGCACTGGTCCCGCTGGGCCTGTAGGCTCTCGGGACTGTCCATGGTACGCAGCTGGCCGGTAAGGCTGTCCACCCGGGAGCGGGCCTCTCGCAGCTGATTCCGGACCTGGGGCAGGGCGGCGTCTATCTGCTCCCGGGACAGCACCGGCCGGGGCAGGGTCTCCTCCGGGTCCGGCAGCGGCGGCTGGGGCAGGTGCCGGGACATGGCATCGCACCGAATCTGGGCCTTCTGCACCTGGAGGGCGGCACCATCCAGTGCTTCCCGGCGCCGGAGGGCGGCGGTCAGGGCCACGCGAACGCCGTCCGCGCCGTTGGCCTCGGGCCAGAAGGGCTGCACCTGGGCCAGCAGGGTCACCAGTTGCCCCTGCAGCTGCTGGGTGAGACCCTCGGCAGAGGCCGCGGCCGTTCGGGCGGCGTCCTCCGCCTGCCGGGCGTCCTCCCGCAGATGCAGATACTCCTCCGTCTGCCGCTGCAGCTGCGTCTTCCGGGTCTGCGCCGTCTGGGCGGCAGCGGCGGCCCGGCGGCGGGATACCATATAATATAGGAACAGCCCCACGGCGGCGGCTGCGCCTATGGCGGCGGCGATGAGCTTCGCCGGAGCCGGCAGCAGGGCCAACGCCGCAGCGGCGGCGCACAGGAGCAACCCGGCGGCGATGGGCAGGGCCTTCCCCGGCCCGGCGGGAGCCGTCATGGCCTCTGCCTGCTGCCGCAGCTGGTTTTCGTCGTTGGGGTACAGCGGGTGAGCCGACCAGGCTTCCTGAGCCTCCCGGGCTTCCGTCTGCCGCTGCTGGGCGATGCGCCGGGCCTGGGTCAGGGTCCCCCCGGCTTGCTCCAGCAGCTCCAGCTGAGCCTGCATCCGGGCCAGGGTGTCCCGGTCCGGCAGATTGCCGTCCAGCTGCTGCAGGGCCGTCAGCTGCTGACGGCGGCGGGCCAGGTCCTCCTGGATCTCCCGCCACTGCCGCAGGGCCTCCTGCTTTTCCAGGGCCTCCCATTGGGCCCGGCGCTGCTCCAGCTCCTCCACTCGGGTCTGGGCGGTGCACTGCTGCTCCCGGGCGTTTTCCAACTGGGCGGTAAGCTCCGCCTGACGGCGCAGGGCGTCGTCCAGCCGGGCCTGCTCCTGCTCCAGCTGGGGGATCAGCCCGGTCTTGTTGTGGCGGCGGCGGTTCAGCTGCTTTTTCAGCCGGTCATAGCTTTCGGAATAGGACACGTCCTCCTGTCCCGTGGACAGCAGGGCGGCGATCCGGCGCTCCAGCTCCGGGTCCTGGCTGACGGCCAGGCCGCTCTGGCCGATGAAGGCGCTGCGCTGGAATACCTCCCGGGGTACGCCCAGCAGAGTCTCTCCCAGGTTCTGGCCGTTTACCTCCGGCACCGGCTGGGCCGTGCCGGTATAGGTGCAGGCGAAATTCTGCATGGGGGCGCTGGCCCGGCGGGTGTCCCGCAGCACCGTCCAGCGCTGGCCGCCGGTTTCCAGGTCCATCCGCCCCTGCATGGCCTCCCCGGTCCAGGGGGCGAAGCGGTTCTTGTCCGCCAGGGGGCCGCTCTGGCGGGGGGGCAGACCATACAGCATGGTGCGGATGAAGCTGCACCAGGTGGACTTGCCGGATTCGTTGGGGGCATAGATCAGGTTCAGCCCCGGCTCCAGCCGGAGACTGTCGCCCCGCAGCCGCCCATAGGCGGCCTGCATCTCAAGAATGTGCAAGAGGAAGCTCCTCCTTTATAGATAAGGTCGTCTCCATAGTATAGCATACGGCGGCCATTTTGTCACCTGATAGGAGACATTCAAAAATTTTAGGTTTTTTGCAAAAAGGGGGTTGACATTTCCTGCCAGGTCTGGTATTCTATCAAAGCTGTGTGTGACGCGGCGTTGAGGCTTCCAAAAAACTTTACAAAAAGTTCAAAAAAGCCTTGACAAAGCGGATGATCCGCGGTATAATGAATCTGTTCCGCAGATAAGTGGAGCGTGTATCTTGTAAATTAAACAATGAACGAACAAAGCACCAGACGGGAGCGCATCGAAAGATGCGCGACTGAAAAGCTCGGACGCTGGGGTTTAGTCAATTACCCGGTGTTTGAGCAGAGTTTATGAAGCTATGGAAAATAGCTCTGT